>Ga0315548_1000067_pt1 | contig 83405 bp, 84 predicted proteins | sample SalMarSW160110MG_2_FD_202540 | JGI IMG/M metagenome (GOLD analysis project Ga0315548, IMG submission 202540) | Salt marsh sediment microbial communities from the Plum Island Ecosystem LTER, Massachusetts, United States - Salt Marsh Sediment SW1601-110 ... | reverse complement strand
AGTGCGCCACCGCGGCGGCCGCCACCGCCAGCAGCACCGCGGCGTAGATCTCGACGGGATGGCGGGTCACCGTGCTCCCGGCCCGCCCGTAGGCCCAGGGCAGATCCGAGGGGGTTCCCAGGCAGGCGTCGCGGGCGAGACACCCGGCGTGCCAGCCGGCGAAGCCGGCGAGGGCGGCGGCGGAGAGACCGTCGGCGACGAGCCACCAGTGCCGCCTGCCGGCCCAGGCGACCCAGGCGAGGGCACCGAGGGCGGCGGGGCCGGTGACGACCCCGCCGCGGACGATGAGGATGTCGGCGGGATGCAGCAGCGGGTTGACGCCGTCGCCGACCATGGCGGCGAGCCGTCCCACCAGCAGCCCGACCACGGCGGCGGTGACCGCGATCTCCCCCAGGTCGCCGTCACGCCCGGCGTTCCCCCGCGTCGCCTCCCAGCGGAGATCGAGGGTGAGGGCGGCGACCCCGGCGGCGGCCGCGGCGAGCAGGGTGAACTCCATCAGCGGCTCACGTCCCGGCCCGGCGCAGGATCTCGTCGATCTCGAGGGCGAGGGTGCGCTCGTCGAGCACACCGGTGTGGAGGGAGACCAACTCGCCGCCCGGGCCGTAGAAGAAGGTGAGGGGCACCCCTCGGGAACCGCCCAGCGCCACCGGGATGTCGCCCCCCGGGTCGTGGAGCTGGGTGATGGCGGCCCCGGGGAAGAACTCGGCGACGAAGCTGCGGGCGCCGTCCTGGTCGTCGCGGACGTCGAGGCCGACGAAGTCGACCTCAGCGGCGAACTCGGCGGCGGCCCGTTCCAGCAACGGGGCCTCGGAGCGGCACGGCAGGCACCACGAGGCCCATACGTTGAGGACCACCGGCCGGGAGGAGTCAACGAGCCGGGCGGTGACGTCGGCGGCGCTCACCACCGGCAGCTCCGGGACGCTCTCCGGGCTCGCGGCGGGTGCGGAGCACGCCGCCACGAGCACCAGCAACAGCAACGGCATCGAGAGGCGGCGGCGCATGCGGGGAGTGTACGGGAAGCGGGAGGCCGGTCCGGCGCCGCTCACCCCGCCCGGCGGCGCAACACCCCGACCACGTCCGCCGGGTCGATGCCGCGCTCGGCGAGCAGCACCAGCAGGTGGTACAGCAGGTCGGCCGCCTCTTCGGCCACGAGGTCGGCCCGGCCTCCCGTGGCGTGATCCTTGGCGGCCAGCAACACCTCGGTGGCCTCCTCGGTGACCTTGCGGCCGGCGGCGTCGACCCCCCCGGCGAGCAGCCGAGCCGTGTAGGAGCCCTCCGGCCGGGTGCGGGCCCTGTCCGCGATCACCGCCCACAGGTCGTCGAGGAAGGCGAAGCCGGGCTCGGAACCGGCGCTCGGCTCGTCCCCAGCCGCCGCGTCGGCCTCCGCTGCGGTTCCGGTCGCAGCCGCCGCCTCGAAGCAGCTCGCGGCCCCGGTGTGGCAGGTGGGGCCGGCGGGCCGGGCCCGGATGAGCAGGGTATCCCCGTCGCAGTCGACCGCGAGGTCGACGAGATCGAGCACGTTGCCGCTCGTCTCACCCTTCATCCACAGCTCCTGGCGGGAGCGGCTCCAGAAGTGGACCTTGCCGGTGGCCCGGGTCCGCTCCAGACTCTCCGCGTTGAGGTAGCCGAGCATGAGTACCCGGCCGGTGGTGGCGTCCTGGACGATGCCGGGGACCAGCCCGTGCTCGTCGTAGGAGATCTCGGTCATGGCACCTCCCGTACCGGGATGCCGGCCGCCGCGAGGCCCCGTTTGAGATCGGCGATGGCGATCTCGCGGCGATGGAAGATCGAGGCGGCCAGCACCGCATCGGAGCGCCCGTCCGCCAGCGCCTCGATGCAATGCTCGATCGTACCCGCCCCGCCGGAGGCGATGACGGGGACGCCAACCGCGGCCCGGGCGGCGTCGAGCAGCTCGAGGTCGTAGCCGTCTTTGGTGCCGTCCCGGTCCATCGAGGTGAGCAGGATCTCGCCGGCACCACGGCGTACCCCGTCCACGATCCAGGCGATGGCGTCGATCCCGGTCGGGGTGCGGCCCCCGTGGACGTACACCTCCCAGTCGGGACGGCCGTCCCGGCGCCGGGCGTCGACGGCCAGCACCACGCACTGCGACCCGAAGGTGCGGGCGCATTCCGAGATGAGCTCGGGGCGTTCCACCGCGGCGGTGTTGACCGAGACCTTGTCGGCCCCGGCCCGCAACGCCGCCCGCATGTCGTCGACGCGGCGCACCCCGCCGCCGACGGTGAGGGGAACGAAGACGTGCTCGGCGGTGCGGTGCACCACGTCGAGCATGGTGTCCCTCCCGTCGCTGGAGGCGGTGATGTCCAGGAAGCAGATCTCGTCGGCTCCCTCGGCGACGTAGCGGGCCGCCAGCTCGACCGGGTCCCCCTCGTCGACGAGGTCGACGAAGCGCACGCCTTTTACGACCCGTCCGCCGTCGACGTCGAGGCAGGGAATGATCCGTTTACGCAGCACGGGCGGCACCTCCCGCCATCGCCACGAAGTTGGCGAGGATGCGGAGCCCGGCGTCGCCGGAGCGTTCCGGGTGGAACTGGACCCCGACCCGGGCCCCGGAGCGGGCCGCGGCGACGAAGCGGTTCCCGTACTCGCTCTCCCCGATGACGACACCCGGATCCTGCGGCACCGGCGCGAAGCTGTGCACGAAGTAGAAGGTGGTGCCGGACGGGACGCCGGCGAAGAGCGGATCGTCCCGCAACGTCACGTCGTTCCATCCGATGTGGGGGAGCAGCGGGGCGCCTTCGAGACGCCGCACCGCCCCGGGGATGAGGCCGAGGGCGTGCGACCCGTCCTCCTCGGAGACGTCGAAGAAGAGCTGGAGACCGACACAGATGCCGAGCAGGGGTCGCTCCCATCGTTGCAGCGGCGTCACGAACCCGGCCTCCTCCAGCCGCTCCATGGCGGCCCCGGTGGTGCCGACCCCGGGCAGCACGAGGCCGTCGGCGCCGGCGATCTCCTCCGGGGTGGCCGCCACGGCCACGTCGGCTCCGGCGCGCCGCAATCCCTGGGCGATCGACACCAGGTTGCCGGCGCCGTGGTCGATGACGGTGATCCGGGTCACGTGGTGCCCTTGGTGGAGGGGATGCCCTCGCGCCGCGGATCGTCGGCGACGGCCTCCCGCAGGGCGCGGGCCAGGGCTTTGAAGACGGCCTCGGCCAGGTGGTGGTCGTTGCCTCCGACGGCCGTGACGTGCACGGTGAACCCGGCGCTGCGGGCCAGCGCCTCGAGGGCGTGCGGGATGAGCTGGGTGCCGAGGGCGCCGATCCGCTCGGTGGTGAAGGGGATGTCGATCACCGCGTAGGGACGGCCCCCGGCGTCGACCGCCACCGTGGCCCGTGATTCGTCCATCGGCACGGTGGCGTCGCCGTAGCGCCGGATCCCGGCCCGGTCGCCGAGGGCGGCGGCGAACGCTTCTCCGAGGACGAGGGCGGTGTCCTCCACGGTGTGGTGCTCGTCGACCTCGAGGTCGCCGATGGTGGCGATGGCGAGGTCGAAGAGGCCGTGGTGGGCGAGCGCCTCCAGCATGTGGTCGTAGAAGCCGACGCCGGTGGCGATGTCGGCCCGGCCGGTGCCGTCGAGGTCGAGCCGGACCCTGACGTCGGTCTCGCGGGTGGTGCGCTGGATTTCGGCGGTTCGGCTCATGGCAGGATCTGCTCCAGTGTGTCGACGAGACGGTCGTGTTCGGGGGCGGTGCGAACGGTGAAGCGCAGATAGTCGGCCAGCGGCCCACCCGCCGGGTAGGTGCGGACGACGAGGGCCCGCCGCATCAGGGCGTCGGCGACCTGGTGCGCCTCCGGGCCCACCTCGCACAGCAGGAAGTTGGCCGCCGACGGCAGCACCCGCAGTCCGAGGGCGTCGAGGCGGTCCGCCAGTACCGCCCGCTCGGTGACGATGGCCTCGACGGTGCGACGCATCCGTTCCGGGGAACCGAGGGCATCCACCGCCAGCTCGGCCGAGAGGCGGGAGACGCTTCCCGGGGGACGGATGCCGTCGAGGATGTCGATGATCGCCGGGTGGGCCATGGCGAGCCCGACCCGGGCCGCGGCCAGCCCGTAGGCCTTGGAGAGGGTGCGGAGCACGATGACGTTGTCGTGCCGGTCGATCCACGGTGACCAATCGTCGCCTGCGAACTCGGCGTAGGCGGCGTCGATCACCACCAGGCCGCCGCAGGCGGCGACGACGGCGGCGACCGCGTCGGGCCGGATCTGCTCCCCGGTGGGGTTGTTGGGGGCGCACAGCCAGACGAGGTCGGCGTCGCGGGCGGCGGCGACGATGTCGTCGGCCGGGAAGGCGAAGCCGGGGGCGGCCGCCGCCACCGGCACGAAGGCGGCGCCGACCTGGGCGGTGGCGATCTCGTACAGCGAGTAGGTGGGGACGGGGGCCACCGCCCGGCTCCCGGGCGAGAGGAAGGCCCGGGCGCAGAGGATGACGAGCTCGTCCACCCCGGCGCCGGGGACGATCTGCTCCGGCGCCAGGCCGCAGGCCGCCGCCGCCGCCTCCCGCAGCGGCCGGTAGTCGGCCGCCGGGTACTCGTTGAGGGCGGCGACGCCGGCCGCCACCACCTCCCGGGCCCACTCGGTGCCGAAGGGAGAGGTGTTCTGGTCGAAGCGGATGACCTCGCTCACCTCCACCCCGGCGGCGCGGGCGATATCGGCGGTGGTCGGTTGCCACTGGTAGCGGGTGACGCTCATCCTTCCTCCTCGAAGCGGATCTCCACCGCGAGGCGGTGGGCGGTGAGGCCCTCGGTGGTGGCGAGGGTCCCGATCGTCTCCCGCAGGCTCGCCAGTCCTTCCCGGGTGAGGTGCTGCACCTGGCGCCACGACCCGAAGTCGTCGACCGCCAGCGGCCCGTGGGAGCGGGCCAGGCCGCCGGTGGGGAGCACGTGGTTGGCGCCGGTGGCGTAGTCGCCGGCCGACTCCGGGGCCCACGGCCCGAGGTAGACCGAGCCGGCCCCGGTGAGCCGCTCCCCGTGCTCGATCGGGGTGGCGGTGTGGATCGTGACGTGCTCGGAGGCGAACTCGTTGGCGAACTCGATGGCGTCGTCCATCGAGTCGGCGGCCACCAGGAGCCCGTGGTCGCCGAGGGCGGCGCGCAGGATGCCCTCCCGCTCCAGGCCGGGGAGGAGGCGTTCGATCTGGGCGAGGACCCGGGGGATGAGGTCGGGGGCGTCGGTCACCAGTGCCACCGGCGAGTCGGGTCCGTGCTCGGCCTGGCAGAGCAGATCGGCCGCCAGGATGCGGGGCTCGGCGGTGGCGTCGGCGAGCAGCAGGGCCTCGCTGGGGCCGGCGGGCAGATCGACGGCGCAGTCGCCGTAGACGGCGAGCTTGCCGGCGGTGACCCAGGCGTTGCCGGGCCCGACGATCTTGTCGACCCGGCGGATCGTCTCGGTGCCGTAGGCCAGGGCCGCCACCGCCTGGGCGCCCCCGGTGACGTACACCTCGGTGACGCCGAGCATGGCGGCCGCCGCCATCAGCACCGGCGAGACGTCGCCGCGCTCGTCGGCGGGGGAGACGACGACGATCTCCTTCACCCCGGCGACCCGGGCGGGGACCACCCCCATCAGCAGCGAGGAGGGGTAGGCGGCGCGGCCTCCCGGGACGTAGACGCCGACCCGCCGCAGCGGCGTCCAGCGGCGATCGACCCGGACGCCGGGGGAGACCTCGAGCGGCTGGTCGACGGGGCGCTGCGGGATGTGGCAGACCTCGATGTTGCCGATCGCGTGGCGGAGAGCTCGTTCCACCTCGGGCTCGAGCTCGGCGAGAGCGGCGGTGAGGCGCTCGGGAGGGAGGAGGAGCTGGTCGCGGGGGAGGCCGCCGCCGTAGCGGCGGTTGCAGTCCCGCAGCGCCTCGTCCCCGCCGGTGCGGACCCGGGACACGATCTCGGCGGCGCCTTGCCGGATGGCGGGGTCGGGTACCGCCGAGCGCTGCAGCAGCGCGGCGCGCCGATCCGGGGAGAGATCGGCGAGGCGGACGGTTCTGATCTTCACCGGGGGCTCCTTCAGGGGATGAGCTGCTGGATGGGGAGCACAAGGATGCCGGACGCCCCCGCTTGCTTGAGGCGGGGGAGCACGCTCCACACCTCGTCGCTGTCGACGGTCGAGTGCACCGCCACCAGGCCGTCGTGGGCCAGCGGCACCACCGTGGGGGCGTCGATGCCGGGGATGATGTCCTCGATGGCGGCGACGGCGCCGGCGGGGGCGTTCATCAGGACGTACCGCTTGCGGCGGGCGGCGACCACGGCCCGGATCATGGTGGCGACCTCGGTGGCGAGGCCGGTCACCTCGCCCGCCGGAGCCACCAGCACCGCCTGCGACTCGAGCACGGTGAGCACCGGCCGCAGGCCGTTGACGAGCAGGGTGCTGCCGCTGGAGACGAGGTCGACGATGGCGTCGGCCACGTCGAGCTTGGGGGCGACCTCGATCGATCCCCGCAGCGGAACGGTGGTGACGGACACCCCGGCGTCGGCGAAGAACTGCCCGGTGGTGCGGGGGTGCGAGGTCGCCAGCCGGAGCCCGTCGAAGTCGGCGACCTCGGCCAGGCCCATGGCCTGGGGGACGGCGACGGTGAGGCGGCAGCGCCCGTACCCGAGCTCGGCGACGACCTGGAGCGGGGTCCCGGCTTCGGCGAGCAGGTCGAGCCCGGTGATCCCGAGGTCGGCGACCCCGTCTGCCACGAGCTCGCAGACGTCGTCGGTGCGTACGAAGAGCAGCTCGAGGTCGATGTTGCGGACCCGGACCGAGAGGGCGCGCTCGGTCTTCTCGTAGGAGAGGCCGCTCTCCCGCAGCAGGGTGGCGCTGGGCTCTTCGAGGCGGCCCTTGTTGGGGACGGCGAAGCGCAGCATCACGGGGTCCCCTCTTCCATCAGCCCGAGTTTGACCAGGACCTCCAGGTAGCCGCCGGTGCCGTGACGGAGCCACTGGTTGATGCGGGTGATGGTGGCGGTGGAGATCCCGGTCTCCTCGTTGATCTCCCGATAGTGGCGACCCTCGGCGAGGAGCCGGGCCACCTCCCACCGCTGGCTCATCTCCTCCAGCTCGCGGCGGGTGCAGAGATCGCGGAAGAACCGCGCCGCCTCGTCCCGGCTCTCCAGCGTCAGGATGGCGTCGAAGAGGGCTGCCGTGGCGTCGTTGCGCCAGTCGTCGTCTCGCATCGGGATGCCCATCGGATACTCCCCTTCACCTTTCGCTTCGCTATCGGTTACAGTGAGGTAGTGTTTTAGCACGTTAGCAGAGTATATGGCAAGGACGTGACGATGGAGCTCATCCCGGCGGTCGACGTGCTCGACGGCAAAGTGGTGCGCCTGGTGCGGGGCCGCTACGACCAGGTCACGGTGTACGGCGACGATCCAGTCGCCCAGGCACGGGACTGGATCGCCCAGGGGGCGGCCCTGGTGCACGTGGTGGACCTGGCCGGGGCCCGCGACGGGCACCCCGACCGGGGGCTGTGGGAACGGCTCGGGGGTGCAGGGCTGCGGTTCGAGATCGGGGGCGGGGTGCGGCGCGCCAGCGATGCCGCGGCCGCGGTCGCGGCGGGAGCGGAGCGGGTGGTGGTGGGGACGGCTGCGGTGTGGGACCGGCCGACCCTCGGGAAGATGATCGCGGCGGTGGGGGCGGAGCGGTTGGTGGCCGCGATCGACGTGCGGGGCGGGCGGGCTGCCGGGGCCGGATGGCTCGACGCAGGCCGCGACCTCGGTGCGGTGCTCCCGGAACTGGCCGGCGCCGGGCTGATCCGGGCCCTGGTGACCGGGATCAGCCGGGACGGCACGATGGAAGGACCGGATGTGGCACTGCTGGAGCAGGCCGCGTCGCTGGCGCCGGAGCTGCGGCTGATCGCCTCCGGCGGGGTGGGATCGCTGGCGGACCTGGAGGCGCTGGGAGGGATGCCGTTCGAGGGCGTGATCGTCGGTCGGGCCCTCTACGAGGGGGTCTTCACCGTCACCGAGGCGCTGGCGGCGCTGCGCTGAGGGCTCAGCCCCGGAAGCGGGCGAGGGCGGCGTCGAGATCCGCCCGGGAGACGGCGAGGGCCGAGGAATCGCGACGCAACGCCTGCAGCGCCGCCTCCCGCAGGACCCCGCTGAGATCGGCGAAGGAGAGCCCTTCGGAGGCCGCCACCGCCTGGTCGAGGTCGACGTCGTCGCCGAAGGGGACGTCGCAGATGTCGAAGAAGGCCCGGCGCGCCGGGGCGGTGGGCAGGTCGAGGAACAGGTGGGTCTCGAGGCGCCCGGGACGGAGCAGGGCCGGGTCGACCAGGTCCATGCGGTTGGTGGCGCCGATGACGTAGACGTCGCCACGATCGCTGATGCCGTCCATCTCGGTGAGGAGGGCGGCGACCACCGAGTCGGTCACCGAGTTGGTCGAGTTGCCCCGCACCGGGGCGAGGGCGTCGATCTCGTCGAAGAACAGGATCGAGGGCGCCACCGCCCGGCCCCGGGCGAACACCTCCCGCACCCCTCGCTCCGACTCACCGACGTACTTGTCGAGCAGCTCGGCGCCTTTGATCGTGAAGAAGGCGGCGCCCGATTCGTGGGCGAGGGCACGCACCACGAAGGTCTTGCCGCTGCCGGGGGGCCCGTAGAGCAGCAGGCCGCGGGGAGGCTCGATGCCGAGGCGGCTGAACCGCTCCGGTTCCCGCAGTTGCCAGATCACCGCCTCGGTGAGCCGTTGCTTGACCTCCTCGAGGTTGGCGACCAGCTCGAACCCGTAGCTCGGGATCTCCCCCAGCGAGGCGGTGCCCATCGAGGGCGTGGTGTCGCGGATGGCGCGCGCCAGCAACTCGCTGTCAACCTTGCCGCCGGTGGGGGCGATGAGCGCCGAGGCGTGGACCACGGTCGCCAGGATGTCGGCGCCGGAGAACCCGGCGGTGCGGGAGGCGAGCTGGGCGAAGTCGACGTCGAGGCTCGGGACCTTGGCGAGGGCCGCCTCGAACAGCAGGGTGCGCCGGTTGAGGTCGGGGGGCGGAATCGACAGGGTGCGGGGGAGCAGGGGGGAGGTGGCGACCGATTCGGGCAGCTTGCCCACCGCGGAGGTGCCCAAGACGCAGGCGAGCCGGGGGCGGCCCGCCACCGCGTCGAGGAACCAGCGCATGATGGCGGCGACCTGGGTGCGGAAGAGTGAATCGTCGCCGACCACGGCATCGATGCGGTCGACGAAGACGACGGCGGGGACGGTGGCGGCTCGTACCGCCTTCTCCAGCAGCTCCAGCAGCTTGTCGGGCTTGAAGACCAGTTCCAGCGACACCTCGTGCACGGTGATCCCGGTCGCTCTCGCGGCCGCCGCCACCACCTCCGATTTGCCACATCCGGCCGGTCCGGCCAGCAACACGCCCGCCACCCTCGGCAATCCCCAGGCATGAGGGAGGTCCTCGGGCGAGGTCAGCAGCGAGAGCCACCCGGTCATCGTCTCCAACTCGGTGTCGAGCCCGGCGAGCAGCGCCTCGGCGGTGGTGGGCGCCTCACCACCGGGATGACCGGCGGGCTGGTGGACGACGGCGGGCGGCTCCTGCCCCTGCTCGGAGACGACCGTGGCCGAGCCGACGGTGCCGGCCGGGCCCGGGCGCACCTCGAGCACGCGGAGGACCACCGGTTCGGCTGATCCACCGGCCCCGTAGGCGGGCAGCACCGCCACCTGGTCGCCCTCGGTGACCGGGCCACCCTGGAGGGAACGGGCGATATGGCGAGCGTCGAGCGGTTCGTCGCTGGAGGACAGCACCACCCGGCGGGCCTCGGGCAGAACGGCGCGGCCGACCTCGGGAGCGTCGCCAACCTTGACCCCGGCGTTCTCCATCGTGCGCGGTCCCAGATGGAGGGCGTTGGGGGAGGAGACGTCACCCGGCATGACCAGCACGCGGGTGTGGCCGACGGCGACGATGCCGCCCCCGGGGAGACCCATGGCGGTGAGCAGGGCGGCGTCGGCCTTCGCCACGGGATCGGTCCCGGCCCGGATCGTAAAACGCATGGGGCGAGGGTACTCGGCTCCCGGTGGGGGAGCCGCCGGCTCAGCCGGCGAGCGAGGCGAGTCTGACCACGGGCCGGGACGGCATGCCGAACGGCCGGGCGACCTCGACCACCCGGACCTCGGGCCGGTCGAGCCAACCCCACAGCAGGCGGCTCTCCTCGGCGGCGGCGATCGAAGGAGGGACCTCCCCGCCGGGCTCCTCCGGCGGGGCGAGGCGGATCAGCGGCGGTGGCGCCGGCGCCACCCACGCCGCCACCAGCCGCCCTCCCTCGATGAGCGCCGATTCCCCCCGCTCGTCCTCGGCCCACAGCGTCCCCGCCCGCTGCAGGGTCTGCCAGATGCGGCGATCCTCCAGGCTGCGGGCCAGGGCGCGGTGCCGGTCCCGCAGCGTCGCCGCCTCCTCGAAACGGCGATGGCGGGCATGGGCCCGCATCTTCTCGGCCAGGGGGTCGAGCAGCGGCGCCGGATCCTGCTCGATGGCGCGGCGCAACCTCTCCACCACCGCCTGGTACTCCGCATCGGACACCGACCCGTCACACGGGCACAGCGCCACCCCGAGCTGGGCGAAGTTGCAGGCCGGGCTGCGCTCGCCGCCCCGGGAGAGGCAACGCCGGATCGGGACCGCGTCCCACACGGCGGCCACCACCTGATCGGCGGTGCGCCGGGAACGGAACGGCCCCAACGTGGCGAGGCCGTCGGATCGGAGGGAGCGCACTACCGACAGCCGGGGGAACCGTTCCCGGGTGAGCTTCACCCAGTGGGTGGCCTTCGGTGGCCGGGAGCGGCGGTTGTAGCGGGGACGGTGGGCGTGGATGAGGCGCAGCTCGGTGACGAGGGCCTCCAGCTCGGTGGTGCACTCACGATGGTCGAGGTCGGCGAGGTCACGCAGCATCTGTGCCACGGAACGGCGGTTGTCGCCGTAGAAGTAGGAACGGACCCGCTGGCGCAGGTTCTTGGCCTTGCCCACGTAGATCACCTCGCCGTCGCGGTCCCGGAACAGGTAGACGCCGGGCCGCCGCGGCAGCCGTTCGGTGAGGCCGATCTTCCCGTAGTGGGGCGCCCCCCGCGCCGTCGGCAGCCGGAGCAGATCGTCGAGATGACTGATCCCGATGGTGCCGGCCCGCCCCAGCAGCTCCCACAGCACGTGGGCGGTTGCCCGGGCATCGTCGAGGGCACGGTGAGTGGGGGAGGACGGCGAGCGGAGATGGGCGGCCAGGGTGCCCAGGTCGAGGTGGCGCACCTCGTCGCGCACCAGACGGCGGGCCAGCGCCAGCGTGTCGACGCTGTGGTTCGGGATCCGCCCGTAGCCGAGGCGTAGAGCGGCGGCATTGAGGAACGACAGGTCGAACCGGACGTTGTGGCCCACGATCACGGCGTCCCCGATGAACTCGAGCAGGGCGGGGAGCACCTCGCCGATGCGGGGGGCCTCGACCACCATCGCCTGGGTGATCCCGGTGAGCACCGTGATGGTCGGCGGGATCGCCATCCCCGGGTTGACGAGGGTCTGGAACGTCCCGGTGGGCTCCCCGCCCGTGAACGAGAGCGCCCCGACCTCGGTGATCTCACAATCGGCCGGCGACCCACCGGTGGTCTCGAGATCGAGGACGCAGAAGCGCACCTGGTGCAGCGGCACGCCGAGGTCGTCGAACGTCCGCTGTCCGCCTGCGAGGGCCACCACCGATCCTCCGTCTCCGCCGGAAGGCGAGCATCCCAGCCGGGTGTGACACGATCCCGCTTCGCTACCCTGCCCGTGATATGGAATTCTCAGGGCGGGTCTACTTCGATTTCGCCAGCAACGACGTGTGGCGGCTCTACCGGCTCTTGGAGCGGGCCGGAGAGCAGGGCGTGGTGCTCGACATCGACTGGCGGGGATTCGCGGTCGGCGGGGTGGGGAACCGGACGCTGATGACCCCCGGGGTGCGTGCCCTCGCCTGCTACGAGGCGGCCCGCATCGAGGCGCCCGATCGTCACCGTCGCTTCCTGGCGGCGCTGCTCGCCCTCATCCACAAGGAGGGGGACGACCTCGGCGACGAGTCCACGCTGCGGATCGCCGCCACGGTCGCCGGTATCGACGCCGACCCGCTGCTCGCCGCCGGTGCCGGAGCCGGGTTCGACGCGCTCGGGGCCGAGACCGGCACCGCTACGATGCGCGGCGTTCGGGGCGTGCCGAGCATCGTGCGCCACGGTCCGGTGCTGCAGATCAGGACGACCGAGGCGATCACACGGGGCGACGCCAGAGCCCGAATCGGTCTGCTCGAGGCCGTACTGGAGGACGACGGCATATGGGAGCTGAAGAAACCATGAGCACGGTGGACGGACCGTTGCGGTGCAGCCACTGCGGCAACAAGACCCGGTTCGACATCTACGACCGGGTGGAGCGGCGGCGCTTCGCCCACTTCTCGCTGGGCGGAGAGGTCACCTACGACGACGAGGAGATCCTCGATCGCACCGTGGAGCGCATCGTCTGCCGGTGGTGCGAGCGGGACGACACGATCGAGCAGGCCGAACCGGCCGAATCGGTCGGCTCCGAGGACTGACCTCAGGTCCGGCGCTGCCGGACCGCCTCGTAGAGCAGGATGGCGGCGGCGGTGGCGGTGTTGAGGCTGTCGCCGATCCCCGCCATCGGGATCCGCACCGCGACGGAGGCCTTCGCCCACCCCGCCGGCAACCCGGCATGCTCGCTCCCCACGACCAGGGCGACGGGACCGGTCAGATCGGCGTCCCAGTAGGCGGTGGTGGCATCGGGGAACCCGGCAATCAGCCGCAGTGAATGGCCGGCGGCCCAGGCCATCGTCTCCGCCGCGGTGGCGACGGCGGTGGGGCGGGCGAGCAGGGCGCCCTGGGAGGCCCGCACCACGTTGGGATTGAAGAGGTCGGTGGCGGGGTCGGCCACCGCCACCGCGTCCACCCCGGCCCCGTCGGCGATTCGCAGCATGGCGCCGAGGTTGCCCGGCTTCTCGATCCCGGCCACCACCATGACGAGGGGCCGGCCGCCGGGCCTGAGGCGGTCGATCGAAAGGTCGGGCTGCACCGCCACCCCGAGCAGCCCGTCGGGGTGACGGCGGTAGGCAGCCTTACGGAACGGTTCCTCGGCCACCGTGAGGACCGTGGCGCCGGCGGCGGCGAGGCGGGCCGCGGTGGCCCGGCGCTCCTCGTCGAGCAAGGCGGGGCACACGATCAACTCCTCGAGAATGATGCCGCTGGCGGCGGCCCGCTGCAGCTCGCGGTCCCCTTCGACGAGGAACCGGCCGTAGGCGTCGCGGTCCCGGCGGCTCCGCAACCGCACTAGGGCCTTGATGCGGGGGTTGCCGGTCGAGGTGACGAGGGTCCCCATCTCGGTCACCAGCTGCTGCCGCCACCGCCGGAGAAGCCGCCGCCGCCACCCCAGCCGCCGAAGCTGCCGCCACCCCACGACCCACCGCCCCACGAGGACCCGCCACCGCCGGCGAAGCCGCCTCCGCCGCCCCACCACGATCCCCGATCGGCGGACCACGAGTGATCGCGGTAGATCGGCTCCCACCCGTAGCTGCCGAGATGGCCCTTGGTGATGACCCAGTGGTAGTAGAACAGCGTGAAGGGGTCGAAGTCCGACAGGCCGCGGGGGATGGGGCGGCCCGACCAGGTGTCGGTCTGCCCGCTGGTGCCTTCGTGGGCCAGCTCGGGGGCGAAGCGATCGGCGTCGGCGATCTCGCTGCGGGCCAGCGCCTGGCGCTGGGCGGCGTAGGCGAGGGCGAAGGTGCGGGGGCCGCGGGGGTCGGATGCTCCGAAGGCGGCGGCCACGTCGGCGTAGGTCCCCTCCAGCCCCAGGGTGGCCAGGGCCTCGCGAGCCTCGAACCAGCGGCGCAGCGCCTGGGCCGGTTCGAGGGAGACGGCGAGGATGCCGGCGATCGTCTGGCGGGCGTCTCCGCTGACCCCTTCCTTCGCCAGCTCGTCGAGCAGCTCCTGGTACACCGCGGGCCCGTCGTCGCGGCGTCGCAGCAGGGCGGTGGTGATCGATACCGGGAGCCCGAGCCGCTTGGCCTCGGCCCTGACCCGCTCGATCTCGCCGGGCTCACGCAGCCCGGCGAGGGCGCATTCGACGGCCTCCCCGGGGTCGAGGCCCAGGTCGCGGTTGGAGTGGTAGGCGGCGACGAAGTCGTCGAGGTCGTCCTCGTCGTGGTTGAGGAGCAGCAGGGCGGCGATCGCCGGGATCGAGAGCCCGTCGCGGGTGAGCAGCGCCCCCGTGGAGCTGAGGTCGGTCCGGACCTGCTCGTAGCGCTCGAAGGCGGCGGCCGGCTCCTCGCTGAGGTCGGCGAGGGCGGCGGCGACCGCGGGCCGGGTGGTGGAGTCGGGGAGGGAGGCGTAGAGGGTCTGGAGGCGCTCGGTCTTGGCGGTGGCGGTCGAGTACACCGTGCCGAGCTCCTCGAGCGAGGTGGCGAGCGGAACCGTGCCGTCGAGGGCGGGGGCGGCCCGCAGCAACCGCTCCCCGGCGTCGGTGAGGTCGGCGAAGCCGAGGGGGGTGGCGGTCAGCCGGTCGACGATCGCCTGGCCGAGGCGCTGCCGGGCTGCGGCGACCCGGTGGGGGCGGAGGCTGTCGACGATGCGGTTCAGCTCCTGGCGCTTCACCTCGAAGAGTCGGTCGTCGTCCTCGTCGATGTCGAGGGTCTCCCGGATGGCGCTCTGCAGCGCCCCTTCGAGCAAGGGTCGCTCCGCCGAGGAGCGCAGCTCGAGCGGGACCTCGGTGTCGCGGCGCACCCGGTCCCGGTCGACCACCACCACGAGGGCGAGGGACCAGACGGCGCGCAACGCAGCCTCGTCGTCGACCGGATCCCCCTGGTGCACGGCCCGCAGGGTGGTCACCGCGGCGGTGGTCGCCACCGGCACGGCCTCGCCGGAGAAGGGGACGGTGAAGTCGGCGACGGCGGGCAGCTCGTGGCCGGCCGGTTCGAGCCGGGCGACGTCTCCGTCGACCAGCTCGGCGCGGACCGTGCGGATCCGCTCCACCTTGCGGCGCCGCACCGAGGTGAGAGCGGCGCCGCCCCCCACCAGCGCCGCAGCGGCGAGCACCCCCAGGATGATGCGTCCCGAGGGGCGGGACGAGGATCCGTCGCCGCCGGGTTGGGCCAGCTCCTGCTCCAGGCTGCCGACGATGGCGAGGGCGCCGCCCTCGAAGTCGCTCCGGCCGAAGAAGCTGTCGCCGGCGCCGGTGATGCGAGATGCGGGGAGATCGAGCCCGGGCCCGGTGGTGAGCTCGGTGCGCCGGGTGGCGAGGTCGACGAGGATCACGATGCCGGGCGGGCCGTCGGCGAGGCCCACCCCCCAGGCGTCTCCGAGGTCCTGGGCGAAGGACAGCGGGGTGCCGTGGGGCACGGAGGAGACGATGACGAAGGCGATCTGATGGCCGTAGGCGGCCACGAGGGCGCTGATGGCCTCCTCGACCCGAGCATCGTCGGCAACCACGCCGGCGTCGTCGCTGAACCAGCCCCGGCACACCACCCCGTCGTACTCGCCGCAGTCGGCGGGGGCCCCGGTGTCGCCGGTCTGGGCGAGGGCGGCGGGCGCCACGATGGCGAGGCTCAGGGTGGCGAGCAGGACGGCGCGGAGGATCTTGCTTCCCACGAGGGGCAACGCTAGCGGGCCGCCCGGGTGGGGGCGCCGCTCATCCGAATCGAAGCGGGAGGTCGGCCGGCCGGTAAAAGGAGGGGGCGAGTTCGGTGCAGTGACCGAGGGCGGTCACGATCTCGGCGACGGCACCCCCGGTGCCGTCGTAGCCGCCGGCGAGGTGGAGATCGAGTGGTGCGGTGCCGTCCACGGTGATCCGATCGCCCGGGTCGGCCAGCTCCCGGTCGAGGACGAGGTCGAGATCGAGGCGATGGTCGGGGGAGGTGAGGGTGACGCGCTGGTGGAGTCCGGTGACCGTTCCGCCGGAGATCAGCGGCTCGATCGTCTCACCCACGTCGTGATGGGGCCAGCCGAGGGTGTGGGCGAGCAGGTGGGCGCTGGCGACGGGCCGCGGGCGCCGAGGGCGCCGGCGGCGACCGCCGCGGCGAACTCGTCGAGTGACAGGCCGCGGCCGGACAGCGCCGCCAGTTCCTCCCGCCGCGCCGTGTCGATGCGGCAGGCCGCGGTGAGGCGGGTGACGTGACGGCTGGCGGAGGCGGCGAGCAGTGGGAGGCGGCTCATCACGAACCCGGGGTTGACCCCGGTCATGACGATGACCGCCCGTCGGTGCGGGCGGCGGTGTGGAGCGCCTCCCAGATGTGGCGGGGCGGCCAAGCCAGCTCGGCACAGGTGGTGACGACGTGGTAGCCGGCCGACACCAGCCGGATCACCTCGGCGGCGACCTCGTCGGCGAGGGAGGAGAGGGTCACCAGGGCCCGGTCGCCGGCCCGCGCCACCGGGACGTCGGGGCTGGAGACGAAGCGGGCAGGCCCAGCGGCATCGAAGTCGCCCCGGGCCCCCGGGTCGGGATCGACCACCCCGGTGACGCGGGACACCAAGCCGTCCTCGAGAGCGGCGTGGACCACGGTCCCGGCGAGGGACCCGGCGCCGACGACGAGCAGGCCACCCATTCGGTGGCGCATGACGGTCGGTGGCGCCGGGGTTGGGAAGCGATTCGTCAGGACGCGGCGACGAAGTGGTCGGAGGCGAGGCGGTCGAGGCGAACCCGATCCACCTCCACCCCGATGCCCGGCGCCGCCGGAGGATGCAGCCGGCCGCCGGCGTCGAGGCTCCACGGCGGGTCGACGAGGTCGTCGGCGAAGAAATGGTCCGATGCGGCGATGTCCCCGACCACGTCCGCCGGACCCAGGGTGGCGAGGGCGACGGCGTGGCTGCGCCCGATGCCGCTCTCGACGAGGCCGCCGATGCGGACGTGACGGCCGGCGGCGGCGATCTCGCCCGCCAGGGCGGCGGCGGAGGAGGTGCCGAGGCGGCCGGCCTTAAGGTTGATGACGGCGCCGGCGCCGGCGGCCACGGCCCGGCGGATGGCGGCGGGATCACCCGCCGACTCGTCGAGGGCGATCGGGGTGGAGAAGCGGTGGGTGAGGGCGGCGAGGCCGTCGAGGTCACCGGCGGGGAGGGGCTGCTCCAGGTAGGCGAGGCCGGCGCCGTCCCACGAGGCGAGGCGGGGGTCGTCCCCGGTGGGGAACGAGCCGTTGGCGTCGGCGCCGAACGTCATGTCCGGGAAGGTCTGCCGCAGCACCGCGATCTCCGTCACCGCGGTGGTGGGGTCCACCTTGAGCTTGACGGCCCGGTAGCCCGCGGCGTGGAGAGTCGCCACCACCTCGCGGCGGGTGGCGGCGTCACCGGCCAGCCCGACGGCGGCCCCGGCGAGGACCGGTCCCGGTGCGCCGCCGAGGTGGGCCCACAGCGGCACCCCGGCGGCCTTGGCGGCGAGGTCGGTGAGGGCCTCGTCGAGGGCGGCGGTTACGGTCGACGGTTCGCCGCGGTGGGGGCCGAATCCGGCACGGAGCCGTTTCCAGGCCTCGGGGAAGCTCCCGGGGGTGTGGCCCGGGTAGGGGGCGGCCTCCCCCCACCCCACCAGTCCCTCGTGCTCGACGGCGAGCACCACGATCCGGCGGACGGTGACGGCGCCGGCGGCGGTGACGAAACGTCGGCGCAACTCCAGCTCGATCGCCCACGCCTCGAGACGGGCGCCGGGCGGGATGGAGAGGGCCATGGCGGCCGGCCTAGCGGCCGCTCCCGCGGAGGGACCCGGTGGTCTTGGCCACGGTCTCCTGGGAGCCTTGGTAGAGCACGCAGATGCCGGTCCGGTCGCCGCCCTCCCAGCCCTGCTCGGTCGGGGTGAACACGTTGAGCCAGACCGCCGATTCCTCCCACGTCGCTCCCACGTACGTCTCGAACTCCTCGACGCATCCCAGGACCGCGCCCTGGTAGACGGCCTCGTTCCCGGGGTAGAGGCCAAGCCCGTCGAGTTCGACGGCGCCGGAGGGTGCGATGTCGACGATGGCGAACACTTCGTAGTCGTGGGACTCGCCGCAGTCGATGGGGTCCACCTCGGTGAAGACGAGGTCGGAGGGCTCGTCGAAACAGTCGCCGGGTTCGAGACGGTCGACGGACTTGGAGTGGTCGACGAACGAGAAGAAGGCGAAGAATCCCACCACCACCAGGATGGCAAGACCTCCGAAGCCGGTGAAGGCGCCGATGATTCCGGGGCGGGAGGCCATGCGGCCGGGTGGCTCCCCACCGTCGCCGAAGGGTCCCGGAGTCGCCCACTCGTCGGGAGCGGGCTCGGGAATCGGGACCTCGCCCCGAGGCTGCGGCGCCGGTGCGGCATCGGCAGGCGCGGTCCACTCCCGCTCCGTAGCCGGTCGCCCCCCAGGGGACGACCGCACCGGCTCCTCGAGCGGCGCCGGTTCGAGGCTCTCGCCGGGTGGCTCGGGCGGCGGGGATGCGAGCTCGTCGTGGGCACGGCGCAGCATCTCCTCGCTGCTGAGCGGCTCGTCGGGCCGGTCGGTGCTCATGGATCGCCTCCGTCGTCGGCGGCTGCATCCTACGTCACGCTGCTCCCGCCTCCCGGGATGGAGGCGTAGATTCCAGGGGACGATGTTGTCGCGCACACTCCACGTCGATGGGCCCCTCGACCTCGGGGCGACCCTCGGTGTGCTCGGCCTAACGGTACGTCCCCTTGCCACGGTACGGGGCAACGAGGCGATGTGGGCCGTCCGCAGCCCGGACGGCCCGGTCACCGTGCACCTCACCATGACCGGGCACACCGCCACCGCGGTCGCCTACGGACCCGGAGCGCGCTGGGGACTCGACCGTCTCCCCGAGTACCTCGGTCTCGACGACACGTCCGGCGACTTCCAGCCCCATCCCGGGATCGTCGCCGAGTTGCACCGGAGGGCGCCCGGGCTCCGCCTCGGCCGCACCGGCCGGGTGTACGAAGCCCTGGTCCCGGCGATCGTGGCCCAGCGGGTCACCATCGAGGGGGCGCGCCGCAGCGTCGGGGAACTGGCGGCGCGGTTCGGGGCGGACGCTCCCGGGTCGCACGAGATCAGCCTGCTCCCGGCGCCGGAGGTGCTGGCGGGTCTCGACTACGCCGACCTCCACCCGGCCGGGATCGAGCGGAAGCGGGCCGTGACCCTCATCGAGGTGGCGCGGCGGGCGAATCGTCTCGAGGAGATCATGGAGATGGACGTTGCCGCCGGGTGGGAGCGCCTCCTGGCGATTCCCGGGGTCGGCGAGTGGACCACCGGCCAGGTCATGGGCATCGCCCGGGGCGACCGCGACGCCGTCCCGGTGGGGGACTTCCACCTCCCCAGCTTGGTGACGTGGCTGCTGGCGGGCGAGGAGCACGGCGACGACGCCCGCATGCTGAGCCTGCTCGAGCCCTACCGGCCGCAGCGGCGCAGGGTGGTGCTGCTGATGAAGCGCTCCGGGCTGCACCCGCCACGACGGGGGCCGCGGCGCCAGTCGCCGCGCATCGACTGGTGGTGAAGGGAGTCGGTCGAAGCGATCACTCCTGCTCCCAGAACAGGGTCATGCCGGCCCCGAACTCGGGCGTGGGTCGCGCCGTGAAGCCGTACGAGGCGTAGAACGCCTCCCTGCCGGCCGCCGCCATGAGGGCGACGACGGTGTTGTGGTAGGCGTGGTCCCGCAGGTACGACATCACCTCGTCCATCAGACGCCGTCCGATCCCGCGTCCCTGATACTCGGGCAGGACGATCACGTCCTGGATGGAGAACACCAGGCCGCCGTCGCCGACGAGTCTGGCCATCGCCACGATCGAGCCGGCGGTGCGGGCGCAGACGCAGAACGGCGAATTCGGGAGGAATCGTTCGATCACGGCCTCGTCGTACCGGCCCCATCCCACCGCGGTCCGGAGCAGGTTGTACTCGGCGGCGGTGGGGAAACCCGTGTCGATCTCGACGGTTCCCATTGGTGCGTCCTCCCCTCTTCGGGCTCGGCATCGTAGGCGGCGGCGCGGCGGGATCAGGACCGGTGGGGAGGGTGCGAAGGCTCAGTCCGGGAGATCGGAGTGGCCCATGAGGTACTCGTCGACCGAGCGGGCACAGTGCCGGCCTTCGCGGATCGCCCACACCACGAGGGACTGACCGCGCCGCATGTCCCCGGCAACGAACACGCCCGGGACGCTGGTGTGGTAGTCGTCGGTGCCGGCGGCCACGTTGCCGCGGTCGTCGAGGGTCACTCCCAACTCGTTGAGCAGCCCTTTCCGGACCGGGTTGGTGAACCCCATCGCCAGCAGCACCAGCTCGGCCGGGATCTCGAACTCGGATCCGGCCACCTCCCGCATCTGCCAGCTCCCGTTGCTGCGCCCCCACTCGACCCCCGTGCCGTGGAGGGTGGCGGCGCGGCCTTCCCGCCCGGTGATGGAGGCGGTGGCCACCGACCAGCGCCGGTTGCATCCCTCCTCGTGGGACGAGGAGGTGCGGAGCCGGTTGGGCCAGTTGGGCCACACCAGCATCTTGTCCGCCTGTTCCGGGGGGCGGGGGAGGATCTCGAGCTGGGTGACCGAGGCCGCCCCCTGCCGGTTGGCGGTGCCGACACAGTCGGATCCGGTGTCGCCGCCGCCGATCACGACGACGTGCTTGCCCTCGGCCAGGATCGGGGCTTCGAGCCCGCTCGCTTCGCCCCCGATGCGGCGGTTCTGCTGGACGAGGAAATCCATGGCGAAGTGCACGCCGTCGAGTTCCCGGCCGGGGACGGTGAGGTCGCGGGGCTGCTCGCAGCCGCCTGCCAGGACCACCGCGTCGTAATCGGCGGCGAGGTTGGCGGCGGGCACGGTGACCCCGACGTGGCTGTTGACCCGGAACTCGACCCCTTCGGCCTGCATCTGGGAGAGGCGGCGATCGATGACGGACTTGTCCAGTTTGAAGTCGGGGATGCCGTAGCGGAGCAGGCCGCCGATCTTGGGGCTCTTCTCGTACACGACCGCCTGATGCCCGGCGCGCGCCAGCTGCTGGGCGCAGGCGAGGCCGGCCGGGCCGGAGCCGACGACGGCGACCTTCTTGCTGGTGCGCCGGGCCGGGATGTGCGGCTCGATCCAGCGGTTCTCCCAGGCCCGCTCGATGATGCTGTACTCGATGGTCTTGATCGTGACCGGGGCGTCCTGCAGGTTGAGGGTGCACGCCTCCTCGCACGGGGCCGGGCAGATCCGCCCGGTGAACTCGGGGAAGTTGTTGGTGGAGTGGAGTACTTCGATGGCCTGGCGCCACTCGTCCCGCGAGACGAGGTCGTTCCAGTCGGGGATGATGTTGTCGACCGGGCAGCCGGAGTGGCAGTAGGGGATGCCGCAGTCCATGCACCGCAGGCCCTGGCGGGCGATCTCCTCGGTTTCCAGGGGCACGGTGAACTCCTGGTAGCCGGCCACCCGCACCTCGACCGGGAGGTAGCTACGGTCGCGGCGGGGCAGGGTCCGGAAGCCGTTGGGGTCGCCCATCAAGCCACCCCCGCGGTGGCGCGTTCCCGCTCCTCGAGCGCCCGGCGAAACTCCAGCGGCACCACCTTGACGAACATGCCGAGGTGGTGGTCGAAGTCGGCGAGGATCTCGCGGGCCCGGGAGCTGTCGGCGAGGCGGGCCTGCCGCTCGACGAGGGTGTGGAGTCGCCAGGCGTCGTACCGCAGCGGCTCCGCCAGCAGCTCGGCAAGGGTGGGTTCCCCGACCAGTCCGGGAGGCGCCTCGCCCGGGACGATCGGCTCCAGGTCGACCATCGACCGGTTGCAGCGTTCGGCGAAGAGACCCTCGTCGTCGATGACGTAGGCGATGCCGCCGCTCATGCCGGCGGCGAAGTTGCGGCCCGTCTCCCCGAGCACGACGACGCAGCCTCCGGTCATGTACTCACAGCCGTGGTCGCCGACCCGTTCCACCACCGCCACCGCCCCCGAGTTGCGCACCGCGAACCGCTCCCCGGCGCCGCCGTTGAAGTAGCACTCACCGGAGATGGCGCCGTAGAGCACGGTGTTGCCGATGATGATGTTCTCGCGGGGGACGATCGGCCCGTAGGGCGGGGCCTGGACGATGATGCGGCCGCCGGAGAGCCCCTTTCCCACGTAGTCGTTGGCATCGCCCTCCAGCTCGAGGGTGATGCCGCGGGCCAGCCAGGCGGCGAAGCTCTGGCCGGCGGTGCCGACGAAGCGGATCGAGATGGTGTCGTCGTCGAGGCCGTCGTGGCCGTAGCGGCGGGCCACCTCACCCGAGAGCATCGCTCCCACCGTCAGGTCGGTGTTGGAGATCGGCATCTCGATCATCACCGGCTCGCGCCGCTCTAGAGCCGGGGCGGCGAGCTCGATGAGCCGGTTGTCGAGCGCCTTCTCCAGGCCGTGGTTCTGTTCCTCGCAGTTGTGGGTCGCCACCTCGGGCCCGGCCTCGGGGTGGTGCAGGATCTTGCCGAAGTCGAGACCCTTCGCCTTCCAGTGGGCGACGGCGGCGCGCTGATCGAGCCGGTCGCTGCGGCCGATCATCTCGGCGAAGGTGCGGAACCCGAGCCGGGCCATGATCCGGCGGGTCTCCTCGGCGACGAACATGAAGAAGTTGACGACGTGCTCGGGCTGGCCCGGGAACAGCTTGCGCAGTTCGGGGTCCTGGGTCGCCACCCCCACCGGGCAGGTGTTGAGGTGGCACTTGCGCATCATGATGCAGCCCTCCGAGATGAGGGCGGCGGTCCCGAAGCCGACCTCGTCGGCGCCGAGCATCGCCGCGATCACCACGTCGCGGCCGGTGCGGATGCCGCCGTCGGTCTGGACCGCGATCCGGCCCCGCAGCCGGTTCGCCACCAGCGTCTGGTGGGTCTCCGCCAGGCCGATCTCCCAGTGCGACCCTGCCTGCATGATCGAGGTGAGGGGGCTGGCGCCGGTCCCGCCCTCGTTGCCGGAGATGAGGACGTGGTCGGCGTAGGCCTTCGCCACGCCGGCGGCGATGGTCCCGACCCCGACCTCGGAGACCAGCTTGACGCTGATGCGGGCGTTCGGGTTGACGCACTTCAGATCGTGGATGAGCTGCTTGAGGTCCTCGATCGAGTAGATGTCGTGGTGGGGCGGCGGTGAGATGAGGCCGACGCCGGGGGTCGAGTGCCGCACCTTGGCGATCCACTCGTTGACCTTGTGCCCCGGGAGCTGGCCGCCTTCGCCGGGTTTGGCTCCCTGGGCCATCTTGATCTGGATGTCGGCGGCGTTGACCAGGTACTCGGTGGTGACCCCGAACCGGCCGGAGGCGACCTGCTTGACGGCCGAGCGCGCCGAGTCGCCGTTCTCCAGCGGGGTGAACCGGCTCGGCTCCTCGCCACCCTCACCGGTGTTGGACTTGGCCCCGATCCGGTTCATGGCGATGGCGAGGGTGGTGTGCGCCTCCCAGGAGATGGAGCCGAACGACATGGCCCCGGTGGCGAAGCGCTTCACGATCTCGGTGGCGGGCTCCACTTCGTCGAGCGGGATCGGCTCTTCGAGAAAGTCGAGTTCGAAGAGCCCGCGCAGGTTCTTCAGCTTGCGGGTCTGATCGTTGATCATCCGCGAGTAGTCCTGGTACTTCTCGAAACTGCCCTCCCGCACCGCGTGCTGCAGGACGGTGACCGTCTCGGGGGTCCAGACGTGCTCCTCGCCCCGGAGGCGGTAGGCGAGTTCCCCGCCGACGTCGAGGCCGTCCCGCCACAGCGGGGTGAACCCGAAGGCCTTGCGATGGCGGCGCACCGTCTCCTCGGCGATCTCGGCCAGCCCCACGCCTTCGACCGCCGAGTGGGTCCCGGTGAAGTAGCGATCCACGAAGTCGCCGGCGAGGCCGATCGCGTCGAAGATCTGGGCCCCGCAGTAGGACTGGAAGGTGGAGATGCCCATCTTGGACATCACCTTGAGGATGCCCTTGTCGAGCGCCTTGACATACCGCCGCTGCGCCTCCTCCATGGTGATCCCGTCGGGGAGCTCGTCGAGCAGGGCCGAGATGGTGTCGAAGGCGAGGTAGGGGTTGACGGCCTCGGCGCCGTAGCCGCCGAGCAGGCAGAAGTCGTGGACCTGGCGGGCCTCGGCCGTCTCCACCACCAGGCCGACGTTGGTGCGCTGCCCTTCCCGGATGAGGTGGTGGTGCACCGCCGAGGTCGCCAGCAGCGCCGGGATCGCCACCCGGTCGACGTCCATGCAGCGGTCGGAGAGGATGAGGATGTTGAACCCGTCCTGCACTCCGCGGCACGCCTGCTCGCAGAGCCGGGCCAGGGCCGGCTCCATGCCGGCGGCGCCTTCGCTCGCCGGGTAGCAGATGCTGAGGCGGATGGTGCGGAAGGCGTTGTCGACGTGGTTCTCGATGCGGCGGATCCGCTCCAGGTCGACGTTGGTGAGGATCGGCTGTTCCACCTCGAGGCGGCGGTGGGAGCCGCCGGTGTTGAGGTCGAGCAGGTTCGGCTTGGGACCGATGAGCGACACCAGCGACATCACCATCTCCTCCCGGATCGGGTCGATGGGAGGGTTCGTCACCTGGGCGAAGTTCTGCTTGAAGTAGTCGGAGAGCAGCTTGGGCCGGTCGGAGAGCACCGCCGGCGGGATATCGCGGCCCATCGATCCCACCGGGTCCTGGCCGCCGACCGCCATCGGCTTCAGGAAGAACTCGACGTCCTCCCGGGTGTAGCCGAAGGCCTGTTGCGCCTCCCGCAGCGTCCTGCCGTCGGGGCGCATCGAGGCGACTTCGGGCGGCAGTTCCCGCAGCCGGATCTGGGTCTCGTCGAGCCACTTGCGGTAGGGCTTGGCCCCGGCCAGGTCCGCCTTCAGCTCGTCGTCGCCGATGATGCGTCCCTGTTCGAGGTCGATGAGCAGCATCTTGCCCGGTTGGAGGCGCCACTTCTTGACGATGCCCTCCTCGGGGATGTCGAGCACCCCCATCTCGGAAGCCATCACGACCAGGTCGTTGTCGGTGATGAAGTAGCGGGCGGGGCGGAGGCCGTTGCGGTCGAGGGTGGCGCCGATCTGGCGCCCGTCGGTGAAGGCCACCGCCGCCGGGCCGTCCCACGGTTCCATCACCGCGGCGTGGTATTCGTAGAAGGCCCTTCGCTCCGGATCCATCAGCGTGTTCTCCGACCACGCCTCCGGGATCATCAGCATCATGGCGTGGGCCAGCGAGTAGCCGCCGGCGAGCAGCAGCTCGAGGGCGTTGTCGAAGGTGGCCGAGTCGGAGGCGCCGTCGCCGATGAGGGGCCACAGCTTGGCAAGGTCGTCGCCCAGCACGGTGGAGGACATGGTCTGGCGGCGGGCCTGCATCCAGTTGATGTTGCCGCGCAGGGTGTTGATCTCGCCGTTGTGGCACAGGTAGCGGAACGGTTGGGCGAGCCGCCAACTCGGGAAGGTGTTGGTAGAGAAGCGTTGGTGGATCAGCGCCAGGGCCGACTCGACGTTGGGATCGGCCAGGTCGCGGTAGTAGACCGCCAGGTTCTCGGCCAGCATCATCCCTTTGTAGGTGATGGTGCGGGCCGACAGCGACGGCATGTAGTACTCGCCTCGGTCCATGGTGTGGGGGGCGCGTTCCCGGATCTGGGAATGGGCCTGCTTGCGGACGACGAAGAGCTTGCGCTCGAAGGCGTCCTCGTCGGCGGTGTCCTTGCCCCACCCGACGAAGATCTGGCGGATGCAGGGCTCGATCGGCTTGACGCTCTCGCCGAGGCAGGAGGGGTCGACCGGGACGTCGCGCCATCCCAGCGGCACCAGGCCCTCCCGGAGCGTGATCTCGGTGACGGCGTTCTCGCAGGCGACCCGGTCGGCCTCGTCGCGCGGGAGGAACACCATGCCAACCCCGTAGCGGCCGGCGGGGGGGAGGGCGAAGTCGAGCCCGGCGGCGGGTGACCGGAAGAAGGCGTCGGGGAGCTGGATCAGCATGCCGGCCCCGTCCCCGGCGAGGGGATCGGCGCCGACGGCGCCGCGGTGGGTGAGGTTGGTGAGGACGGTGAGGCCCTGGTCGATGATGCGCCGGCTCTTTCGTCCCTTGATGTCGGCGACGAAGCCGATGCCGCAGGCGTCGTGGTCGAGCGCGGAGTCGTAGAGTCCTTCCCGCGGCGGCTGCTGCGCTCGACTCATCACGTCGCCCTCGTCCGGGAGGCCGGCCGAAGGGCCGGGGAACCGACCCGACCGCACCTCGGTGTGCGGGGATCGTAGACCGATATCCGGCGACACAACAATCCCGCGGCACCCGTCTCGCAGGCCCGCGACCAGGGAATATGCAGCCGCTGTGGGGTCTCGGGAGGGTGGAGGGGGACCCGGGGGAGGGCCCGGTCAGTACAGCTCGTACTCGCCGGCGATGAGCCGGTCGCGCACTCCGCGCCAGTCGGCGAAACACTCCTTGACGATGCCCGCGATCTGCGCCTCGTCGGCGTCGCCGGTGATCTCGACGTGGACCGCCGCGGGGTCGGTGACCGGGCGTCCGATCGAGCTGAGGAGGCGGATGGTGGTCTCGGCGACCTCCATCTCGTCCTGAAGGCGGCGGGCGATGTCGGCGCCGACGGCGTGGTAGGTCTTCCCGACGTGGGCGGCCGGGTTCTTGCCGGCGGCGGCTTCGAGGCTCATCGGACGGTAGGGGGTGATGAGGCCGCCGAAGCGGTTACCGCGACCGACCTGGCCGTCGTCGCCGGCCTCGGCCGAGGTCCCGGTGAGGGTGAGGTAGGGAACGTCGACCTGGTCGCCCTGGTTGATCATGACCTCGACTGCCGGCCCGAGGATGGGGGTGGTGACGGCGACGACGTCGTCGTGCACCGCCGCCAGCGCCGCGTCGTATTCGGCGCGGCTGGCGACGGCACGAGCCAGCACCGGCACCGCCACGGTGAGGTGGGTCTCGCCTTCGACCCGGGCGCCCATGACCTTGATGTCGCGTCCCACGGGCACGGTGGCCCGGAAGGCGGCGTCGTTGAGGTGGAGCTCGACCGAGTGGACCGCGTGCTCCAGCGGGGAGCGCGGTTGCGACACGGCGGCGAAGGAGGTGTCGTTGGCGAGGGGGGCGTCGTCGAAGCGGGAGGTCACCACGGCGGCGAGGGCGACCGAGGACTGGTTCAGCCAGATCTCGACGTCGAATGCCTCCGGGGTGGCCTCGGGGAGCAGATCGAGCAGTTTCTGCTTGTAGGAGACGGCGAGCGCCTCCGGGTCGGGAGCCCACGACTGGAAGGAGTCGGCCTTGCCGACGAGCACGAGCCGCGACGGCTTGGTGTGGCGGCCGCCGCCAAAGTCGATCTCGACCGATCCGGCGGCGAGCACGGCCTTGTCGACGTTGAAGTGCTGGACCCGGCCGGTGTGGGCGAGGTATTCGCGGGCCAGCTCCCGTGCCAGCTCCTCGGCGAGGTGGTCACAGATGGTGTCGGGATGCCCGGTTCCCTTCCGCTCGACGAACTCGACCGGGGGGGCGTAGGGAGGGCGGCGCGTGACTGCAAACTTCATTCTCTCGCCAGGGGTTCGACGGGGTTTGGGGCATCCTAGCGACCACCTCGGGGCGAGTTCGCGTCCCCTCAGACCTCGGCGGCGCGCCAGGCGTCGCGCAGCTTCATCTTGGCGCCGGAGCGCAGCAGGCCGCCGCTGTAGATCTTGCCGGCGAGGCGCACCAGGAGGTAGATGGCGGCGACCATGAGCGCGAGGGAGAGGGTGATCTCCCACACCGCGGCATCGCCGGTCGCCATCCGCAGCGGCATGGTCATGGGGGCGAAGGGGGGGAGCAGCGAGGCGACCCGGAGGATCGTGTTCTCGCCGGTGAGCGAGAACGACGCCACGAAGTAGCCGATCATCAGCAGGATGGTGAGTGGGAAGGCGGCGTTCTGCGCCTCTTCCTGGCGGGACACCAGGGAGCCGGCGGCGGCGTAGGCGGTGGCGAAGAAGGCGAAGCCGAGCACGAACCAGACGACCACGGCGACCAAGATGGCGGGCGTCGCCGTCGGGACCGTGAAGGCGTTCTGGAGCCGGAGACCGGCCAGGGCGATCCCGCCCACCACGATCAGCTGGGCGAGCCCGAGGGCGCCGATGCCAAGGATCTTGCCCGCCAGCAGGGTATGGGGTCGCACCGCCCCGAGCACCACTTCGACCACTCGGTTGGTCTTCTCCTCGATGACCCCGATGAGGATCCACTGGCCGTAGGTGACGATCGAGATGAACAGGAACACGGTGGCGGCGAAGGCGAAACCGCGGTTCGAGGTGTCCGTGGTGTCGGTCTTCCCGACCGTGGTGACCGGGGAGGCGCGGAGCAGGTCGGCGAGGTCGGCGGCGGTCAGCCCGTAGCCGGTCGCCCGGTCGAGGGCGGCGTTGGAGGTGAGGGAGGCCTGGACCAGGGCGGTGAGGGTGGGGTCGGTGGAGCTGCCGACGAAGATCCCGTCGGGGGCGGCGACGATGTCGACGTCCTCGCCTTCGAGGGCGATCTTGGCCGAGGCGAGGTCGGCGTAGGAGGTGGTGTCGACGGTGAGGTCGCCGATCTGGGCGGCGGCGCGCACCTGACCGGCCAACCCGGGGTCGACCTGGTCGACAGTGCCGATGGTCCAGTGGGTGGCGCCGACGCCGTGGAGGAAGGTGGGGGCGACGATGATGCCCACCACCAGGAGCACGATGAGACCGGTGGAGAGCTGGAAGGCCCGGCTCGTGACCCGTTCCTTGAAGTCGCGCACCGCCACCAGCAGCAGGGAGGTCGACGTCTTCATCGCTGCACCGCCTCCCGGAACACCTCGGACAGGTTGGGCGGCTCGAAGCTGAACTGGCGCACTGCCCCGGCCCGCTCGGCCAGCGCGACGATGGCCCCGAGGTCGGCCGTGTCGTCGAGCCGGAGCCGGGCTCGCCCGTCGCCGACCGTCACCACCTCGGCGCCGGGGATCTGGGTCGCCCAGTCGATGGTGGCGCCGGCGATCTCGACGTCGAGGTAGCGGTGCGGGGAGCGGGCCCGCAACTCGCGCACCGGCCCGTCGAGCACGATCCGTCCCTCGTTGATGACGACGACGTCTTCGCACAGGTCCTCGACGAGGTCGAGCTGGTGGCTGGAGAACACGACGGCGGCCCCGGCGACGGCACGCTCGGCGAGGATGTCGCTCATCGCCTCTACCCCGAGGGGGTCGAGGCCGGCGAAGGGCTCGTCGAGCACGAGCAGGTCGGGGTCGTGCAGCAGCGCCGCGGCGAGCTGGATGCGCTGCTGGTTGCCGTGGGACAGCTCTTCGAGTCGCCCGTCGCGGCGCTCCGAGACCCCGAGACGCTCCAGCCACTCCAGGGCACGGCGCTCGGCGGTGGCCTTGTCCATGGCGTGGAGGCGGCCGAAGTACGTGAGCTGGTCGAGGATCCGCATTCTCGGGTAGAGGCCCCGCTGCTCGGGCATGTACCCGAAGCGGAGGCGGATCGCGGGCGTGATGACGGCACCGTCCCAGTGCACCTGGCCGTCGTCGGGACGCACCAACCCGAAGATACTGCGCATGGCGGTGGTCTTCCCGGCGCCGTTGGGGCCGAGGAAGCCGAGCAGTTCGCCCCGCCGCACCCGGAACGAGCAGCCGTCGAGGGCGGCGATGTTCCCGTAGCGCTTGTGGAGGTTCAGGAGTTCGAGCACCGGCGACCTCGGAGGGTGAGCGGAAGCGACGTCAAGTGTGCTTTGTATCGTAACGGTGGGGGGGCAATGTCAAGTACCCTTTACATCAGGAGTCGGACCCGACTCGCCGCCCCACCGTTCCCGGTGAACGACGTCGGCGGCGGGCCGGCGGCCCCGCCGCAACGATCCGGACCGCCGGTCGGGGGCGCCGTGGCCGATGGTGACGACGCCCACCGGGGCCACCTCGTCGGGGATGCCGAGGAGCCGTTTCAGCTCAGGAACGGCATGGGCTCCGAGGAAGCCGGCGGCGAGACCCTCGTCCACCGCCGCCAGCAGCAGCAGCATCGCGGCGGCGCCGGCGTCCACCCACCAGTAGGGGGCCGGCCATTCGATCTCGCGCCCCGCGGCGTCGACCTTGTCGGGCTCCCGGTAGCGGGCGTGGTAGACCGCCTCGGAGACGCACACCACGACGTGGACCGGGGCCCGCGACACCCAGGGGTCGAACCCGGCGGCGACGTACTCGTCCTCGCCGGCGAGCCGGGCGACGGCGAGACGCCGGTCGGGGTCGGTGACCACCACGAAGGACTGACCCTGGCTGAAGCCCGCGGACGGGGCGCGGCGGGCGGCGGCGAGGATCCGGTCGAGCGCGGCGGGATCCACCGCCTCGTCGGTGTAGTTGCGCACCATGCGGCGCCGGCGCAGGACCTCGGCGAACTCCACGATCAGCTCGTGACGCTCACCGAGGTCCGGGCAGCGGGGTGATCGGTCATGCCGGTCACCCTAAACGTCTGCCAGCGCCTTCAGTGCCTGTTCCATCGCCGCCTTGCCGTCGGCGAAGAACATCATGGTGTTGTCGAGGTAGAAGAGCGGGTTGTCGATGCCGGCGAATCCCGGCGACAGGCTCCGCTTCACCACGATCACGGTGTGGGCCTTGTCGACCTCGAGGATCGGCATGCCGTAGATCGGGCTCGACGGATCGTCCCGTGCCGACGGGTTGACGACGTCGTTGGCGCCGATCACGAGTGCCACGTCGGTCTGCGCCATCCGCGGGTTGGACTGGTCGAGATCGAGCAGCTGGTCGTAGGGCACGTCAGCTTCGGCGAGGAGCACGTTCATGTGGCCGGGCATGCGCCCCGCCACCGGGTGGATCGCAAAGCTGACCTCGACGCCGCGGGCCTCGAGCGCGGTGGTGAGGTCACGGACGGCGTGCTGTGCCTGGGCCACGGCCAAGCCGTAGCCGGGCACCACCATGACCCGCTCGGCGTAGCCGAGGGCGATGGCGACGTCGTCGGGCGTGGCGCTCTTGACCGGCTTGTCGCTCATGCTCACGGGCCCGGCGCCGTCGGTGCCGAACCCGGAGAACAGCACGTTGGCGAGCGAGCGGTTCATTGCCTGGCTCATCTGCATCGAGAGGATCAAGCCGGCGGCGCCCACCAGGGCTCCGCCGATGATGAGGGCGCTGTTCCCGATGACGAAGCCCGCCATGGCGGCGGCGACGCCGGAGAGGGAGTTGAGCAGCGAGATCACCACCGGCATGTCGGCGCCGCCGATCGGGGTCACCGCGAAGACGCCGAGTACCAACGCCACCGGCACCACCAGCCAGTAGGCGGGCACGGCGTCGGCGGCGACACCCCAGATTCCGAAGCCGACCAGGCCGGCGGCGAGCGCGGCGTTGAGCTGCTGGTCACCAGGGAACGAGAGGGGACGGCCGCTGACGAGGCCCTGCAGCTTGGCGTATGCGACGAAGCTGCCGGAGAAGGTCACGCTCCCGACGGCGAGGGTGAGCACCACGGTGACGCCCGTCTCGGTGGCGAACACGCCGTCGGTGTTCCCGATCTCGTAGAGCGCGACCAGGGTCGAGGCCGCCCCGCCGAATCCGTTGAAGGCGGCGACGAGCTGGGGCATGGCCGTCATCTGGACGCGGAGGGCGAGCATGGCGCCGACGGCGCCACCGGCGATCAGCCCGGCGACGATCGTCCCCCAGCTCACGATGTCCTGGTGGACGAGTGTGACCACCATCGTCAGCAGCATCCCGGCGGCGGCGATGGCGTTGCCACGCCGGGCGGTGCGCGGCGTCGAGAGCTGCTTGAGGCCGACGATGAAGAGCACCGCTGCGAGCAGGTAGAGGAGCTCGATCTCAGACATTGCGCTGTACCGGCTTCTTCTTGAACATCTCCAGCATGCGGTCGGTGACGAGGAAGCCGCCGACGACGTTGATGGTGGCGGTCGTCACGGCGAGGAACGCGAGGGTGGTGGCCAGCGTGCCCTCGCTGAGACCGGCGGCGGTGAGGGCTCCGACGATGGTGATGCCGGAGATGGCGTTGGCGCCCGACATGAGTGGCGTGTGGAGGATCGGTGGGACCTTGGAGATGACCTCGAAGCCGACGAATGCCGCCAGGACGAACACGACGATGCCGGTGACGAACGGCTCACTCACGCTGCACCTCCTTCGAGCTTGAGCAACTGGCGACTCCGGGTGTGCACGACCTCGCCCTGGTGTGTGATGGTGCACTCCCCGAAGACCTCGTCCGTCATGTCGATGGTGAGCCCGGCTCCGTCCCTGGCTCGTTCGAGCAGGGTGGTCACGTTGCGGGCGTACATGCGGGAGGCGTCAGTGGGAGCGGTGCTGGCGAGGTTGGTGGGACCGTAGACGTGCACGCCGTTGACCTCGACGACCTCGTCGCGGATGGAGGGCTCGACGTTGCCTCCGGTGTCGGCGGCCATGTCGACGACGACCGATCCGGGCCGCATCGATTCGACCATCTGGGTCGTCACCAGCAGCGGTGCCGGGCGGCCGGGGATCTGGGCGGTGGTGATGAGGAGGTCGGTCTCGGCCACGAACGGGGCGAGGGCTGCGTGCTGCTCGGCCTGGGTGTCCTCACCGACCTCCTTGGCGTAGCCGGACTTGTCGCCTGCCTGGGTGGGCGCTGCCACGAACTTGGCCCCGAGGCTCTCGACCTGCTCGCGGGTCTCGGGCCGGATGTCGTAGGCGTGCACCACCGCCCCGAGGCGCCGGGCGGTGGCGATGGCCTGCAGGCCGGCGACGCCCACGCCGAGGATGAGGGCCTTGGAGGGTGGGATGGTGCCGGCGGGGGTCATCATCATCGGGAGCAATTTGGGAGAGGCCTGCGCCGCCAGCAGCACCGCGGCGTAGCCGGCCACCGTGGCCTGGGAGGAGAGGGCGTCCATGCTCTGGGCGAGCGTCGTGCGGGGGATGGCCTCCATGGCGATGGAGGTGACGCCGCGCCCGGCGAGAGCGCGCACCAGAGTGGCATCGACGAACGGGTCGAGGAACGAGAGGAGCACTGCACCCTCACGCAGGAGCGGGACCTCGTCGGCGAGAGGGGGACCGACTCGCAGCACCACATCGGTTCCGTGGGCGGCGGCGGCGTCGGGAACGATGGTGGCGCCGGCTGCGACGTAGGCCTCGTCGGGGTAACCCGCCTCGACGCCGGCACCGGTCTCGACGACGACCTCCCACTCCCAGCTCACCATCGTCTCGACCGATTGGGGGACGGCGGCGACGCGGCGCTCACCGTTTCGACGCTCTCGGGGGATACCGATCCTCATGGCAGATGGCACGCTAACTGATCCGATCTCGTCTGGCTATTCGAGGCCGCTGGTGGAAGAAATCGCCCGCCGCAGAAGGGATTCCGGGCGACGGGAGCCTCGCCAACCGGCCTCGTTAGAGGGTGGCCTGCTCCTCGACCGAGAGGTCGGCGAGCCGCAAGGCGGCGACGACGCGGGTGCGTGATTCGCCGGTGAGCGGCCGGAGCGGAGCGCGGGGGAAGCCCGGCCTCAACCCCGCCTCGGCGGCGGCCGCCTTCGTGCCCGGGATCCCGTGGGATTCGACCTCGCGCACCAGGATCGTGAGCCGCTGCTGCAGCAGGTCGGCGGCCGCCTGCGACCGGTGGGACGTCTCCACGACGTGGCGCACGAATTCGGGGACGTAGTTGGCCGAGGCGGTGATCGCGCCACCGCCGCCGGCCGCCATGCTCTGGGCCAACATGGAGCTGGCGCCGGCGTGGATGACGAAGCCGTCGTCGATGCGGCTACGGAGCTCCTGGATCCGCACCGGGCGTCCGCCCGAGTCCTTCATGCCGACGATGTTCGGGTGAGCGCTCAGCATCACGATCTGGTCGATCGGGAGTTCGTAGCCGGTCACGGCCGGGACCGAGTAGAGCAGGATCGGGATCGGGGAGGCCTCCGCCAGCCCGAGGTAGTAATCGTGCACCGCGGCGTGGTTGCCGCGGGCCAGCGAGGTCGGGGTGAGGACGACGGCGCTCTCGGCTCCCTCCGCCGCAGCTTCGGTGACTTGGCCGATCCCTTGGCGGAGCGATTCGGCGGCGACCCCGCACGTCAGGTAGATGCGGTCGCCGTGAGCGGCACGGGCGGCGGCGAGCAGCCTGCCCCGCTCTCCCGGCTCCAGGTAGGGGCCCTCCCCGGTGGAGCCGGCGACGAGGAACCCGGTGACGCCGCGGCCGACCAGGACGTCGAGATTGTGATGATGCGCGTCGAGGTCGATCTCACCGTCGGCGTCGAACGGGGTGATCAGCGCCGGCATCACACTCGGCAGTGTGGCCACCAGGGTCCCTCCTTCGGAGTCCAGCGGAATGCAGCCTACGAGCAGCGGGCACCTACCAGGAAACCGATTCCGCCCCGAGGGGGAGGCGAGGAGGCAGGCCGTCGGGTCTCGCGGCCGCCGGTTCCCTCACCTGCCGTGGTGCAGCACCGCCAGGAACGCTTCTCCGTACCGCTCCAGCTTCACCGGACCCACCCCGGGCACCGCGAGCAGTTCCGCCTCCGTGCTCGGGCCCGCCTCGACCATCGCCAGCAGGGTGGCATCGGCGAACACTACGTAGGGCGGCACCGCTCGCTCGTCGGCGAGCCGGCGACGGAGTGCCCGGAGGGACTCGAAGAGTGGCGTGCGCCGCGGGTCGGGGGCGGGGTCGGCTCCCGGCTCACCCCGGGTCTGCCTCGACGCTCCCGCGGGACGGGCCGCGGCGGCCAGGAGGTCCTCCCCGGTGCAGACGTCGCACGACGCTCCACAATCGTCGATCTGCTCCCCGAAGTGGGCGACGACGGTGCGATGCCGGCACGCCACCCGCTGCGCCCAGGCGAACATCTTGCGGGCCTGTTGGCGGTGCCATGCCCCGGTTTCCTCGCCGGCGGTCATCCGGTCCAGGCTCATCACGTCGGCCCAGGAGTAGAACAGCACACAATCGCTCTCTACCCCGTCCCGGCCGGCACGGCCGATCTCCTGGTAGTACCCCTCCACCGATCGGGGCATGTCGCGGTGGATGACGTACCGGACGTTCGACTTGTCGATCCCCATCCCGAACGCCACCGTGGCGCAGATCACGTCGACCTCCTCCCGGATGAAGGCGTTCTGCACCGTGGTGCGCTCCCCGGCGTCCATGCCGGCGTGGTACGCCGACGCCGGGATCCCAAGGCCGCGCAGGTACTTCGCCGTCGACTCGGCCGCTGCCCGGGACAGGGTGTAGACGATCCCGCTCTCGCCTCGTCTCGCCAGGCAGAGCCGCCCGATCGACTCCCGCACCCGAACCCGGCGCCCGTCGTGCTCACCCTTCCTGATCACGTGGATCTGCAGGTTGGGACGGAAGAACGACCCCCGGAAGCGCACCGTGTCCGTCATCGCCAGCTGCGCCTCGATGTCACGGGTCACCTCCTCGGTGGCGGTGGCGGTGAGCGCCAGCACCGGGACCCCGAAGCGGGTCTTCAGACCGCGCAGGTTCCGGTACGCCGGGCGGAAGTCGTGGCCCCACTGGCTGATGCAGTGCGCCTCGTCCACCGCGATCAACCGGAGGTCGACCCCGTTGAGCGCCGATCCGACCGAGGCGTCCAATCCCTCCGGTGCGGCGTACACCAGCTCGTAGCGGCCCCGTCGCATCTGGTCGATCCTGTCGCTCCGCTCCATCGGATCCAGACTCGAGTTGAGGAACGTGGCCCGCATCCCGACCTCGTGCAACCCATCCACCTGATCCTTCATCAGGGCGATGAGGGGGGATACCACCAGCGTCGTGGCTCCCAGCACCCGGGCGGTCAGCTGGTAGGTGAGCGACTTGCCGGCACCGGTCGGCATGATTCCGACGCAGTCCCGGCCCGATACGACGGCCTCGATGATCTCCCGCTGGCCCGGCCGGAACGACGAGAAGCCGAACACGTCTCGGAGCACCTCGTCGACGGCGCTCATCCTGCCGGCGGTCACCGCCACCACCAGGTCGCGCAATGCCGCGATGTCGGCGGCTGTGAACGCCCCTGGCTCCCGCCGCCAGGCGCGGCGCAACCCGTCGAGCAGACCTCCGGCGCGGACGCTGTCGCCGGCGGCGAGCGCCGATCGAATCTGCTCGATCCCGTTCGGCGCGGGGATTCCGGACACGGTGGCAACGCTAGTTGTCCTTCGGTCGCCGGCCGCCACCCTATGCGCTGTACGCGGTGGAGGTGGTGGCGCCGCCCTCGCCGGTCCAGTCGGTGTGGAAGAACTCGCCGCGGGGCCGATCGGTTCGCTCGTAGGTGTGGGCGCCGAAGTAGTCGCGCTGGGCCTGGATGAGGGCGGCGGGGCCCCGGCCGGTGCGGTACCCGTCGTAGAAGGCGAGGGCCGAGGAGTAGGCGGGAACGGCGATCCCGGCCACTACCGCCCGGGAGACGGTGCGGCGCCACCCTTGCTGGGCGGCGTTGAGTTCGCCGGCGAAGAACGGGCTCAGCAGCAGATCGGGCAGGTCGGGCTGGGCGGCGTAGGCGGAGGTGATGTCGGCGAGGAAGCGGGAGCGGATGATGCAGCCGCCCCGCCACAGCGACGCCACCCGCCCCAGGTCGAGGTCCCAGCCGTGTTCGGCGCCGGCGCTCCCCAGCAGCATGAAGCCTTGGGCGTAGGAGACGATCTTGGAGGCGTAGAGGGCGTCGTGGAGGTCGGAGACCGCCTGGTCACGGTCGGCGGCGAAGGCCGGGTCCGGGCCGGCGAGCACCTTGGCGGCGGCGAGGCGACGGTCCCGCAACGCCGAGACGACCCGGGCATAGACCGCCTCGGCCACCAGCGACACCGGCTCTCCGGCATCCATCGAGGCGATCACCGTCCACTTGCCGGTGCCCTTCTGGCCGGCGGCGTCGAGGATCCGCTCCAGCAGCGGGGCGCCGTCCCCGTCGAGTTGGGCCATGATGTCGGCGGTGATCTCGATCAGGTAGGAGTCGAGCTTGCCGGTGTCCCACCCGGCGAAGGTGTCGTGCATCTCCTCGTGGGACATGCCGAGTCCCCGATGCATCACGTCGTAGGCCTCGGCGATCACCTGCATGTCGCCGTACTCGATGCCGTTGTGGACCATCTTGACGAAGTGCCCGGCGCCGTCCGGTCCCACCCAGTCGCAGCAGGGCACCCCGTCGACGTGGGCGGCGACGGCCTGCAGAACGTCGCGCACCTCGGGCCAGGCCTCGGCGGTGCCGCCCGGCATGATGGAGGGCCCGTGCCGTGCCCCCTCCTCGCCGCCGGAGATGCCGGCGCCGACGAAGCGGAGCCCGGCGTCTTCGAAGCGGCGGGTCCGGCGGATGGTGTCCCGGTAGTAGGAGTTGCCGCCGTCGAGCACGATGTCACCCGGCTCGAGCAGCGGGACGAGCTCGTCGAGCACGGCGTCGACCGCCGTCCCGGCCCGGATCATGAGCAGCACCCGGCGGGGCCGGGAGAGCAACGCCACCAGGTCGGGGAGAGAGTGGGCGCCGACGACCCGGGTGCCGGCCGCCTCGCCTGCGAGGAACTCGTCGACCCGCTCGGTGGTGCGGTTGTAGGCGGCGACGGTGAACCCGTGGTCGTCCATGTTGAGGATGAGGTTGCGACCCATCACCGCCAGGCCGAAGACGCCGATGTCGGCTCCTGCCGAGGCCTTGTCGCTGCGTTCCATGGGGCGGAGGCTACTGCCCGGTCGGGAGGTCGGGGAGGGTCGGCCCGTGGAGCCAAGCGTCGAAGAAGGCGCCGAGGTCCCGGCCCGAGATCTCCTCGGCGACGGCGACGAAATCGGCGGTGACCACGTTTCCCCCGGCGAAACGGTCGTAGTAGGTGCGCAGCGTCTCGAAGAAGGCCTCGTCGCCGACCTCGAGACGGAGGGCGTGGAGGGTGAGGGCGCCGCTGACGTACACCGAGCCGTTGAAGAGGTCGTCGGCGGGAGGCTCGCCCGGTGGCGGGAGTCCGGCCTCCACCATCTGGGCATGGTTGCCGGTCGCGGTGGACTCGAGCGCCGCCGGGCCCTGCTGCTGCTCGACCCAGAGCCACTCGGCGTAGGTGGCGAAGCCCTCGTTGAGCCAGATGTCCCCCCAGTCACCCACGGTCACCGAATCGCCGAACCACTGGTGGGCGAGCTCGTGGACCAGCACGGTCTCGAAGAACGCAGGCGAGTCGGTGAACTCGCGTCCGAACAGCACCAGCGTGGAGTTCTCGAGGGCGGCGTCAAAACCGGAGATGACGGCGATGCCGGAGGTCGCGAAGGGGTAGGGGCCGAAGAGATTGGTGAGGAAGGCGAGCATCTCGCCTTGCAGGGCGAGGGAGGAGGGGGGGTCGGCGGCGAGATCGGCCGGCAGCACGTTGCGGACCGGCACTCCGGCAGCCTCGGCCGACGGCGGGTCCTCGATGATCTCGAGGTCGCCGATGACGACGGTGGCGAGGTAGGTCGGCATCGGCTGATCCATTTCCCACACCCAGGTGGCGCTGCCGAGGTCGGTGATCCGATCGGTGAGCACCCCGTTGGCGGCGGCGGTGAGTCCTTCCGGCACGGTGAGGCGGAATGTGAAGGTCGCCTTGTCGAGCGGGTGGTCGTTACAGGGGAACCAGGTATGGGCGGCGTCGGGCTCGGCCACCACGTACCGGGTCCCGTCGTCGGCGCTGCTCCATCCGACCGGAAACGAGATGGCCGGTGACGAGACCGGCTCCGGCACGCCGGAGTAGAGCACGGCGACCGAGAACCCCTCGCCGGTCGTGATGGGGGAGGCGGGGGTGACCCGCAGCTTGGACCCGTCCCGGGCGTAGTCCACCGCGGCGTCCCCCATCGTCACCTCCTCGACGTCGAACCCGGAGAAGTCGACGGAGATCTCCTCGAGGGCGGCGACCGCGTGAGCCTCGATCGTGACGAGGGCGGACAGCGAAGCGGAGTCCGGATCCCAGGTGAGGTCGATGGTGTAGCGGTCGACGTCGTACCCGGCGTTCCCCAGATCGGGGTAGAGGGAGTCGCCGAGCCCCCGGTCGTTCCCCACCCCGGTGAGCGGGCTGCTGAAGCGGGGGGTCGTGGTGGTGGTCGGCGCCGCCGTGATCGAGCTCGCCGTGGTGGTGGTCGGCGCCGGGGATGTCGTAGTCGCCGCGCTGCCGCCGCCGGAGCAGCCGGCGGCGAACAGCACCACCGTGACCAGGAACGAGACGAGCCTGTGCTGCATCGCGGGTCAGCTTAGGAGACGCCGCGGGCTGTGGAAGGGGGAGACGCTCAGAGCGCTTCCACCACCGCGTCGCCCATCTCCACCGTCGAGACCGCCGGGCCGCCGGCGGCGATGTCGGCGGTGCGGAGGCCGGCGTCGAGCACCCGGTCCACCGCCGCCTCCACCGCGGCGGCGTCCTCCTCGAGATCGAGGGAGTGCCGTAGCGCCATGGCGCCCGCCAGGATGGTGGCGAGCGGGTTGGCGACACCCCGCCCGGCGATGGTCGGCGCCGAGCCGTGGATCGGCTCGTACAGGCCGGGCCCGTCGGCGCCCAGCGAGGCCGACGGCAGCAGTCCCAGCGAGCCGGGCAGCATCGAGCCCTCGTCGGTCAGGATGTCGCCGAAGAGGTTGCCGGTGACCACCACGTCGAAATCCCGGGGTCGGGAGATGAGGTGCATCGCCATGGCGTCGACCAGGACCACCTCGTATTCCAGATCGGGGTACTCGGCGGCGACCACCCGGGCCGCCACCCGGCGCCACAGGCGCGACACCTCGAGCACGTTCGCCTTGTCGACCGAGGTGAGCCGGCCCCGGCGGCGGCGGGCGGCGTCGGCGGCGAGGCGGATGATGCGCTCGATCTCGTCGCTGTGGTACTCCATGACGCTCTCGGCGCGGGTGCCGTCGGGATCCAGCGTCTGGCGCCCGAAGTAGATGCCGCCGGTCAGCTCCCGGAAGAAGAGGATGTCGACGCCCTCGACCAGCGCGGGGCGGAGGGGGGAGGCGTCGATGAGCTGGCGATGGGCCCGGATCGGCCGCAGGTTGGCGAACAGGCCCAGTTCCTTACGCAGCGTCAGCAACCCCGCCTCGGGCCGGGTCTTGGCGTCCGGGTCGTCCCACTGCGGTCCTCCGACGGCGCCGAGCAGGATGGCGTCGGCGGCGCGGCAGGCGGCCAGGGTCGATGCCGGCAGCGGGTCCCCGAAGGCGTCGATGGCGTTGCCGCCCACCGGGTGCACCGCGAAGGTGAAGTCGTGCCCGCCCCGCCGGGCGACCGCCTCCAGCACCTTGCGGGCCTCGGCGACGATCTCCGGCCCGATCCCGTCTCCCGGCAGGAGCACGATCGACGCTTCCATCAGGCCTCTCCCCGATCGCCGGCCACCGCTAGCGACCCTCGGGCACGGGGCTGCTGCGGTCGACGAGCACCTTGTTGAGGGCCGTCACGAACGCCTGGGCGGAGCCCTCCACCACGTCGGTGGAGACCCCCCGGCCCGAGACCGTCGACGACCCGACCTGGATGATCACGTTGACCTCGGCCATGGCGTCGGCCCCCGAGGTCAGCGGGCTCACCCGGTAGTCGAGCAACGTCGCCTCGATCCCGAACGCTTCCTGGATCGCCACGAAGGCGGCGTTGACCATGCCGTCCCCCTCGGCCCGGCTCTGGCGCTCTTCCCCCGCCTGGCGGAGCGTGATCACCGCCACCGGGACCTCCTGGTTGCCGCCGGAGACGTGGATCCCCACCAGCTCCATCAGGTCGGGCCCGTGGCTCGTCTCGGCACCGACGATGGCCAGCAGCCCCTCCTCGGAGATCTCGCCCTTGCGGTCGGCGAGCTGCTTGAAACGAGTGAAGGCCCGGGCCAGCTCGGCGTCGTCGAGCTCGATGTCGAGATGGCGGAGGGCATCGACGAAGGCGGCCCGCCCCGAGTGCTTTCCCAGCACGAGGGAGCTGCGCTGACCGACGGAATTGGCGTCCATGATCTCGTACGTTTCCCGGTTCCGCAGGACGCCGTGTTGGTGGATGCCGGATTCGTGGGCGAAGGCGTTGCGGCCGACTACCGCCTTGTTGTACTGGATCGGGTAGCCGGTGAGGCGCGACACGAGCCGCGACGTCTCGAAGATCTCGGTGGTGTCGGCGCCGATCTCGACCCCGAAGTAGTCCTGGCGGGTCTTGACCGCCATGATGATCTCCTCGGTCGAGGTGTTGCCGGCCCGTTCCCCGATGCCGTTGATGGCGCCCTCGATCTGGCGGGCGCCGGCCCGGATCGCCGACAGCGAGTTGGCGACGGCGAGGCCGAGGTCGTTGTGGCAGTGGGTGGAGATGATCACGTCCTCGTTGCCGCCCCGCACCTCGGCGTAGACCCGCTCTATCAACGCCACGAAGTCCGACGGCACCGCGTAGCCCACCGTGTCGGGGATGTTGATGGTGGTGGCGCCGGCCTCCACCGCCCGGCGGCAGGTCTCCACCACGAAGTCGGGATGGGTGCGGGTGGCGTCCTGGGGGGAGAACTCCACGTCGTCGCTGTAGCGGCGAGCCCGCTTCACCCCCTCGGTGATGGCGGCGAGCACGTCGGCTTCCGACATGCGCAGCATCGTCTCCCGCTGGATCGGCGAGGTCGAGATGAACACGTGGATGCGTTTGCGGGCGGCCGCGGCGACGGCGTCGGCGGCCCGGTCGATGTCGTCGGGCAGGGTCCGGGCCAGGCTCGCGATGACCGGGCCGTGTACCTCGGCGGCGATGCGCGATACGGCCTCGAAGTCGCCGGGGGAGGAGGCGGCGAAGCCGGCCTCGATGACGTCGACGCGCAGCCGGGCGAGCTGGTGGGCGATGGCGACCTTCTCGTCGGGCGACAGGGCGATGCCGGGGGCCTGCTCCCCGTCGCGGAGGGTGGTGTCGAAGATGATCAGGCGGTCGGGGGACATGGGGTTCTGCTCCTGGGTGGTATGGCGGACGGGGTGCGCCGGTGCGCCGGGTCGAGCCGCGACGGGCTCGCCCGGCTAGATAAGGAGCAGGCGGAGCGCGAGGGAGGAGAGGCGGGCGTTCATGCCTCGTCCTCGGGGCTACGTTCGACCAGGAACGGCATCATGGCACGCAGTCTACGGCCGACCTTCTCGACCGGATGCTCGGCGAGGGCAGCCCGCGCCGCCAGCAGGTTCGGGGTTCCGGCCGCGTTCTCCGCCATCCACTCCCGGGCGAACTCGCCCGACTGGATCTCGTCGAGGATGCGGCGCATCTCCGCCCGGGTCTCGTCGGTGACGATGCGCGGCCCGCGGGTGATGTCACCGTACTCGGCGGTGTCCGACACCGAGTAGCGCATCCACGACAACCCGCCCTCGAAGAGCAGATCGACGATGAGCTTGAGCTCGTGCAGCACCTCGAAGTACGCCATCTCGTCCGGGTAGCCGGCGCCGGTCAGGGTCTCGAAGGCGGCCCGGATGAGGGAGTCGATGCCGCCGCAGAGGATGACCTGCTCACCGAACAGGTCGGTCTCGGTCTCGTCGCGGAAGGTGGTCTCGATGACGCCGGCCCGAGTGGCGCCGATGCCGTGGGCATAGGAGAGGGCGAGGGGTTTCGCCTCGCCCGTGGCGTCCTGGTGCACCGCAAGCAGAGCCGGTACCCCGCTGCCCTCCTGGAACTGGCGCCGGACGAGGTGGCCGGGGCTCTTCGGGGCCACCATGGCGACGTCGACGTCGGGGGGGGCGGTGATGTAGCCGAAGTGGACGTTGAAACCGTGGGCGAAGAAGAGGGCGTCCCCCGCCTGCAGGTTGGGGGCGATCGCCGACTCGTAGAGCGGTTTCTGGTGCTGATCGGGCACCAGCATCATGACGACGTCGGCCCAGTCGGCCGCCTCGTCGGGGGCGACCACCTTGAGCCCGGCGTTGGAGGCCGCCGCCCGGCGCCGGCTGTCGTCACGCAGGCCGACCACGACGTCGACTCCCGAGTCCTTGAGGTTGAGGGCATGGGCGTGACCCTGGCTGCCGTAGCCGATCACCGCCACTTTGCGGTTGGCGATGATCGCGGGATTGGCATCCTGCTCGTAGTACATGGTGCTGCTCATGCCGGTGTGCTCCTCAGACGCGTGTCCGCATTCAAGCCGATCTCAAGGTGGGCTTGGCTCCGTTTTTGCTCTTGGCGTCCCGCCCGAGGGCGATCCGGCCCGATTTGGCCAGGTCGACCACCCCGTACGGCTTCATCAGCTCCAGGAAATCGGCGAGACGCTCCGGGTCGTCGCTCATCTCGAACGTGATGGTGGAGGCACCGACGTCGACCGCCCTCGCCTCGAAGATGCCTGCGGCGTCGAGCACCTCGCCCCGCTGGGTGCGGTCGGCGCTGACCCGCAGCAGCATGACCTCCCGCTGCACCATGTCCCCGGGGACCATCTCGGTGACCTTGACGGTGTGCACCAACTTATAGAGCTGCTTGATGATTTGCTCCATGTCGGGGCCGTCGATCACGATCGTGATGCGGGAGAAGAGCGGGTCGGCGGTGGGGCCCACGGCCAGCGAGTGGATGTTGAAGGCGCGGCGGGCGAACATCGACGCCACCCGGGCCAGCACCCCCGGCTTGTTCTCGACGAGCACGCTGATGACGTGGTTCATGTCAGATCCTCCGGGCCCAGGGCGATGTCGTCGTTCGATCCGCCTGCCGGGACCATGGGGAACACCATGGCGTCCGGGTCGCAGCGAAACTCCACCACGACCGGGCGGTCGTTGATGGCGAGCGCCTTCTCCAAGGTCGGGGCGACTTCGTCGGGGTGGTCGGCGCGCAGACCGACGCAGCCCATCGCCTCGGCCAGCTTGACGTAGTCGGGGATGTCGGTGCCGAGTTCGGTGCCGCTGTAGCGCTCGTCGTAGAAGAGCTTCTGCCACTGCTTGACCATGCCGAACCAGCCGTTGTTCATGACCGCGATCTTCACCGGGATGTGCTCGGTGCTGGCGGTGATCAGCTCCTGCATCGTCATCTGGAAGCAGCCGTCGCCGTCGATGGCGAACACGATCTGGTCGGGGGCGCCGGCCTTGGCGCCGACCGCGGCCGGCACGGCGTATCCCATGGTGCCGAGGCCGCCGGAGTTGATCCAGGTGTTGGGCCGCTCGAATCCCCAGTACTGCGAGGTCCACATCTGGTGCTGGCCGACCCCGGCGACGACGATGGCTTCCCCGCCGGTGAGCCGGTGCAGCTCCTCGATGACGTAGGGCTGCTGGATCGGGCCGTCGGGATCCTGGTCGTAGTGGAGGGGGTGCGCCTCCTGCCAGGCGGCGAGGGTGGCGAGCCAGGCCTGGCGGTCCGGCGCCGGCTGGTTCTTCAGGCGACCCTGCAGCTCCTCGTGGAGCTGGTCGAGCACGGCGGCGGCGTCGCCGACGATGGGGACGTCGGCTGCCCGCACCTTGCCGATCTCGGCCGGGTCGACGTCGACGTGGATGACCTTGGCGCGGGGAGCGAACGAGGCGACGTCGCCGGTCACCCGGTCGTCGAACCGGGCCCCGATCGTCACCAGCAGGTCGGATTGCTGCATGGCGGTCACCGCGGTGTAGTTACCGTGCATCCCCGGCATGCCGAGGGCCAGCGGGTGCGAGTCGGGGATGGCGCCGCGGGCCATCAGCGTTGTGACCACCGGCAGGTCGGCGGCCTCTGCGAAGCGGCGCAGCTCGGCGGAAGCTCCGGCGCGGATGATGCCGCCCCCGGCGTAGATCACCGGCTGTTCGGCTTCGAGGATGAGGTCGATGGCCGATGCCACCTGGCGGGGATGGCCCCGGGTGCTCGGCTTGTAGCCGGGCAAGTTCAGCTTGCCGGCGCGATGCCACTCCATGGTGGCCGCCAGGATGTCCTTGGGGATGTCGACCAGGACCGGCCCGGGGCGCCCGGTGGAGGCGAGGTGGAAGGCCTCCCGGATCACGTCGGGGATCTCCTCGGCGTGGTAGATGAGGTAGTTGTGCTTGGTGCACGGCATCGAGATGCCCCAGGTGTGGGCTTCCTGGAAGGCGTCGTTGCCGATCGATCCGGTCGCCACCTGCCCGGTGATCGCCACCACCGGGATCGAGTCCATGTGGGCGTCCTGGAGCGGGGTGACGAGGTTGGTGGCGCCCGGGCCCGAGGTGGCGATGACGACGCCGACCCGACCGGTGGCGTGGGCGTAGCCGGAGGCCATGTGGCCCGCTCCCTGCTCGTGGCGGGCCAGGACGTGGCGGATCGGGCTGTCGAGGATGGGGTCGTAGGCGGGAAGGATGGCGCCGCCGGGAACACCGAACGCGACCTCGACGCCTTCGAGCTCGAGGGCCCGTATCAGCGCTTGTGCTCCGGTGAGTGTCTCGGTCATGGTGTGCTCCTGGTCGGGTGGGTGCGTCGGGTATGAAGAAACCCTCCGGGGGTGGAGGGTTCGAGGCGCATACGAGTCTGTGGCGACGTATGCGCCTACGTGACGAGTACGAGGATGGTGGTGGGATTCATGGTTCCTTGCAGTTGTCTACCGGCTGCGAGTATGCCACCTCACTGCGGTGTGTCAAACCCATCGCGGTTTCGTTGCGTGATCGGCAGGGCATGATGGGGCCATGAGTGGTTTCGACGGTTCCCTGCCGGAGGTGCTCGCTGCCGCGATCGAGGCGGCCCGCCGGGTGCTGGACGACCTGGACGCCGACGAGGTGCCGGCGCCGTTGCGCCAGGTGGCGTCCCGGCACGGCGGCCGGCTCCCTCCCCCCCTGGCGCGCCGGGTGATTCGTGAGATCGACCGCAACGAGTGGTTCCGCTCCAAGGTGGCGGCGGAGATCGAGGAAACGGCCGACGAGGCTTCCGTGGCGCTGCTGAAACGTCCCGACGGGTGGTGGAGCATGGTGGCGGAAGCCTCCGCGGCACGCCGCGCCGGTAAGGAAGCGGCGCGGGCGGCCGACCTGGAGCGGCGCAACCGGGTCCTGGCGGACCGGCTCGAGGAGGCGAAGCGGCGCCTCAACCAGGCCAAGGCGGACGCGGCGGCGGCGAAGGTGAGCGCCGACCGCCGGATCGAGGAGCTGCGGGCACGGCTGGCGCGGTCGCCCGGCGGGAGCGGGGCGCCGGACCGCGGGGAGCAGCTCGAGGAGCTGCGCCGCCGTCTGGCGACGGCCCAGGATGCGGGAGCAGAGGCGGCGGCCACCGTTGCCGCGCTGCAGGAGGACGTGCGCCGGTTGCGCCGGGAGCGGGCGGACGCCGAGCGGCGGCTGGCGGCGGGAGCCTCGTCGTCGCTGCCGTCCGACCCGATCGAGCTGGCTCGCTTCCTCGATCTGCAGGAGGCGGGGTTGGGGAGGTCCGCGACGCCGCCCCCGGTGGCGGCGGAGGTGCCGGGCCGGCTGCGACTCCCGAGCGGGATCGCCCCGGACTCGGGGGAGGCGCTGCGCTGGCTGGCGGCGGTGGCGCCACCGGCGTCGGTGATCGTCGACGGCTACAACGTCCTCCACAAGCTCGATCACGGCGCCGGAGGCCGGGGAGTGGGGCGGCGACGCCTCGGTGACGAGCTGCTGCGGTGGCGCCGGCTGGCGGCCGCGGCGCACCGGGTGGTGGTGGTCTACGACTCGGTGTTGCCGGAGGAGCGGGGGGCGCCCAACAGCGTCGGCGGGCTCGAGGTGCGGTTCGCGCCCGCCGGGCGTACCGCCGACGAGGAGGTGGTGGAGCTGGCGGGTGTGCTCGACGGGCCGGTCGTCGTGATCAGCTCCGATCGGGAGGTGCGGGAGGGAGCGGAGGCGGTCGGGGCGTTGACCCTGTGGGCGGAGGCGGTGACGGAGTGGGTCGCCGGGCGTTGAGCCTCCGGGCGTTGAGCCTCCGGGGCCGGTTCTACAGCACCAGCTCGGCCAGGGTGCGCAGCGTCTCGGGACCGGTGACCGAGACCGCCAGGGTGGTGACGCCGGATTCCTCCCAGGCGGCGAGGCGGTCCCGGATCATGTCCCGGCTCCCGACGAGGTTCAGCTCGTCGACGAGGGCGTCGGGCACCGCCGCCACCGCGGCGGTGCGCTTCCCCTCGAGGTAGAGGTCCTGGATGAGGGTGGCCTCCTTCTCGTAGCCGTAGCGGCAGGCGAGGTCGAAGTAGAAGTTGCGACCCCGCGCACCCATGCCGCCCAGGTAGAGGGCCAGGGTTGGTTTGAGCAGGCCTCGGCCCTGCTCGAGGTCGTCGGTCACCGCCGCTCCCAGGGTGGCGACGATCTCGAAGGTGGCGGCCTTGGCGGGATCCTTGGCGGTGGCGAACCCTTCCGCCAGATGGGGGCCGTGGACCGCCGGCGCCTTCTCCGGGGAGTAGAGGATGGGGAGCCAGCCGTCGGCGATCTCGGCGGCGAGGGCGACGTTGCGGGGCCCGATCGCGGCCAGGTAGATCGGCACCGGGTGGCGGGGATGGGCGAGGAGCTTGAGCGCCTTGCCGAGTCCGGTGGCGTCCGATCCCCGGTAGGGGAGCTGGTAGTACTCCCCGTCGTAGGTGAGGGGCTCCCGGCGAGCGACGGCCCGGCGCACGATCGAGACGTACTCGCGGGTGCGGGCGAGCGGCCGGCCGTAGGGGACGCCGTGCCATCCCTCCACCACTTGCGGGCCGCTGACGCCGAGGCCGAGCAGGAAGCGCCCGCCGCTCAGCTCGTTGAGGGTCACCGCGGTCATGGCGGTCAGCGCCGGGGTCCGCGCCGGGATCTGGAGCACGGCCGATCCGACCGCGATGGTGCTGGTGCGGGCCGCGATCCAGCTGAGCACAGTGACCGCGTCGGATCCCCACGCCTCGGCCGCCCACACCGAGGAGTACCCGAGCCGCTCCGCCTCTACGGCGAGATCGGCGCCGCCCTGGGCGCCCCAGTAGCCGATGTTGAGCCCGAGTTTCAGCGGACCTCCGGAGCCGACCGTCGCAAGCTACCAGTGACTGCGGGGCGCCGCCGGGGCGGGGCGGTTTCTGTCACCCGGGGCCGGTACGGTGCCTGCAGGAGTCGGAAGCGGCGAGGAAACGAGGAGGTGGCACGTGTTCATCGATTGTCGAGAATGTGCGATGGAGCACACCGCCGCCTGTGAAGAGTGCATCGTGCCCATCCTGCTGCATCAGCTCGCCGGGCCCTTCGAGCTGGAAGACGAGGAACGGCAGGCGCTGGATCACCTCTCGGAGGCGGGACTGGTGGCGCCGCTGCGGCTGGTCCCGAAGGGAGATCGTGACGCCGCCACCGGGTGAGGTGACGGTGGGGCGTTGCGGAGGTGTGCTAGCCGCGCGGGTGGGGTGACTGGGATCCGATCGCCTCCACCGCCGCTCCCTCCCGATCCGGGTCGGTTGGGCTGGTGACGCCGGCCGAGGATACGGCGCCGGCCGAGGATACGGCGCCGGCCGAGGATACGGCGCCGGCCGAGGATACGGCGCCTGTCGAGGATACGGCGCCGGCCGAGGACGAGGCGCCGGGAGAGGATGCGCCGTCGACGGCGGCGCCGGTGCCACCCGTCATCTCCCCACCCCCGTCGCCGCCGCCCGTCGTTGCCGGATGTTCGTCCCCACCGGCGTCTTCGTCCGGGCCCGGCCCGGTGGCGCCGGGGTCGTCGGGCGGCGTCCCGTCACGATCCGGCGCCCCGTCGCCGCTGCCGTCACCGACGCGGTCACGGTCCGTGTCCCCGTTCCCCGAGGTGTCGGACGGGCCGGAGGAGTCGTCCCCGTCGCCGGTGGTGGCGTCGGGACCCCCGGAGTGGGGAACCTCGGTCGTGGTCGTGACCTCGGAGTCGTCGGACGCGCCGGGGCGGGAGTCCCCGGCCGGGTCGGTGGCGGGGTCCTGCCCATGGCGGGTACCCCCGTCGCCGATCCGGCCCAGGGCGTGCTCGAAGCGCCGCCGCAGTTCCGAGTCGTCGCCGACGTCGGCGAGGGCGAGGCGGGCCCGCCTCGTCTGCCGGGAGATCGTCGCCTCATCGGCGCCGCGGTCGAGCAGGGTCTCCAGCTCGCCGACCCGATGCTCGGCGACGATGTCGTGGTCGACGATCGACCGAACTCGTTCGGTGACCTGCTTCACCGGGTAGAGGAGGTCACCCGGGACCGAGCCCTCGGCGGCAACGGCCGCTCCCACCGGCGCTCCGGCCAGGACGAGACTGGCGAGGGCCGCTGCCACCCGGCGTCGCAGGCGCCGGCGGGAGGAGGAGGCCGTGACGGAGGCCGCGGCCGGGACCGGGGCCTCCGCCAGGGCAAAGCGGATGGCGGCGAGATGGCGAGCCGCCGCCGCTTCGTCGATCTCGACGGTGTAGGCGCGGAGCCGCTCCAGGCGCTGATTCGGCTGGCGGCTCATCGTTCCGTCTCCTCGAGATCGTGTCGTTCCGTCACAGAGGAAGACGCCGCGTCCGGGGCGGATTCGACGGCCGGGAGCAGGGCGCGCAGCCTGCGTTCGGCCCGGGCGGTGGCGGCGTAGACGGCGGCCCGGTTGCCGCCGACGATGCGGGCGATCTCGTCGCCGCTGAGGCCGACCACATGCTTGAGCACGAGCAAGGTGCGCTGTCGTTCGGTCATCCGCCCCATGGCGTGCTCCAACTCCGGATCGAGCCCGCTCTCCGCTCCCGTTGGGGACGGGTCGGCGAGGGCGGGAGGCTCGGGCAGCGAGGCCGTCAAATGCTCCGGATGGCGGCTACGGCGGCGCAACTCGTCGAGGCAGGTGAACCGCACGCTGCGGAAGAGCCAGGCGCGCAGCGACCGCCCGTCACCGCGCAGGGTGGGAGCGGCCTGTACCAATTCGAGGAACGCCTGCTGCACCGCGTCCTCGGCGGCGCGACGGTCGTGCAACATGCCGAAGGCGAACGAGGTGAGGGCGCTCGCGGTGAGGTGGTAGGCGGCGGTGAAGGCGTCCTCGCGTCGTGCCTTGACCCCGGCTACCACCTCATCGAGTTCCGGATAGCCGCTCACGCAGCGTTCCGGCCGATGGTCTCAGAGCAGATTGAAGAGCTGCCGCATGTAGGCATGCCACCACTGCCGCACCTTGGCGATTCCGGTGCCATCGTAGATGCCGTCGCCGGGAGCGTCGTCCCCGGCGAGCGCCAGCCGTAGCCGGTACACCAGCCTGAGGCGCTCGGTCCAGGCGGCCCGCACTGCGGTGATGATCCGCTCCTGCTGCTGCTGGAACACGGCCTGTTCCCGCCCCTGTTCCTGCGCGCCGGCCGCCACGTCGGCGCCGTCGACCGCGGGACCGACCCGGTCCTGGTCGCGGACCCGGTCGCGGTCCTGGTCGCCGGTGCAGTCGGCGGCGAGGCAATCCTGGTCACGGGCCTGGTCGCGGACCCGGTCGCGGTCCTGGTCGCCGCTGCAGTCGGCGGCGAGGCAATCCTGGTCACGGGCCTGGTCGCGGACCCGGTCGCGGTCCTGGTCGCCGGTGCAGTCGGCGGCGAGGCAATCCTGGTCGCGGGCCTGGTCGCGGGCCTGGTCGCGGGCCTGGTCGCGGGCCTGGTCGCCGCTGCAGTCGGCGGCGAGGCAATCCTGGTCGCGGGCCTGGTCGCGATCCTGGTCCGTCACGCCGATGCCAGGCCCGTTCCCCGATCCGTCCTCGGGGGGACCGCCGGCGGCGCTCGCCGGGGCGGCCATCGCCGCCACCAGCAGGGCCACCGTGGCGATGAGCGTTGCTCTCTTCATGAATCCTCCTGTGGAGCCGTACAGGAGTGGAGACGCCGCGGCCGGCGACGATTCGACGCTCTCGGGTCCGGAGGTGGCCCGGCGGCAACGGCGCCGGCGCGCATCCCTCGCCGATCTGGCGCCGGTCACCGCCGTAACCTCACCTCATGACGACGCGCCACGAGCTGGAGCAGACCGCCCGGTGGCACGGATGCGCCGGCTTCGGGATCTGCCGGGCCGATCCGTTCACCGAGACCGAGCGCGAGATCGAGCGGCGCCGGGCCACCGGGCTCGCCGGCAACCTCGCCTTCACCTACCGCAACCCGGCACGGGCCACCGACGTGCGGGCCTCGTTCCCTTGGGCGCGTCGCCTCGTGGTGCTCTCCTGGAGCTACCTGCCGGCGGCGGGAGATCCCGGCCCGGCCCGGCCCGGCACCGGGCGGATCGCCCGGTTCGCCACCACCGATCACTACCGGGGGCTGCGGCGAGCGCTGGCGGCGGTCGGCGATCGACTCCGGGAAGGCGGGTACCGGGCCGAGGTCCTCGCCGACGACAACCGGTTGGTCGATCGGGCCGCCGCCGTCCGGGCCGGCATCGGCTGGTGGGGCAAGAGCACGATGGTTCTCGACCCACGCCACGGCCCGTGGCTCCTGCTCGGCAGCGTGGTGACCGACGCCCCGCTTAGGCCGACCGAGCCCATGATCCGGGGCTGCGGAACCTGCACCGCCTGCCTGCCGGCATGCCCCACCGGGGCCCTGGTCGCTCCCGGGGTACTCGATGCCCGCCGCTGCCTGGCCCACTGGTCGCAGGTTCCCGGGATCATCCCCCGGGTCTTCCGCCGCCTCATGGGCGACCGGGTCTACGGCTGTGACGACTGCCTCGACGCCTGCCCTCCGGGGGGCCGGCTGCTGGCGAGCGCCTCCGCCCGGCAGGGCCGGATCGACCTCCTCGGACTGCTCGAAGGGGACGACGCCACCCTGCTGGGGACCTTCGCCCACTTCTACGTGCCGCAGCGGGATCCCCGCTACCTGCGGCGCAACCTGCTCGTCGCCCTCGGCAACGCCGGGGGCGGCGAGGCCGAGAACGCGCTCGCCCGTCACCTGGCCCATCCGGACTGGATCCTGCGGGCCCACGCCGCCTGGGCCGTCGGGGTCGGCGGCGGCGCCGAGGCCTTCTCCCGGCTCGCCGCCGCCCGCCGCCGGGAACGGCACCCGGTGGTGCATCTCGAGTTGGAGATGGCGATGGACGACGCTGCCGGTCCGGATCCCGGTCTACGCTGAGCGGGCCGAGCCCGCCCCGAGCCACCGGAGGTCCCGTGGTCGCCATCGCCGCCGTCGCCCTCGTCGCCGGGCTACTCGGTCTGCTGGCGTGGGTGGCTGCGTCGGCGATCGGGGAGTCCGTGGAGGGATGGTCCCGGTTCGATCCGGAGGCTCGCTTCGGGGCCGCCGGCCGCTTCACGGTGGCCGGCCTGGTCGGCTTCGGCATGGGTGGTCTGTCGTCCTCCTACGCCGGATGGCCCGGGATGGCCGTGGCCGGGGCGGCCGTCGCCGGAGCCGTGCTCGCGATCGTGGCGACCCGCTCCCTCGGTCCGTCCGGCGCCGGCCGGCGGACCGGCTGATGCGGCTCGTCTCCGACGTCCACGGCGCCGCCGCCGCCCTGCGCCGCGTCGCCGCCGAACCGGGACCGCTGCTGGTGCTGGGAGACCTCATCAACTTCATCGACTACCGGACCCTGGACGGCATCGTGGCCGATGTCTCGGGCCGCGAGTTCGTGACCGAGATGGTGCGGCTCCGCGCCGCCGACGACTTCGCCGCGGCGGAGCGCCTCTGGAACCGGGAGCAACGGGGACGGGAGGCGGAGGTGCACGCCCGGTACACCGCCGCCATCGAAGCCGCCTACGCCGAGGTCTGCTCCGCCCTCGCCGGTGCCGAGGCATACGTCACCTACGGCAACGTCGACCGGCCCGACATGCTGCAGCGGCACCTCCCGGCGGGAGTGAGCTTCGTGGAAGCCGGGGTCGTCGCGATCGACGGCCTCCGGGTCGGCATCGTCGGCGGCGGCATGGTGAGCATCGGAACCCCGGGCGAGATCACCGAGGACGAGATGTCCGAGCGGCTCGCCTCGCTCGGCCCGGTGGACGTGCTGTGCACCCACGTGCCCCCCGCCATCGAGCCCCTCGCCCGCGACGTCATCGGGGGCCGGCAGAAGGGCTCTGCCGCCATCGTGGCGTACCTGGAGCGGGCCGCCCCCCGCTACCACTACTTCGGGGACATCCACCAACCGCAGGCGACCTCGTGGCGGTTCGGCGCCACCGAATGCCGCAACGTCGGCTACTTCCGGGCAACCGGGCGGGCGGTCCGGCATGAGTGAAGCTGGCGGCGTCGAAGGCGGCGTCGACCTCGAGATCCTCGCCGCCGGCTACGAGCGGCGGCTTGCCTCGGCAGCTTCGCTGCAACGGCCGCGACGTGCCGCGGCAGAGGCGGGAATGCAGCCGGGGGACTGGGCGGTCGACGTCGGGGGCGGTACCGGAGCCCACGCCGCCTGCTGGGCCGGGGCGGGCTACCGCGCCCTCGTAGTCGACCCGAGCCCGGGCATGTTGCGCCGCGCCGCCGGCCGGCCCGGGGTGGTGGCGGTGGGCGGCCGGGCCCAGGCCCTGCCGTTGGCGGCGCGGTCGATGGCCCTGGTCTTCTTCCATCTCTCGATCCACTACGGGAGATGGGAGAGGGCGCTCGACGAGGCGATGCGGGTGTTGCGGCCCGGAGGCGAATGCTGGGTCTGGACCCTCGGCGGCGAGCACCACCGCAGCTCGTTCCTGGCGCGCTGGTTCCCCTCGGTGGCCGCCATCGACGCCGCCCGCTTCCCCGATCCCGACGCCCTGGCGGCCCGCCTCGCGGCGGGGGGCGGCACGGTGACACGGGGCCGGGAGGTCGAGGTGCGGGAACGCACCGCCGGGGAATGGCTCGACGCCGTCGCCGCCGGCTTCGTCAGCACCCTGCAGTTGATCCCGCCGGACGAGTTCCGGGCCGGCCGGGAGCGGTTCGCCGCGGCCTATCCCGACCCGGCGGAGATGGTGCGGTACCGGCTCGATTTCGACTGGCTCCGCACGCGCAAGTAACCGCTACGCTTGCAGGAGCAACCACCGCGACGAAGGATCGGACAATGGGCATGGAAGGGACCGTCCAGAGCATCGAGGTGTCGGCACCGGCGGCGCGGCTGTTCGAGATCGCGATCGACCTGGACTCCTATCCGGAATGGGCAACCGGTGTGAAACAGGTCGACATCCTCGAAGAGGACGAGCAGGGCAGGCCGAGCCGGGTCGCCTTCGTCACCGACGCCATGATCAAAGAGATCTCTTACGTGCTCCGCTACCGGTACGACCTCGACAACGGCTTCTCCTGGGACGCCGAGCCCGGCGGCGACATCAAGGCGATGGACGGCAGCTACCGCTTCAACGAGTTGGAGTCCGGCGGGACCGAGGTGCTCTACGCGCTGCGGGTCGAGCCGGCCTTCACCGTGCCCGGGTTCCTGCGGCGCCAGGCCGAGAAGCAGATCGTCTCCAGCGCCCTCCGCGGGTTGAAGAAGCGGGCCGAGAGCATGTGATGCGCGTCGTCCTCATCACGGGGAAAGGGGGCGTGGGCAAGACGACGGTGGCGGCAGCCACCGGGGTGCGGGCGGCGGAGCTGGGTCATCGCACGCTGGTGATGTCGACCGATCAGGCCCACTCGCTGGGCGACGCCTTCCAGTGCGACTTGGGCGACCGGCCGATCGAGATCATCCCCGGTCTGGCCGGCCAGCAGATCGACGCCCAGCAGCGCCTCGAGGACTCGTGGGGGGAGGTGCGCGACTACCTGACGGAGATCTTCGACTGGTCCGGTCTCAAGGGAGTCGAGGCCGAGGAGCTCACCGTGTTCCCGGGGATGGACGAGATCTTCTCCCTGGTGGCGGTGCGGAACCACGTCCGGTCGGGAAGCTACGACTGCATCGTGGTCGACTGTGCCCCGACCGCCGAGACGCTGCGCCTCCTCAGCCTGCCGGACGTCCTCTCGTGGTACATGGAGAAGATGTTCCCGATCGGGCGCCGGGTCGCCAAGGTGGTGCGGCCGGTGTTGAGCCGGGTGACGTCGATGCCGGTCGCCGACGACCGGGTCTTCGCCGCCGTGAACCGCTTCTACGACCGGCTCGACGGCATTCGGGAGATCCTCGCCGACCCGGAGGTGACCAGCGCCCGGCTCGTGATGAACCCGGAGCGCATGGTGATCGCCGAGGCCCGGCGCACCTACACCTACCTCGGGCTCTTCGGCTACGCCGTCGACTCCGCCATCGTCAATCGGGTGCTGCCGGAGGCGGTCGCCGATCCCTACTTCGCCCGCTGGCGCGAGATCCAGCAGGAATATCTCGACGTGATCGAGGAGGGGTTCGCCGACGTCGACGTGCGGCGGCTGCGACTGTTCGACGAGGAGATGATCGGGTTGGATCGGCTGCGGCGGGTCGGCGAGGAGCTGTACCCCGACGTCGACCCGATCGACCGGCTCTCCGAGGGCCAGCCGTTCCGGGTGGAGGACGAGGGCGACGACGTGGTGCTGGTGATGTCGGTGCCGTTCGCCGAGAAGGGGGACGTCGACGTGATGCGGAGGGCCGACGAGCTGCTCATCACGGTCGGGCCGTACCGGCGCTCCTTCGTGTTGCCCGACTCGCTGAAGCGGCGTCAGGTGCGCCGGGCCAGGCTCGTCGACGGGGCGCTGCGGGTAACGTTCGGATTGGCGAATTGAGGAGCCGTCATGGATGAGCCGTCCGGGCTGCGCCACACCGTGCGGCAGGGCCTGCGCCGGGCCGGCCTGCACTGGCTCCGGGCCGGGTACGAGATGGTGGCCGGGGTCGGGGCCCTGCTCGACGAGGTGGTGCGGGTACGCCCCCACGGGCAGCCGGCCGAGCCCGGCTCACCGGACGCCGGCGGGGACGGCCTCACCCGTATCGACCTCGAATGAGGCCCAGCGGCCACCGTCCTTGATCCTCGGGGCCGGCCAAGGCCCGAGCTGATACCCTGCCGCGGCGACGGAAGGCGCCACCATGACCATCACGATCGGAATCGACGTCGGCGGCACCAAACTGCTGGCGACCCGCCTCGAGGACGGCGCGGTCGTGGCGCAGGAGCACTTCACGACGCCGGGGGAAGCCACCGAGTTGACCGCAGGCACCCTTGCCGCTATCCATGAGGTCTGGGTCGACGGCGTCGACGCCGTCGGCGCCGGCGTCGCCGGTCTCGTCCAGTATCCCGAGGGCATCTTCGTGTGGGGGCCCCACGTCGCCGGCACCGATGTCCGCCTCCGCGCCGAGCTGGAGGCGGAGCTGGCGGTGCCGGTGGTGGTGGACAACGACGCCAACACCGGCGCCTGGGCGGAGCTGCACCGTGGCGCCGGGCGCGGCTACGACGACCTGCTGCTGGTGACGCTCGGTTCCGGCATCGGGGGCGCCATCGTGATCGGCGGGGAGATCTACCGGGGCTCGACGTTCGCCGGAGAGTGGGGCCACATGCTCTACCAGGAGCACGGACTGCTCTGCGACTGCGGGAAGCAGGGCTGCTGGGAGACGGTGGCGTCGGGGCCGGCCCTGGTGCGCCTCGCCCGTGAGTTCATCACCCTCAACCCGGACGGCCAGCTCGCCCACCGGCTCCGCGGCGAGGCGCTCAGCGGGGAGGCGGTCACCCGGGCGGCCGATGCCGGCGACGAGGCGGCCCGGGGTCTGGTGGCCCAGGTGGGGGCGGCCCTGGGGCGGGGTCTGTGCAGCCTCATCGCCATCCTCGATCCCCAGATCGTCGTCGTGGGCGGCGGGCTGGGGTCGATCGGCGAATCGCTGCTCGGCCCGGCCCGGCGGGTGGCGGCCGACGCGCTGCACGGCGGCGCCCACCGCACCCTGCCGCCCATCCTGGTGGCCGACCTCGGCCCCGCGGCGGGGGCGATCGGCGCCGCCCTGCTGGCCGAGGAGCGCCTCAAGGGCCGGCTCGTCCTCGACTGAGGACGGAGCCGTCGACTGCGGTACCCTGAAAGCCGGAGGTCACCGTGTCCACGACCAGCAACCAACCGGCGGCACCCGATCCGGCGCCGGACGGCCACCGCCTCGACACCCGTACCGCGGTCGACGCCCGCACCCGTGCCGACATCGTCCGGGAGGGGGTGCAGCTGCTTCCCAACCTGGGCAAGCTGCTGTACCGGCTTATGCGGGACCCCCGGGTGCCCCGGCGGCGCAAAGTGGTGATGGGGCTCGCCGCCCTCTACCCGCTGCTGCCGATGGATCTGATCCCCGACTCGATCCCGGTGCTGGGGCAGCTCGACGACGTGCTCATCCTGGCGCTCGGCATCAAGCACCTCCTCGACGGGGCCCCGCCGGAGGTGATCGCCCAACACTGGGATGGCACCGACGACGCCCTCGACGTGGTGGCGGCCCTGGTGGAATGGGGCGTCGACCTGGTCCCGGCGCCGCTGCGGAAGCTGGCGGAGCGATGAGCCCGGGCCGGGTCGTCATCGGGCTCGGCCTGATCGCCGCCGGGGTGCTGTTCGTGCTCGACAACGCCGGCACCCTCGACGCCGGCGAGACGATCGGCGACTGGTGGCCGGTGCTGTTCGTCACCCTCGGCGTCTTCCAATTCGTGTCCGACCGCCGCACCTGGCTCGGGTCGGGCATCCTCGTCGCCCTCGGGGTGGTGCTGCTCGGCACCCGCGAGGACTGGCTGCACGGTTCGGCCTGGTCGTTGCTGTTCGCCGCGATCCTCGTCATCGTCGGGATCCGCCTCCTCAACCTGCCGCGGCGGCCCCGCTCCGACGCCATCGCCCCCGGCCCCGCCGCGGCCCCGGCGTCCCGGGACGACAAGGCCCGGGTCGACGCGGTGGCGGTGCTCTCGAGCCGCCGTGTCGCCAACACCTCCTCGGCCTTCGCCGGTGGCGACGTCACCTCCGTGCTGGGGAGCCTCGACCTCGACCTGACCGAAGCCACCCTCGCCCCCGGGGCCCGGATCACCGCCACCGTGGTGCTCGGGGGCCTCAACGTGCTGGTTCCCCGCGGCTGGAGGGTCAAGATCTCCGGCACCCCCATCCTCGGTGGCTGGGACAACACGACCCGGCGCGACGCCATCGGCCCCGATGCGCCGCTGCTGGAGATCAGCGCCGTCACCGTGCTCGGCGGCCTCGAGGTGCGCCATCCGGAGCGATGGTCGTGAGGCATGCCCCGATCGGCGTTCGAGCCGCCGTCACCCACTAGCCTCCGCCGACGAGGAGGATCACATGGAGTTCCGACGCATCGGAAACTTGCCGCCGTACGTGTTCGCCCAGGTCGACCGTCTCAAGCTCGAGGCGCGGCGAGCCGGGGAGGACATCGTGGACCTCGGATTCGGCAATCCCGACATCCCCACCGCCGACAACGTCGTCGAGAAACTGGTCGAGGCCGCCCGCAACGGCCGCAACCACCGCTACTCCGCCTCCCGGGGCCTCCCGAATCTGCGCAAGGCGATCGCCGACCGCTACCACCGCCGCTTCGGGGTCGAGATCGACCCTGACACCGAGGCGATCAGCACCATCGGCGCCAAGGAGGGCCTGGCCCATCTGATGTGGGCCCTGGTGCAGCCCGGGGACGTGGCGCTGGTGCCCGAGCCCTCGTATCCGATCCACATCTACGCCGCGGCACTGGCGGGCGCCGAGGTGCGGCGGGTCCAGGTCACCCCCGACGCCGACTACTTCGCCCGGCTCAACGAGTCCTTCCTCGACTCTTGGCCCCGGCCCCGGGTGGTGCTGGTGTCCTTCCCCCACAATCCCACCACCATGACTGTCGACTACGACTTCTTCGAGCGTCTCGTCGGCTTCGCTAAGGAGCACGACGTGATGCTGGTGCACGATTTCGCCTACGCCGACATCACCTTCGACGGCTACGAGGCGCCCAGCCTGCTGCAGGTGCCCGGCGCCAAGGACGTCGGTGTCGAGCTGTACACGCTCACCAAGAGCCACTCGATGGCGGGGTGGCGGGTCGGCTTCGTCGTCGGGAACCCCGAGATGGTCGAGGCGCTCGCCAAGCTCAAGTCCTACCTCGACTACGGGACCTTCCAGCCGATCCAGATCGCCTCGATCGTGGCCCTCAACGAGGGCGACGACCACGTCGTCGAGGTCCGGCAGATCTACCAGAAGCGGCGGGACATCCTGGTCGACGGCCTCAACCGGGCCGGGTGGGAGGTGCCGAAGCCGCTGGGGACCATGTTCGTGTGGGCTCCCATCCCGGAGCAGTACCGGGCGATGGGATCACTCGACTTCGCGGTGCATCTGCTGGAGCAGGCGAAGGTGGCGGCCAGCCCGGGCGTCGGCTTCGGCCCGAGCGGCGAGGGGTACGTGCGGTTCGCCCTCGTCGAGAACGAGCATCGCATCGGTCAGGCGGTGCGGGGGATTCGGAGGACCCTGGGGGAGGCGTGAGGGTCAGAGCCGCCGCGCCTGCCGCCTCCGGGTGAGCAGGAGGCCGGCGCCGAGGGTGGCGACCGCCGCCACCACCACCAGCATCGGTACCGGGCCGGGAGACGATCCACCCTGTTCCGGCTCGGGATCGGGGAGGTCGGGCAACACCAGGTCGCCGGCGGCGCCGATCGTGGCCGGTTCCACCAGCAACGGGCTCGACCCCACCGAGAGGTCGGGGTCCGCCGTTTCGACGGTTGCGCCGGCGAGGTCGTGGATCCGCGCCCCGTTCCACGTCGCGGGGAGGGAGACGGTGGCGGGCTCGCCGCTGCTCCACACCAGCCAGGCCGGCGCCCCGTCGGGCCGTTCCAGGGTGATCGACCACAGCGACCCGGAGACCTCCCCGGCGGTCATGCGGGCCCCGGTGAGCCACTCGGTGGTCTGCCGGTAGGCGATCCCGGCCGGGGAGAGGCCGGCGTAGTCGTCGGGGGTCTCCGACTCGCTGAGGGCCACGAAACGGCGGCTCCGGTCCTCGTAGATGTCCCAGGCGTACCAGTTGAAATCGGTCACGCCCGCCGCCCACTGCACGAGGTAGGCCCGGGCCACCACCGCGGCGGCGGTGGCGTCGTCGAGCACCGTGCCCAGGTCGTAGGCGACCGCCCCCTCCGTGTTCCACAGCGGGGCGTCGCCCATGCCGTGGGCGGCGGCGGCGTCCCGGTAGCCGACGATGAGCGGCACGCTGTTCTCGGGGCGCAGCGACGGGTACTCGTGGAAAGCGAGGACGTCCACATACTTCCCGCCGCCGGAGGCGAGGAACTCCTCGAACTGGTTCACGGTGGTGAAGTCGGGGGCGATCACGACGTTGCCGGGGTCGGCGGCCCGCAGCTCCTCGGAGGCGATCCGGGTCAGCTCGACGAGCTCGTCCATGGATCCCTGCCAGAACCGCGCAATATTGGCCTCGTTCCAGATCTCCCAGTGGGTGATGCGGCCCCGGAACCGCTCCGCCACCGCCCGCACGTAGCGGCGCCAGTCGTCACGGTCGGCCGGAGGCAGGGTGGCGTCGGGGCCGGCCCACTCCGGGGTCATCCCGAGGGTGTAGATCACCCGTGCCTCGGGGTCGTGCTCCTCGGCGTAGGTCACGTAGCGCTCGATCCGCCGCGCCGGCCCCTCCCAGCCGGCCGGGTCGGCGAGCATGCCAGCCTCCGGCTCGATCCGGGCCCAGTTGGTGCCGGTGTCCCAGAGGCGGAGGGTGCCAAAACCGATCGGGGGCCACGTCTCGTGCACTCCGAGCTTGTTGACGTGCATCCCGAAGTACTGGTGGGGGACCACCGCCCCGTTGACGACCGGGTCGGCGAGCACCTCCCGGGTCACGTCGTGGAGCTCGGCGTCGTCGAGGAAGACGGCGCCGGTCGTCTCGACCGTCACCGTCACCCGGCCCTCGACGACGTCGGGGGTCTCGTCATCGTCGTCCCCGAAGCCGCCGCGGATGACCACGTGCTGCCACTCCGGGCCGAGCTGCACGGTGCGGCGGGCCCCGACCTCGTAATCCGGCTCCCGGCTCTGGAGCAGAAGAACGGCCGTCGCCGCGGTGTCGGCCCGGAGCCAGATCCCGGCCTCGTAGACCCTCCCGGCGATGAAGTCGTGCTCCTGGGCGAGAAGGGTGCCCCCGGTGCCGAGGTCCCAGACGTCGATCCGCTGGGCGCGCTCGCCGCCGTGCACCGGATCATCCGTGCCCGACCAGTCGGCGGTGGCGTCGCCCCAGGTGTTCTCGTACCACCCGGCGGCGAGGCCGCCACCACGTTCGAAACCGGGGTTGTCGAGGAGTTGGGGCGGCGTCGACTGCTCGGCCGCACCGAGGAGTGGTCCGAGCAGCAGGACGGCGAGCAGGAATCGGGTCACGGTGTCCACCTCTCCGGCCGGGGAAGCCGGTATGCCCCGGATCGTAGATGAGGTGGCGTCGCTGCGAGGGCCCGGCCGTACAATGCCGGCCATGGCCTTCCCCGACGGCGTCGCCGACTTTCGCTCCGACACGGTGACCCGTCCCACCGACGAGATGCGGCGGGCGATGGCGGACGCCCCCGTCGGCGACGACGTCTACGGCGAGGACCCGACGGTGCGGGCCCTGGAGGAGGAGTCGGCCGCCCTGCTCGGCAAGGAAGCGGCGGTGTTCGTGCCCAGCGGCACCATGGGCAACCAGCTCGCTCTCGGGATCCAGACCCGCCCCGGCGACGAGATCATCTGCGCCGAGTCGGCCCACGTCCGCAACTACGAGCACGGCGCCGCCGGTGCCCTGTGGGGGGTGTCGATGCGTCCCGTCGCCACCGGGAACGGGGAGATGACCACCGGCGAGATCGGGGAGTTGCTCGACCGGATGCCCTACCACCTGCCCCGCATCTCCCTGCTCGCCTGGGAGAACACCCACAACGTCTCCGGCGGGACGGTGGTGCCGGTGGAGATGATGGAGGCCGGCTCCGCCCTGGCCCGCGACCACGGCCTGGCGGTGCACCTCGACGGGGCCCGCATCTGGAACGCGGTCGCCGCCTCCGGTGTCCCGGCCGCCCGCTACGCCGCCGCCGCCGACACCGTCATGTTCTGCTTCTCCAAGGGCCTGGGCGGGCCGGTCGGGTCGGTTCTCACCGGCGACGCCGATCTGATGATGGTCGCCCGGGAACGCCGGGCCCGACTCGGGGGCGCGATGCGGCAGGCCGGGATCGTGGCGGCGGGGGCGGCCGTCGCCCTGCGGGACCGGGAGCGGCTCGGCGCCGACCATGCGCTGGCGCAGTCGCTGGGGGCCTCCCTGGCCGGGCGCTACCCGGCGGCGGTAGGCGACGTCGCGACGAACATAGTGCTGGTGGCCGAGGCCGGCCTCCCGTGGCCCGCCGCCGCCTTCCAGGAGGCGCTGCGGTCCGCCGGGGTGCTGGTGGGGTTCATCCGTCCCGGGGTGCTGCGCTTCTGCACCCACCGCGACGTCGACGACGGCGACGTGGCCCGGGTCTTGGCGGTCGCCGACCGTCTCGGGTGACGCCGGTAACCGATCAGGCCGACCTAGGGTCTCAATCCCGATGCGCTACGCCATCCTGTTCCCGGGACAGGGAAGCCAGTTCGTGGGTATGGGCTCCGATGTCCTGGAGGCACGGCCCGACCTGCTCGGCGACCGAGCCGACGAGGTCCTCGGTTGGTCGTTGCGCGCCGTGTGCACCGGCGGTCCCGAGCAGCGGCTGACCGCCACCGAGGTGGCGCAACCCGCCCTCTTCGCCCTGTCGTACGCCCTGTGGGAGGCGGTGGCGGCCGTGTTGCCGGTCCCGCCGGCGGCGGCGGCGGGCCATTCGCTCGGTGAGTACACCGCCCTGGCGGCCGCCGGGGCGCTCGGGTTCGACGACGGGTTGCGGCTGGTGGCGGCGCGGGGTGCCGCCATGGGGCGGGCCGCCGCCGCCCGGGAAGGCGCCATGGCGGCCCTGCTCGGCGGCGACCTGGACACGGCGCGGGCAGTGACCGCCGAGCGGCGCGATGCCGGGGGGAGCCTGTGGGTCGCCAACGACAACGCCCCCGGCCAGGTGGTGGTGGCCGGCGCCGCCGCCGACGTGGCGTGGATCTGCGACGAGGGCCGGGCACGGGGATTCCGCCGGGCGGTGCCGCTCAAGGTGGCGGGCGCCTTCCACACCCCTTTCATGCAACCCGCCGCCCTGGAGCTGGCGGCGGCCCTCGACGGCACCTCCTTCGGAGTGCCTGCCTTCCCGGTGTGGACCAACGTGGCGGCCCGGCCCGGGGAGGACCCCGCGGCGGACCTGGCGGCCCAGCTGGTCGGCCCGGTCCGTTTCCGGGAGAGCCTGGAGGCGATGGCCGCCGCCGGGATCGAGGCGTTCGTCCACATCGGGCCGGGTGACGTCACTGCCGGGATGGCGCGCCGCACCGTACCCGGGGCCACCGTGCTGGCAGTGGGGACGCTGGAAGATGTCGCCCCGGTGGTGGAAGCCCTGGCCATACAATGACGATCGACAGGGAAGGGACGTGATGCGCAGAGCCACGATCACCGGATGGGGCAAGTACACACCGCCGGCGGTGCTCAGCAACGCTGATCTCGAGACGGTGATAGACACCTCCGACGAGTGGATCACCTCCCGCAGCGGCATCAAGGAACGCCGCATCAGCCACGTCGGCACCGCCGACATGGCGGCCGCCGCCGGCCGGGAAGCCGTCGCCGCCGCCGGCCTGGCGCCCGAGGACATCGACCTGGTGGTGGTGGCGACCTGCACCCCAGAGCGGGCGGTGCCGTCGGTGGCGTCGTTCGTGCAGAAGAAGATGGGTCTCGTCAACGCCGGCAGCTTCGACCTCAACGCCGCCTGCAGCGGCTTCGTGTACGGCCTGGCGGTGACCAGCGGCATGTTGGCCGCCGGCACCGCCCACCGGGTGCTGCTGATCGGGGCGGAGCGGCTCTCGGCCCACCTCGACCTCGAGGACCGCTCCACCGCGGTGCTCTTCGGGGACGGCGCCGGCGCCGTCGTCCTGGAGGCGACCGAGGGGCGCGACGGGGTCCTGGCGGTCAACACCCACGCCGACGGCACCCTCACCGAGATCCTGGCGATCACCGGGACCGGGACCGAGCGGGTCTTCGATCCGGCCGCCACCGAGGCGATCCTGATGGAGGGGCGGGAGGTCTTCCGCCACGCCGTGACCCGGATGGCGGAGGCCGCCATCGAGGCGGTCACCGCCGCCGGGATGGAGCTGGAGGACGTCGACCTGCTCATCACCCACCAGGCCAACATCCGCATCATCGACGCCACGGCACGCCGCCTCGAGCTCGCGCCCGAGCAGGTGTACGCCAACATCGCCTCCTACGGCAACACCTCGGCGGCCAGCATCCCCATCGCACTCGCCGAGGCGCTGCAGCAGGGAGTGATCGACCCGGGCGACCTGGTGGTGTTCGCCGCCTTCGGCGGCGGGCTCACCTGGGGGGCGGCCGCGGTGCGCTGGGGGGAGCGGGTGACACCGGTCCGGTTCGCCGACCACGAGATCCCCGGCACCGACGCCACCGCCCTCGAGCTGCTCGAGGCCCGCGTGAAGACCGGGCCCCGATGAGCCGGGTCGCCCTCGTCACCGGCGCCTCGCGCGGGATCGGGCGGTCGATCGCGGTGCTGCTGGCGGCCCGCGGCTATCACGTCGCGGTCAACTACGCCAGCAGGGCCGCCGCCGCCGCCGAAGTGGTGGAGGCGATCGAGGACTCCGGGGGGCAGGCGGTGGCGGTGGCGGCCGACGTGAGCGACGCCGACCAGGTTGGCGCCATGTTCGCCACCGTCGAGGAACGCCTCGGAGCGGTGGAGGTGCTCGTCAACAACGCCGGCATCACCCGTGACGGGCTGCTGCTGCGAATGAAGCCGGCCGCGTGGGACGAGGTCCTCGCCACCGACCTTCGCTCCGTGTACCTGTGCTCCCGGGCCGGCCTGCGCGGTATGGTGAAGGCGAAGTGGGGCCGGATCATCTCGATCGGCTCGGTGAGCGGGGTCGCCGGCAACGCCGGCCAGTCCAACTACGCCGCCGCCAAGGCCGGGCTGATCGGCTTCTCCAAGTCGCTCGCCAAGGAGGTCGGGTCGCGCGGCATCACCGTCAACGTGGTGGCGCCCGGCTTCATCGAGACCGATCTCACCGTCTCCCTGGCCGACACCGCGGCGGAGCGGCTGCTCGGCAACATCAGTCTCGGCCGGTTCGGCCGGCCCGAGGAGATCGCTTCGATCGTGGGCTATCTTGCCTCGGACGAAGCGGGCTACATCACCGGTCAGACCATCGTCGTTGACGGTGGCTTGGCGCTCTGAGGACCAGCGATCCCCCAAGGAGGGCTCACCAATGGAACGTGCCGAGATCGAGGCCAAGCTCGTCGACCTCCTCGTCGAGGAGCTCGGGCTGGAACGTGACGACATCACGATGGAAGCTCGCTTCGAGGAAGACCTCGAGGTCGACTCGCTCGGCGTGGTCGAGCTACTGATGGCGCTCGAGGACAACTTCGACGTCAAGATCCCCGACGACGAGGCGGAGCGGATCACCACCGTCGGCCAGGCCGTCGACGTGGTGAGCGAGAAGCTCGGCAGCTGAGCGGGTGCCTGACGTGAATTCGCGACGGCGGGTGGTCGTCACCGGTTTGGGGACCATCAATCCGCTCGGCCATCGGGTCGACGAATCGTGGGCGAATCTGGTCGCCGGCGTCTCGGGGGTGGACCGGATCAGCCTCTTCGACCCCGCCGAGTTCAGCTGCCAGATCGCCGCCGAGGTCAAGGGCTTCGACCCGGAGTCCTACATGACCCGGCGCGAGGCCCGCCGCTACGACCGCAACGCCCAACTCTTCTGGGTCGCTACCCAGCAGGCCCTCGCCGACGCCGGCATCTCCTACGAGGAGGACGACCCGGCGGCGGAACGGGCCGGGGTGGTCTTCGGCTCGGGCACCGGCGGGATCACCACCACCCAGGAGGAGGTGCTCGTGCTGTCGGAGCGGGGGCCGGGTCGGGTCTCCCCGCTGGCGATCCCCAAGATCATCAGCAACATGGCGGGCGGGGTGGTCTCGATCGCCTTCCACCTCTTCGGACCCAACATCTGCACGGTGACCGCCTGCGCCGCCTCGGCCAACGCCATCGGCGACGCCGCCGAGATCATCCGCCGCAACGCCGCCGACGTGATGGTGGCCGGCGGTACCGAGGCGGGGATCTGTGAGCTGGCCGTCGCCGGCTTCGCCTCGTCGCGGGCGGTGAGCACCCGCAACGACGATCCGCAGGCAGCGAGCCGCCCCTTCGACGCCGACCGTGACGGGTTCGTGATGGGGGAGGGAGCCGCGGTGCTGATCCTGGAGGAGCGGGAGCACGCCATCGCCCGCGGCGCCACGATCTACGCCGAGTTCCTCGGCTACGGCATGTCCGCCGACGGGTACCACATGACCGCTCCCCGGCCCGGGGGAGCGGGAGCCGCCCGCGCCATGCAGAACGCCATCGACGACGCCGGCCTGGCCGCAGCCGACATCGGCTACATCAACGCTCACGGCACGTCGACCCAGGCCAACGACATCACCGAGACGCTCGCCATCAAGACCGTCTTCGGGGACGACGCGTGGCGGATCCCGATCTCGTCGACCAAGTCGATGACCGGTCATCTCCTCGGCTCGGCCGGGGCGATGGAGGCGATCGCCTCGGTCCTGGCCATCCGGGAGGGCGTACTGCCGCCGACGATCAACTACACCACCCCCGACCCGGAATGCGACCTCGACTACGTGCCCAACGAGGCGCGGGAGGTGTCGATCACGACCGCCATGTCGAACTCGTTCGGGTTCGGTGGCCACAACGTGGCCCTGGTGTTCGGCAAGGCCTGAGCGGGAGGTCTCCGCTCAGGGAGCTTCGTCGGTTTCGCATCCTGCGGTGGGCGGCGGCCGGTGCTCGGCGACGGCGCTGCGGTACTCGTCAAACGAGCGCATCGCCAGCGCCATGACGAGGCCGATCCCGACCATGGCGCCGGCGCCGGTGAGCACCCCGGCGACGGCTTCGAGCCCGCCGCATCCTTGGGGCCGGCACAGGGTGTGCACGATGCTGGCGCCGAGGAACGCCCCGATGGCGGCGCCGAGCACGACCGGGACGGCGACGACCCACCGGATCCCGGTGACGGAGACCCCCAGGGCCACCACCAGCCCGACGGCGGCACCACCGGCGGCGCCGGGAGTTCCCGAGAAGAGGGCCCAGCCGGCCACCGCCCCCAACGATGCGCCCAGCGCGGCGGCCAGCAGCGCCGGCCCGCGGGGGGTCACGGCGCTTCCCGGCGTGGGGTGGCGATGCGAGGGCCGGGCAGGGTGGCCGGCTCGGGGTCGACCGCGAGACGGGCTTCCCGTGTCCAGGCGAGGGCGGTGAGGGCGGCGAGCAGGGCGGCGAGGGCGAAGGCGCCCGGGAGCGGGCAGGCAAGCACGGCGGGGATGCCGGCGGCGGGGACCACGACCCGCAGTGCCCACAGCCCCCAGGTGAGGGAGCGGGTGTAGGCCCAGGCGGCAGCCACCGCGCCCGCCCCGAGCACGAGATGCGCCGGGCCGATCCCGTCCGGGGCGGCGAGGCCGAGGGCCGGGACCACCCCGAGGGCTCCCATCGTCAGCGCCAGCGGCTTGGGCCCGGGAGCCGCGGCCGCGGGATGCCGCCGCAGCCAGCCGTGCAACCAGGGCCCGCCGAGGGCGACGAGGGCGGCGCCGCTGAAGCCGGCGGCGGTCACGGTCACGGCGTCGAGGTCGACGATGGCCGCCATCGCCAACTCGAAGCCTCCGAGGCCGAGGGCGACGTTGCGGGCCCACCGGCCCCGGCTCAGCAGGAGCCCGGTGGTGGTGATGAGACCGAATCCGACGATCCCGGCCGCCACTAGCAACGCCGGGCCGGCTGCGAACGGCGCCGGAGCGGCGGCGAGGCGGGCGGCCCAGACGAGGGCCGCCACCATCGACAGCGCGGCGACGAGGAAGGGGGCGCGGGTCATCCCGGCATTATGGCGGCAGCGGGGTGCGGTGGATGGCGCGGCTTGCCCTCATGATCGCCCCGGGCCGGCGGCGGCGCTCAGGTGCCGGCCGCTTCCTCGATGGGTGGGAACCGCACCCCCTGATCGGGCTCCCAGTAGGAGACCTCGTCCCACCGGGCGGTGGAATCGGCGCCCGGCGCCAGCGTGACGAGGGAGGCGTGGCCCGGCTTGGCGAGGTGGAAGTCGGCGAAGGTGCCGCCGGTGAGGGTACGCCGCCCGGCCTGGATCGGGTCCTGATGGGACACGAACACCAGCTCGCCGTCGGGGACCCGGGACCGCCAGCCGGTGACGGCGGCGGCGACCCGGGCCGCCACCTCCCGCAGCGGTTCGGGGGTGGCCGGGACGGCGTCGGGTCGTTGCAGGTAGTCCTCCAGCTCGCCGGGGAACCGCTGGGGCAGGTCCTCCCAGGTGACCCCGGCCCAGCGGGAGCCGAGCCGCCATTCGATGAGATCCTCGTCGACCACCGGCGCAAGGCGATGGGAAGCGGCGAGGATGGTTGCGGTCTCGACGGCCCGTTCCAGCGGCGAGGTCAGCACTGCGGTAATCGGGGCGGCGGCGAGGCGCCGTGCCGCGGCCGCGGCCTGACGGCGGCCTCGCTCGCTGAGGCGGTACCCGGGGAGATCGGCGTAGATGACGTGACGGGGGTTGTCGACTTCGCCGTGACGGACGAGGTGGATGGGCGGCATCGCCGCGAGTCTGGCAGATCGCCCGCCCTGCCGGGCCGGCGCCCCATGTCACACCGCTCGGGTACCGTGAGGCCGATGGAGCGCTTCGAGGAGCGGTTCCTCCACGTCGACATGGACGCGTTCTTCGTGGAGGTCGAGCGGCTGCGCGACCCCTCGCTTCGCGGCGTGCCGGTGGTCGTCGGTGGCTTGGGGCGGCGCGGGGTGGTGGCGTCGGCGAGCTACGAGGCGCGCCGGGTCGGGGTACGGTCGGCGATGCCGATCGGCGAGGCCCGCCGGCTCTGCCCGCGGGCCCGCTTCGTTCCCCCCGACGGCACCGCCTACGGGGAGGTCTCGGGGCGCCTCTTCGATCTGCTCCGCACCTTCACCCCGCTAGTGGAGGGGCTCTCGGTCGACGAGGCGTTCCTCGACATCGGAGGCCTCCGGCGCCACTACCCCAACCCAGCCGCGGTCGGGGCGGCGCTGCGGCGGCGGATCCGGGAGGACCTCGCCCTGCCCGCCTCGGTCGGCATCGCCACCTCGATGTTCCTCGCCAAGCTCGCCTCCGAGGACGCCAAGCCCGACGGCCTGCTGCTGGTGGAGGCCGGCACCGAGCTGGCGTACCTGCACCCGATGCCGGTGCGGCGGCTGTGGGGGGTCGGCGAGGCGACGCTGGCGCACCTGGAGATGCTCGGCGTCGCCACGGTCGGCGAGCTGGCGGCGGTGCCGGACGGGGTGCTGGAGCGCCGGGTCGGCCGCAGCCTCGGCCGCCACCTCGCGGCACTGGCGCACGGCATCGACGAGCGCGACGTCGTGCCCGGGGAGACGGTCAAGTCGGTCTCGGTCGAGGCCACCTACGAACACGATCTCACCGAACGGGAGGCGATCGACGTCGCCCTGCTCGGCCTGTGTGACCGCCTCTCGGCCCGGTTGCGTCGGGCGGCATGCGCCGGCCGGTCGCTCACCCTCAAGGTCCGTTTTGGCGACTTCACCACCATCACCCGTTCCCTCACCCTCGCCGCCACGGTGGACCGTACCCCGGCGCTGTGGGACGGGGCTCGCCTGTTGTACGAGCGAGCCGGGGTGGAGGGACGCGGCATCCGGCTCCTCGGCCTCGCGGTTGGCGGGATCACCGCCTCCGGGGAGCCGCGCCAGCTCACCCTGGAGGGGGGGGCCCGGGACACCGCGGCGGAGGCGGCGGAGCAGGTCCGGGCCCGCTTCGGTGACGGCGCGGTGGTGCCGGCCCGCCTCGTTTCCCACTCCGCGGCGGCGTCGCCTCCCGGGCAGGCCGCATCGGGGGAATCGGCTCGCAAAGCTCCGGGTTCCTAGGGCGGGGCAGCGGTATACTTGGCCGATCCGGCCATCCGCGAGGTGGAGAGAATCGCATGCCGCTGAACGAGCGAGAGCAGCGAATCCTCGAGGAGATCGAGCGCCAGTTCTATCAAGAGGATCCGAAGCTCGCCGAGACGGTAGCCAAGACGACGCTGCGGTCGGTTGGCCGCCGTTGGCGGCGGCTGGCCCTGGTCGGCTTCGTCGTCGGTCTGGTGGTCATGCTCTTCACGTTCACGAGTTCGCCCTGGATCGCGGTGGCAGGCTTCATCGTGATGCTGGCTTCGGCCGGCTGGATCACGGTCGACCTCCGGAAGAGCGGAGGCGACGGCGTCCCGGGACGCTTCGAAACGTGGCTCGAACGTACCCGACAGAGGTGGCATCGAGACGGCTAGAGTGACCGTCCCGAGACGTTGCACGTCCATCGAAGAAGGTGTGGGGTACGGCTGCAGGCGTGGCTGTAGCGGTCCTTGATCCGGGTGTGAGGGAGGGGTGTTGGAAGGTTTCACGGCGCAGCAGGCTTCACGGCTCACCGGATGCAGTGCACATCAACTCCGCTACTGGGACAAGGTCAGTCTCGTCACACCGACGATCCAATCCACAGGGGGACGGCCGGGGAGGCGCCGGCTGTACTCGTTTCGTGACCTCGTCGCTCTCCGGGTCGTGAAGAGCCTCCTGGACAACGGCATGTCCGTGCAGCGGGTGCGCCGGGCGTGGGACTACCTGCGCCGCACCGCCGACATGGACACCCACCTGGCGTCGGTGAAGCTCGTCACCGACGGCCAGACCATCTTCCGCATCGCCCAGGACGAGGAGGAGTTGCTCGACGCCCTCCGCCAGGGGCAGCTCGCCTTCTTCGTGGCGATCAACGAGATCGCCGTCAGCGTCGAGGAGGACATCACCCGCTTCGAGCTGGACCGGGAGCATTTCCTCGGCATGCTGCGCCGGGTCGAGGACGACGTGCTCTCCGAGGTCGAAGCCGCCGGCTGAGCCGGCCCGGCCCCCCGTTCAGAATGCCCACTTGCCGTTGCCGCCGCGCCGCGGGATGAGGGTGCTCGGCCGGTACCAGGCGAGGAAACGCTGCCGGGTCCCGAATCGTGACGTGAGCACCGCCGCGGTCTGGTCGAACGAGGTGCGGGCGGTGTCGACGTGGGCCGGGCCGACGCCGCCGGACGGTCCGTAGACCGCCTTCCCGTACACGGAGGCCAGCGGACGCATCGCGGGGTCGATCGCGGCGGCGAGCTCGTTGGGGGTGAGGGCGGCGTTGGGTGGCTGACCGAGGTCGGTGAGGCGGGCCACGATCTCCTCCCAGGCGGCGGTGACGTCGCCCCGCTCCAGGCGCCCGAGGCGCCGCCGCCTCCGGCGCCACTTGACGGCGGGGACGGCGAAGACGAACAGCAGGAGGATCAGGACGAAAGGCGCCGCCAGGATGAGCCATCCCGGGAGGTGGATGCCGGGGGTGCCGGCCGGCAGGTCGCTGGCCGAGATCGGCTGCTCGTCGCCCTCGCCGAACTGGTCGGGGCGGCGTGGCTGGCCCGGCAGCCCCGGGATGAGGGACGGGTCGGCGAGGTCGAGGTAGGCGGTGAGGTCGAAGCCGAGCAGGGCCTCCACGTCGGCGTAGGTGGTCGGGTTCACCCCGTCGCGGCGGGGAGTGGGATCGAAGTGGACCCAACCCTGGCCGGGAACCCACAGCTCTACCCAGGCGTGGGCGTTGCGGTCCCGCACCACGACCACTCCGGGGTTGGCCGGATCGGGCTCACCGGGGGTGAACCCGAGCACGACCCGGGACGGCACCCCGACCATGCGGGCCAGCACCGCCATGGCGGTGGCGAAGTTCTCGCAATACCCGGTGTGGTAGTTCGGCGACGTCCTGTCGAGCAGCCAAGCACCGAGATCGGAGGCGGCATGTCCCGGGTGGATGTCGGTGGTGTAGGCGAAGGCCTCCGAGTGGAACCATGACTCGAGGGCGACGCCCTTCTCGAAGGAGGTCTCCAGGTTGGCGGTTCGTTCCCGAGCGAGGTCCCACAGGGCGGGGTCGAGGTCGTCGGGGAGCTGCAGGTAGCGCTCCACGTCCGGGGGAGTGACCCGGCCCGGGGCGCGCGCTGGGCCGGGAACGTCCTCGTCGGCTTCCTGCGCCGCCCGGAACGAGCCCGAGAGCTCGCCGCTCGGGGTGGTGGCGAGGGTGGCGGGGTCGAGGATCGGGATCTCCGACTCGACCCGGTAGCTCATGCCCTCCAGGGTCAGACCACCGTCGAGCCGCAGCGCCGCGTCGTCGGGGCGCACCCTGAGGGTCTCGAGGAAGGTGCGGTCGGCGGTGACGTCGACCGGGGCGTACGCCTCGGGGATCCAGTCCATGAGGAGCCGGTCGATCACGACGTCGGTGACGACGGTGGCGGTGTCGCCGGCGAAGCGGTATCCCGACCGTTCCCAGGGGCGCTCTTCGAGGGGAACCACCTCGGGGCGCTCGGCGTAGAACTGGTTCCCGCCGTAGGTCTCCATGGTGACGAGCCGGAAGTAGACGTGATCGGCCGGAAGGTCGCCGGAAATCCGGGCCCGGAACACCGGGACGTCGGTGCTGCTGACGAGCGATTGCCGGATCCCGATGAACGGGTTGTAGGAGACACTGCCGAAGAACTCCCCGGTGAGGCCGGTGCTGGTGCGCCAGTCCATCACGCCGTCGTGGGGGACCGCCCCGTGGAGCGAGCCGACGCCGACCAGGCTCCCTACCACGGCGATGCCGACGAGGATCACCGCCGGGCCGCCGAAGCGGGCCCGCGCCGTTGTCGGCCAGCCACCCCGTTTCACCATGCGGCCCGCGGTCTGGTCCCGCTCGTCGACGGTGACGGCGAGCAGGGAGGCGGCGACGAGGAGGAGGAACACGAGGATGCGGGCCGGGCCGGATTCGTTCCGGTTCATCGTGGCGAACTGGAGCGCCATGACGAGCGGCGGGATGAGCGCCACGTAGGGGTGGCCGCGAAGCAGGCCCCAGGCGAGCAGGATGCCGGCGCACCACATGAGGGCGGTGAGGATGATGACGATGCCGCTGAGGGGCACGACCGGTTCCAGGCCGTGGCGGATGACCGAGAGCGCCTGGGAGAGCTGCTCGTTCACCTCCGAGAGGGTGCGGCCGGTCGGGAGCAGCAGGGTGGTGGTCTCGGGGGCGGCAACTCGGGCGGTGGCGATGACCATCGCCACCGCGTTGATGGCGACGGCGAGCAGGATGTGGACCCGGAAGCTGAGGGCGGCCCAGGTGATGGCGATGCCGAGCACGAGGCCCGCCAGGACGACCGGCTGCCAGGGGGGTCCGGTGACGGTGGGGCGCAGCAGCTGGTTGAGGCCGGCGAAGGCGAACAGCAGGGAGGCGATCCCGGCTAGCCAGCTGTAGCGGTAGACCATGCGCGCTCCATCGCTTCCCGCCACGCCGGGGCCCAGGTGGCCCCCGGTCCCGCCAGCACGACGACCGCTCCGGCGTGACGTATCTGCAGTATGGCGTCGTTGTCGTGTTGTGTGGCCGCCATGACGACGGTCCGGTGGTAGTCCCGTGCCAGGAGGTGGAGGGCGGCCACGGTCGGCTCGTCGGGCCGCCCGGTCACGAACACCAGGGCGCCGCCGCTGAGGCCGCGGCGGCGGAGTCGTTGCACGAAGGAGCGGAGGTCGACGTCGGGCAGGGGCCGGATCGTCGCCAGGCCCTCCATCACGATGCTGTAGGCGTCCGAGCTGGTGACGGCGGTGTCGGGTCCGGCCCCGGTCCAGACGATCGGGCTGAACCCGTTGCGGTAGAGGTGCCGGGCCGCCGAGGCGGTGGCCCGCACCGCGTGCTCGAAGGTGTCGGCGGTGGGGTAGGCGCCGGCCCGGGGGTCGAGCAGCACCAGTGCCCGGGACTGCCACGGGGTCTCGAGCTGGCGGATCATCAGCTCGTCGCGGCGCGCCGACGAGGGCCAGTGGACCCGGCGCAGGTCGTCGCCCTGCTCGTACTCGCGCAGGGTGTAGAAGTCCTCCCCTCCGGCTTGCGAGAAGCTGGCCCGGGCCGAGCTGGCGTTGGGGTCCTGGCCGCGGGTGATCGGGATCCCTTGCAGGTCCTCCACCACCGGATAGACGACGAGGCGGTCGATGGCGCGGTCCCGGGAGGTGGACTCCGCCACCTCGATCGGGTCCCGCACCTTCACCGCGGCCGGTCCCACCTGGTAGACGCCGCGGGGCCGGCACAGCACCTCGTAGCGGGCCAGCATCGGCTGGTCGGGCTCGATGCGGTCGGCGACGAAGGTGGCGGTCCCGAGGCGCTGCACCACGTCTTCGGTGATCGCCTGGTGGATGCGGTTGTGGGAGACGAGGGAGACCTCCACGACGGCCCGGTCACCGTCATGGACCTGGAGCGGGGTGATGCTGCGGTCGATGCGGACCCGGGGCGCGGCGCGGCGCACGTAGAACACGCCGACGAGCACCGAGAGCACGAGGAAGATCGCCGATGCCAGCAGGAGCTGCTCCCCGAAGGCGACCCAGAGCAAGGTGAGCGCCAGGGCGGTTCCGAGGGCTGCCCAGCCTCGCACCGTTGGCATCAGACCGCCGCCCGGGTTCCCGGTACGCCGACCCCGGCCCGGATGCCCGCGACGACGTCGGCGACGGTCACGCCGCGCATCTGGGCCTCGGGACGCAGGATCAACCGGTGGTTGAGCACCGGGTGCAGCATCTCCTTGACGTCGTCGGGGGCGACGTATTCGCGCCCCTGCTTGGCGGCGTGGGTGCGGGCCGCCCGCTGCAGGAACAGGGTCGCCCGGGGGGACGCTCCCAGCAGCACATCGGGGTCGTTGCGAGAGGCTTCGGCCAGGTCGACGAGGTAGGAGGCGACCACGTCGGCGACGTGGATGCGGCGGGCGATGTCGGTCATCCGCACCACGTCGTCCCCGGTGACGACCGGGCGCAGGTCGTCGAAGGTGGAGTGGTCGCCGTGGGTGCGAAGCATCTCCAGCTCCTTGTCCCGTTCCGGGTATCCCATCGTGAGCCGCATCATGAAGCGGTCGAGCTGCGCCTCGGGGAGCGGGTAGGTGCCTTCGTGCTCGATCGGGTTCTGGGTGGCGACGACCATGAAGGGGGGCCCGAGCGGCCGGGTGACCGCGTCGACGGTGACCTGATGCTCCTCCATCGCCTCCAGCAGCGCCGACTGGGTCTTGGGGCTGGCCCGGTTGATCTCGTCGCCGAGGACGACGTTGGCGAACACCGGCCCAGGCCGGAACACGAAGTGGGACGAGTCCCGGTCCCACACCGCCACGCCGGTGACGTCGGAGGGGAGGAGGTCGGGGGTGAACTGGATGCGTTGAAACGTGCAGTCGATCGACCGTGCCAAGGACTTCGCCAAGAGGGTCTTGCCGACGCCGGGGACGTCCTCGATGAGGAGGTGGCCCGCGGAGAGCAGACACGTGGTGGTCAGCTCGATCGTGTCACGCTTGCCCTGGATGACGCGTTCGATGTTGTCGGCAACAGCGTCGAATCGCTGTCTGAACCAGTGGAGATCCTGGGCGGTGACCGTCACGAGTGCTCCTTGGGTTGTTGTCGGCGGCGGGTGACGAAGGATATCAGTGACCCCTGGTATTGGGATTCCGCTCCCAACAACGGCGGCGCGGTACGATGCGTTCCAATGTGGACGTGGGGTACTGCTTGGGCTGTCGGACGGCGGCCCTCTCTCTGGATTGAGGGGGTGCGCACCTTGGCTGCGTTCTCCCGCCGACGGTGGTGGCGACGTCCCCCCTTCCTCCCTGCTCCCGACCACGGCTACCTGCGGTGGCGGATGCTGACCGCCTACGGGGATCCCGACGCCGTTCCCTCGCCTCGTGAGCTCGTGGCGTACCTGCGGTGGCGGCGCCGGCAACGCCTCCCGGTGGCGTCGAGGGGAGGGTGAGTGGTGGCCGAGTCGCTGCGTGACGAGCTGCTCGCCATTCCCGGCATCGACGGCGCCGAGGTCGATGACGGCGACGGGGTTTCCGGGGTGCGGGTGCAGCTCGCCGCCGGGGCCGATCCGGATCGGGTGGGGCAGGCGGTGCAGCGGGTGCTGGCGACCCATGGCATGCGTTCCACGGTGGCGCCGGGGACGGTGCCCGCCTCCGGCCCGCCGCCTCCTCCCGGGGCCAGCTCGGTGGTGGCGTTCCCGCAAGGTGGCCGGGAGGGAGCAGCCGGGCGCCGCACCGTGATCGTGCCGTCCGACGGGTCGCCGGAGGCCGAGGCCGCTGCGGTGGCGCCGCCGTTGCCGGCGCCAGTGGCGATGCTCGACGTCGTGACCGTGGAGGAGGGTACCGCCGGGGTCGTGGTGCGGGTGATCGGCCAGGACGGGAGCCGGGCGGAGCGCCGGGCCCGGTCCACCGGGAAGGGTCTCGACGAGGCGATCGTGGCGGCGGTGGCCGACCTGGTGGGGGCGAGCCCGCAGCCGCTGGTGCTGGCGGTGCACGACGAGGAGGCGGGGGAGACCAACAGCGTCACCGTCGTGATCGAGATCGGGGGCGGGGACTACCGGGCCGGAGCCGCCGTGGTGGAGGCGGGTCGTGCCTTCGCCATCGCCCAGGCCGCCTGGATGGCGCTCACCGAGCCGGTTTGAGGACCTCCTGCGGGAGGGCGGCGGTGTGGGGCGCCGGGATCAACTCGACGATCACGTCGGACGAGTCTTCGAGGGTGATGACCGGCTCCGGTTGCGCCCGGGGCAGCTCGATACGGAGGGACGCCAGGTTCTCCTCGTGGCGGGTGGCCTTGGCGAGCACGTCGCGCACGATGAGCCGGAGCTGGTCCCGGGGCGGGTCGGCGAGTTGCTCCGATTCGTCGTCGTCGGCCGACAGCACCGCGACGTCGCGCCGCCGCAGGTCCCAGATGATCACTTCCTGGGTGATCTTGTCCGCCGAGAGCGCCGACAGGTCGGGCACGATGACCCCGTCGGCCTGGCCGGCGGCGACGATGCCCACCATGGCGCGGAACCCCTCCCGGCCGAGGGCCCGGCCCGGGGTGCGGACGTCCTGGCAGATGGCGACGAGTTGGTGGCCGGTGTTGGCGGCCCAGCGGCGGATCTTCTCGGACTGGGCGAACGCCGGCTGCCCTGTCTCCATGCCGGTTGATTCCCGGACGTAGCCGACGACCCTCACAGCCTCTCTCCGTTCCGTGGCGCTCCAGTCTCGCAGCGTGGTCGGGGTGAATCAATCACCGGGGGACAGGGATGGGCCCCCCTGTACCCACCGTGCGTCCGGTGGCCGAACCGTCGCTGGTAGCCTGCCGTCATGGCGAGAGCCCTCGTGCTCAATGCGTCGAATGAGCCGCTGTCGGTCGTTCCGGTCAGGCGGGCCATCGTGCTCGTCCTCCGTGACCGCGCCGACGTGGTCGCCTCCAACGGCAAGGTGTGGCGCTCCGAGCACGTCAGCTTCCCGGCCCCGTCGGTGATCCGGCTCCGCCACTACGTGCGGGTGCCCTACGCCCGCCGGGTTCCCCTCAACCGGCGCGCCGTGTTCCTGCGCGACGACCACCGTTGCCAGTACTGCCTCCACCCGGCCGAGAACCTCGACCACGTGGTGCCGAAGTCCCAGGGCGGGCTCCACACCTGGGAGAACGTCGTGGCGTGTTGCCGCCGCTGCAACACCCGCAAGGGAGGCCGCACCCCGGAGGAGGCCAGCCTCCACCTCCACCGCAAGCCGATCGCGCCCCGCCAGCACAGTTGGGTGTTGGTGGCCACCGGCGCCATCCCGGACCCGTCGTGGGAGCCCTATCTGCTTGTCGGGTGAGCGCGAGCGCGGCGGCTCAGTTGAAGGCGTCGGGGTAGCAGACCGTGCCGGCGATCTTCGCCGTGGAACCTTCCGCCCGCACCGGGACCTCGCCGGCGGTGGCGCCGGCGCACAGCCACTTCCCGGAGGCGCTGCGGGTGATGACGTAGAGGAAGTCGTGATCCGACGAGTCGTCGTCCCAGTAGACCGTGCCGACCGTGCCGCTCGGGGTGGTGCCGGCGGTGTGGCTGGTGACTTTGACGTTCGGGACCTGGCTCTCGAGGCGGCTCTGGGTGAGTCCGACGAACGTCTCGCTGGAGGAGTCGTAGGACCGGCCCGCTCCGGCTAGCACGCTGTTGATCAGCGCCCGAGCCGCGTTGTCCTGGGCTGCGGTGTCGGCGAAGGGGCCCTCGCCGCCCACCCGGTACTTGGGTCCGGGGGCGTAGGAGTACGGCACCGGCGCCCCCTGGAACCCGAGGTCGCAGAAGGCGGGGTCGACGCCGACGGTGGACGCCACCGCGGCGAGGTCGAGCCACACCGGGGCGCCGTCGGGCGGGCTGAGCCAGATGCCGTAGGGGAGGGCGTCGGGATCGACGAGGCGGGCATCGCGCGGGGCGGAGAACACGAGAGCCCGTTCGGTCACCGAGAACGGCGGCAGGTACACGGTGGCGAAAGAGCGCCGCCACAGGTCGTCGTCGCCGGTTTCGAGGGACAGCTCGGCGGCCCCCCCGTCCGACCACTGGGCGACGGCGGCTGGCACCGGTCCCTCGGTGGCAGGCCACGGCACCATGTCGGGTGTGTCGTTGCTGACCTCGAAGGTCACGGCGACGATCTGGGCCACCGGCTCGATGTCGGGATCGCCGCACTGCAGGTTGCCGAGGGCGAGGGGCTGCACGTGCACTCCATTCCCCCAGGTCACGGTGTCGTCGAGGTGGACGGTGGCGACGGTCGGGGCACTCCAGAAGATGCCGGTCTCCGGTGAGGTGAGGTCCCAAACGGCGACGGCGGTGCCGTCGATGCTCAACTCGACCCCCATGGCGACGGTACGGTCGGTGGGAACCGAGAACCCCACCGTGGCCCGGGCCGAGAGGCCGGCCTCGATCCACGCCACGGCGGCCCCGGTGGCGGCGTTGTGTCCCGGGTGGAGCAGGTCGACCGGGTAGCGGTCCCCGACCGAGTCGATCAGCGTGAGCCGCAGCGCCCGGTCGTGCCCGAAGGCGTGGGCGTCGAACGGGATGGCGACCGCGCCGCTGTTGCGGACCGAGACGCCGACCAGCACCTCGCTGGCACCGGTGGCGAGTGCTTCGGGCGACTCGTCGGCGAAGACCGAGTCGGCGGCGACGTCGACCCCGTCACCGTTCCACACCTGGCCGAGCAGGAGCGAGACGGCGACGACGGGGACATCGCCGGTATCAGCGGCGGGTTCCTCGGCCTGGAAGGAGCCGGCCGAGGCGGCGGTGCTGGTGACCAGCGCCAGGGCGCCCAACAGGAAGGCGGCGAGGGCGATGGAGAACCTACGGAACATCGGGGCACCAGTCGGGTCGGCTCTGCTCAAGCATCGGAACCGGGGTTTCTGCTGTTGAGAGGTTTCGTGTTGCACGATACCGAGCGGCGGCCGCCGATGGGTGTCATTGCGGCAGATCGTTACGAGCTGGCGGCTCCCGCCGTCCCACTCAGGCTGGCCTGGATGGCGGCGAGGCGGGGCACCGAGATCCCGGCCCGGGCGGCGTGAGCGAGGGCTCGCGCCAGCCGGGTGGGGGCGCTGCGCCCGGTGGCGGCGTGGTCAGGGTCGGCTTCGATGGCGTGCGCCAAGCCGGCCATGAGCTTGTCGCGATCGAGGGTGGCGCCGGAGAGCCATTCCTGCAGGTCGAGGACCTCGGAGGCCACCTCGGTGGCGAGGGATCGATGGTTCTCCCACAGCGAGCCGACCGTGCCCTCGGTCTGGAGACCGGCGATGTTGACGGTGAGGATGTAGAGGTTCTTGCGCACCAGCTCGAAGAGCAGCTCCTCGGCGGTGTCGACCGCGCCGGTGGGGATCCCGATGCGGGACAGTGCCCGCGCCAGCAGGCCGGCGCAGGGCCCGCCGACCGCGGTCGGCAGGATCACCTTCGCGTCCCGGCCCGGCTTCTTCTCGAACCACACCACCGCGACGGTCGGCTCGGTGATGTCGTGCGCCAGCCAATCGGGGGGCAGCAACTCGTTCTGGAGCAGCCCGACGTGGGGATACCACACCGGGGGGAGCGAGGTCAGGACCGGGCCGAGGTCGGCCTCGGCCACGGCGACCAGGGCGATCTCGGGGTGGGGGAGGCGCTCGGCGAGCACTGCAGGATCCTCGCCCCGCAGCACCGGGTACACCGGGTGGCCGGTCCGGAGCAACGCTCGGGCGAACACCCCGCCCATCTCGCCGATGCCGATGATGACGGCGGGAGTCTCGTGGGGGGAGTCCATCGTCCGGACGTTAGTTGAACGTTCCCAGCGCGTTTCCGACGCGTTGACGGTTCAGGACGGGTCGGAGATCCCCACCTCTGAAGGCCCCGGGTCCCGTTGGGTGCGCCGATTCCGTGAGCAGCGATCGTGCCGCCAGCCACACCGCCACCGTCGCCAGGATCAGGCCGAGCGCCACAACGACCGCGATCACCCGCTCGGCGATGCTCGATCTCGGGTCCGCCTGCACCACCGGCTCCCTACCGGGGGAGCGGGGATCGGTGCCGGAATCCACGATGCCGACCGTACCCGAAGTCGCCAGAGATTGGGAGGCGCCTCGGGGCCCCGGCTCGACCGTCACGGGACAGGGCCTTGCGGCTCATTGTCGAGTCGTCGACCGGCTGATACGGTCGGCGGAGCCATGGCCTGGTGCGGTGGCGTCCATCCCGAGAGTGTTTGGGGGGAGTACTGATGCGTCGCCTGGTGACCGGTCTGGTTGGTGTGATGTTGCTGGTGGGGTTCCTCACCCGGTCTGCCTAACGCTCGCCGAGACGTTCCTCGACTCGCCCCAGGTGCTCTACGGCGTCACCAACGAGCCCCGCAACACCAGCGACACCGACGTCTGGAACGCCATGAACGCTGCGGTGACGACGCTCCGGAGTGTCGAGTCCCCTGAGGGTCCGCACCATCTCATCGCGGTCCAGGGCACCCAGGACTGGGCTCGCACCCTCGACTACTACGTGACCCATCCGATCACCGCCGGCGGCGGCACCAACATCGTCTACGAGACCCACGCCTACAACCCGCCCGGCGACTGGCAGGAGCTGTTCATCGAGCCGGCGGAGACGCTGCCGGTGATCATCGGCGAGTACGGGCCCGACGGCACCTACATGACGACCGTCCAGGTCGCCCAGCAGCTCATGGCGACCGCTGAGACCCACGAGATCCCCTACATCGGGTGGTCGTTCTCCTCACAGAACCGGCCGACCATGCTGCAGGGCGACGATCCAAGCGAATACCTCCAGTACGGCTGGCCGCTGGTGACGACCGAATGGGGCCAAGCGATCATCGACCGCCTCGCCGTTCCGTGGTGAGGGTGGGTTCGCCGGGCTGATCCGGCTCGGGTTCGACGGGCTGGTCGTCGGGCTCGAGCTCCTGGAAGATGGTGAGCTGGAGCCCGGCGGGGGCCTCGAGGCGTGAGTTGAGCGACTGCCACGGGGTGACGGTGGGAGGGCCGATCAGGGTGGCTCCGGCCCGGACCAGCTCTTCGGTGAGGCCCGCGGTGTCCACCACCTCGAAGGCGACCCGGTACTTCGGGCTCGGCGTCCCGTCCGCCTCGACCCCGTCGATGAGGCGTTTCTGCGCCGGGTTGACGAACTCGATCGTGGCCCGTCCGGCGTCGAGCACGATCACCTTGGCGCCACCCTCACTCTCAACCCTCAACTCCTCGTCGAGGCCGAGGGTGTCGCGGTAGAAGGCGATGGCGGCGTCGAGGTCCTCGGTCTCGACCACCAGTCGAAGCTGGCGGACCTCGCCATGCGGTCGCGATTCCGTCATGGCTCGGAGCATACGCCCCAAGGCCGATTCAGTCGGCGATGCGCCCGTCCACCAGCCGCACGCTCCGGGTGATCCGGACCCGGTCGAGGAACGCCCGGTCGTGGGTGACGAGCAGCAGGGTGCCGCCGAAGGTGTCGAGGGCCTGTTCGAGCTGCTCGATGGCGGGAAGGTCGAGGTGGTTGGTCGGCTCGTCGAGCACCAGCAGGTTCGCCCCCTGGGCCATGAGCAACGCCAGTCCGGCCCGGGTCCGCTCACCCGGCGACAGTGACGACGTCGGGCGTTCCGCGTGCGGCCCGGCAAGGCCGAATTTGGCGAGCAGGGTGCGCGCCTCGGCCCCCGGCAGCGTCGTGGCGTCCGTGAACGCCCGCGCCAGCGTCGTGGTGCCGTCGAAGCGGGCCCGCACCTGCTCGATCTCGCCGACTACCACGCCGCTTCCGAGGCGGACCGAGCCGGCGGTGGGGGCGATCCTCCCCAGGATCACGTCGAGCAGCGTCGACTTCCCGGCGCCGTTGTGGCCGGTGAGGGCGATCCGGTCCCCGTACCCGACGAGCAGGTCGATCGGGCCCAAGGTGAAGCCATCCCGTTCCACCGACACCCCGGTGAGACGGGCGACCACGTCGCCGCTGCGCCGGGTGTCGGGCACCTCGAGACGCAGCTGCCACGGTTGGCGCGGCTTGTCGACGACCTCGAGCCGCTCCATCGCCTGCTCGGTCCGGGCCGCCCGTGCCGCGAGTTGCTCGGTCTGGTTGGTCTTGAAGTGGCGGACGAACTTGTCCGGCTCGTCCGAGCGGCGCCCCTTCGCTTCGCCCTGCCGCGCCCATTCCCGCTCCCGCTGGCTGCGGTCGGTGAGGGTGCGGCGCTTCGTCTCGTACACCTCGTACCGTTCCCAGGCGTGGCGGCGGACCCGCTCCCGCTCCTCCCGGTAGCTGTCCCAGCCACCCCCGTACACGGTGATGCGGTGGGAGAACTCGTCGATCTCCGCCACGTCGGTGACGACCCGTTCGAGGAAGCGACGATCGTGGCTCACGAGCAGGGTCGCCGCCTCGACCCCGAGCATCCAGTCCTCGAGCCGGGCGAGGCCATCGAGGTCGAGGTCGTTGGTGGGCTCGTCGAGCAGGTACACGTCGAACCGCGACAGGAGCAGCGCCGCCAGACCGGCCCGGGCCGCCTCGCCGCCCGACAGGGTGGCGGTCGGTTGGTCGAGCAGCCGGGTGGTGAGGCCCAGCTCGTCGCATACCACGCCGATGCGGGCCTCCAGATCCGCCGCCCCCAGCCCGAGCCAGCGTTGCCAGGCGGTGTCGTACTCGTCGTCGGCGCCCGTGCCGGCGGCGAGGGCGATGGTGGCGGCGTGGAGATCGGTGGTGGCGGCGGCGACACCGGTGCGCCGATACAGCAGCTCTCGCACTGTCTCGGTCGAGCGTTCCGGCTCCTGGCGGAGCCAGCCGACGGAGGCGGTGGCGGGGGCGACCCGCACCTCCCCGGAGTCGAGGGGGATGGCTGCGGCGCAGGCCGCCAGGAGGGTCGACTTGCCGACCCCGTTCGGTCCGACCAGGCCGATGCGCCGGTCGGGGGCGACGACGAGATCGATGTGGTCGAGGACGGGGCGGGCATCCCGGGTGACGGTGACATCGTGGAGCGAGAGGGTGGCGAGCATGCGGGAACTCCTCGGAGACGGAGGGACGGCAGGGGTTCGTCACATGCGCATGCCGGGAGTTTGCCAGGTCGGATGGAGTCGTGCCACCCTCGATGAGCTGGAAGTGAGCGCCGCCCGGGGACGAGAGGAGGCTCGAGGTGTCGGAGATGTCGAATCGCCGTGGGGAGCGGGCGCTGCTCTGGCTCCTCACCGCCCTCACGCTGCTCGCCGTCGGGTTCGTGTCGTTGACCGTGCTGCGACCGAAGCTCACCGTCGGCGATGGAAGCGGGAGCTGGAGCGCCCTGACCGGTCACCACCAGGTGGTTGCTCAAGCGTCGATCGAGGCCGGCTGGGCCAGTTGGGGTGGGTTCGAGATGACGGCGGTGGAGGAGGTGCCGGGAGCCGCCGTCGCCGGGGCCTGGCTCCTGCGGTCGTCCGCAGCGGCCGGAGCCGTCGGCGCGGTCGAGGCGGATCGCTTCGACAGTCCCCTCGACTACCTCGCGGCCCGCTACCCGGGCCTCGACCTCGCCGGGGCGGCGTTGCCGCAGCGGCTGGGCCACCGGGAGCAGGCCGACCTGATCGTCCTGTGGGACATCACGGACTGCGCCGCGCTCGTCGAGGGTCGGCAGCCCGAGATCGTGCTTCACAACCTGGCAGGGTTCTCCTTGCGGCGCAGCCTCGACTTCTCCGTCTTGGCACCCGCCTTCGACTACGGGACCTTGGTCGACACCGGCATCTGCCCGCCACGGTAAGGGGGTGATGGGGCGTCGGGGTGACGGGGCGTCGCCGGGGTCTGGAAGCTGTCCTTGCCGCCTGGTATCATCGAACGTATGTTCGATGGTGAGTGTCCGGGGATTCCGGCAGGTTTGGATGTGATGGAGCCTGGTCCTGCTTTGGCGGGGTGGTTGTCGTCATTGGAGGTGCATCGGCTGTCGGGTCGGGATCGGGTGACGGTGTTGCGGGCGCATCAGCG
>Ga0315548_1000066_pt1 | contig 83578 bp, 72 predicted proteins | sample SalMarSW160110MG_2_FD_202540 | JGI IMG/M metagenome (GOLD analysis project Ga0315548, IMG submission 202540) | Salt marsh sediment microbial communities from the Plum Island Ecosystem LTER, Massachusetts, United States - Salt Marsh Sediment SW1601-110 ... | reverse complement strand
CTCTTCTTGGATTGAGTGGGAACAAGCCTACCATGAACTGTCCACTTTTCAACTGGAGACAGTCCACTTTTCAGCCTTAAATAGTCCACTTTTCAACTTGTCCTGACACGTCTCTGGAGGTGCTTGACAAAGAGGAGGCCAAGAGAATCTTCCGCCAGTATGACAACGAAGGGCTGATGCACAGCATTTGGACAGGTGTGACTCCCTATGTGGTGGGCATGTGCAACTGTGATCACGATTGTGGGGCCTACAAGGGGTACATTGAGATGCGCGGGTCCCCGAGCTTTTTTCGAGCGGAGTACATTTGCCAAACAGACTGGGACCTCTGCACAGGGTGCAAGTCTTGTATGAGCCAATGCCAGTTCGGGGCTCAGTTCTACTCGTCTGCGCTTGCCAAGGTCTATATCGATCCGGCCAGGTGCTTCGGATGCGGCGTGTGTAGAGCGGCATGCCCCAACGATGCCATTACACTCATGCCAAGGCAGGAAAGCCCTGAGGCAGCGAATGTTTGGCTGAGAGATACCGCGCAGTAACGTTCTGCAAGTCGAAGCTGGCTTGCTGCACAGACACATGCTTGGCTGGCAACTGTGCTTCTGCCACAAGAAGAACAGCGCAGCCCAACACCCGCTGCCAAGAACCGGCGTCGCCCGGTTCGTGCGGGGAAAAGGATGGCAGGCCATCCTGCGGAGTTGCAGCCGACGTTGCTCCGCCGTGCTCCGCAACGCAGCTGGCGCGACCGTTGGGCTGCCACGTCGAACAAGGCATAAAGAACACCCATCTGTCATGAATGGACATCCTTGGGGAAAACACGAACGTGCATATCACAATTCTAGCAATTGGTTCACGTGGCGATGTGCAGCCCTACGTTGCGCTGGGGTTGGGCCTACAAGAGGCGGGGCACGAGGTACGCCTCGTCGCAGCGGATTTCTTCAAGACATTCATCGAAAGCCGGGGGTTGGATTTCTTCCCAATTAACACCTTCGGCCAGCTCGAAGCCGGTGGGAAGGCGCACGCCACCATAGCAACGACAATGGATCGCGCTGGTCAGCTTCGCCAACTATGGACAAACTTTCGGGCGCTGCTGCCTACCCTGCAACAGACGCAAGAGAGTGTTTGGCAAGCCAGCCAGGGGACTCGGGCGATCATCTTTTCAAGCATCGGGACAAGCGCCTACCACGTGGCCGAAAAGCTGAAGGTGCCCTGCGTGTGGGCGTTGACAGTTCCCATGTTCGGCCGCACCCGCACACATCCCAACCCCCTGCTGCCCCCACTCCCACTGGGCCATGGCTACAATCTGTTGACCCATACCCTTATTGAGCGATTCTGGCGGCAGCTCCTGGGAAGACTCTCCAACTCATGGCGACGAACGCAGTTGGAGCTGCCCCCAATCCCACTCCACCGATGGCCCTACACACAGTTGCGCGGACAACCGCTGCCTATGCTCTACTGCTACAGCCCCGCCGTTGCCCCCAAGCCCTCCGACTGGAGTGAGCAAGTCCACGTGACCGGCTATTGGTTTCTTGACCGCCCTTCGGACTGGCAGCCGCCTGCCGACCTCGTCCGCTTCCTGGAGTCGGGACCGCCACCCATCTACGTCGGGTTTGGCAGTATGGTATCTCGCAAATCGGAGGAGACGACTCGCATCACGCTGGACGCACTGAAACAGTCGGGGCAGCGTGGGGTGGTTGCCACAGGGTGGGGAGCACTGAGCCAATCGGATCTGCCCGACGGGGTGTTCTTGATCGAGTCCGCTCCCCATGACTGGCTCTTCTCCAAGATGGCGGCTGTGGTGCATCATGGCGGCGCGGGAACGACGGGAGCAGGACTGCGGGCGGGCGTGCCGAGCATCGTCGTTCCCTTTGGAGGGGATCAACCCTTTTGGGCACGGCGGGTCAAGACGCTGGGTGTTGGACCGGACCCGATCCCACGCGGACGTCTGACTGCCGATAGACTGGCGCACGCGATGCGCATTGCAGTCACAGATGAGCAGATGCGCAAACGCGCCGCTGGATTGGGGGAAGCAATCCGCGCCGAGGATGGTGTAGGGAATGCTGTACGGATATTCAACCAAATCACTGATGGTAGCCCATCCATTGCATGAGGCCGACCGTGCCTATCAGCGCTCCATAGCATCGGCGGTTCGTTTCAGCAAGTCGTTGGTGAGCGAGAGGCGCGTATAAGGTAGTCGCAGACCACTCTATTGAAGGTGTGCCTTGGACCACGAAGAAGACCTCTCAGCGCCAACGGATCAGATGGGCGAGCAGTCAGCCCGCCCTGGCATCGACTGGATCGTAGGCATCACAGACCACATCACGCCGCCTGCCGATATCGAGCAGAGCGCCTTCCCGCAGGCCCAGTTCCGCTTTCTCCCCAACTGGAGAACGGCGGAAGAGAATCGGGAGGAATGGCGACAGGTCGATGCCATTCTCGTCTGGCATTGGAGGGTGGACCGGGCGACGCTCGACGTGCTGGATCGCTGCAGGATCATCGTGCGCTACGGTGTGGGGTACGATCTCGTGGACGTCGAGGCGGTCGCCGAGCGCGGCATCCCCCTCTGCAACACGCCCGACTATGGCACGGAGGAGGTCGCCGATACGGCGTGCGCCATGATCCTGTCTCTCCAGCGCAAGGTGGTGGCCTACGATCGCGCCTGCCGCCACTATGGCCAGGGCTGGCAGGAGCACCTCCTGCATCCCACCCAGCGTACGTCGGAGCAGACGGTGGGATTGATCGGCGTGGGGCGCATCGGGACGGCGACAGTGAATCGGCTGAAGCCGTTCGGCTTCCGCATCGTGGGCTACGATCCCTACCAACCTTCCGGCCACGAAAAGGCCGTCGGCTACCAGCGCGTGGATTCGCTGGCAGAGCTGCTGAGCGAGTCCGACATCGTCAGCGTCCACTGTCCCCTGACAGCAGAGACGCGCGGCATGATAGACGCAGAGTTCCTGCAGCGGATGAAGCCCGGGGCCTCGCTCGTGAACACCGCCAGGGGAGGCATACTCGCCAGCCTGGACTGCCTCGAGGAAGCGCTGCACAGTGGCCACCTGGCATCTGCCGCGCTAGACGTGCTCCCGGACGAGCCCCCCAAGGACCACCCACTCATCCAGGCGTGGCGCGAGGACCAGCCCTGGATACGCGGCAGGCTCGTCATCACACCGCACTCGGCCTACTATTCGGAGCGTGGGTGGTACGAGATGCGCTACAAGGCTGCGGAGACGGCGCGCCTGTACCTCGTCGCGGGAAGACTGCGAAACCAGATCGTGCCGTGAGCGCAGTGACAGAGGCTGAGAAGCTGACGGCCGAGCCGGTGAGCCTATCCCGGCCCTGCGTCTTGCTCACTCGCCGAATCCCCCTCTCTCGCCTCCTGCGTGTGCTTGCACTCCGGGTAACGGCTGCAACCCCAGAATAGCCCGCGCTTCCCCTTCCGCTCCACCAGGTCGGCCCCGCAGCGGGGGCAGGTCCCTACCACAAACGGCGCTTTCCACTTGCAGCGCGGGAAATTGACGCAGGCGCGGAAGCGCCCGTACTTCCCCTCCCGCACCACCACCGGCCCGCCGCACTCAGGGCACGTCTCCCCGGTCAGCGTGGCGGCGCGCTTCTCGCCGCTCACGATGATGGACGCAGCCACAGCCTGGCCCTGCGCCTGTTCCACCGCGTCCGCGAACGGCGCGTAGAACGCGGTCAGCACCTCCACCCAGCCGCGCTCCCCACGGGCTATTGCGTCCAGGTCCTCCTCCATCTGCACCGTGAAGCCCACGGCGAACAGATCGGGGAACTGGGCCACAAGAAAGTCGCACACCACGCGCCCCAGCTCCGTCGCCAGCAGCGATTTCTTCTCCCGCTCCACGTACTCGCGATCCACGATGGTGCGGATGATGGTCGCGTACGTGCTGGGCCGCCCGATACCCAGCTTCTCCAGCTCCTTGATCAGGCTGGCCTCGGTGTAGTGCGGCGGCGGCTTGGTGAAATGCTGCTCCGGGAAGAGGCCGTGGCACACCAGCGGCTCTCCCTCGGCCAGTGGCGGCAGCGCCTGATCGGCGGCCCCTTCCTCCTCGCCCGCTTTCTCTTTCTGCACCTCATACACCTTCAGGAAACCGTCAAAGAGCAGCTCCCGCCCGGTGGCGCGGAAGAGATACGGCAGATCCTGGCCGCCGCGCGACGTGGCGATATCGACAGTCGTCACGTCGTAGACGGCAGGCTTCATCTGGCTGGCGATAAAGCGCCGCCAGATCAACTCGTACAGCTTTGCCTGGTTGGGCGTCAGGTGTTCGCGCAGATCCTTTGGCGTGCGCTGGCACGACGTGGGGCGGATCGCCTCGTGGGCCTCCTGCGCCACCTTGGCCCTCGTCTTGTACCGGGGCGGCTTCTCCGGCAGGTACGCCTCGCCCCAGAAGCGGGCGATGACCTCGCGCGCCTCCGCCTGGGCCGATTCGGCCACGTGGGTCGAGTCTGTGCGCATGTAGGTGATCAGGCCCACCGTGCCCTCGTCGGGCAGCGCGACCCCCTCGTACAGCTCCTGCGCGATCCTCATCGTCTTGGCCGCCGGCCAGCCCAGCCGGTTAGCCGCGTCCTGCGTCAGCGTACTGGTCGTGTAGGGCGGATACGGGTTGCGGCGCTTTCGGTGCCGCTTGACCTTGAGCACCCGCCAGTCGGCTCCCTCCAGCGCCTCGACGACAGCCAGCGCGTCGGCTTCGGTCTTGAGCTCCGGTTTCCCTTCGGCTGCGAACCTTCGGTTCGCGCTCAGGGCAGGCTCCTTGCCGACGCGCACCAGTCGGGCGCGGAAACGGTGCTCCTCGTCGCCCACCTTCGAAAGCTCCGCGTCCAGCGTCCAATACTCCTGCGGCACGAAGGCCTCGATCTCCCTGTCCCGCTCGACGATGAGGCGCAGCGCCACCGTCTGCACCCGCCCGGCGGAAAGCCCCTTGCGCCCCCGGATTGCTTTCCACAGCACCGGGCTGACCTGGTAGCCGACGAGGCGGTCGAGGACGCGGCGGGCCTGCTGGGCGTCCACGAGGTCCATGTCGAGACTGCCGGGAGCGGCCAGCGCCGCCTGCACCGCCTGGGGCGTGATCTCGTGGAAGGTGACCCGATGCAGCACCCTGCCCTTGAGCGCCGCCTTGACGGCCTGGGTCACGTGCCAGGCGATAGCCTCCCCCTCCCGGTCGGGGTCGGTGGCCAGATAGACCACGTCGGCATCGGCGAGGGCCTCGCGCAGCCGGTCGAGCACCTTGCGCGCTCCCTTGCGCAGATGGTAGGTGGGACGGAAGCTGTGCTCAGCGTCCACGCCCAACTGCTTCGGCGGCAGGTCGCGGACATGGCCCATTGAGGCCAGCACGCGGTAGCCACGCCCCAAAAAGCCCTGCAGGGCCTTGGCTTTGGTCGGGGATTCGACGATGACGAGATTCATACGGCCTCCGCAAGAGATTATAGACCCGCTTGCCCCGCCGGACAAACAGGTGTACCATTGAAGCCAAAGGAAGGATAGCTATGCGTGTCCATCACCTCAACTGCGGCACCATCAACGTCCCCGGCGGCGCCTCCCTCATCGGCACCGGGGGCTTTTTCACACCTGCCCGCGGGGTGACTCACTGCATCCTGGCCGAGACGGACGACGGATTGCTATTGGTCGATACCGGCTGGGGCACGCGCGATTGCCTCGCGCCCACCCTCTTTATGCGGTGGATGACCGCCATGGGCGGCCATCCCCGCGATCTGAAGGAGACAGCGGTCAAGCAGGTCGAGCGGCTGGGCTACGCGGCGGAGGACGTCAGGCACATCGCGCTGACGCACTTTCACTTTGACCACGCCGGGGGCTTGCCCGATTTTCCGCAGGCGAAGGTACACATTTACAGGGAGGAATACGAAGCGGTCACGCAGCCGAGGGACATGTACGAGCGATACCCCTACCGCGCCGAGCACCGGGCACACAGGCCCCATTGGGTCGTGCACGATCTGGCAGGAGACCAGTGGTTCGGCTTCGACTGCACGCCGCTGATCGATCTCGGCTCAGTGGCTTTTTGCCTCGTGCCGCTGACCGGCCACACGCGCGGGCACAGCGCAGTTGCCCTGCGGTTGCCGCACAGGGTGTCTGTTCAAAATTTGGGAACGTGTTCTGTATTCCCCACTGGGGCTGCAAAAAGACATACTTTTGGTGCAACTCGCCCCACTTCGATGCTATGTATGGCGCTATTTAGGGCTGACGCCCCACCAACAACCTATTTCCCCATTTATTGAACAGTCACCGCACAGGTGGATCCTTCACTGCGGGGACGCCTACACCTATCACGGCGAGGTCGATCCGCAAGACCCGCATCCCCCACCCTACCAGCGCACGCTCAGGCATTTCATCAACCTGAACAGGGCCATGCGCCCCATCGGCATCCACTCGCCCCGCCTGCGGGCACTCTTGCGCACGCACGGGGATCAGGTACAATTGACGTGCTCCCACGACCCGCAAGAGTTTGAGAAATTCCAGCCATAGGAAACCGGCCATCGCCACACGACGCATCCACAACACGACCGCCTATCGCTACCCCAACGAGCGCCTCATCCTGGCGGTCACACTGTTGCTGGTGCTCGCCGTCATCGCCCTGACGGCCACAGCCACCGTCTGCCTCAGCGCGTTGTTCGTCGCCGTGTTCGTGGCCATCGCCTACGGGATGAACCGCTCGCAGCACAACGAGCTGCTGAGGCACGCCCACCGCGTCACGCCGCAGAGTGCCCCCGGCCTGGCAGCCGTCGTCGATGACAGCATCGCCCGGCTACAGGCAACGGACGTCCAAGTCTTTGTCGCGCCGAGCCGCAGCCTGAACGCCTACACCTTTGGCATTCTGCCCCCCAAGGTGGTGGTGCTCAACTCGGCGTTGCTGGAGGTGATGGACGCCGACGAGTTGCGCTTCGTCCTGGGCCACGAGCTGGGGCACGTTCGCCTGGGCCACACCTGGCTCAACTCGCTAGTGGGCGGGATGGCAGGCATTCCCAGTCCTCTCGGGGCATCGGCTTTGCTGACGGCGGCATTCCTGTGGTGGAACCGGGCCTGTGAGTACTCGGCGGACCGGGCGGGGATGCTGGCCTGCGGGGGGCCGCACAAGGCGCTCTCGGCGCTGATCAGGCTAGAAGCGGGGCCAATGGTGCGTACCCACGCCGACGGCTCGGCTGAGCTCGCCGAAGTCCTGGAGCGCGCGCTGCGCGTCATCGACGCCGAGGACGACCACGCCCTCAGCCATCTGGAGGAGGCGCTGGGCACCCACCCGATGATGATCAAGCGCATCCAGCAACTACGCCGCTACGCCGCCTCGGCCGAGTACCACCGTTTGCAGGATCTGGTGAACGGGAACATCGTGCAGTAGCGATACCTCTTCGGCTACCTCACCGCTCCCAGCGTAACATCGTGTGCCAATTCCTCCTCTATCTTGGGGAGACCCGCAGCGGCGCCCACCACCCTATCCACCATAGGTTGCCCCACGTAGCGCCGCATGAAGTAGGGATACAGCTTCACCGCATCGTCCAGCCCTTCCGGCTCCAGCGGGCACTCCGGCGGCCAAGCGATGAAGGGACGCATCTGCGGCCCACCCACGCCCCCGTGTGCCGCCACCTGCTCCTCGAAAACCACCACTTTACCGTCCGGCTCCATGGCCCCCAACACGATCAGGTCGCCGGAGTGAGGAAAATGGGCCAGGTAGTGTAACTGGTCGGCGGCATAGTCCGCGTCGCCGAACTGCGCCAACGGATGAGGATCCTCGACCCGCTTCCCGTCATCCCCGATGGCCAGCGTGCCTCCCTGGCTCCCCAATACGAGCGTCTGTCCATCAGCTCGCCCCACGAGGGCACCGATGCCGGGCGTGGCAAGCAGAGCGTCCAGCAAGTCGGGATACAGCAACGCCACTTCGACCAAGTCGAGCGGGCGGGTAGTGACGTTGAAATAGACGTGGGCCAGTGGGCCGGAAGCCGATACGACGACGTCTCGCTGTCGCGCAGGGTCATAGTCTAACCCCTGATCGTCCGGCACACGCCGATCGACGTAACGCCGCAGCGCGGCCAACGCCAGGCGCAGGCGCGGCGAGCGGCGCTCCAGCCCTTCCAACTCCGCCGATAGATACCGCGCCCGCTCCATCGAGTGCTTGCGGTCGCCCCGATCCTCTCCCACCGAACGCTCGTCGCCGATCTGCGCATCAATGTACTGACCCAGGCTGGCGCCGTGGCGCCAACTAAAGGGCACCGCAGGCGTGTTCCCGTGGTCGGAGATGACGTAGAGATCGTATTGCCGCCGCCGATAGCGGGCGCGCATGCGATCGATCTGGTGAATACGCCGGTCGATGGAGCGCAGGGCGCGAAAACCATCTCGGTGATTCAATCCTGCCTTGTGAACGACGTCGTCGTAGGTCGTATAATTCGCATAGATGGCCGGCGCGCAGCGGTAGATATCGAGCATCACGCCAAAGGTCTGCACCTCGGTGAACAGCGTCTCGCTGAGTGCCTGCAGGAAAGGGGAAAAGACATCGAAGGGGTTGAGCACGCTGGGCCGCACCAATGCTACCAGCCGGCGGGCCAACCCGGAGAGATAGTTCGAAGCGATCAGCCACGCCACCCGCAGCACACGGTACGGGCTGAATAGAAACAAGAAGAACGCCCCCAACCCACGCACGCTCTCGAAGAAACGCTGGCGGTGCAACGTGCTGAGGGTAAAGAGCGCCAGGTCCGCGTCCCCGTCAAACACGCTCACGTAGCAGGACCCCCCGCGCAGGATGCCGGTCCGGCCCTGGCTGATGCGCGCGCGCACCGTCCGCATCGGATCGGGGAGCCGCGCCAGCATCCCCTCCCCGCGCTCCTTCTCGTACCAGCGGAAGCCGGGAATGTCGAAACGATTGCCGAACATAATGCCGGCCTGGACCGCAGGGGTCGTACTGGGAACACCACAACGCCAGGGGGAAACGACCAGCCGACGCGAGGCCAGCAACCGGCCCAGGTAGGGCATGTGCCCGGCGGCGACCGCCTGGATCAGATGCTCGTGTGACAGGCCGTCAATCTGGATGACGATGAACCCGCGCCGCCGATCCGGACTGACGCCGGGACGGCCCAGACGACGAGCCATCGCGCCGTACTTGCGCGTATAATAGATATCAACGAGCCTATCGACGAGGTCGAGGGTGCGTCCTGCAAACCAAGTGGACATTGGAGTTCACCTACTTCCTGCGTAGCTAGTATACCAGACTGACACCGGTTTGTCATCCAACCTATTGACAACGAGTGTCCTTTTTGCTATAATGATAACACGTGTTACTGACACGTGTTATCAACCGTGCGGTAGCTATCGGAAAAGGAGGAGCCAGTGGCTCGACCCCGCCCGACCCAGCTTCAGATCGCTGAAGCTGCCGGCGTCTCACGAACAACCGTCTCGCTCGTGCTCAACAACGTCCCAGACGTGCGCGTCAGCCCAGAGACGCGCCAGCGCATCCTGGAAGCCGCCCAACGCTTGAATTACTACCCAAATGCCATAGCCCGTCGCTTGGCCAGCGGCAAGACATCCACTATCGGCCTCGTCTGGCACCGAGGACCCAACCCAGCCTACCGGGATGCATTCCTTCCAGGCTTTCTACAGGGCGTCACCCGCGCGGCTCACCAATACGGCTATCACGTCCTCTTCCGCCCCATCGAGCCAAATGAACCAGACAGCAGCTACGTGGAGCTGGCCCGCAGCCATCACATTGATGGATTCATCCTCTCTGGCCCCCGCTCCGACGACTCCCACTTGCTAAAACTGCATCAGGAACACTTCCCCATCGTCCTTCACGGACAGTTGCCGGGGACAGACATCCTTTCCGTAGATATCGACAACGTGCAGGGCGCACTGGTGGCAGTTGACCACTTGGTAGCCCTGGGCCACCAACGTATCGGCATCATCACCAACGCGCCCTTGGTCTACACTGCCAGTCAGCAACGTCTGGCTGGGTACTATCAGGCGCTAGAACAGGCAGGTATTCCTCGGGACAAGAGCCTGGTGCAGGAAGGCAATTTCGACGGGGAAAGCGGTCAATCGGCTATGGAGAAACTTCTGATGTGTGATCCCCCCCCAACGGCCATCTTTGTTGCTAGCGACATGGTGGCGATGGGAGCCCTGCAGACCATTCGAGACCAGGGGCTACGAGTTCCAGAGGACATAACCATCGTCGGTTTCGACGATATCACCGCAGCACGTTTCGTCACGCCAGCTCTGACCACGGTGCGCGTACCCACGTTTGGATTAGGCTGGAGCGCGGCAGAGATCCTCATCTGTCTCATCGAGCAAGACATCATCGCCCAAACACACACACTGCTAGAAACTGAATTGATCGTCCGCGATTCTTGCGGAGCGCCGCCAGCACTGTAGATCGAGCATACACAGATAATCACGTTGGTCGATTTTTCACATTGCGCGACATGATGTGTCAAACAAATGGAGGCAGGGATCGCCAGTGGTTTGGCAGCCCCCACGATCCCTGCCTCAGGCTCGAGAGATCTCTAGCAGCGCGATGCCGGCTAGATTGTCCCCGCCTGTTTTTGCATTTTAACACAGAATTGAGGAAGCGCGAGCGACACGAAATATGCCAGGTTCCGGCAAACATGTTGAACCCTTCAGACACCCAACCCATAATTTCAAAGGAGGTGAAAAGACGACAAGAAATACCAATCAGTAGCACCTTGATCAAAGCGCGCTAGCGCTGACACATTCACACACGAGGAGGAAAAAGTGAACAAGAAAAGTACGTTAAGTATCGTGTTAGCCACACTGGCCATAGTGGCGCTTCTCGTCAGCGCCTGCTGTCCCCCCAAGCCAACGGAAGAAAAGCCAAGCACCAAATACGACTGTATGGGCGGCGAGGGGAGCACAGTCACGATGATCGGCGTGTGGGGCGGCGACGAGGAGACCTACTTCAAAGCTATCCTCGAGCCTTACCTCACTGAGTGCAACATCACACTGGAGTACGAAGGCACCCGCGACCAGGCAGTGCTGGCCACTCGCGTCGAAGGCGGGAACCCGCCAGACATCGCCGGCCTGCCCAACCCTGGCATCATGGGACAGTACGCGAGCAAGCTGGTTCCCCTGGCCGACGTCATCAACCTCAATGACTATTCTGCCGCCTGGCAGTCGCTGGGCAGCGTCGATGGCACAGTCTACGGTGCTTTCTTCAAGGCCGACACCAAGAGCCTGGTGTGGTACAACCCCAAGGCTTTTGCGGCCGCGGGCTATGAGGTGCCCACCACCTGGGACGAGATGATGGCTCTCAGCGACAAGATCGTCGCCGACGGTGGCGTGCCCTGGTCCACCGGCATCGAGAGCACAGACGCCACCGGATGGGTGTCCACCGACTGGATACAGGACATCCTGCTGCGCACCGAAGGGTCCGAGTTCATCGAGAAGTGGACACGTCACGAAATACCCTGGACCGACCCAGCGATCAAAGCTGCATGGCAGGAGTACTATGACATCGCCGCCAGCGATACTTACGCCCTCGGCGGCGCCGACGGCACCATCAACACCCCCTTTGCCGAATCCCTCTATCCCCTCTACCTAGATCCGCCTGCCGCGTACCTGTGCCGCATGGCAGGCTTTGCGGGAGGCGTCATCGCCGAGCAGTACCCCGACCTGACGGGAATCGAGGACTATGACTTCTTCGTCCTGCCAGCCAAGAGCGCCGACATCGGCGCCCCAATGCAGGGTGGCGCAGACGTTTTCGTGATGTTCAGCGATAGCCCGGCCGCCAAGGGCCTGATGGCCTACATGTTCGGCCAGGAGGCCGGCGAGGCGCTGGCGGAATCGGGCTGGGGACTCTCGCCCAACAGCAAGGTAGGGGCAAGCGCCTATCCAAGCGCGTTGAGCGGCAAGATGGCCGCAGCGATGAACGAAGCGCCATCCTTCAGCTTCGATGCCGACGACCGCATGCCCGGCGGCATCAACATGGATTACTTTGCGGCCGTCACCGAATACATCGGCGGCGGGGACCTGGACGCGATCCTGACACGCCTCGAAAGCAAGGCAACAGAAGCATACTAGCGCCCAGAAGTAAGGGGAGACCTCCATGGAGGTCTCCCCCCCCCATCTCCATCATAGCGGATTTATCGAAAGGAGCGCCTGACTATGACCACGAGAGTTGTTCCCAAGATCATGAAACAGGGCCGTCTGATGCCGCTGCTTTTTGTCCTGCCCGCCATGCTGATCCTGACCTTTTTCGTCGTCTATCCCACCGTCAATACGATCGGCCTCAGCCTCGAGGATGCTGAAGGTGAACTGTCGGCAGCAACCCTGTGTATCGAAGACCAGCCCTGCTGGGGAATCTTTGAGAACTACCGCCGCGTGTTGACCGACGACGTGATGCTGCGAGCCTTTAGAAACAACGCCCTGTGGATCGTTCTGATGGTCACCGGTACGACCGGCCTAGGATTGCTGATCGCTGTCCTGGTCGACCGAGTCAAATACGAACCTCTGGCCAAGGCTGTCATCTTCTTGCCCATGGCTATCTCGTTCGTCGGAGCAGGCATCATTTGGGGCTTTGTCTACGACTATGCCAGTTTCGGCAATCAGACGGGCATTCTGAACGCCATTGTCACGGGACTGGGCAGTAAGCCAATCCCGTGGCTCACGCGAGGGCCGTGGCTGAACAACATCTGTCTCATCATCGTGGGCGTGTGGATGTGGACAGGCTTCTGCATGACCATCCTCTCCGCAGCACTCAAGGGTGTGCCCGCAGAGCTCCTCGAGGCCGCCAGGGTAGATGGTGCAAGTGAGTGGCGCGTCTTCTGGAGAATCATCGTACCGATGATCATGCCAACCATTACGGTGGTCATCACGACCATGGTCGTGAACGTGCTCAAGATCTTTGACATCGTCTACGTGATGGGCGGCGGACGGCCAGACGCACAGGTCATCGCCACTCGCATGTATCAGGAGCAGTTCGTCAAGTACAACTCCGGTCTGTCATCGGCGATCGCCGTCATCCTAATCCTTCTCATCATCCCGGTGGGGTACATGAACATCCGCCGGTTCCGGCAACAGGAGGCTATGCGATGAGCAAGAAAGTATCAAACACCCTTAAACGCGTTCCCCTTCACATCGTGATCGTCGGCCTATGCATTGTGTGGCTCCTACCCACCTTTGGTCTGCTCGTCACGTCCCTCCGTCCCTTCCAGGACATCAACGAGACCGGCTGGTGGACGGTACTATCTCCGAGAGACCCAGAGGACACGGATAGACCACGCCTCACACTCAACAACTACCAGGCCGCATTGGTAGGGTACCGAGGGCGAAGGACATACGCCGAGGCGTGCCTGGTGGAGAATCCCGACCCCAGTTGCACAGGGACCGGCCTGCTCAGCTCTCAGGGCATGGGGAAAGCCTTTCTCAACAGCATCCTGGTGGCCATTCCCTCCACCATCCTGCCGGTCCTGTTCGCCGCCTTTGCCGCCTACGCTTTTTCCTGGCTGGATTTCAGAGGCCGCCAGTTTCTGTTTGTCGTGCTGGTTGGACTCCAGGTCGTCCCACTTCAGATGACGCTGATCCCCATCTACCGCGTCTACACACAACTAGGGCTAAACGGCACATTCCTCGGCGTCTGGCTCTTCCACGCTGGCTTTGGCCTACCGTATGCTATCTACCTGCTACGCAACTTTATCGGCTCCCTGCCCCGCGACGTGTTTGAGTCGGTCTACCTGGACGGCGCCTCTCCGTGGACGGCCTTCTTCAAGCTGGCTCTGCCGCTTGCCACACCGGCCCTCGCCTCGCTGACCATCTTCCAGTTCCTGTGGGTGTGGAACGACCTACTGGTGGCGCTGGTCTTTCTGGGAGGCACGACACCGGTGCTCACCTACCTGATCAGCAACATGGTCACCTCTCTGGGCGCAGGATGGCACCTGCTCACAGCCGCCGCCTTTATCTCCATTTTGATGCCGCTGGTCATCTTCTTCGGCTTACAGCGGTTCTTTGTACGCGGCATCCTGGCCGGCTCGGTGAAGGGATAACTATCGTGTTACAAACGGTCAAGCTAGAACCAAAACAACTGGTGGACTATCAACCCATCGTCGGAGGCGAGGTGATCGCAGAGATTCGCGCAGCGGCCGAGCCGTTACAGGGCGCGCGCGTGGTACACATCAACGCCACAGCCTTTGGCGGCGGCGTGGCGGAGATGCTCCCCACGCTGGCGCCGCTGATGCGAGACGTGGGACTGGAGGCTGAGTGGCAGGTCATTGAGGGGGCAGACGAGTTCTTCAACGTCAGCAAGGCCTGCCACAACGGCCTGCAGGGGATGGACGCCCCTTTCACCGACGAGATGAAAGCCATCTGGCGGCGATACAACGAGCTGAATGCGGCCAAGTTTGAAGGGGAGTACGACTTTGTCGTCGTCCACGACCCACAGCCTGCCGGGTTGCTTCACTACCATGGACAGAACGGGGGCAAGCATTGGATCTGGCGCAGCCACATCGACTCCTCCCGTCCTAACCCCGATTATTGGGGCTTTTTTGCACCCTACATCGCCGAGTACGAGGCGACCGTTTTCACAATGAAAGAATACGTGGGACCTGGGGTGAATCCAGAACACCTGGCCATCATCCCGCCGACGATCGATCCCCTCTCGCCCAAGAACGCGCCGATGGCGGAGCAGGAGGCACGCGAGATCGTAGCCGGTTTCGGTATCGACGTGAATCGCCGGCTCATCACTCAGGTCAGCCGCTTCGACCCCTGGAAGGATCCGCTGGGAGTGATCGACGCTTACCGGATCGTCAAAGAACAAGTGCCGGAGGCACAGCTGGCGCTGATCGGCTCGATGGCCTCCGACGATCCCCAAGGCTGGTATTACCTGGACAAGACTATCCGCCACGCCGGGGAGGATTTTGACATCCACGTCCTGCACAACTTTCACGGCGTGGGCGCGTTGGAGGTGGGGGCCTTCCAGACCATCAGCGACGTCGTCATCCAGAAATCCACCCGCGAAGGGTTCGGGCTGGTGGTCACAGAGGCGCTGTGGAAGGGGAAACCGGTGGTGGGTGGCAACGTGGGAGGCATTCCGCTGCAAGTCATCGATGGCCAGACTGGCTTCCTGGTGGACTCAGTGGAAGCCTGCGGAGAGAAGGCGCTCTACCTCCTGCAACATCCCGAGGTATCGATACGTATGGGAGCAAATGCGCGGGAACACGTGCGCCAGAACTTTCTCACGACACGGCACCTGGCAGACTACCTTCGTCTGTTTGCAGAACTGTCCAAATGAGAAAAGCCCTGCTGCAAGAGCAGGGCTTTCGTATCAAAGCGCTATTTGCGGGCGCACTCTGCAGCCGGGATGTAGAACCTTTCGGCATACTCCTTGACCATACGGCGCGTGCAAAAGACGGGCGCAGCCGTACGGATCGCTTCCTTCATGACGTGCACCCAGCCACGAGGTATGTCGTCGGCGTCTCCCTTGTAGTAGAGGGGCACGACCTCATTCTCGAGCAACTCGTAGAGCGCCTCGGCCTCAGCGGCGTCTTGCACCCCTTGATCTTCGTACGTTTGGCCAGTTTCGATAGCCCAACCGTTTGCGCCGTTATAGCCTTCCGCCCACCAGCCGTCGAGCACGCTCAGATTGGGGATGCCATTCACAGCCGCCTTCTGACCGCTAGTGCCGCTGGCCTCGCGCGGGCGAATGGGGTTGTTCAGCCACACATCCACCCCCTGCACCAGGTAGCGAGCAACCTGCATGTCGTAATCCTCAATGAAGGCGATCCGCCCGCCCATCGACGGATCACGCGCCGCGTTGTAGATGTGCTGGATGAGCCGCTTGCCGCCGTCGTCGGCCGGATGGGCCTTGCCGGCAAAGACGAACTGCACCGGTCGATGCTCGTCGTGCAACAAGCGCTTCAGCCGATCCTGATCGTGAAAGATAAGCGTTGCCCGCTTGTAGGTGGCAAAACGCCGTGCGAAACCGATCACGAGTGCATCGGGGTCCAACAGCGTTCCCGCGGCCAACACCTGGTCCGCGTCCACCTCTCGCTCGACGCGCCGCCGCCGCGCCCGCTCGCGGATCAGCGTCATCATCTTGCGTTTCAGGTGCACATGCGCCGCCCAGAGTTCCTCGTCAGGGATGTCGAGCACACGCTCCCAGAGCATGGGATCGTCGTGCCGCTCGATCCAGTCGGGCCCCAGGTGCTTGCGATATAGCTTGTTCATCGCTTCGCCGATCCACGAGGGCACGTGAATGCCATTGGTGATATGGGCGATAGGGATCTTCTCTACTGGCCTGTCGGGCCAGACTGCCTGCCACATGCGGCGGGAAACTTCGCCGTGCAGCTTGCTCACGCCGTTGCACTGACCGGCCATGCGCAGTGCCAACACTGTCATGTTGAAACCATCACAACCCTTCTTCACGCACCCCAATTCCAAGAATTCTTCCCGGCTGAGGTCCAGTTGAGGCCAATAGGTGTGAAAGTACTCCTCGACCAGGTGGAAGGGGAACACGTCGTGGCCCGCCGGCACCGGCGTGTGCGTCGTGAACAGTGTCGTCGCCCGTACCCGATCCCGCGCCTCCTCAAAGGAAGCGCCGGCCTCGATCATCTCCCGCATCCGCTCCAGCACCAGGAAAGCCGAATGCCCCTCGTTGAGGTGGTAGACCGCCGGGTCGATCTCCAACGCCCGCAGCACGCGCAAGCCACCGATGCCTAACACGATCTCCTGCTGGATACGTATCTCCTGATCGCCGCCGTACAACCGCGCGGTGAGTTCCCGATCCCAGGGGGCGTTCAGATCGTGGTGGGCATCCATCAGGTAAAAGCTCACACGTCCAGCCTGAACGCGCCAGATCTGGAGCTGCACTTCCCTATCGCCCACCTCCACAGGAACGAAGAGGCAATTCCCATCGTCGTCACACAACTCCTCTCGTATGGCAGCTTCCTCTACTTCGAATACCGGATAAACTGCCTCCTGCCACCCGTCGGAGGTGAGCGCCTGACAGAAATACCCCATCTCGTAAAGAAAACCCACCGCGACCAGGGGCAACCCGATGTCGCTGGCCTCCTTGCAGTGATCGCCCGCCAGCACACCCAGGCCACCAGAGTAGATGGGCAGCGATTGGTGCAGCCCAAACTCGGCCGAGAAGTAAGCGATGGGCTCGGCCGCCAGCTCGGGATATTGACTAGGAAACCAGAGATGCCCATTGTTCAGATCGGCATCAAGCGCGATCAGCACAGCGTCGTACTGGCGCAGAAAGAGTGGATCGGCCACCAGTTCCTCCAGTCGCTCCGGCGACACCTCGCGCAGCATCTCGACCGGGTTGTGGTCGGTGCTGCGCCACAGGGAATGATCGAGCGTCTTGAACAGGTCGCGAGCCTCGCGATGCCAGCTCCACCAGAAATTGTAGGCCAGTTCTTCCAGGCGTGCGATGCGCGATGGAAACCTATCTGAAAGGCCAGCAGACATACTCCTCCTTCAATTTGTGTGATGCACTGGCTGTGCCTTACGAGGCTCTGAGCAGGATGACGGTCAACACGACAGCGGCGACGACGGCGAACTCGACCAGGATCGACGTTCTGAGGCGCTCCAACAGATACTGGTGAGCGACATTGACGATGACGTAGAAAACGAGCAGCAGGAACAACCCGCCGGCCCAAGCACGAATGTGCCAATAGTTCACCGCCCAGGTGGCTTCGCCGACGACGAGGCCGACAACGCCGGCCAGAGGAAGCACGCGCCGAAACGGCACGTCCGCCACACTGAGCAGATCGAGGGAAAACAGCGCGGCAGTACACATCGTCAGCGTCGCAGTGATCAGGCTGCGGGTGCGCGTCTGGTAGATCAGGGCGAGGACGACAAAGACCAAAAGATAGGCCAGTACGTTGAGAGCCAGTCTGGCGGTGGGGTAGCCAGCGACGTCAGGGCAAACGACCGCGTACTCGGCGGCAATGACCAAGCTGATGCCGACGCCGACCAGAAACAGGCCGCCGATCCATGCAGGCCAGGACGTGATCCTATCCAGCAGCAGGGCAGAAAGCCCGGCCATCACACCCGGCAGTATCCAAGAGATGTAGATCGGCTGCCCAGGATGCTCGCCCAGGTGTGGATGGCCGCGCAGGACGAGGTTGGTGCCGGTGCACACCACCCCCACCATCAGCGCCATCAGCAGCCAGACACCGGTGACATGGATCTCCAGCGGCGACCCCAGCGGCTCCAACCGCCACACATGCTCGGGCAACTCGATGAAGCGAAAGAGCAAGCTACCCAGTAGCACGACAGCCATCAGCACGCTCAGGCGATTACGATCGAGGGGCTTGACAGTTTCTTGCATCGTTCCATCCGTTCTGGCAGGCCGCATTGTACTGTTTGGCACACTATTTGTCAACCCTACCGGCTATGCTATAATCTTCCATCGCTGGTGAGACACAATTCCCAAGGAGGAAACTCTGATGAGACGGTTCGTGATCGCGCTTGCCTCTCTCTCGATGCTGCTGGCCGGTTGCTGCACGCCCACAAAAGCACCCGTCCGCATCGTCTACGGTCTGACGCTGGCTCCCACGGGCATCGACCCCCACATCAATGCCTCGTCGGAGCTGGGCATCCCCCTCACGTCAGTTTACGACACCCTGGTCTACCTGGACCCCGACACCGGCGACTTTGTGCCGGGCCTGGCAAAAGACTGGGAGGTCTCCGACGACGAGATGGGATACACCTTCTATCTCCGAGACGACGTTACCTTCCACGACACTACCCCCTTCGACGCCGAGGCGGTGCGCTTCAACCTGGAGCGCATCACCAGCCCCGACCTGGCCTCTCAGAAAGCCCGCTTCATGCTCGGCTCTTACGAGCGGACGGAGGTGGTGGACGAGTACACCGTGCGCATCCACCTCAGCGAGCCTTTCGCCCCTCTCCTGGACTCGCTCAGCCAAGTCTACCTGGGGATGGCCTCCCCAACAGCGGTCCAGAAGTGGGGAGACGAGTACCAGTTGCACCAAGTGGGCACCGGGCCATTCATCTTTGCCGAATACGTCCCACAGGACCACCTGCTGCTGCGGCGCAACCCCGACTACGCCTGGGGACCGTCTGTTTACCGGCACGCCACGGCCCAGGTGGGCGAAATCGAGTTCCGCTTCTTCACCGACCCGGCCACCCGCTCGCCCGCGCTGGAGACCGAGGGCGCGGACATCATGGGTGAAATTCCCCCGCAGGACGCATCCCGGCTGGCAGAGAGCGACGCTTTCCGCATCGAGGCCACACCCATCCCCGGCGTATCACTGATGTTCTTCCTGAACACCACCCGCGCGCCGCTGGACGATGTGCGGGTGCGGCAGGCGCTTCTCTACGGGACGGACCGGCAGGCCATCATCTCCGCCATCTTCCGCGACACCTCCCCAGTGGCTTACGGACCGCTGACGGAGAACACCTTCGGCTACGAACCGGCGGTGCAAGGCTATTACGCCTACGATCCGTTTCAGGCGACGGCGCTGCTGGACGCAGCCGGTTGGACGGATACCGACGGCGACTCCATCCGCGACAAGGAGGGGAAACCGCTGATGCTTGATATGGTCCTGATGGGCTGGGGCTACATGCCGGAGGTGGGTCAGTTACTGGCAGCCCAGTGGTCAGAACTGGGCATCGGCGTGAACACTTCGCCGCCGGTGAGCTACCCGGAGGCGCTGGAAGTCGCGAGTGAAGGTCGCCATCACCTGATCCCCTTCAACCTCTCCGGCAGCGACCCCGACATCCTGCGCAAGTTCTTCCACTCCCAGGCCGGCTTCAACTGGTCGAAGGTGAATGACGTCGAGATAGATGGCTGGCTGGAGACCGCAGCCCGCACATCCGACCGGAACGAGCGCGAGTCGCTCTACAGCCAAGTCCAACTGCGCGTGATGGACCAGGCGCTGGTGATCCCTATCCGCGACTATACCAACCTGAACGGCATCAACGACCGGGTGCAGGGACTCCGTTTCGACGCGCAGGGATGGTTCCCGTGGCTGATCGACGTGACGGTGGAACCAAAGTGACCAATGCGCTGTTTGCGGTGAGACGATGACCAAGTACGTGGGACGAAGGCTCGTACAGGCAGCCTTCGTCCTTTGGCTGGCAGTGACGTTGGCCTTCGCGGGTCTGCAGTTGACGCCGGGCGACCCCGCCCAGGCGCTCCTGGCCGCCTCCGGCGCCACCCCAGAGCAGGTCGCCGAGCGGCGCGCCCAACTGGGATTGGACGACCCTCTTCCGCACCAGTACGCCCGCTACCTTTGGAACCTGGCGCGCGGCGACCTGGGCCAATCGTGGCTTCACGGCCGCCCGGTCGGGCAGATGATCTGGGAGCAGCTCCCTGCCACAGTGGAACTCGCCGTAGCCGCGACGATGGTCGGCATCGTGCTAGGGCTGGCGCTAGGCATCCTGGCTGCGCTGCGCCGCTCGACCTGGCTGGATACGGTCACCACGGCGGTATCGGTCGTCGGCCTCTCCACCCCCACCTACTGGTCGGGCCTCGTGGCGATCCTGCTGTTCTCGCTCTACCTGCGCTGGCTGCCCGCCACCGGCGAGGGTGACCTGCGCCACTTGATCCTTCCAGCGCTGGTGCTGGGATTCGCCCTCTCCGGTTCTATCGCCCGGTTGGTGCGGGCCCGCGTGGTAGAAGTGATGGAAGAGCCGTACGTGCTGGCGGCCAGGGCGCGGGGCCTCCCATCCTGGCGCGTGCTGCTCGTTCACGTGCTGCGCCCCGCCCTCCCCGCTGCCCTCACCGTCGTCGCCCTTCAACTCGGCTTCCTGCTGGGCGGCGCGGTCGTCACCGAGTCGGTCTTCGCCCGCCGGGGACTGGGGAAGCTGGCGGTCGAGGCCATCCTCTGGCGCGACCTGCCGGTGGTGCAGGGCGTGGTCGTGGTCGGTGCGCTGGCCTACGTGCTGGTCAACCTGACGGCGGACTTGATGCAGACCTGGCTGATCCCCCGCCTGCAGGAGGAGTTGACGTGATCGCGCGCGTGATCGCGTGGACAACTCAATCCCCGCGCTCTCTCCTGCGACAGGCGGTCGCCCTGGCGGCACTGACCTGGCTGACGCTGGCCGTGATGGGATCGCTCCTGGCCCCACTCCTGGCCCCCGCCGGCCCCCTGGCCGCCGATACGACCCGTTCGCTCCTGCCGCCCGGCCCCGGCGGCCTGTTGGGAACCGACCTCCTGGGGCGAGAGGTGCTGACCCGGCTCCTGTGGGGCGGCCGCCAGACGCTGGGCATGGGCCTGCTGGCCATGACAGTGACCGTGGGATTGGGACTGCCGGCCGGCCTGCTGGCCGGTTTCTTCGGCGGGCGGGTCGAAAGCATCACGATGCGCCTGGCAGATGCGCTCCTGGCCTTCCCCGGCTTGCTGCTGGCGATGGCAGCCATCGCGGTTCTGGGGCCGGGCACCGCGTCGGTGGCCATGGCCGTAGGACTGGCAGCAGCGCCCGCCTACGCCCGGGTGGCCCGCAGCGCCGCCATCGAGGTGCGCACCCAGCCCTACGTGGAAGCGGCCCGCGCGCTGGGAGGCGACGCGTGGCGCATCCTCGCACGCCACGTCCTGCCCAACACCGCCGCGCCGCTCATCGCCTTCGCCGTTGCCCAACTGGGATGGGTATTGCTCAACGGCGCGGCTCTCAACTTCCTGGGATTGGGCGCACGGTCAGGCACCCCGGAGTGGGGCGCGATGCTGAACGAAGGGCGGGGCTACCTGCGGGACGCACCATGGGTGAGTGGCTTCCCCGGCCTGGCACTGACGGTGACGGTGCTGGCGGCCAATCTGCTGGGAGATGGGTTGCAGAGAGCGCTGAGACCCCGGTGAGCGCGTCCCAAGGGCACTACTCGAGCACGCTCTCCAGCCCGTCGAGCAACTCTTTTGCCCGCTGCACCGGCTCTCCCATGTCAAAGAGCAGACAGCGCGCAGCGTGACGGGGATGGGCATGGCTGCCGCTGGCCAGCCGAAGCTGGCGTCCATCGGCGACCAACGTATAACCGCCCCGGCAGGCCATGTGGCCCGCGATCAGCACCTCCTGCCGATGAAAGCCGGTCGAAAGCTCCCGCAGCAGCGCATCGAGGAAGAGCACATAATCTTTCTTGTCATACTCCCACTCATTGCGGGTAAAGAGAACGGACCAAAGCAGATCGAGGTCTGGATGGGCGTTCAAACCGATGGAGCCGATGAGCAGGTCATCGTAGCGTGGGTCATCCGGCTCAGAGACCGCCAGGTAGCGGCGAGCCAGGTCGTCGTACGATTCGCCGTGGAGCTTGCCGAGCCCCTTCCGCAGCGAAGCCCGCTGTTTGGCAGGCAGCAACGCGGCTGCCTCCTCCCAGATTTGCCGGTGCGAGCAGCCGAACACGCGCGCCGCCACGCCGGGCTCCATCGCCCCAGGGAAAGCCCCTGCGTGGCAGAGAGATACCCCCGCCCGCGTGCGCACGTAGAAAGGGAGACTATCAAAGAGCGAAACGATGGCTGCCCGGTGCTCCCCCATCGCCGCCTCGAAGCGCGGCGTGTAGAGATGCTCCCCTTTTTGCAGCGTGAAACTGTAGAGATGGGGAAACTCGTGGTTGCCGAGCAGGTAGATGATCCGATCTCTCATCGCCGCCCGCAGTTCCATCACGTCGAGCACGATGTTCAACGAGCCGTCTTCCCCCGGCGGACCTTCGCTGTGGATCAGGTCACCGGTAAAGATGAGATAGTCGGCCTGCCCGCGCGCCTCCAACTCCAGGAAGCGATCCCGATAGCGGCAGTAGGCGTCCCAGTCGCCGTGCAGGTCGGTGACGACCATCGCCACGCCTGCGTCCAGGCTGACCACGCGGGGCCAGGCATCGCGGTCAGTGCGCGTCATCACACTCCCCACCAAAGATCGGTGCCAGGTAATTGAACAGCATACGTTTCATCTCGGCAGTGATCTGTTCGCCGAACTCGTCGTCACTATCACGTGTGATCAGCGAGAGGAGAGCTTTCACCTGAGCTTTGCAGGCCAGCGCCACCAAGTGGGCACGCGGCTCATCCATGTCGGGCGCCGCCTGTCGCAGAAGGCCCACCATGCGCTCAACGATCTCCTCGTCCATCTCCTCCGACGCAGCGGCAACGTCGGCGGAGACATCCGAGCCAAGGAGAATCTGCTTGAACCCTGGGCACACTGCCTGCAGATCGACGAATGGATCGACGATGCGGTCGATGACCACTTCCAAGGGCAAGTAGACCAGATCCTCCGTAAAGACCTGATCGTATATCGCGCGCACCTGCTCCAGGTGACGGACCGATAGACCGCGCAAAATGGCATCCTTGTCCGGGAAATACCGGTAGAGTGAGCCGATAGAGACTCCAGCGCGCTTAGCAATGGCATTTGTGGTCACAGCCTCGTACCCCACCTCCGCAATGAGTTCGGCTGCCGTATCGAGAATCAGATTGACCCGCTCCTGACTACGCGCTTGTTGAGGTCTACGCCGCATGGGCACGTCTTCCATCGCTCAACTCCCCACTTGACAAGGTGAGCTTTTGCTCATATAATAACCATCAAGCTGAGGTTCCAGCCGGATAACAGGAGTGCAAAGTGAGCAAATCCTCTTGTTGCGAATCATACCAACTTTGACAACTCTTGTCAAACAAGCCGGGCGATACAAAATCAAATGAGGCTGGGAGACCACAATGCCCTACAATCGACCTGTGATAGAACTCATCAAAAGCCGTTTCTCTTGCAGGAGCTACTCAGAAGAGCACATCGCCGAGGAAAAGCGGCAACAACTCGCTGCCTTTATCGCGTCGAACCAGACAGGCCCCTTCTGCTCGCCAACGCGCTTCGAGCTGATAACAGCGACGGAGGCGGATCGAAAAGCGCTGCAGGGGCTCGGCACATACGGATTCATCAAGAACCCCACGGGCTTTATTCTCGGCGCGATGAGCGAAGGTGAAAAGAACCTGGAGGATTTCGGATACGCGATGGAGCACATTATCCTATTCGCCACCGACCTTGGGCTGGGCACCTGCTGGCTCGGCGGGAGCTTTACCAAGGGCCGCTTTGCCAAAAAGATCGCTGCCGGGGAAAAAGAGCGCGTGCCTGCGGTCACATCGGTCGGAAACATCGCAGATGATCACAGCGTCCGCCAGCGATTTTCGCGCAACAAACACAGATATGCATGGGACGAGCTTTTCTTCGATCAGGCGTTCGGCAGACCACTTTCTCAAGACAAAGCAGGTGTGTACGCCGAGCCGCTTGAAATGGTGCGGCTGGGACCGTCTGCTTCGAACAAGCAACCGTGGCAGATCGTCAAAGACGGCGCCGCCTGGCATTTTTACATCCAACGCAGCAAACGGTATGGCCCCGACAGCCTGGTGTTCAAACTGCTGAACGTAGACGATATGCAGCGCCTGGACGCCGGCATCGCGATGTGCCATTTTGAACTCACGGCCAACGAGTTGGGCTTGGGAGGGAAATGGACAATTGACGAGCCCTCGATCCAAAAGCCAGACGAGTTGACTGAGTATATTGCAAGCTGGAGAGAAATATAGATGAACAAGGTCTATGTCGCCAAGTGTTCCGACTATGGACAAGCCGAGGGCAAGTTAGCCGGACTGTTGGCAATGATTGGTGGATTGGAGCAATTCGCCGCGCCGGGCGAAAAGATCGCACTCAAGGTCAACCTCCTCGCACCAGCAGAGCCAGAGAAGGCCATCACCACCCACCCTGCCGTCGTCGCCGCGGTGGGAAAGGCGACCAAGGCAGCGGGCGCCGACCCCATCATCATCGATAGCCCTGGCTCCGGCTTCCAGTACACCGAAAGAACGCTGAAACGCTTCTATCGCGCGTGTGGGATGATCGACGCTGCCGCAGAGGCCGGTATCGAGCTCAATATGGACACAACCTACCAAGCCGTTTCCTTCCCCGATGGAGAGTTGACCAAACGGCTCGATATCATCACTCCCATTGTCGAAGCCGACGGCGTGTTCAACCTGTGTAAGCTCAAGACGCACACCTACATGGGGATCACCGGCGCGGTCAAGAACCACTTTGGCATCATTCCAGGGCTGGCCAAGCCGGGCTACCATGCCAAGCTTCACGACGCAGCGCGTTTCGCCAACATGCTCCTCGACCTTTCCGCCTACGTCGCTCCTCGCCTGTCGATCATGGACGCGGTGGTGGGAATGGGAGGCGACGGCCCCAACGCCGGAGAGCCGCGTCGTATCGGCCTGCTGCTGGCGGCGCGCAACCCGCTGGCCCTGGACATCGTCGCCAGCGAGATCATCGGTCCGCCACGGGAGAACAATCCTGTGCTGATCGCCGCGGAAAAGCGTGGACTCTCCCCCACCCGGCTGGAGCAAGTCGAGCTCGTCGGCGCAGATGCCACAGGCCTCCGCATCCCAGGCTACAGACTTCCCGCAACATTCGCCAGCGAGGAAGGTCTGGCAAATCTGCTCTGGTGGCAGCAGGCGCTAAAGCCGCTGTTCAGGGACAGCCTGACCGTCAGACCGCGGGTCGTGAGGGAGAAATGCATCGCCTGCGGTGCCTGCCGCGATGCGTGCCCGATGCACGCCATCACCATCAAGGGCAACGGCAGACGATACGCCCACATAGATAGCAAGAACTGCATCCGCTGCTACTGCTGCCACGAGATGTGCCCGCAGGACGTGATCGAACTGCGCCAAGGTCCACTGTACCGCCTCGTAAACAGCTAGGTCAATCCAGCGGACGCCGGTAGACACGGTGTCTCTTGTAGGGCTTGACGCGCATCGCTTCGAGTTCCTGGATCATTCGCCTGTTGGTCTCCTGAACCTGCACCAAATCGGCGCAGTGATACTGGGGACGATCCACTACCGTATGGTACAGCTCGGAGTACAGCAATGCATTACCGCCTAGACCCCGGTAGCGCTCCAAGATGCCGCCGCCATTAAAGTTGAGCCAGCGCGTGCGCTTGAACTCGCGCATCAGGTGATACCAACCGGTGGGCCACAGCCGCCCTTTGCAGCGCTGAATCGCTGCCGAGAGATCCGGATAAGCGAGGACAAAGCCCGCGATCTCATCCCGCTTCATCAACACCGTGATCAACGAGGGATCGGCCACAGCGAGGATGCGCTCGGCAATGACCTGCGCCTCCGCCTCAGTAATCGGCACGTACCCCTGTACCTCGACGAAGGAACTGTTGTAGACAGCGGTCACACGGGGGATCATGGCGCGCAGCTCGGCTTTGTTGCGAAAGCGCAGGACGCGGAAACCGCGCCTCTCCTTGACCCTCTCCGCCAATTCCAGGACGCGCGGGGGAATGCTCATGTCTCGGTCGATGTAGCAAGAGATCAGATCGAGTTGCTTCTCGAAACCGGCATCCTCGACCAGGTTGCCATAATAAGGATAGTTGTAGGCAATACCCAATGCCGGGCGATGTTCGAACCCTTCGACCAATAACCCTTTCCCATCAGCAGCGATAAATCCCTGCGGTCCCCACATCTTGCCAAGTCCACGTCCTCGCGCCCAGTCAAACGCGGCGTCGAAGAGGGCACGAGAGACAGCTCGATCATCCACCACGTCGAAATGGCAGAAGAAAGCAGTCCGCTCCTCGTGGTACTCATTAGACTTGTGGTGTAATAGCAGAATTGACTACATATGGCGGTCAAAGGGCACAAATTGTGCTGTCCAACCGCCACATATGGCGGGGAACGCCTATTGCGCCACAAGTCTATTGTAGCGAGCGTTATCGAGCACAGCGATGCGACCCACGACTCCGCTGCCGTCGAGCGCAAGGAAGAAAGCCGCCTCGGAGTGCTCGTAAAACGGATGACGGGTGGGATCGAGTTGGGCACGGGCCTCGCCCACGAATGGAGGCACCCACAGCTCGCTCTCACGGTAGAGCCGGAAGGGGAATTCGATGTAGCGGCGCACGTCACGCCGGTCGGTGAGATCAAGACGATGGATGTGCACGTTAAGTCCTAAAGAACAAACTCCGCCACAAGGAATGTATGATCTGACGGGCGTTCGGCCCGGCGGGCCTCCACGTCGATCCAGGCACCTGTTGATTTCTGCGCCAGCGGCTCGGTGGCCCAGATGTGATCCACCCGCCAGCCGATCCCCCGCTCGATGGGGTCCCGCGCCCGGTAATCGTAGTAGGTGTACTGGCCTAGCTCGCCGGGATGATGGCGGCGGAAGATGTCCACGAACCCCCACTCACGCACCCGCTCCAGCGCCGCCCGCGCCTCCGGGTGGTAATCGACGTGGCCCTCCAACCCCTTGGGGTCGTAGACGTCGATGGGCTCGGTGGCGACATTCAGGTCGCCCATCCACAGCAGCAGCTCGTCGGGCGCATAGTGCCGCTCGAAAAACGCCCGCAACCGCTCAAACCAGCGCAGTTTGTACTGAAAATGCTCCGACTCAGCATCCCGTCCCTGAGGCACGTAAGTGTTGACCACCGAAACGCCGCCGATCACCGCCCGGATCAGGCGTGGCTCGTCTGGCTCCTCGCCATCACCGATGCCAAAGGCGACACCCTGCGCCTCCTCCCGACTGATGACGGCCACCCCGGCGTGGGCCTTCTGACCCCGGAAAATGACCCGATAGCTCGCTTCCCGGATCGGGCCTGCCGGGAAATCCTCGTCTTGCACCTTCGTCTCCTGCACACAGAGAACGTCCGGTGACTCCCGGCCCAGCCAATCCAGGATCAACTCCATCCGCGCGCGAATAGAGTTGGCGTTGTAGGTCGCCACCTTAAAATAGCCGCCCAATCTAAACCTCCTCAACCTTTGATTTCTTTCCATGGGGGCACTCATACACACACAAGCCGCAGACTCTGATCCCCATCTCCTCCTTGCGCTGCCGGAGGTAGTTGTTGCATCGGTGAGCATCGAAGCGAGCCTCGCGAGACTCTTCGGCAACGAAATTCCTGCCGGTGAACGCCTGGACAGGGCAAATCGCCACACACGCCGCACAATCTCCACAGCGTTCCGCCAACGGCTGACCTGCTGGAAGAGGCGCATCGGTCAGAATGCTGGCCCACCGCACACGAGGTCCCACCTCAGGCGTCACCAGGAGACAGCTCTTGCCGATCCACCCCAGCCCGGCCAGGTGAGCTGCCAGCTTGTGAGAAAACGCACCCTGCAGCCCCTCCAAGTTCGTCAACGGCCTCCCAGAAGCGCGCACAGGAAAAGCGCGGTACCCCATGTGCCGCAAGCTGCTCGCCAGCCGCGAGGCAATCTGGTCCAGGCGTGCGTTGAGCACGTCGTAGCAGTGGCCGCGATAAGCCAACAACACGGCCCTATCCTCTTGGAGATAGAGCCGATCCACAATGGCCAACGGCATCACCAAGCCGACGGAGATGGCGCGAGGGAACTGGGCCACCACCTTCCCACCCTGCTTCTCGACAAACCGCCAGGCAGGAGCAAGATCGGCGACGCCAACGTAGTCGGCATCCAACGCCAGAGCTTGCTCGCGCAAAGCACGGCTATCGATCACACGACCACTCCCTTCTCAGCCGCCCACAATGCCCGCCACACCCGCTCCGGCGTGAAGGGCACCCCGCGAATCCAGACACCCGTCGCGTCGTGGATGGCGTCGGCTATCGCCGGGGCCACGCCGTCCAGCGGGATCTCGGCCACCGACTTGGCCCCGAACGGCCCTGTGGGCTCTACTGTCTCCACAAAGATGACCTCCATCTCGGGCATCTCATTGCACTTGTAGACGTGGTAGGGGCCGAGGCGCGCGTTGACCATGCGGCCTTGCTCATCGTACACCATCTCCTCGCAGTGAGCGAACCCCACCCCCTGCTGCAGACCACCCTCCACCTGACCGGAGGCGGTGATAGGGTTGATCACCCGCCCGGCGTCCACTGCCATCAGCACCCGCTCCACCGTGACCTGGCCGGTCTCGGTATCGACCGCCACCTCGGCGAACTGGGCGGCAAAGGGCGGCGGGCTAGCGTAGCTCATGTGGGAGGCGCTGGCGATGATCTGGTGCTGCTCCTGTTGGTGCAGGCTGCTCAGGGCCACCTGCGCCAGAGTGAGCGCGGCACCATCCGGGGCGATGACCTTGCGGTCGCGGAGCTGCCACCCCCCCTGCCCCTCCGGGGCATCCCCCCCGCCCGCGGGGGGGACTGAGGGAGGGCTAATTCCCAACATCTGCGCGGCGTGGGCCTCGATCTGTTCAGCCACGTCGAGCGCTGCCTTGCGCACCGCCTCGCCGCTGATGTAGGTCGTGCTAGAGGCATAGGCTCCCTTGTCGAACGGCGTAAAGTCGGTGTCAGAGGAATAGACGACGATATCGTCCACCGGTACGCCCAGCACCTCCGCCGCTATCTGCGCCAGGATCGTGTCGGAGCCGGTACCCAAGTCGGTCGCACCGATGAGGAGATTAAAGGAACCATCGTCATTCATCTTGATGGTGGCCGATCCCATGTCCAGGCCGGCGACGCCGCTGCCGTGCAGCATCACCGCCATGCCGATGCCGTGCCGGATGGGGCTATCTGCATCAGCGTTCATCTTGCCCCGCTTGTTGGGCCAATCCATCGCCGCCAACCCTGCCCGCACACACTCCTCCAACCCACTCGATTGAATGGTCTGCTCGTACCCCTCACGCCCCTCGCCCAGGGCCTTGGAGAGCAGCAGCACCTCGCCCTCCTTGATCCAGTTCTTGCGCTTGAACTCGACCACGTCCCAGCCCATGCGGTCGGCGATCTCGGACATGAGCGTCTCCAGTCCAAAGAAGCACTGCATCGCACCGTAGCCGCGGAAAGCCCCCGCCGGAGGCTTGGTGGTGTAAACCGCATCGCAGGTAAACTTGGCGTACGGTGTGTTATAGAGTGTGAGCGCCTTCTGGCCCGCCACCATCTGCACCGTCAGGGCGTGGGTGCCGTAAGCGCCGGTGTCGCCGATGAGGTTCAACTCCGTGGCGACCACCTCCATCTCGTCGGTGACGCCGATCTTGTAGCGCATCACCTGGGGATGGCGGCTGCGAGAGCTGGTGAACTCCTGGCGGCGGGTGTACATCATCTGCACCGGACGGCCCGTGGCGATGGTCAGATGGGCGCACAGATCTTCGAGGATCATCTCCTGCTTATTGCCGAACCCGCCGCCGATGCGCGGCTTGACCACGCGAATCTGTTTGACCGGCAGGCCGATGAGGGGCGAGAGTATGCGCCGCACGTGGAACGGCACCTGCGTGCTGGTGCGCACCACCAGCCGCCCATCCTCATCCCAGTAGGTGATGCAGACGTGCGGCTCGATGTGAGCGTGCTGCTGCTGCGAGGTGCGGTATGTGCCCTCGAAAACGTGATCTGCCCGGGCCCACGCCCCCCCCTCTCCCCCCCCATTGGGGGGGGCAGGGGGAGGGCCGACCTCAACCTCAATGTGGTGGACGATGTTGTGCTGCGCGTCGTAGATGCCTTCGGTGTCCGGCTCGTCGTGGACGATGGGCGCACCATCGTGCATCGCCTCCTCGCCATCGAGCACGGGCTCCAGCACCTCGTACTCCACCTCGATCAGTTGCAGCGCCCGCCGGGCCAACTCCGGCGTCTCGGCGGCAACCACGGCCACCCGGTCGCCGACGTGGCGCACCTTGTCGTCCAGGCACGCCTGGTCGAAGGGCGGCGGCTGGGGATAGCTCTGCCCGCCGGAGGCGTACTTGACGCGCGGCAGGTCCTGATGGGTCAGCACAGCGCGGACGCCGGGCAGCGCGCGGGCTTTGGAGGCATCGATGCGCTTGATACGCGCGTGGGCGTGAGGGCTGGTGAGCAGCGCGCCGTAGAGCATCCCGTCCAGTTTGACGTCGTCGGTGAAGACGGGCCGGCCCGCGGCCAGCTTGACGCCATCGACCTTGGGCTCCCCCTTGCCAACCACCTCTAGCTCTGCCATCTCCGGCGGGGAGATAACCCTGGGCAAGATGACATCTTGCCCCACATTCTCGCCACGCAGCATCGCCGCCGCCCGCTGCACCGCCTGCACGATCTTGACGTAGCCGGTGCAGCGGCACAGCACCCCTGCCAGCGCCTCGCGGATCTCGGCCTCGGTGGGATCAGGGTTGCGGTCGAGCAGCGCCTTGGCGGTGAGAATCTGCGCCGGCGTGCAGTAGCCACACTGGATGGCGCCGGTCTCAATGAAAGCCTGCTGAAGCGGGTGCAATCCTCCATCACGGGACAGCGCCTCGACCGTCGTCACCTCGCGTCCTTCGGCGTCGAGCGCGCGCATCTGGCAACTGTGTACGGGTTGCCCGTCCAGTAGCACAGTGCACGCGCCGCAATCCCCCGTGCCGCAGCCATACTTGACGCTGGTGTACCCCGCGCGGCGCAGCGCATCCAACAACTGCTCCGTGCGGCTCACCGTCAGAGCCCGCTCCTCGCCGTTGATGGTCAAGAGAATAGACTTCCGAGGTTTCCCTTCGCCTTTTTCGACAGCCTTCTGAGAAGTCCCCCTTGACTTGCTATCAGGCAGCGATTCAGAAGCAAAACCTCGGAAGTCTTGCAGGCTCAATAGCGCCCGCCGTGTCACCAGTCCCGCCATCGCCCGGCGATATGCCGCGCTGCCCAAAAAATCCCCTTTGGGCGTAACCTCCTGCTCCACAGCCTCTGCCACTGACCGGATGGCATCCTCATCCAGCAGGCCACCCACCAACCGCGCGGGAGCCTCAGCCAGGCGCACCGTCTCCGACCAGACGCCGGTGAGGGCAACGCGAGCTTGCTGCACGATGCTACCTTCCAGCCTGACAACCGCGACCGCCGCGACGATAGGCTCGTCGGCCGGCGTGCGCGCCACGTGAGCCTCGCCCCAGCGCAGACCATCCACACCAACGCGCAGCACAGACAGACAAGATGATCCTGCCTCCGCCAATGACACCTCCGTCGGACCATCGTCTCCTTCCACAGTGACCGTGGCCCCCAACGCCAGCAGCGCTGCCATCCACTGAGGCGCCAGGCGCGGTGAGGCAAGCGCCCGCCGCACCGTGGTCTCGTTGCGTGTCTGCCAGGAAAGCACACGCATCAGCGTCCCGCGCAACGGTGGCGGGCAACCCTGATCATCCACAACCTCCTGCAACGATGCATCGGCGTCAATACACCACACGTGTTGATCACTCATCGTCTACCACCTCCGCCACTACCGCCGCAACGGAAATCCTCTAACCGCGTCACTCTAAGCACTGTGCGTTCTCAATCGCCGCAGCGATCTGGGCGGCGAGGGTTTCCATCGCCATCACATCATTCTCGTCGAAAGCGTCGCGCTGCGGGCTCTGCACGTCGAGCGCCCCCACGATCTCCTCACCAACCCGGATCGGCACACTCAGCTCCGACCGCGTCGATACCACGTCGGGATACAGATTCACGTACCTCGGCTCCGCCTCCACGTCGTTCGCCAGCAAGCTCTCCCCGCTCTCCCCGACCCACCCCACCATCCCCTGCCCCAGCTTCAGCCGGTGCTCAGGTGGATAAAGGTCCGCAAAGTCGCCCGCCTTGGCCCGCATCACCAACTCCCCCCGTTCCCGATCCATCGTGAATAGCCCCACGTGATGGTACCCAAAGCTCTCCTGCACCAGACGAGCCGCCCTGTCCAACACGCTGCCCAGGTCCGTCACGATCGCGATCTTGCCGCCGATGTCGTTCAGCAGCGCCAACTGCGCCGCACGCCGCTGCAACGTCTCCTCCGCCAACTTCCGCTCAGCCAGCTCCTGCTGCAGCGCCTCGTAAAGCCGCGCATTCTCGCACGCCGCAGCGATCTGGGCGGCGAGGGTCTCCATCGCCATCACATCATTCTCGTCGAAAGCGTCGCGCTGCGGGCTCTGCACGTCGAGCGCCCCCACGATCTCCTCACCAACCCGGATCGGCACACTCAGCTCCGACCGCGTTGATACCACGTCGGGATACAGATTCACGTACCTCGGCTCCGCCTCCACGTCGTTCGCCAGCAGGCTCTCCCCGCTCTCCCCGACCCACCCCACCATCCCCTGCCCCAGCTCCAACCGGTGCTCAGGTGGATAAAGGTCCGCAAAGTCGCCCGCCTTGGCCCGCATCACCAACTCCCCCTGTTCCCGATCCACCGTGAATAGCCCCACGTGATGGTACCCAAAGCTCTCCTGCACCAGACGAGCCGCCCTGTCCAACACGCTGCCCAGGTCCGTCACGATCGTGATCTTGCCGCCGATGTCGCTCAACAGCGCCAACTGCGCCGCATGCCGCTGCAACGTCTCCTCCGCCAACTTCCGCCCGGTGATATCCAAGAGCGATGCCACACATCGCTTCGTCTCCGGAATCCTGGCGATGGTCAGCAGGACGTTTCTCACGCCGCCTTCCCTATCGACGAAATGAAATTCGTAGTGATCGGGAGCAGCGTCCGGATCGATCCGACACACCCGGTGATAGGCTTCCAACTCCTCCAGATCGTCCTCCAAGACAAAGTCCGTCCATCGCTTCTTATCCACCAACTCCCCGCCGAGATAGCCGGAGAGAGTTTCGAACTCGGCGTTCGCCAGGGATATCGTCATATCACCCTCGACGATAGCCGTCGCCGTGCCGGTCGTTTCAAAGATGGCCCGATACCGGGCTTCTGATTCCCGCAGTGCCTGTTCCGCCTGCCGGCCCTCTGTGATGTCGGTGGTAACCACGAGACGGGCCACCGATCCACCCGCCTTGGGAATATTGGAATAGCGATTCAAGACACACCGCCTCGTGCCATCCTTGCGAACGATCCAGAACTCGAGTTCCGCAGGAGGCATCCCCGTCTGCCTGACCCTCTCCACGACTTGCCTCAATCGCTCCCTCTCCTCAGGCGCGGCAAAGTCCAGGCTGGTAAGCTTGACGAATCGATCCCTGGGGTAACCGAATATCTCGCACGCACGGTCGTTGAAGTAAACCACGCGTCCGTCCTCGATGATGGTTAAACCGTCTCGGATATTGTCGGCAATCGCTCGATACCGCTCCTCGCTCTCCTGGAGTTCCTCCTCCGTTCGCTTGCGCTCGGTGACGTAGCGCAACAACCAAAACAGGTTGACCGTCTCGGACTCCAGGTCGTGCTGGCTGGTCGCGGTGACCTCCACCCAGAAGGGATCCCCCTCCCAAGGCTTCATTAGCAGCCGCCAATCCCGCACCTTGCTGGCACCACTCCGCAACTGCTTCAGCCGGGCCTGGACGATCTCGCGCTCTCCCTCGCTCACGAATGAAACCAGCGGCTTGCTCACCAGAAAGTCCTGGTGCACCTGCAGCAAGACGGCCACCACGCGATTGGCCTGCTGGATGATCCCCTCGCCATCCGTCACCAGGTAACCATCCGGGGCAAAATCAAACAGCTCTTGGTAATGTTTCTGCCCTGCCTCCAGAGTTTCGCAAGCAGCTCTTTGCTCCTGGCACTGACGGCATAACCCATCCCCGCTTGCCCCCAATCCCTTTAGCGTCGTGGAGAGTTCGCGGAGCGTCTTGAGCATCTGTGCCTTCTGCCGCCCGGGACATTCATCGGCCAACCGAAACAGCGTTTCCACACGCTGACGCGCCGCCTCAACTTGCTCGCTGAAAGTCCGCTCGCCTTCCATACTTCACCTCACAGATACCGCCGCTCGACCATCAGCACGCGCACCTCGTGCTGCTGCCCGTCGTCCACCAGCGGGATTTCCTCCCCCGGCAAGACTTCTCCATCCAAAACAACCATCTTCACGCCTCGGTTGACCTCGTCCGGGCTTTCGACCTGGATCCGGTACACCGTCTCTCCGTACCGATAAGTCATCTCATACCCTTGCCAGCGTTTGGGAATGCAGGGATCGATCACAAGTTTGCCTCCCACCTCGCGCAGCCCCAGGATAGCTTCCAGGCCCAGGCGGTACATCCACCCGGCGGAGCCGGTGTACCAAGTCCAGCCGCCGCGCCCGATGTGCGGCGCCACGCTGTAAACGTCCGCCGAGACCACGTAGGGCTCCACCTTGTAGCGCGCCGACCCCTCCGGCGTATCGCTGCGGTAGATGGGGTTGAGTAACTGGAAAAACTCACCGGCGCGATCCCCGTCGCCCAGCTCCGCAAAGGCCCACACGACCCACAGTGCGGCATGCGTATACTGACCGCCGTTCTCCCGGACGCCCGGCGGATAGCCCTTGATGTAGCCGGGATCTCGCGGCGTCTTGTCAAAAGGTGGCGTGAAGAGCAATATCAGTCGATCGTCGCGGCGCACGAGCAACCGCTCGACGGCCTCCATCGCCGTCGTCGCGCGCTTCGAGCCGGCTGCACCGGAAAGAACAGCCCACGATTGGGCGAGGGAATCGATCCGGGCTTCCTCGTTCTCCGACGAGCCCAGAGGGGTACCGTCGTCATAATACGCGCGGCGATACCAACCCCAGTCCCAGCCATTCTCCTCCAGCGCCTGCCGGAGCACCTCGACGCGCTGGCGATACGCACCCGCTCGCTGCGCATCGCCCATCCGCTCGCAGATAGGCGCAAATCGCGTCAGCGTGTCGCACAGGAACCAGCCCAGCCATACGCTCTCGCCTTTGCCCTCGACGCCCACCCGGTTCAGCCCGTCGTTCCAATCGTGGCTGCCGATCAAGGGCAAGCCATGCACGCCTACGGTCATCCCCTTCTCTAGCGCGCGGCAGCAGTGCTCGTAAAGCGTATCGGCTTCATCAGCATCACTGTAGTGGCCATACCGCTCCATTTCTCCGGGTTCCAAAGGGTCGCCCTTCAGAAACGGTACCTTCTCCGTCAAGATCGCCTCGTCGCTGGTGGCAGCTACGTAGTGCGCCGTGACGAAGGGAAGCCACAGCAAGTCATCGGAGCAACGCGTGCGCACCCCTCGACTACGCTCGGGGCAGGCCTCGCGCCCGGGTAGAGGATGCCACCAGTGGAGCACATCGCCGACCTCGAACTGGCGACGCGCCGCTTCCAAGATGTGGCTCCGCGCAATCTCTGGCGCAGCAAACGTCAGAGCCATCACATCCTGCAATTGATCCCGAAAGCCGAAGGCGCCGCTCGACTGATACAGCGCGGAGCGCCCCCACACCCGGCACGACAGCGCCTGGTAGAGCAGCCAGCGGTTCAACAGCAAGTCCATCGCCGGATCGGGCGTCTGCACGGTGACCGTGCCCAACAGACTGTCCCACAACGTAGTCACCCTGGCCCATGCCGTCTCTACCGACGCAGGGTCGCGGTACTGTTCAACCAACCGGATCGTCTCCTCTCGATCCGCGCCCTGGCCCAGCAGAAAAAAGAGCTCCTGCGTTTCACCAGGATTCAGATCGAGATGAATCTGCAAGGTAGCGCACGGATCAAGTCCAGCCTGCAACGTCCCGGCTAACCCAATGCGATCGAGCGCAGCAGGGCGGTCGAGCCTGCCCTCGCGGCCGAGGAACTCGGTGCGGTCGGCGGTCAGCCCGTGGAGATCTCTACTGGCAGCCACAAAAGCCACTCGTTCGCCGAACTCCTCGTTATAGGCATTGCGTGCCAGCAGCGCCTTGTTGACCGTATCGAACTCGGGCACGATGTACTGCTGGGTGATGTCTCGCGTCGTGCCCAGCACCCACTCGGCGTAGAAAGTGGCCGTAATCCGGCGCACCCGACCCCACGTGTTCTCCAACCGCAGTTGCACGATCTTTACCGGCGCTTCGGGGGCAGCGAACAGGCGCAGTCGCTGCTTGAGACCATGGCTGTGATGCTCGAAGACAGTGTACCCCGCGCCGTGGCGGATCAGGTAAGGGGCAGGAGCCGGGGCCGGCATGGGCGTGGGCGACCAGACCTGCGCCGTCTCCTCATCGCGCAAATAGAGCGCCTCCCCCGGTGCGTCGGTCACCGGGTCGTTGTGCCAAGGGGTCAGCCGGTTCTCGCCGCTATTGACTGCCCAGGTGTACCCCGATCCCGACTCGGAGACCAGAAAGCCCAACTCGGAATTGGCGACGACGTTGACCCAGGGAAGCGGCGTCGATTGACCTGGCTCGAGATACACAACGTACTCGCGCCCGTCGGGGCTGAAACCGCCTAACCCATTATCGAAGAGGAGATCGTCAGGCCGGGGCAGCGGCGGCGTAGGCTCCACATCCTCAGAGCTCGACAAGACGGGAATGAAGCGCGGCAGGCGAACCGGCTGCTCGCGCAGTCGTGCCAATTGCTCGGAAAGCGAGCCCGCCTCTCCGTCCAGGATAGCGCGAGCCGCCGTTTCGACCAACACCCGCTCTGCTTCACTCATCTGCTCGCATCGTAAGACAAGAATGCCGCCGCGCTGGTTCAGCCAGGCATCGCTGCCCATGCGCGTGATCAAGCGGTGTATCTGGCCTTGCAGCTCCTGGTCGTACCCGCTCTCCCGCTGATTGAGCACGACCAAATCGATCATGATCCCCCGACTGCGCCAGTAGGCGTGGGCCTGGAGCAATTCGCGCAGCAGGTCCATCTGCTCCTGCTCCTCGATACGCGCCAGGAGAATCGGGTAGTCGCCGGAGATGGCAAACGGCCACAGCCCAGGCTGTCCCTTGCTATTGGAAGCCTGCGTCGCAGGGCTGGTACGCAGAGCGGCATAGGGATAGAGAAGTACGGAGAGCAACCGTTGTACGCGCTCCACATCCTCAATCCCGAGGCCGAGACGGTGCAAGTCCAACTCGCCGTGAGCATGGGCGAGATCAAAGGCCCGCCCGATCCTGGGCCACGATTGGTAACGGCGGGCCAATTCCATGACCTCGTGAAGCAACCGAGCCACCATGGTAACATAGGCGATCTGTGTCGTCGTGCGTGGTCCCAACTCGACGTCCTGGCTCAGGGCCATGATCGGGTCCAAGGTTGCGCCGGTCGCACCTCTTTCATCCCCCCTACCGAGGGAGGCAAGAGCCGCTGGAAAACGAGGCGTCCCACCCCGGCCCAAGAACCGGGCACGATCGCCCTCATAGATACCGGTAACCTCACGACCCTCCCCGGCAATCAGCATGTGAACCATGTAAACCGGCTCTTCCTCTGCCGACCGGAGGCGGCGGCGGAACAGAAGGCCATTCACATCGGGCAAGTACTCGCTTTCGACAAAGAGTTTGTTAAAGGCCTGATGGCGTCGGTCGGCAGATTGGGGGGCAAGTATCACCTCGCCGTAGCTGGTCAGCCTCAAGCGACGCAGACTGTCGCTATGATTGATCAGGGTAATGCGTCGGATCTCGACGTCGTCTTCAGGCGGCACCGTGATCTCCATGCGCAGCGAGATATCGTGATCGCGTCGGCCGAACTCGGCCTTGTGGATGCAGAAGAACGGCTCATAGCTCTCCGACCTAACGCCCGTTGGCTGGCAACCTGCCGACCAAAGAGCGCCGCTGTCTCGATCCTGCACATAGATCCAGGTGCCCCAGTGATCGAGCGTCGTATCGGCGCGCCAGCGGGTGAGATCGACGTCCTGCCAGCGACTGTAGCCACCGCCCGCGCCGGTGACGAGCACACTATAACGACCATTGGAGAGCACATGCACCTGAGGGACAGGAGTATCCACGGGCACACGCCATGGTGAGATGGAAACTAGGGGCTCGACCCGGCGAACCGCGCGGGCGTCTTCCGGGTGCGGCGTCTCGATGGGAACCTGCCTCGGCACCTGCTCCTGCAGAAGCAAGTGAACGCTCTGCACTAACGAGTCGGCGTGAGCGCGGCGCACCATCACATCATCTTGGAGATAATTGGTCATCGCCAGGAGCTCCATACCCTGATGATGTGCCATGTAGGAACGTATGACCGCACTCTTATCACCCTGAGGGAGCCTGGAACGCGTGTAGTCGATGGCCTCGTAGAAACCGTAACGACCAAGCATCCTATCCCTGATGAGGCGCGTGACATTCCGCATCACAGCCTGAGGGCGGAAAGGTAGGGCAATCAGAGAGGCATACGGTGCGATCACCAGATCGTCACCCAGGCCGCGCCGGAGTCCCAGCCCAGGCACGCCAAACCCCCGATACTGGTAATGCATCCCCGTGTCAAAGCGATAGTAAGAGGACTCTGAGATCCCCCAAGGCACGTCTTTCCGCTGCCCATAGGCAATCTGACGATCGATGACCGCGCGAGCAGTCTCCTCCAGAAGCGACCCCTCGTACTCGCGCAACAGCAGCGAAGGCATCAAATACTCGAACATCGTTCCGCCCCAGGAGAGGAGCGCTCGCGTGCCGTTGACCCGCGTGATGGGGCGGGAGAGGTGCATCCAGTGGCTCTGTGGGACATCATCCTTGGCAATCGCCAGCAAGCTGGCGACACGCGCCTCAGACGCCAGCAGGTCGTAGTAATTGCCGTCCAACGCCCCTGTCTCCACATTGTATCCAATGTGAAACACCTGGCGATAGGAGTCAAACAGGAACTTGAAGTCCATAGTCTGGAAATACCCCTCGGCCTGAACGCCCAGGTCGTGGAGGCCGATCAGCAAGCTCTCGGCAGCCATGCGGGCAGAATACAACTCGTCGGCAAGACGCAAGCACCAATCACGCGCCTCCTGCATCTGCCCGGCAAGATCGGGGGATCCCTCCGACACCGAGTTGATTTCTTCTGCCAAGATTCCCTGTAGTCGACCCAACCATACCCGCCCCGCTCTACAGACTTCCGGTATCTCGCCAAGCTGCAATGTGAAAGGCAGCGCACCAATCAGTGACTGCCAGGCATCGACAATATCCGGATTCTCCACATCCGTCCGGGTGAACAGCGTAGGGGGCTGTCTTAGAGGCAGCAGCCAGGGCAGCAACATGTCCAGCTCTCCCTGCATGCTGAGCAATTGAGCGCTCACTCGCTCTGACCAGATCCGCAAGTCACGCAACGTATCGGCTCCCATGGCCTGGGAATCATCCCCGACCAGTGCGACCAACAAGCGTTCCAACTCCTGCCAGCCCTCGCTGCCTAGTCTGGCCAGCAAGAGAGCCCAATCTTGCGGGGTGTCTCGCACTGCCAGCACCTGATGGCGGATATCGAGCAAATAAGGCTGCAATGCCGCAGCAGCCGCCCCAACGCCTGCCTCGTCACCTGCCCTACCCACGATCTCTGCCAGAACGCCCAATGTATCGAGCAACCCCTGCCAGCGATCCCAGCGCGGGACCGGCACCTGGGGCATGGCCAGAGTCCCCTGCCGGAGAGTCAGCAGGCAAGCTGCCAGGTTTCCGCTATCCACGGTGGACACATAACGCGGGGGCAAAGGTTTCAAGTTGCGAGTATCGCACCAGTTCAAGAAATGGCCCCGGTGTCGCTCCATCCTACCCATAGTTTCGAAGGTGGGGCGCAGACGCAGAGCCAGGTCCAAGGCGCCGATGTACCCCAAGTCGTAGGCAGCCAGGGTAGAGAGCAACAGCAGGCCCATGTTGGTGGGCGAGGTGCGGTGCGCGACGATCCCCAGCGGGTCTTCCTGGAAATGATCGGGGGGCAGCCATTGGTCGTCGGGGCCAATGAACTGCTCGAAATAGAGCCACGTGCGGCGCGCCAAGTGGCGCAACTGCCGGCATTGATCATCGGAGAGCCGCTCTTGCTCACGGGCTATCGGACGGCTGATCCAGTAGGCGACGTAGGGGGAAATCATCCACGCAAGCAACAGCGGCGCAGCGACGATGAACGACGGCGAGCGTTGCAACACCACCACAGCGACCAGCACGCAGGAGACAATCGAGGCAGTCCCCATCTGCCTCCACATGACTCCCACCTTCATCGTCCTGCCGAACACCTGGAGCGTGTGGGCTGCCGTCGTCCACTGCAACAGTCGCTTACGACTGACGAACAAGCGATACAGCGTAGTCGCGATGGCGTCAACCATGACCAGGGTTTCGTAGAGAAGAAAGACCAAAGCGAGCAGCCAGCGAAGCGTCGCTTTCCAAACTGACTGCACGGCCTCGGCCAGAGTGTCCCCCCGCAACGTCTGCCTTAGCACAGTGAACATGCCAAAGAAAACGAGCGAGGCCAGAATCAGAACCCCTGCCAGCGTCCACACCCACACTGCGCCAGGCAGCCACAGCCAACCGGCGACCAGCAACGCCAGCAACGCCGGCGCCAGCAGGCTGCGCCGCAGATTGTCCAAGATCTTCCACCGGTCGATGATCGAGAGCCTGTTGGGGATCCTCCCCTGGCCTGCGTGAGGCACCCTGGGGAACAGCCAGGGCAACAATTGCCAGTCGCCGCGCACCCAGCGATGCAGCCTGCGCGTGTGGGCGAGATAATGCGCAGGATACTCCTCGTACAAAACTACATCCGTCACCAATCCGGCACGCCCGTGGACCCCCTCGAACAGGTCGTGGCTGAGAAGGGCGTTTTCGGGTACCCGGCCATCCAGACTGCGCTCGAAGGCCGCAACGTCGTAGATACCCTTGCCGGCATAAATACCCTCCCCAAACAGATCCTGGTACACGTCCGAAACCGCCCGCGTGTACAGGTCCAGACCAGCATCCCCAGAAAAGATCCGCGTGAACAGCGTCCGCTCCCCACTGGTCGGCTTGACCTCTATCCGAGGCTGGAGCACTGTATATCCAGCGACGACAGCGCCGGTCTCCGCGTCGAACTCGGCCCGATTCAGTGGATGCGCCAGGGTGGCGATGAGTTTTCGCGCGGACTCCCGGGGCAGGAGCGTATCGACGTCCAACGTGACGACGTACTTGACTCTCGGCAGAACGTCCGGGCCCCCTATCTGCACGGTGAATAAGGTTTTCTCGCCCCTGACCAGCCGGTTGAAATCGGCCAGCTTGCCTCGTTTGCGTTCACGGCCCATCCAGCAATCCTCGGCCGCGTTCCACTCCCGCTCGCGATGAAAGAGGTAGAACGGTCCGGTACCCCTTTGGCCATACTCCCTGTTAAGCGCCTGTACCCCCTTCTCCGCCTGTTCGAGCAGGGCGTGATCGTCTGGCATGTGCTTTTTCGGCGCGTCGCCAAAGTCGGTGAGCAGGGCAAAATACAGATAGGGATCTGTGTTCCCAAGATAGTGAAGCTCCAATTGGCGAAGCAGGGACTCCACTTCTTCGGCATCGGTCAGGAGAGCAGGGACCGCCACCATTGTGCGAAACTCGGCAGGAACCCCCTCCCTGAAATCCAATCGGGGCAGCAATCGAGGTGGCACCATGCGGGTGACGAGCCAGTTCATCACACTGATGGCCATCGACGAGGTAGGCAGGAGAGCCAACAACGCCACGCCAACCAATTGCACAGACACCCCACCCTGGGCATGTGCGTAACCCACCAATCCAGATAGAACGAGCAGCAGGAGTAAGAAAACGCCACCCAGATACGTCAGCGTAGGATGGCCGAGTAGCCAGCGCGACAAACGTCCGCGCCAGGAAGGGCGATAGCCCAGACTTGCCTCAAGCTGCGCGCGACCCTTGTCCAGGAGATAGAAGCCGATATGTGTGGTGCGGGACGCCTTATCTTCTTCTACTGACGAGAGTGCCTCCTCCGCCAGACGAATCGCCTCCCGCGCCACCGCCTCCTCATCCCACTCCGCCGCCGAGGCCAGCTTCTCGACCACGCCGCGATAGCGATCACGCGTTTCAAAGTCCATTCTGGCATAGACGCCCGCAGGGTCGCGGCGCAACACGCGCTCCACCAAACTGACGCCTTCGAAGAACGCCCTCCAATCTTGGACCGCCAGCGTGCGCAGACTCTGAATACAACTGGCGACGACAGCGTCGTCCTCAAGACTTTCGGATAGGAATTGATCAGTACCCTCAGGGGGCTCCAGACCCTTGCCCACCCGCAGGCGCGTGATATTGGCCACCGCCTGCGTCAGGTTCTCCAGGATGCCCAGCCGCAGCATGGTCGGCAGCGCCCATACCTCTCCCATCGTCAGCGGCGTGACTTGCTGATAGGCCATCACAGAACGCATCACGCGGTCAAGATCGAGTTGGCTTTCAAAGTACCCGATGATCTGCCGCGCCAGTGCGTAGACCCTGGGGTATCCCTTCAGCGGAGAATCGCCGAGCTTGGGTAACTGGCGATAATAGCCCGGCGGCATGTGCTCGCGGATCTGACGCAGGGCCTGCTCCACGATGTAAAAGTTGTCCAGGAGCCACTCGGCCGCATAGGACACGACCAACTGCACCTCAGACGCTTGAGCAAGATAGCGGCAGGCAGCACGCAGGAGCGCTTCCTGCTCTCGTAGGCGGTCCAGGAGAGACGGCGTGCGTCTGAGGCGGCGAAAGGGAGCACGGCCCTCAGCCAACTGACGAGCCAGACGCTCCAGTTGCTCTTGCCACGGGGCGCTATCGGATCCGGTTCGCGGCATACGTTAGTGTCCCTTGCGCTCTCTTGCCAGTATCTCGGCGCGGGTGCGCTCCACTTCCTCAGGGGAAAGATCTTGCACGATGAGCAACGGCGTGGTGCCGTAGCCGACAAAGTTCACGACGAGGCTACCGTAGGGCCACTTGGTACCACCGGAGTGGCCATGGGCACTCAGTACGACTAGATCGACCTTCGCCTGGTCCACCAGATCGTGCAACGCCTCAGCGGCGTGATCGCTGAGAAGCACGCTGGTTCTGACGCTCACGTCTAATCGGGACTGCAGCTCCTTCAAATACCTGGTCGCTTCAAGTCGATTGCGTTCCACAAGTCGGCTCGCCAGCTCGACATCTTCCTGGGTGGGGGGAGCCCAACGAGGCATCTGCGGCCTCGCTACGACGTGCACCGCCAGCAACTCGGATTCGTGGTAGCGGGCCAGGGTCGTCGCCAGCGGCAGGACGCACTCGGCTCGGCGAGAGCAATCGAGTGGAACCAACAATCGCCGGTAACGCAGACTCGTCAGATCGCCGACGACAGGCTGATAAGCTCGCACTATCATAATCGGCAAATAGGCTCGCAAGATGATCTTGAGGACAATGCTGCTCACGTTCCAACCACTCAGGCCGCTCCGGCCGTGGCTGCTGAGAATGATCAGGTCAACCCCATTCTCGCGTGCATACTCGATGATCCGCTCCGCTGCTTGCCCCTCTAACAGAACGGCCTGCGTGTGCAGGCCGTTCTCGTATAAGCGGGCGCGCACACCCTCCAGAAAAGCGTCCGCCTCAGCCTTGCGGATGTGCCAGCCCAGTGGATCGACGGACTGCACCCGGCCAGCGGCCTGGGCATGCTCCAGGACTCGCAACAACGTGACCCGATCACCAAAGGCCTTGGCGACCGCCACGACGTGAGGCAGCACACACTCGGCCAGGGAAGATCCATCCAAAGGAACGAGAATGTGATCGTACATAGCGCCCTACCCCCTTATCGAACTGGAGCCCCAAGGCTTTGAAGAAATGGAGGCAACTCTAGCGCCCCACCGAACGCCAAGAACCAAGCCAGCGCTTCTTCGCCGCTTACAAGACGCGACTTAGGACATCGTCCAACGCCTCTGTCAAGGCAAGGTCGTTCCGGGGTCGCTACCGGCCGCGGAACGGTTGAGCCCGTTAATCTCCAGCTATCACGGCTCGGAATCCCTCGCCCTGCCAGCACTACTCATGCTACGCCCCAGCACGTATCCACCAATGATGGAAATCCAGCACATGGTATCTCGCGCTAGACGTCAAGAAAGGAGGGTGTGCTCCTAGATTTCCTCTTCAGGCACAGGCAGAGTCACGGTAAACGTGCTACCTGCATCGACCTGACTCTCCACCACCACCTGCCCACCGTGGAGTTCTACGAGTTCCTTGACCAAAGCGAGTCCTAACCCCACGCCGCCATATCGCCTCCGGGCGGAGCCGTCCACCTGATAGAAGCGTTCGAAAATGCGCTCCAACTGGTCGGAGGGAATGCCAATGCCTGTGTCTTTCACCTCCAACACGACTTGCCCTCCATCCTCCCAGACCTTCACAGTGATCGCCCCCCCCGGAGGCGTGAACTTGATCGAGTTACTCAACAGATTGTCCAGCACCCGCTTCAAGTACGGGACACATCCTCTTACCAGGGAGCCATCGGCGATATTCGCCTCCAGCGTCAGGCCGGCCTGATCCACCGCCATGCGGAAATCCTCCACCGCCGTTCGGGCCACTTCATCCAGCGCCACCGGCACCCACTCCGGCGGGCGTGCCTCCGCCCCTAGGATAAGCGTGATATCCTCTACCAACTCACTCAACATCCGGGAGCGCCGCGCAATGATGGAAACCGGATGCACCTGGTCGGCGTGCAACTCCCCCAGATCCCCGCTATTCAGCATCTCGGCGTAGCCCCGGATGAGCGCCAGCGGCGAGCGCAACTCGTGAGATACATTCTGAACAAACTCGCCCTTCAGGCGATCCAACTCCTCCTGTTGTGCCAGAGCGGCCGCCAGTTCTTCCGCATGGACACGCAGTTGCTGATGCATCCGCGCGTTATGAATAGCGATGGCGGCTTGATCGGCCAGTAACTCGAGAACGTTCATCTCGCTATCGGTAAAGACGTGAGGCGACTCAAAAGCAACGTTCATCACCCCCCGCACCTCGTCGCCGACGCGCAACGGCAGGCCAGCCACGGCCCCGCCCCATCGCCGATCATGGAAAAGGGGATGAACGTCCACATCTGGAATGACGATGCGTTCCCCAAGTTGAGCCACGGTGTAGGTCAAACCTCTTGACCGAGGCACCGCATAGGGCTCCTGCTGGAATCCACCTGCCCACACGGCAGCACCGAAAGTCAGGTCCTTTCCATCGTAGAGGAAAATGTGCGTGTTATCGGCTGACACTAACTCCAGCGTATGCTCGACGATCGCCTCCAGAACCGGTTGAAGCTCCAGGCTGGAGGTCACGTGCAGACTGGCCTGGCGCAGAGACTCCAATTCCGCACGGCGCTGGCGCTCAGCGTTGAGAAGCCTGGCGTTCTCGATGGCAACGGCCACTTGATCGGCCATGGTCTGCAGGACAGCCACATCCTCCTCTGTAAAAGCGTCCGGATCAGCGCTCTCCGCCGTCAGGGCGCCGATGCACCGCCCTCGGCTGATCAAGGGCAAGGCCATCTCAGAGCGAGTATCTGAGGGCAGCGGGTTGTCAGAGTGGATCGCCCTCTCTCCCGGCTCGATTGAGCCTGCCGAAGTCATGTCCAAGACGATTTGCGCCCCGCCGTAATCGGTACACCGGCCTACCATCGATGGACCGCCCACAGCAAGCTTGTGGCCTGCTTCGAGCGTCTGCCGAGAAGCCTCACCGGTACTCGCCTGCAGCACGGCACACTCGCCGGCCTCGTCCAACAAGAATAGACCAACGTAACAGAAATCAAAACGCTCTCGAATCAAATTCACCGTCTGGTCTATCAGGGCCTCGGGATCGAGAATCATGCTGGCTGACTTGGAGACCTCGATGGAGGTCTGGAGCTGGGTGCTGCGGCGCTGAAGCGCCCACAGCAACTCTGCCCGCTCGGCCTCCACCCGCTTGCGCTCGGCGATCTCTCGCTGCAACTCGGCGGTTCGTTCGTCCACCCACCCCTCCACCTCTTCGTAGGCCCTCTCTACCTCGCGGTAGGCCTCCTCCAACTCCCGCGTCCGCTCCCTCACCTTCTGCTCCAACTCGGCAGTCAGCTCCTGCAGCGGGTTCAGGAGTTGCCGGTGGAGAATGCCGTATCCAAGGACCGCAATACTGATGGGGGTAGTGAAGGAGATAATAGGGAACCGTGGCTGCAGGAACCCTCCCACAACCATCCCGCCCAGCAGGATCAACACGCTGACCGCAAAATACCACCCACCCGCCCGACGGCGCTCGCGCCAGAAAAGAACAATCGACCAAATGAAATAAAAGATGGGCACCAGCGCCGCCAAGTATCCCCAGGCGCTAAAATCAAAGCGGACGATGCCGCCCTCGACCAAGCGCGGATTGGAAACGAGCAAGTGGCGGAAGAGAGGAACAGATAGCCCTCCCGTCACCACCAGCCCCAAAACTGCTGCCAGATCGATCCAGCGAGAATGGCGATTGACATACCGGCCAGCGAACGGCAGCAAGAGTGGTCCCAGCAAGGTGAAAGCTAGAACAGCTAATTCCAACACAATAGCCGAACTGCTCACCTCAAGCCAGGAAGTGATCAGTAGAAGGAAACTAAAGGCTGCCCAGAGTGCCTCCACCAAGGTGAAGAGGGCAAAGAAGCGATTGAGCGTATGTTTCGGCCCAATTGCCAGCACTGTCAGCGTCAGCGACACGGCAGCCACTGTAGAGATGATGTACACTCCGATGTCCACCCAGAAAATTGGCGACACAGAACCTCCTCTTCAACTCGAAGGAATTATAGCACAACGACCAGTTGCTGACAAAAATCGCAAGCAGTCTACGCCAGTAAGGGAATCAGATCTTTTTCACCGTCAAGACGCAGAGGGCCAACATCCGGTCATCTTTGCTTCCACCCGACCTCCGGTCGGCAGCGCCTCTGCGGTTCGCAAGATTGTCGCGCGGCATGTGAATATGGCAGGCGGCCTCGTACAGCCCCACCTGAGTGGTTTGATGCAAGTCCCAAGATACTGTATAATGGCCGCCGGGGTCAAAATGGTACAGATCGCCCGCAAACTCGCACCCAAGAAAGAGTGGTTCTTTGTATTCGTCTCGATCGCCCTTGCAGCGATCCCCCGCCTCTGCTGCCTGGACCTGGTCGAGTTCAAACACGACGAAGCCAAGCACTACCACACGATCTACCTCCTGACCCAGGGCACATGGCGCTGGGTAGGCGCCGGCTCATCGCAGACTATCCTCCCCAAACCTCCCTTGTTCACCTACGCCATGGCAGTCCCGATGCTGGTGAGCCGCGACCCACGGGTGGTCACCGGCTTCCTGGGCCTGCTAGCGGCCCTGGCCACCGGTCTGTTCTACCTCACACTGCGCCGCTTCCTGACGCGGCGAGCGGCTTTCGGCGCAGCACTGCTCTTTGCACTCAGCTCCCAGGCCGTGCTCTACGGGCGCAAGCTTTTCACAGCCGATCTGCTTCCCCCGCTGTGCGCTCTTTTCCTGGCCGCGGGAGTGGCGCTCCTGATCAGCTCGCGTCAGCACGCCGGACGCCTGGCGATCCTGACCGCGTTCACATTTGCGCTCGTCATCCTGACGACGTTCTCTCCCCTGATACTCCTGCCCGCCCTGGCGCTCCTTTTCCTCGAACGGCACCGCGATCTGAGACCCCTGCACTGGCTGGGGGCAGGCACCGCCTTGATCCTGCCTTTTGCGCCCTACGTCATCGCCGTGATGCCCAACTTACCCGCCGCGCTGGCAAACGTTGGCGGCACACCGTCGTCATCCACAACGCCCCGGCCCGTCCTGGCCTGGATATGGAGCCTGCTGCAAGGCACGCCCTGGCCCGAGAATCTGTTGAGCATCGATGGCGTCGTGGCGCTCGTGCTGGCGGCCCTTTCGCTGGCCGGTCTCGTGTTCCTCCTCAACGAAGCCCGCAAGAGGAAAGGGAATTGGGCCAGGTTCTTCCTGGCCTGGCTGTGCCTATCCCCGGTGCTCGCCCTCGTGGCACCATTCGAGATTCACCCGCACTATTTTGTCGCCCTCTATCCGCTTCTGTTCCTGCTGCCTGCCGCAGGCATAGAGTTGGCCGCTCGCAGGGCCAACATCCTGGGCTGGATCGCGCTGCTTCTGGTGTGCGCAATCGCCGCCTGGAACACATACGGCCTGGTCGGCACCCTTCAGGCCGCCGCGTCGGGGACGGAATGGTTCGGGACCCCCTTGGGGTATTGGTGGCGGGCGGCCGAGCAAGCTCGCTCGCTCGCCACAGAGAAGAACGCAGCGGAAGTCTTGCTGATCATGCCCGGCGACCGCGAATGGGATCAGAAGGCTTACGGGTTGGATGCTCTGCTCGGCGACACACCCCACCGCATCGTAGACGGGCAGACCACCGTCGTCTACCCACCCCACCCGAGTATCTTTGTGATCGCATCGGAGGTCGAGGCCTCGACCGAGCTGACGGCTCCCTGCACCCAGGATTTGGGGTCAGACGTACCCGCCTCGCCCTTCGGCGGAACGTACCATTACCGCCTGTGGGACCCCACGCGCGCCGAGGCCGCCGCGTGCACAGACGGCCTCCTGCCTGCCGACGCACAGTGGGCCTTCGGCGTCCGGCTGCTGGGCTACGCCGTCGCCGGGACGCCGCAGCCGGGGGAAACACTGCACGTCGTGCTTCACGTGGAAACGACGCACGGGCCGCGCGGCGAGGACGTGCACTGGTTCAACCACCTCGAGGATCAGGAAGACCAGCGCTGGGGGCAGTTCGACCACGTCGGATGGCCGGCGGAGCGCTGGCAGCCGGGCGAAAGGGTGTTGCTGCACTTTGACATCCCCATCGCGCCAGACGCAGCGCCCGGCCCCTACGTCCTCCGCGTGGGGCAGTACGTCTACCACTCCCCCGAAGACCTGGAAAACATCCCCGTCATCGATGCCGCCGGAAACCCGGCCGATTACGCCGTGACGCTGCCCCTGCCGGCTACAGACTGATCTCGATCCGCCCTTTCCTGAACCCCTTGAGCGACGAGAGCAAGCCCAGCACCGTGCTCCGCACGATGCCGGAGATGAAAGGATTCAGCGCCATCGGCTGGCCGTCTATCTCGACCTGGACGGTCGGCTGCAAGGACACACACTCATCGACGCTGCCCCTCCCGGCGACGATCTCGCGCGCCATCTCGTAGCACGTCTCGTAGCCGCACCCCTTGCAGTCGAGGTTGGGCAGCTTGAACGCCCTGCGCTCCACCAGGTCCGCGATGGGAGCGACGTCGTCCCGGTCGAGCGCGGGAACGGCCAGAGCGCTGACATGGTCGGTCGGGCCGACGACGGCGACGACCAAGCCGTCCAGGAGGTCGGCGTCGTCCGCCGCACCGCGCAGGCACGCGATCTTGGGGTACGTCTTCTCCCCCTTGAACCCCTCGACGAGCACGATGTCCGCGTCTAGGGTGACGAGCACGTCCTCCAGGCTCATCGCCCTCTGCCAGAAGATGCCCGTTCCCTCCGCCGAGACGACCGCCACCTGCCCGGCGACCTCCAGCAGCGCCGCCGTGTCTTTCCCGGCCAAGTCGATCCGGTGGGACGTGTGCTTGACCATTGCAACCTTGTGCCCCCGCGCCGCCAGCTCCTGGGCCAGCGCGCGCGTCAGCGTCGTCTTGCCGCTGTCCTTATATCCGACGATACCGAAAGCACGAGTCATTCTCACTCCCTCCAACCCCCTCCCCTCCCCTGCCCCTCCCCCATTGGGGAAGGGAGGGGGTGGGGGCTTCATTCCAACTCTTGCCGCGCCTGCTGGAAAAAGGCCAGCCGCTCCCGATCCTGCATGGGGCCGCACAGGGCCTCCCCCTCGCGGCACAGGGCCAGCACGCGCTCGCGGTCGAGCTCGCCGGTGCATTCTGCAAACTCCAGGTAACGGCGGACAGCATTCATCAACCCAATGATCAGATAGGGAATAATGCCATAGGAACGAAAAATGGTCACCGCCTCCTCGATCGCCGCCACCGCCGCCCGCAGCCGCTCCGCCCGCCCCTCCCGGCTCTCCTCCAACCCCGCCAACTCGCTGTATCTGTTCGACGCGTTGTTCAGCGACATCGCCAGGTCGGCCTGCAAGCCCAACGCGCGCCGGATGCGCACCGCCTCCTCGATCGCCGCCACCGCCGCCCGCAGCCGCTCCGCCCGCCCCTCCCGGCTCTCCTCCAACCCCGCCAACTCGCTGTAGAAAACAGACGCGTTGTTCGATGCCATGGATAGACCCGTCGAAGATTCGGCAGCGCGAAAATCGTCTATCGCCCGGGCGCCAAAGTAGGCGGCTGCCTCGGCAGCCTGCCGCCGCTCCTCTCCCCGCCGCGCCCAGGGAATCTGCCGATAGAAAAACCGCCCCAGCGCATCGCGCAGCAACCCCAGCGCATGGGGCTCTCCGTCCACCTCCCCGCGCGCAAAATCGACGCAGCGGCGGAACAGATCCTCTTGCGCTGGCAGCGCCTCCAGCGTCAGGTCGTGGGCGGCAAAATCCTCTCCCTCCCGCCGCAGCCACCCCTCCCGCGCCAGCGCTCGCCCGGCCGCGTCGAACTCGCCGCGCCGGTACTCCAGCACGCCCACGAACAACAACTCCACCAGCCGCCCGTCCAGCGGACAGGCGATGCGGTGCAGGAAGCCGCACACGTCCAGCAGCCCCTGCAAGGCAAAGCCCTGGGGCCGCTCCGCCAGCCGGTCGTAGAGCGCGCGCCAGGTCGCCAGCAGGTCCGCGGGCAAGCGGGCCACGTCTGCGGCGCGCACCCCCTCGCCCGCCTCGGCTCGCTCCCTCAGCAGCAGCCCCACCGCCAGGGCGAAGAACGGGCCGCCATCCCCCTCACAAATATGGCGCGCCAGCGCCTCCTGCGCCGCTTCGTCCAGCGATAGCGCCAGCGGCTCGATCACCGCCTGGGCCATCCGCGCCGATTGGTCCGCGTCGAAGGGCCGCAAGCGCAGCGGCTCGCAGCGCACCCCCGCCCGACGGCACAGGTCGGGCGTCACCCGCTCCTGCACGGCGGACTCGTGCTGATCCCGATAAGCGGCCAGGACCCGCACGCGATCCCCCCGGTCGGCCAGCCGCGCCACCGCGTCGGCGAACAGGCCGGGGTCGTCCTGCACGTCGTCCCACAGGAGCTGGTAGGGGGTGTGGACGCGGCGCAGCCTGGCCGCCAACCGGCCCAGGTCGTCGGCGCGGAACGCGCGGTCGATCACCAGCACCGGCCAATCGGGCCGGGCTTCGTCGTGAGCGCTCAGCCGAACGGCCAGCGCCAGCTTGATCAGCGCGTGGCTCTTGCCGCCGCCGGGCCGCCCGGCTACCAGCAGGCCATCCTCAGTGCCCAACGCCGCCGTCAGCTCCGGCCGCGCGACGAAGCGGGCCGGGCGCACGGCAGGCATGCGCAGCGCCGCGTAGAGATCGTCCTCGGTGGGGGCGTGGAACAGGCGGAAGGGGGGCATGCCGGGGCGCGGCAGGTGGGGGATGGATTCGCAGGCGCGCCGCAGCGCCTCGTAATCGAGCTGCCCGGCGTGGGGCGCGGCCTCGGCCACCCGCGCCAGGAGCGCGTCCAGGATCAAATCCGGCGTACCGTCGGCGGGCACGCCGTCGTCGATCAGCCGCCCGCGCAGCCGGCTCCGCCAACTATCGGGGTCAAGCGCAGGCCGCACGTGGCACTTTTTGAGAAAGGCCAGCAGGTCGTCGCCGGGGTCGGCCTTCAAAAACGCGGGCAGCTTTTGCGCCCAAGCGCACTGCTCACCGGTGCAGGCGGCTGCGAACGCGTCCCAGCGGTAGTGCTGGCGGGCCATCTCCAGCCACTTGCCAAAGGCAGTGACGGACGCGGCGGCGGTGTGATCCACCGCCAACTCCACCCGGTCGATCGACTCGGCGGCCAGGTCGATCTGGCCGGAGGTCGCGCCCTGGTAGAGCTGGCGCAGGGCCTTGCCAAAGGGCTGTTTGGCCCCCCACCCCACGCGGACCGACTTGCCCGCCTTGGCCTGGATCGCCCAGCGCGCGCCGGTCTCGAACTCGAGCACCACGTCGTCCACGGCCTCGGGCGCTTGCAGTTGCACGCTGCGCAGCGCGCCCGGCCCCAGGCCCGCCCGCTCGCCGATCAAGATGTAGAGGCAGAACTCGACACCCAGCCGCAACTCGAAGGCCGCGCCGCTCCAGTTCGCTCGCCCGCCGATGGATGCTCGTCCCATTGCACGTTCCTTTCGCCGCCGTCAATGGTTCAGATTATACTCCCACGGCACCGGAGGCACAAATCGGAGCGCCGGTGAATTTCTAACGACAATTTAACAGAAAAGAGTTGATTTAATCATTTAAATATGGTAAAATTGAACCACGATGCTCGAATGGCTCAAGCAGAGACGAAATATCCGCAAGATCGGTCGGTGGTTCGGTTGGGTGGCGTTGGCTTTGCTGGCTTTCACCGTGCTCACCGGCTACGGCATCAGCCAGTTCCGCATCGTCAACAGCCTGACGTTGGGGCTTTTGGACAAAGTCTCCTCACACAGGCTGCATCACTACACCGATGTCCCGCTGGTCATCCTCGCACTGGCGCACGTGACCATCGCCGCGTGGGGACGATTGGGTGCGAGAAAAAGGAGAAGAACATGCGAAAAGCAAATCCTCTAATTCTGACGCTGCTTCTGATCGGCGTCGTCCTGGCGGCTTGTAGCCGCCCCATCCCCTCCACCGAACTGGAGGGCACCGAGATCCGCGAATACCAGGGTGAGGATCTGTCCTCCATCAACGACTTTCGCGAGAATTCTATCAAGGGGCCGCAGTACGTCTCCCTGGACGAGTACACGCTAGAGATCACCGGGTTGGTGGAAAAACCCCTGTCCCTGCCCTACGAGGAAGTGCTCGACCGCGATCAGTACAGCAAGGTGGTCACCCTGTACTGCGTCGAGGGGTGGGATGCCAAGATCTTGTGGGAGGGCGTGCTGATCAAAGACCTGATAGACCGGGCGGGCGCTAAGGGCGAGGCCAACACCGTCATTTTCCACGCCGAGGATGGGTATACGTCCTCGCTGCCTCTTGACTTTGTCCGCGAGAACAACATCCTGCTGGCCCACAAGATGAACGGCGTGACGCTGCCGCCGGAGCGTGGCTTTCCCTTCCAGGTGGTCGCCGAGTCAAAGTGGGGATACAAGTGGGTCAAGTGGGTGACCCAGATCGAGCTTTCCGACGATCCGGACTACAAAGGATACTGGGAGGAACGGGGCTATAACAACGATGGCGACGTCGAAGGGCCGATATTCGAAAGGCCATAACGATGCCCAGGAGACTGATCACACTAGGGTTGCTCCTCACCATCGCGGCACTGGCCTCAGCAGCAGTCTATTTCGGCTGGGTGAGTAATAGGAGTCCCATGGAACAGATACAATCGCAAGGCAGTAACATACCGCCCATAGATGCTTCGGCACCGGCGCACACGGAGACAGCGACGTTTGCGCTGGGCTGATTCTGGGGACCGGACTCCCGGTTCGGGAGCCTTCCCGGTGTGGTTCGCACGCGCGTCGGGTATGCAGGCGGGACAACAGAGAATCCCACCTATCGCAACCTGGGCGACCACACCGAGACGATCCAGATCGAGTATGACCCGGCTCGAATCTCCTACGAAGAGTTGCTAAGCATTTTCTGGAGCAGTCACAGTCCAACAGCACAACCTTGGTCACGTCAATATGCGTCCATCGTGTTCTACCACGACGAGACGCAGAGAGAGTTGGCAGCAAAATCGAAAGAGCAAGAACGAACCAGAAGGCAAGCAAAGATCTATACAGAGATCGTCCCCGCTGGCGCGTTCTATCCCGCCGAGGCGTATCATCAGAAATACCGGCTGCGGAACACGCCCGATCTGATGCAAGAGTTTAGCGCGATGTATCCCGACAACGCCGACTTTGTGGCCTCCACAGCCGCTGCGCGCGTCAATGGCTACTTGGGTGGCAACGGCACGTGCGAGCAGTTGCAGGAAGAAGCAGGCAGCCTTGGGCTGTCTCCGGCAGGGCAGAACAGCCTGGAACAAACCGTGTGTCCAGGTCGCTAGCAGACGAAACCGAGGTAGAACGATGGCCAACCGCCTGGCAAACGAGCCCAGCCCCTATCTCCTTCAGCACGCCGACAACCCGGTGGATTGGTACCCCTGGGGCGAAGAAGCGCTGCAGAAGGCAAAAGCCGAGGATAAGCCGATCTTTCTCAGCATCGGCTACTCCGCCTGTCACTGGTGCCACGTGATGGCCCACGAGTCGTTCGAGGACGAGCGCACGGCGGCGGTGATGAACGCCCACTTTGTCAACGTGAAGGTGGACCGGGAGGAGCGGCCCGACCTGGATCGCATCTACATGAGCGCGGTGCAGGCGCTGACCGGGGGCGGCGGCTGGCCGATGTCCATGTTCCTCACACCAGAAGGCATCCCCTTCTACGGCGGCACCTACTTCCCCCCCACCCCGCGCTACGGCGGCCCAGCGTTCACGGATGTGCTGCTGGTTGTGGCCGACGCCTGGCAGAACCGGCGGCAGGAGCTTCTGGAAGACGGGCAGCAGTTGGTGAACGCCATCGAACGGCAGGTGACGGCGCTCCAAAGCGCGAAACGCGAGGACGTGAAACGCGAAACGCTGGACTCGGCCTTCGAGGGCATTGCACGCGGCTTCGACCACCGCTACGGAGGCTGGGGCGACGCACCCAAGTTCCCCCAGCCGATGACGCTCGAGTTCCTGCTGCGCTATCACCACACGACGGGCGACGCCGAGGCGCTGCAGATGGTCACTCGGACCCTGGACGCGATGGCGCGCGGGGGCCTATACGATCAACTCGGCGGCGGGTTCCACCGCTACTCGGTGGACAATCGCTGGCTGGTGCCCCACTTTGAGAAGATGCTGTACGACAACGCGCAACTGGCCCGCGTCTGCCTGCACGCCTGGCAGGTGACGGGTGAGCCGCTCCACCGCACCATCGCGGAGGAGACGCTGGACTATATCGTCCGCGAGATGCTCGACCCCAACGGTGGCTTTTATGCCACACAGGATGCCGACAGTGAAGGGGAAGAGGGCAGATTCTTCCTCTGGGCGACAGATGATATCCGAGACATCCTGGGCGACGAGGCCGATCACTTTGTTGAAGCCTACGGCGTGACAGACGGCGGAAATTTCGAAGGCAAGAACATCCTGGAATTGGTGGGCGCCCTGGAAGAACGGGAAGCGCTGGCCGAGGCGCGGAGCAAGCTGTTTGAGGCCCGCAAGGGGCGCGTCCACCCCGGGCGCGACGACAAGGTGCTCGCCTCGTGGAACGGGCTGATGCTGGCCGCCTTCGCCGAGGCCGCGCGCGTGCTAGACCGCGACGATTATCGGCAGGTCGCCGAGCGCAACGCCGCGTTTCTACTGGACGAGCTCCGAACCCCCAACGGTCGCCTGCATCGCACGTGGAAAGATGGAATAGCAAAGGGCAATGGCTACCTGGAGGACTACACACACCTCATCGAGGGGCTGCTGGAGCTATACCAGACCACGTTCGAGCCACGCTGGTACCTGGCCGCCCGCGAGTTGGCCGACGCGATGATCGAGCACTTCATCGCGCCCGACGGCGTGCGAATGCTTCCAAAGAAGCATTCGCCAAGCAAAGAAACCAGCAATGCTGGTTTCTTTGCCGGATTCTACGACACCAGCGACGACCACGAAGCACTCATCATCCGGCCACGGGAGCTACAGGATAACGCCATACCCTCCGGCAACGGAATGGCCGCGCTGGTGCTGCAACGTCTGGCAGGGCTGGCGGTCGAGCCACGCTACGCAAAGATAGCACACCACAGCCTAACAACGATGCAGCATCTGCTGGCGCAGTATCCGCTGGGCTTTGCCCAGTGGCTGGCGGCGCTCGACTATGCGCTGGCCCGCCCGCGCGAGGTCGCCATCGTGGGAGACATTGAGAGAGAAGACACCCAGGCGCTACTTGGCGTCTGCGCGAACGGCTACCAACCCCATCGCATCGTGGCAGTGGGCAACCCGGAGCACGTCCCGCTGCTGCAAGACCGCGAACCGGTCGATGGAAAGGCCACCGCCTACCTGTGCGTCGATTTCACTTGCCGCCCGCCGGTCGCCGAGCCGGAGTTACTGCGAGCGCTCTTGGAAGAAGCAAAAGTTTGAACATACACTGGGTTTGGTGTACAATAACACTGCGTGCATCGCGCAAAACAAATCGGAGGCAGAAATGGAAGAGCAAAAGACCATCACACCAGACATGGCCATCGGCGAGGTCGTGAGCAAATACCCCAGCACGATCAACATCTTTTTCAAGCATGGGCTGGGGTGCGTCGGCTGTGCCGTGGCACGCTTCGAGAACATTCAACAAGGCGCGATGGCCCACGGCATCGATCTGGATGCCCTGATGAACGACCTGAATCAAGCTGTGGCCCAGGCCTAATAAGGGATACAGCAGCCGACTTTTTCCCGAAAGTAGGGATTCAAGCTCAAAGTGTGCTTCCAGGAGGGATTACGATGGAAGAGCCCAAGAACTGGTGGAAATGCTCTAACTGCGGTTACACCCTGCAGGCCGCCACGCCGCCTGCAACCTGTCCCAGTTGCAAGAAAAAGTGCAACTTTGTCGATGCCACGTGCTATACGCCAGAGTGCGGCGGGCCGAACAACATCGACCCACAGATAGCGCGGCGATAACCATTTCGCTCCCATCTGAGAGGCCGGGCGCGGAAAGTCCGGCCACTCGTACTTGGATGGCAAATAGGTAAACACAAGGAGGCACCCGTGGCAGAACCGAGAGGCAGAGTATCCGGCCCGCACGACAAGCATCAGGTCAGATTCTACGGCTTGTCTACCTGCATCTGGTGCCGCAAGACGCGCAAGTTTTTGGAGGAACAAGGCGTAGCATTTGATTTTGTGTACATCGACCTGCTGCAAGGCGCGGAGCGAGACGAAGCGAAGGAACAGGTCCGACGCTGGAACTCGGCCGTGTCCTTTCCCACCATCGTCATCGACAACAAACGCAGCGTGGTAGGATACAAGCCAGAGCAACTCACGGAGGAGCTGGGATTGTGAGCGAGGAGAATGCTATTCCCACAGAGAAAATCGACGCGCTCTACGAACGATTGGATCGCGAGGCTGAGGCATCAGGCTACCATCTCAACCCAGATGTCGAGTTCACAAAGGCACTGGTCGAGAGCCTGCTGATCAACGAGCAGCGGTACGGCTACTGGGCCTGCCCCTGCCGGCTGGCAACGGGCGACAAGCAGCAAGACCTGGACATCATCTGCCCCTGCGACTATCGCGATCCCGACTTGGTCGATTGGGGAGCCTGCTACTGCGCCCTCTACGTCTCGGAAGAAGTCGTGGAAGGCAGGCGAGAGGTCGAATCTATCCCGGAGCGCCGCCCGCCCGAGGGCCAGCGCCCTCAGGACACGAAGGGCTCGAAAGCTCACGTGCCCGCTGGCGAACCTTCCTTGCCCGTCTGGCGCTGCCGGGTGTGCGGCTACCTCTGCGCCCGCGAGCAGCCCCCCGGCGTCTGCCCCATCTGCAAAGCAAAGAGAGAGCGTTTCGAACGTTTCTGGTGAACGCCTGCGAGGCTTCAGAGTACCAGTCAACGAGGAGTAAGGAGTAGGAAATAGGGATTAAGGGATGTCCCCCTCCATCTCCCTTACTCCCTGCCTCGAAAATAGAATCTCACGCCAAGGCGAAGTCGCAAAGAAGAAAACCCTTGGCGTTCTTGACGGCTTGGCGTGCGATTTTCGTCATTGAGGGTGCCCTAACAGGGCATGGCGACTGCTCCTTACCTCACTTCCTACTACCGCTTTATGCACAAACAGAGGGGTGCCAACTTGATGAACGGCGGCATCGGAGATACCTTCCAGCAAGAAACCAAGTACCGACGCGGCCACCTGCCGGGCGGCGGGCTGGATTGGGTTGCACGGCCCGAAGCCTACAAACGCTATCCTGAAGTACCCAATATTCCCCTCAGCCCTCCACAGATTGAGGATGGTGCTCCCATCTGGGAGGTGACCCGGCAGCGGCGCAGCGTCCGCCGGTACCAGAACGCGCCGATGCGGGAGCCGGAGCTTTCGCAACTGCTTTGGGCAGCGCAAGGGATCACCCAGGAGAGCCAGGGCTATGGATTTCGCACCGCCCCCTCCGCCGGTGCCCTGTACCCGGTGGAGACGTACCTGGTCGTCAACGCTGTCGAGGGGATCGAGTCCGGCATCTACCACTATGCCGTCGCAGAGCACGCGCTGGAGCAATTGAAGGCCGGCGATTCCCGTGCCGAGATCGCCCGGGCCGCCCTCGACCAGGATATGGCAGCCAGGGCCAACGTCGTCTTCGTCTGGACAGCGGTCTTTGGGCGCTGCAAGTGGAAGTACCGCCAGAGGGCCTACCGCTACGTCTACCTCGACGCCGGGCACATCGCGCAGAACCTGGCGCTGGCGGCGGTGGCCATGGGATTGGGCAGCTGCCAGATCGCTGCGCTGTACGACGAGGAGGCGAACGACTTGCTGGGCGTGGACAGGGTCGAAGAGAGCACGATCTATATGACAGCCGTCGGGCGACCGGCGTAGCGAGGCTCACGTGACCATGCATCAGCAGACCCGAGATCTACGCGCTATTTACGATGCGCTCCCCGACCTGCTCAAGATGGCCTGGGAACGGAAACTATCGCCGGGGGACAACGTCTACGACATCCAAGACGCATTGCGGGAAGAACATCGTGAGAAGGGAATACCTTTCCGGTGGTCGATGCCGTATCGCTGTCTCTATCAGTGCGACAAATGCGGGCACACGAATACGGCCATAGATCACGAACCGGAGAACCCGACGGTGAGGGATGAATCCTCGCCGCTGCGTCTGGTCAAGCTATCGGAGTTAGAGGTTCACCGAGTACGGAAACACGGCTTCAACTTCCCCAAAGCGTGCCGGGAGTTCTTGCGGCACGCTGCCAAATCCATAAAGGAGCTTGAGGTGGCGACATGACCAGGCGATCCATCATACTCCTCGCAGCCGCCGCACTGGCGCTGAGCATCCTGGCGTGCAGTATGCCAGAGCCGACATCTGGCCCTCCACCCGACACGGTCACGGCCTACGCCCCGCCCACGGCACCCTCCGGCGATGGGCCAACAGCAGTGCCGACCACGGAATCACCCACTTCTCCTCCAGCGGCGCCGACCGAGCCGCCGCCCTCCAGCTGGCTTCCCGCAGGCACCTTTGCCCTCTATACCTCCGGCTCGTGGGCCAGCGCGCAACTCTACGCCCTGACCCCCGGCCCAACGTCCGTCGATCTGGGGCTGACAGTGCCCTTCCAGACAAGGATCTCGCGAGTTGGCCGCTGGATCGCCTACGCGAGCGGATCGCCTGCATCCGTCATAGCCAGAAGTCTCGAAAGCGGTAGCACCCACACCATCCCCCTCACACCAGGCTTTACCTTCTACGGCTCGGCCTTTGACCGGGCAGAGAGCCGCCTGGCCTTTATGGAATTGGGGGGAACCGACCCCGGCGCCTACACCTGGGCCATCGTCGTCGTCAATCTGGCGGATGGCACTGTCACTCGCTTCGAGGACACTTTCGTCTTTCCCGCGGCGAAAGACGCGATGCTGCCCAGCAGGCCCATCGGCTGGTCCGCCTCTGGCGACGAGCTGCTGCTGGACACCTTCCTGCCCGACACCGAAGGGAACTGGGGCGGTGTTTGGGCCGTGGCACTTCCACCGGGCACCCCTTCGGCTGCCTTCGACAGCCTGAGCCGCCGCGAGCTGCTCTCCGTAGGAGACTATCGCTCCGATCCCCATCTCTCGCCCGATGCCACCCATCTACTCTACCTGCACCGCGCCGCGGGCTACACCCCTGCCGGCTACGCGCCGGAAGGCTACGACATGGCAGTCAATCAACTGTGGCAAGTAGACGTCGCCAGCCGCGTGCGCGCACTCCTGGTGGACGCAAGCGACGGGAGTGCCCTGGCCCGCGACGCCGCCTGGTCGCAGAAAGTGCCGCACACCCTCTTCGCCCAGGGCAACTATGCCGGCGCGGCGTTCGGTTCGCTGACGCTGAAAGTGCGCGACGACGCCGGCGCCATCAGCAACGTGGGCCCGGTGCCGCTGCCAGCGGGGGGTGGGTTGAACGGCATCGACTGGTGCCTGCCCGACTCTGCCCTCGTCACCGTCGTCAATGCAGCCTACGCCGCAGAGCTCCATATCGTCGAGCTCGGCGGCGGCAGCGCGCTCGTGGCCTCTGCGGACAGCATCTCAGTGCTGGGGTGCATCCCGTAGAAACCGAGGAGGTACCACGCGATGACCTTTTCCATCAACGAGACTCACCTGGGTCCCGGCGCCACCAAGAAAGACGCTCTGGATGCCATCTGGGACCTGGAAGGCCTCGGTTGGGAAGTGCAATACGGCGACGGCCCCACCTGGAAGGAGGCCCTGGCCTCCGACCCTGAAGAACTGGCCGCTTTTGAAGAGGATCTGAAAAAGTACATGAAAGACTGATCGCTCGACGACGAGAGCGGACAGCCCAGCTTGGTGAACACAAATAGACCGAAGAAAGGAGTATCGACACAATGGATTGGAACTCACCTCAAGGCGTCCTGCGCAAAGGCATGAGCCTGGAGCGAGACGGCTACAACTTTTACATGCAGGTGGCCGACCGCGCCTCGGATAGACGCGGCAGGGCCATGTTCCTCGATCTGGCCAACCAGGAAAAAGACCACCTGCACCTCCTGTGGGTCGAATACCTGGCGCTGGAGGAAGGCAAAGGGTGGCTGCCCCACGAGGAAGCTATGGCCGCCGAACTCAACTTCGATCCCGCCGACCCCGACCTGCCGGGCGAGGAGCCGCCGGACCCCATGCCCGTCTTCACCCCAGACCGACAGATCTCCGTGGAAAGCGACATCGCCGCGTTAAAGTACGGCCTGGAGACGGAGCGCATCTCGCGCCAGCTCTACGCCGAGGGAGCCGACGGAACGGATGACCCCAACGCCCGCGCAGCTTACGAGTTCCTGGTCAAGCAGGAAGAGCAGCATTACGAGCTGCTGCAAAACACCCACGACTACCTCGTCAAGAACGAGACCTGGTGGGATAGCGAAGAGTATCCGTTCTTCATCGGATAACACAAACGAGATCCGGAACACGCAATACGTGCAGCACGTACTGCGTCTGCTTATCGCATCAAGGAGTATGACTATGACGTCAAACTCTCTCACCATCCGCATCGGCGGTGAGGCGGGGATGGGATTGGAATCCAGCGGAGCGGGATTCTCCAAGGCGTTGACGCGGGGCGGCCTGTACATCTTTGGCCTCCCCGACTACTACTCCCGCATCCGCGGCGGCCACAACTTTTACTCCATCCGCATCGCCCGCGAGCCACTCTATTCCCACGCCAAGCCTGTACACCTCGTATTGGCGCTGGACATCGAGACGATCCGGCGCCACATGGGATCGATCATCCCAGGCGGCGGCATCGTCTATGACTCGAAGGAAGAGATACCCGACGACCTGCGCCGGCCGGACGTGGGCTTCTTCCCCATCCCTCTCTCTGCCCTGGCGGAAGAAAAGGGTGGCAGAGATGTCATGCGCAACACACTGGCGTTGGGCGCGGCCGCCGGGTTGATCGGGTTCGACCCCGTCTACATCGAGAGCGTCATCCGCGACAACTTTGGCCGCAAGGGTGAGGCTGTGGTGGACGCCAACCTGCGCGTGGCCGAGGCAGGAGTCGAAGCAGCCGAGCCCTTCAAGGCCGACTTCGCCTTTCGCATGGAGGCGGTGCCCGACGCCCCGCAGCGAATGATCCTGAACGGGAACGACGCCTTCGCGCTGGGCGCGCTGGCAGGCGGCTGCCGCTTCGTCGCCGCCTACCCGATGACGCCCGGATCGCCCGTCCTCCACTGGTTCGCCGCCCACGCGGAAAAGTACGGCGTGGTGACCAAGCACGCCGAGGACGAGATCGCCGCCATCAACATGGCTATCGGCGCGGCCCACGTCGGCGCGCGGGCACTGGTGCCCACCTCCGGCGGCGGCTTCAGCCTGATGGTGGAGGCAGTTGGCCTGGCCGGGATCACCGAGACCCCCGTCGTAGTCTACAATGCGCAGCGCCCCGGCCCCGCCACAGGCCTCCCCACTCGCACCGAGCAGGCCGACGTGCTGTTCATGCTGCACGCCGCTCAGGGCGAGTTTCCCCGCTTCCTTCTCGCGCCGGGCACCATAGAGGAATCCTTCCGCATCGGCTGGCGGGCCTTTAACTTGGCGGAGCGATATCAGACGCCGGCACTGGTGCTGAGCGACCACTATCTGGCAGTAGCCTACCGCACCATTGAGGCTGATGCGCTGAACTTTGACGAGGTCACCATCGACCGGGGAGAACTGCTGACGAAGGAAGAGCTTGACACCCTAACGGAGCCTTACCGGCGCTACAAGATCACCGAATCCGGCGTCTCACCACGCGCTCTGCCCAGTCATCCCAACGCCGTCTACGTGTCCACCGGCGACGAGCACGACGAAGGCGGCGCGATCAGCGAAGACGCCGCCAACCGGATAGCCCAGGTAGATAAGCGGCAGCGCAAGCTAGAAGGGATGGCGCAAGAGATGCCCGAACCCACCCGGTATGGCCCAGAGGAGGCAGATATCACCCTCCTGTGCTGGGGCTCCACCTACGGGCCGGCACGGGAGGCAATCGACCGGCTGAACGCGGAGCAGCCCGGCCAAGCAGCTATGCTCCACTACACCGGCTTGCACCCCTTCCCTTCGCAAGCGACGGCGCAGATGCTGGCGAAAGCGAAACGAACCATCGTGGTCGAGGGCAACGCCACCGGCCAATTCGAGACGCTGCTGCGCGCTCGCATGGACCTCTCGGTGGATGGCTCAATCCGCAAGTACGACGGCCGGGCCTTCACGCCGGAATACATCGTCGCCAAGGTGCAGGAGGTGTAGTATGCTCACACGCAAGGACTTTGAAGGTACAGAACGCCCTACCTGGTGTACGGGCTGCGGCAACTTTGCCATTCTCAACGCCATCAAGATGGCGCTGGCCGAGAAGAATGTCGCACCTCATGAGATCCTCATGGTCACCGGCATCGGGTGTGGAAGCAAGCTGCCTTTCTACATGAAAGTCACCGCCTTCAACGGCCTGCACGGGCGGACGGTGGCGGTGGCCACCGGCGCCCATCTGGCCAACCACGGCTTGCGGGTGCTTACCGTCCACGGCGACGGCGACGGCTACGGCGAGGGGTTGAGCCACTTCCTCAACGCTGCCCGGCGCAACATCAACATCGTGGACGTGGTGCAGGACAACCGCATCTACGGCCTGACGAAGGGCCAGTACTCCCCCACCAGCGAGCACGGCAAACGCACGCCGACCTCGCCCGAAGGAGCTCCGGATTGGCCGGTGCAGCCGCTGGCGATGGCCATCACCGCTGGCGCCACCTTCGTCTCCCGCGGCTACTCCGGCGAGCTGGCCCACTTGGCCTGGCTCATCGGCGAGGCGCTGGATCATCCCGGCTACGCGCTGGTGGACGTGCTCCAACCCTGCGTGACGTTCAACCGCGGCTACGCCTACGACTTTTACACCGAGCGCGTCTACAAGCTGGAGGATGAGAAAGGATACGACCCCACGGACAAGGCCGCTGCCTGGGAGCGGGCGCTGGAATGGGGTGATCGTATCCCCATCGGCATCTTTTACCGCAGCGAGCTTCCCACCTACGAGGAACAGGTTCCAGCATTGCGGACTGGCCCGTTGGTGGTGCAGCCGCTGGGAACGCTCAAAGCAGAGCAGGTGCAGGCTTTGGAAGCAGAAATCACTTGAACCGTGACTCTTTTGACAAAATCGTGGCCAAGGCTCTCGACGGCCTGCCAGACGAGTTCAAACAGAAGCTTGACAACGTCGAGGTCGTCGTCGAGGATTGGCCCGATCCAGAGACACTGCGGTTGACTGGCGTCAGAAATCGGACACAATTGCTGGGCTTCTATCACGGCGTCCCGCAGACGAAGCGCACGCATAACTACGGCCTAGTCCTGCCAGACAAGATCAGTATCTACCGGCAACCCATCCTGATGCGCTGTCGAACAGCGAGGCAAGTGCACACAACGGTCGAGCACGTGCTGCGTCACGAGATCGCCCACCACTTTGGCATCAGTGACGAGCGACTGCAGGAAATTGGGGCCTACTGAAGTAACAAGCTCGTAACAGGCCTGTAACTCTTTCTACGCTACTCTGAGTTACAATGATATAGTCGATTTTGCCGCTTCCGGGCACTAATAGTATAATATAGTAATACGGCATTATCAGGAGCAAGAGATGGCTGAGAGCACGCCAACCGGTCCGAAACAAACGACCTTTATCCCCAAAATGCCAACCGCGATCAAGGAGACGGGGCTGGGTCTCGGCTTCCTGACCGACCTGGCGCTCAAGATCATGTACTTTGAGGGGAACCTAACAGGCTACGAACTGTCCGATCGCATGAAACTCCCCTATCCCGGCGTGGTCGATCAGGCGCTGGACTTTCTCAAGCGCGAGAAGCTTGTCGAGGTCAAAGGCGCAGGAGGATTCGCAGAAGCGGCATATCAGTACGCTATCTCTCTGAAGGGCCGCGCGATGGGACGCGAGGCGCTCGACCGCAGCCAGTACGCCGGCGCCGCCCCCGTGACGCTAGACGCCTACTCCGAAGCAATACGCCACCAACCCCTGGGCAGAGTCATTGTCCATCAACGCACGATGCGGCAGGCCCTGTCTCATCTGGTGATCGGTGAGAGCACCTTTGCCCAGCTAGGCCCAGCCGTGAACTCGGGCCGATCCGTCTTTCTCTTCGGCCACCCGGGAAACGGCAAGACCGCCATCGCCGAGAGCATCGGCCAGATGATATTGGGGGAAGCCTTGTTCATCCCTTACGCGGTCGAGATCGGCGGCCAGATCATCCGCGTCTTTGACTACGTGAACCACACGCTAGCCGAGGGCGCGGCCGGCAAGAACCACGACCCGCGCTGGGTGCGTATCCAGCGCCCCGTCATCACCACCGGCGGCGAGCTGACAATGGAGACACTCGACCTGGTGTACGACGAGACCAACAAATTCTACGAGGCGCCTTTCCAGATGAAGGCCAACGGCGGCATGCTGCTGATCGATGACTTTGGCCGCCAGCAGGCCCGACCCCGCGACCTGCTCAACCGCTGGATCGTCCCACTGGAGAAACGCGTGGACTACCTGACGTTGCACACCGGTCGCAAGATCGAGGTGCCTTTCGACGTGCTGATCGTCTTTTCGACCAACCTCGCACCGCGCGACCTGGTGGACGAGGCATTCCTGCGACGCATCCGTCACAAGATCGAGATCAAAGACCCCTCGTGGGACGAATACCGCGAGATCTTTCGGCGCATATGCGAGCAACGGGGCGTGACCTACGACGACCGTGGCTTGGCCTACCTGATCCAGGAACACTATCTCAAGCCCGACCATGCCAAGCGCGCCTGCCACCCGCGCGACATCATGGATCAATTGATAGATATCGCCCACTACATGAACGCGAAACCCGCGCTGACGAAAGACCTGGTCGATCGCGCCTGCGAAGCCTACTTTGTCGAGATCTAGAGCGGCGCATTGGTAGATTGGAAGACCGGCAATCTCAACATCGCCCACCGGGGAGCCAGCGCCGTCTCGCCCCAGAACACGCTGGCCGCCTTCGAGAAGGCCGTTGAACTGGGTGCCGACGCCATCGAACTCGACGTACACCTCTCAGCCGACGGCGTGCCGGTGGTCATCCACGATTCCAACGTGGACGCCACCACCGACGGCAGCGGTCGTGTGGCAGAGCTACATCTTGTCCAGCTCAAGCAACTTGACGCAGGATCTACCTTCGGCCCATCGTTCTCCGGTGAGCGCATCCCCACACTAGAAGAGGTACTACAGGCATTCGGTCGTCGCGCCCTGCTGAACATCGAGCTGAAAAGCTTTAGCTTACGGGGTAACAGGCTGGAGCAAGCGGTGATCGGGCTGATCGAGCGATATGGACTGGAAGACCGCGTGCTCCTCTCCTCATTCAACCCATTCTCCCTGCGGCGAGCCAAGAAACTCGCCCCTCACATCTCGGCGGGCCTGCTCTACGCGCCCGATCTGCCAATCCCCCTGAGCCGCGCCTGGCTGGCCCCCCTCTGCCCCCACGAGGCGCGCCACCCCAAGCATACGATGGTGGATGCTGACTATATGGCCCAGGTGCGAAAGCACGGCTACCGGGTGAACGTCTGGACGGTGGACGATCCCGACGAGATGCACCGCCTCATCGAGCTGGGTGTGGACGGCATCATCACCAACGTCCCCGACGTGCTGCGCGATATCCTCGAAGCATCCTGATGAACCCGGAAGAACGAGGCCCGTCAGGCCACGAATCCTGTCCACTACACACCGCCCTCATCCTCACCAATCTAATGGGCCATATCCATCCGCTGACTCTCACGCCCGTCTGGGTGGCGCTGGCTGTTGCGGCAGGCTGGGCTTGGGCAAGGATGAACCTTGCCCCTACAGTCGTGATTGTGTCGTTGGCGTTCACCGCCGCCGATGCGGCCAGCCTGATGTTATTGCCGCGTCTGGGGCGCTCCTATGGCCCCCCCACCCCGCCTCTGCTGGGACTGACTGTCGTTCGCACGGTCCTAACCGTGGCGATCGGCCTGCTCTGGCCGACGCTCCCCGGCCTATGGCTGACCGCCGTGCTGCAATTCGCCATCTTTGCCGTCGCCTGCTATGCCACCTGGATCGAGCCCTTCCGCCTAGGCGTCACACGGGCTGAACTGCGCTCTCCCAAGCTGAACGGCCACGAGCCGCTGCGCCTGCTCCACGTCACCGATCTGCACGTCGAACGCATCACCCCCCGCGACCGGGAACTGCTGCGCTTGGCCGAGGAGCTATCGCCAGACGCCATCGTCCTCACGGGCGATTACCTCAACCTCTCGTCAGTGCACGACGCCCGCGCCCACACCGAGGCGCGCGAATTGCTGGCCCGCCTGTGCGAAAGCACCCGTGGCCCTGTCTATGCCGTCACCGGAAGCCCGCCGGTAGACCGTGCCGAGATCGTGCCATCCATCTTCGACGGCCTGCCCATCACCTGGCTGCTGGATAGGACCGAGGAAATGCGCATCAACGGCCACACCCTGCACGTCGCCGGGCTGCGCTGCACCCGCGAGCGTCGCCTCGACGGGCCACGCCTGCGCCGCTTGCTGGAAACCATCCCCCGCCAGGCATTCACCCTGCTGCTCTACCACTCCCCCGACCTGATGCCAGAGGCCGTAGAGCTCGGAGTGGACCTATACCTCTGCGGACACACCCACGGCGGGCAGATTCGCCTGCCCTTGTTCGGCGCAGTGATCACCAGCTCCGAGTTCTGGAAGCGATACGAGATGGGTCGCTACGAGGAGAGTAGCACGACGCTCTACGTGAGCTGTGGGCTGGGGATGGAGGGCATGGGGGCTCCCCGCGCGCGCTTCCTCGCTCCGCCCGAGATCGTTCTGTGGACAGTATCCTCCTAGAGACCCAGTTGCTCAAGTTCACCGCTGTGCTATAATCAGCGCAGAGAAGCCATGGCCGAGTACGGAGAATCCCTGAGCGATCGAGAGAGAGAAATCCTGTGCCTGGTGGCCACCGGCGTCACCAACCGCGAGATCGCCTATCGGCTTGACATCAGCGTCAACACCGTCAAGGTACACCTGCGCAATATCTTTACCAAGCTGGGCGCCGAGTCGCGCACCGAGGCGACGATGATCGCCGTGCAGCAGGGCTGGGTGCAGGTAGGAGGCGATGGCCAAGTACCGGGAGCCCAAGGAGTAGCAGAAGATGAAGCCGCTGTCGCCCGGCTCCAACCCCCCTCTGGGACTCGCCGCAGCCCCCTGCCCCGGCACAAGCGGATCGCCCTGCTCGTCGCCCCGCTGCTCGCCGCCGCCGCCATGGCCCTCACGTGGCCGTCGGACTCGCCGCAGCCCCGGCCCGCGCCCGACCTACCACTGGATCGGCCTCGCGGGCAGCCAGCAGAAACTCGTCCCGAACCGGAAGAATCCCCCTGGCGCGAACGCGCCCAGATGCCCACCCGCCGGGCTTACCTGGCGCTCACCACTGTTGAGGGACACGTCTTCGCCATCGCCGGCCAGACGCCGGAGGGAGTCACGGGTGCGGTCGAGATATACAATCCAGAAGAGAACATCTGGGGCCGGGGCACCACCAAGCCCACCCCTGCAACCTACGTTTCGGGGGCTGCCATCGAGGCAGACGTGTATGTCCCGGGCGGCTGCAATGGGACAGGAACGCCGATGCGGATCGTCGAGGTATACGACACCGTAGCCGACACCTGGCGTGAGGCCAGTCCACTGCCGGAGCCGCGCTGCGCCCACGCGCTGGCATCGATGGGCGGCAGGCTCTACCTCTTCGGGGGATGGGATGGGGATGAGTACGTCGCCACCACCTACGTCTACGATCCGCAGGCCGATGTGTGGACCGAAGAGACACCGATGCCCACGAAACGGGGCTTTGCCGCAGCCACTCCGCTGGACGGTCGGCTCTACGTCGTGGGAGGGTACGATGACGAGATGGAACTCTCTAGCTGCACGATGTACGACCCACAGGTCAAGTCGTGGAAAGAATGCGCGCCACTGACGATAGGGCGAGGAGGTGTGGGCTTGGTCAACCTGAGCGGCTATCTTTACGCCATCGGTGGGGGTGGCTGGACCAGCTATTTGGGCTTCAACGAGCGATACGACCCGACCAAAGACGTCTGGAACACCATCGAGACACCACTGGTCGAAGAGTGGCGCAGCCCGGGCGTGGTCGCCGTGGATAACACGATCTACGCTATCGGCGGCTGGAGCGACGGCTACCTGAGCTCGAATCAAGCCTACGACCCGCTGCCATTCCGCATTTTCATCCCCGTGAGCCAGAGGTAGACCTGGTCATCCGCAAGGAGGCGGAACAATGGTCGGCACGTACAGAGTCTTGATCGTGGATGACGACCGGCAGGTGCGCGAGCTGCTGACCGAGTGTCTCGCACCCCTGGCGTGCGATGTCACGCCGGCCAACAGCGGCCAGCATGCCCTGCAATTGATCGAAGCCAAACAGTTCGACGTCGCCCTCCTCGATCTGATGCTGCCCGATACGGATGGGATGGACGTGTTCAGACGCATCCGCGGGCGGCGGCCGGATATGGAGGTCGTCGTCCTTACTGGTTACGCCTCACTGGAGACCGCCATCGAGGCGCTGCGAATAGGCGCTTACGACTACGTCACCAAGCCTTTTGACGCCTCCGTCATCCAATCGACGGTCAGACGTGCGATCGACAAACGTCGATTCAGCCTGCGTCTGAACGCGCTGAGTCGGGCCACTCGGGCAATGATCGCCACCCTCGACCCAGACGAAGTGCTGAGACTGGCAATGGCCGAGGCCAGGACGATGCTGGACGCAGAAGCGACGGCCGTCTTCTTGCTCGACCCAGCCAGCGAGAGACTCCGCCTCGCCGCCGCGGCCGGCGCGACCGTCGATGCCCCCCTGGGCGCCCACACGCCGGCCGATGCAGGTATCGCCGGATGGGTGGTGCAGAATGCACAGCCTGCGTCAGTCGGGGACGCCCAGGCCGATCCCCGCTTCGACGCCCAGGTCGATGGCCTCGTCGGCGCGGACATCCGTTCCCTGATAACGGTACCGCTGACGTACCGGGAGACTACCATCGGTGTCATCGAGGCGGTCAACAAGGCGGACCACAAGGATTTCGACGATCACGACCGTGACCTGCTGACTACGCTGGCGAGCTCGGCCGCCATTGCTGTCGAGAACGCACGGCTTTACCAGGCGGAGCGGGAGCTGCGCAAGCTGGTGGAGCAGTCACAGATCCAGTTAGTGCAGACAGAAAAGCTGGCCGCCACCGGCCGTCTGGCCGCCTCGCTGGCTCACGAGATCAACAACCCCTTGCAGGCCATCCACAACAGCCTGCAGTTGATGCTCTCCTTCCAGTTGGCAGCCGAGGAACAACAGGAATACCTGCAGATCGCCGATCAAGAGATCGAGCGGTTGATGAACTTGGTGACCGGTATTCTCGAGTTCGCACGGCCGCCGCAGCGAGAGATGCGGGCGGCGAACCTGAACGACGTCGTCGAACGGGTGCTAACCCTGGCAGGCAAGTACCTTCAGCACCGCCTCATCGCCGTCAAGCGGGAGCTCTCACCCGACCTCCCGGCCATCGTAGTGGCACCCGACGAGCTGGAACAGGTGTTCATCAACCTGGTGCTCAACGCCGTAGACGCCATGCCCGAGGGAGGGGCGCTGCGCGTCGCGAGCTGGCAAGCCAAAGACGGCCGCCTGGCAGTCGCCTTCTCCGACACCGGCCACGGCATCCCACCCGAACACCTGGACCGCGTCTTCGAGCCCTTCTTCTCCACCCGGGAGGACGGCACCGGTTTGGGGTTGACCGTCAGCCACGGCATCATCGAGCGGCACAACGGAGAGATGACCGTCGAGAGCGCCGTGGGCCAGGGAACGACATTTACCGTGTGGCTGCCGGGGAGACGCATGGGATGAGCATACCCACCCTCACCACTGCTCGCCTGACCCTCCGGGCCTTCACCGAAGCGGACATCGATCCCCTGCAGCGTATTCTCAGCGAGGAGGGCATTCTGCACTACTTTCCTCGAACGGACCCGCCCGCCCACGATCGCGTCGAGCGGCTGATCGCCCACCAACTTCGGCAGTGGGAAGAGCACGGCTACGGCTGGTGGGCAGTCGAACTGCGTTCGCAAAACGGCCTGATCGGTTGGAATGGCTTGCAGTTTCTACCTGAAACAGGAGAAACCGAAGTCGGTTACCTGCTAGGCAAACCCTCCTGGGGACAAGGGCTGGCGACAGAAGGCGCTCGGGCCAGCTTGCAGTACGGCTTCAAGCACCTCGGCCTAAAGACCATCATCGGCATCACACACCCAGAGAACAACGCCTCCCAGCGCGTGCTCGAAAAGCTGGGCTTGTCGCTCACCGGCCCTGCGCGCTACTTCGATATGGACTGTTTTCGCTTTGCTATCGAACGCTCGTCGTTTGGCGCGAAAGAAGGATGAATCGCGGCTTGCCGCGACGGAGCAAGACTGCTATACTACAGCAAACACCAACGGACGAGGCATCCAGCTATGGCAACACCTGATCAGACCGAGCACATCGCCGACCCAGCCTTCCAAGGCGCGCGCATCCTCGTCGTCGATGACGAAGCAGGGATCCGGCGCACGCTGACGCAGCTCTTCACGCGCATGGGCTACCACGCCACGGAGGCCGCCTCCGGCCAGGAAGCTCTAGAGCAGATCGCCCGTCAACGCTTCGACCTAGTGATCCTCGACATTCGAATGCCGGATATGGATGGCACCGAGGTGCTAAAGGCTGCACGCTCCATGGCACCGGACATTGTCTTCATCCTCCTCACCGCCTATGGCGCGCTGGACTCGGCCATCGTCGCCATCCGGCACGGCGCGTTCGACTATCTGCTCAAGCCCAGCCCCGTGCAAGAGATCGCCCGCGCGGTGAAGGCCGGCCTCTCGGAGCGACAGCGGCGACTGAGCCGTGAAGAGCCTGTGGCCCTTCTGGAGCGTGCCCTGAGCAGCCTCAGGACCGTGGCCGATCGGCAAGAGGCACTCCTTCCCGCCGATCGCTTCCTGCAGGCAGCCGACGTCACCGTGGACACCCTGCGCCGGCTGGCCGTGGTCCATGGCCAGCCGATCGATCTGACGCCGACCGAGTTCGAGATCCTCACCTACCTGCTGCGTCACCAGAACAGGGTGATCTCCTGCCGTGAGCTGGTCGCCCACATCCACGGCTGCGAGCTGGACGAGCGAGATGCCCGCCCTCTGCTGCGCGCCCACATCCACCGCCTGCGCCACAAGCTCGAGCACGATCCCGCCAATCCCCACGTTATCCGCACGGTACGCGGAAGCGGGTACGCCATCTCGGCAGAACACCGGCCCAGGGAGATCGAGTAAGCACCTCGCCCGACGGGTAAAAGCGCCGGGTTTCCTGGGAGCTTCCCTCTCCGAAACGAAATTGCACGCTTTCTGAAACGTTCCCGGAACCCAAAACCCCACCCCTCCATGCTAAACTGTGGGTGATGGATCCTTGGCTCCATCTACACCCGGTCAAAAGTCTCACGACGAGTAGTCCTCCTCGTGGACGTCACGAATAGGCTAATTCAGACTGGCAGAGCCATTCGTGACAAGAGCCCGAAGCTATCCTCATGACGACTAGAAACATCCTGATCGTAGACGACGAACCCAGAGTGGCCTTTTTCCTGAGCAAAGCGCTGGAGCAAGCGAATCAGAACTATCGCATCGACATCGCTCATTCCGGCGAGGAAGCGCTGGAAATGCTCAACGCGTCCCCCGTGGACCTCCTCGTCACCGATCTGCGCATGCCGGGCATCAGCGGGCTCGAACTGCTGCGCTGGGTACAGGCATCTAGCCCTGAGACGCGCACGATCCTGATCACCGCTTACGGCAACGACGAGGTCGAGGCGGAGGCCCATCGGCTGGAAGCATACCGCTACGTCACCAAACCGTTCAATCTGAAGGACTTTACCCAGGTGGTGCGAGAGGCGTTGCGCGACGTAGCCATCAGCCAGCCCGGCCTCGTCGTCCTGTCCGACGAAGCCTTCGAGTCCATCGCGAGGGAATTGGACAACTTGTGCCACGACATCGGCGCGCAGTGCATCCTCCTGGCCGACATGCTGGGGCAACGGCTGGTGGAGGTCGGTATCACAGACGGCTTCGACTCCGCCGCCCTGCTCTCTCTCTTGGCCGGCAGCTTTGCCACCACCGGCGAGCTGGCCCGGCAATTCGGCAGCGGCGAAGCGGCCAATCTCAATTTCCACCAGGGCAGCCGCTACGAGGTCTACTCGGCCTCCATCGGCGATAACCTCTTCATGGCCATGCTCTACGAGCGCCGCGTCCAATCCAGCCGCATCGGCCTCGTCTGGCTGTACACGCGACGGGCGATCGACCGCCTGCTCACCATCCTTTCGTCTTCCAGCGCCGGAACACAGACCCAGACGCTGGACGCCGAGTTCGGCCCCTCTCTGATGGCGGAACTGGATACGGTTTTCCCCGGCGCCCAACCACAGGCGGAACCCGCTCTTCAGGAAGAGCCAGCACGTCCTGCATCGGCGGGCGCGGAAAGGCCCTCGCCCACCGAACCGAGCGTTCCCCTGCAAGAGACCGAAGAAGCAACGGAGCCTGCCCCGAGCCCAACCCTAATCGAGGCAAAGCCCACCATCGAAGAAACGCCATCTGAAAGCATGTCCGCCATGAAGGAAACGAGTGAGGAAGAACTTCTCAGCTTGGAAGAAGCTATCGCGCAGGGTCTCATCCCCTCGAATCTGATCAACGGATGATCGCGACATCACAACAGACAAGGAGAACTGGTCCGTGACCGCAAAACGCATCTTGCTGGTAGACGATGAGCCTAACGTCGTCAAGTCCTGCGCCAGAATGCTGGAACTGGAGGGCTTTGCAGTGCAGGGAGTCACCAGCGGCACAGAGGCGATCAATCTATACCAAAACAGCAACTTTGACTTGGTCCTAACCGACCTCAAGATGCCCGACGCGGATGGGCTGGAGGTGCTGACCGCGGTCCGGGAACACAATCCCAGTGCAGCGGTCGTCATCTTCACCGCCTATGGCACCAAGGAAAGCGTGGTCGAGGCACTGCGGCTGGGGGCACGCGAGTTCCTCGAAAAGCCGCTGGACACCAAGTCGCTGGTCGCCACGGTGCGCCGCATCCTGAGGCAAGGGGATGGCGCCGCCGTGCGAGGGAACCTGCGCACGATGAGCTTGCCCAACATTTTCCAGATCAATTGCACCGAGCGCAACCAGGCCCGCCTGCGGCTCCGACAAGGGAAGCAGGAAGGAAACATCTTTTTCGCAGATGGCGACGTCGTGCACGCAGAGCTGGGCTCGCGGGTCGGCGAGGAAGCGGTCTACGCTTTGCTGGCCTGGGAGAACGGAGATTTCGAAATCGAAATGGACGTGCCTGCACCCGCACGCACCGTGACGGCCAATTGGTCGGGCCTGTTGCTGGAAGGCATGCGTCGCCTCGATGAAGAAACCGCTGGGGTTGAGGAGCTGAACCAAACAGAAGGATTCAAAGCGGAAGGGAAGGCGACGGGCGACGAGAAAGGAACGATGGGGGACATGCTCCAAGAACTGGCCAAGACGCTCAAGACGATCGAGAACGTGATCGGCGTCGTCATCGCCGCCCGAGATGGGATTGTGCTGACCGAGATACTGGAGGAAGAGAATCCGGAAAAAGAGGCCGCAGTAGCAGTATTCGTGGGGAATGCCGCTGGCGTCATCGGAGAACCCCTGAGCCTGGGTGCCTTCAACTGGGGCACAGCGGGCGTCGGCAAAGACACGATGCTGATCTTGGAACAGCCCGATTACCACGTCGGCCTCTTGTTGGGCGAGCGCGCCTCACCTGCGATGGTAGCCATCAGCGCGCGGGAGATTCTCAAGCACGGAGCACGGTGAGATGGAAACGATCTTGAGGGATATCAATGCTGTGGTGGGAGTGACGGGCTCCTTCGTATGTAACGAGGAAGGGCACGTGATAGCCAGACTGATGCCCAACGTGTTCGACACGAACATGCTCTCGCCCGTGGGACGGACGATAGCTCAGACCATCGCCGGGCTAAAGATCGTCAGCCGGCGCAGGGTGGACGATCTCGACCTGGTCTACGATGATGGGCGCCTGATCGTCAAAAACGCGGGGGAGGGCTGCCTGTGCATCCTCTGTGTCAAGCGTGTCAACGTCCCACTGCTCAACCTGACGGCCAACGTCGCGGTCAAGAAGCTCCAGGAAAAGTTCAAAGAAGCCCTGCCTTCCCCGCCAATAGAAAAGACAGAGACGGAGGCCGAAGCGGAATCCAAGCCGGTCAAGAAGATGACGCTGGCCGAACTCATGGCCTCCAACATAAGATACTAGGCATCCTGGAATGGAGAGCGAGGTAACGAGATGAATACGGACTTTGGCCTGCCGGCAGAGATGGCCGAAATGATCGAAGAAGCCCTGACCAATCTACGCCGCATGACGGAGGCCGAGTGCGTGATACTGGCCGACATCAGCGGCCAGTTGATCAGCCTGCACGGGCAACTGGAGGAAGGCGATCCCGTGCTCGTCGCAGCCCTGGCCGCCGGAGACGTGGCGGCTATGGCCGAGTTAAGCCGGCAGATCGGTGAGGATAACCCCTGTGGATCGTTTCTTCACGAGGGCGAGCACAAGAGCATCTACTTGGCCAACGTGGCCGATAGCTTTATCTTGATCGTCATCTTTCGGGCCGAAACGCTCGTCGGCATGGTGCGGCTTTTCGCCGGACGCGCAGCAGAGAGAATTGGAGAGATAGCGCTCGACTTCAACGGGTTGATGGGCCAGCCAAAGCAGGTCCCCAGCACCGACTTTAGCGCTGCTCTGGCCGGTGAACTCGAAAGAGCCTTTGGCGAATTCTGATCACGCGACCGAGATATGTTCATCAACTGGAAGCTGCGCGAAATCAATCTAAAGATCGTCTACTACGGCCCGGCTCTCAGCGGAAAGACGACCAATCTGCAATACATCCATGCCAAGTCGAACCCCAGCATACGCGGCGACCTGGTCTCCCTCAAGACACGAGGTGACCGCACCATCTACTTTGACTTCCTGCAACTGGAGCTGGGGCAGATCGCCGGCCTAAAGCCCCGCTTCAACCTCTACACCATACCGGGGCAGGTCTACTACGTGGGTAGCCGCAAGCTGGTGCTGCAAGGAGCCGACGGCTTAGTCTTTGTCGCCGATTCGCAATGGAATCGAATGCAGGCCAACGTCGAGATGATTCGCAACATGGAGCAAAACCTGCGCGAGATGGGATTCAATCCACGAACGATGCCTCTCGTCTTGCAGTGCAACAAACGAGACTTGCCCTCGATCGCGCCGGTATCCCTGATCCGGCAGCAGCTTGGATGCAACGGCGCCCCCTCCTTCGAGTCGGTGGCCACCGAAGGGATGGGCGTTTTTGACACCCTGAAGGCGATCATCAATCTGGTGGTGAAGCAGGCCCAGAAGCAACTCTAGACAGGAGACCTACCGTGGATTCTCAGCCGAACTCTCTGAAAGACATCCTGCACGCAATGCACGAGGTTGGGCAGTTCGAGGCCGTGTTTCTGGCCTCCCAAGACGGTTTGCTCATCGCCACCGAACCCACTGACTATGACCCAGAAATCACGGCAGCCACCGTCGCGCTGCTCCGAAAGGTCAGCGGTAGCACGCGAATGCAATTGGGTATGGCAGAACTGGACGAGGTAACCATCCGCAGCCGCGACCACGTTCGCCTCGTGTGCCGATATTTGGCCGTCGGAGAACAGGGGCTGATCCTGGTCGTGATCGTGCCACCGGGCCGCTACTATCGCCGCGCGACCAACCAAGCTATCAAACAGATCGAACGATTGTTAACCTGATCCTTTTTGAATTGATCCATGAACCAGGAAACCATACTCATCATCGAAGACGACGCCGAAATACAAGAGTTTCTCCGTGACGCCGTGCTGGTGCCATCTGGATACCAGGTACTGACGGCCTTCGATGGTCAGGAAGGGTTGGCACGCGCGCTTGCCGATCGGCCAGACGTAATCCTGCTTGATCTGATGCTGCCCCGTCTCCACGGGCTGGAACTCATGCGCTTGCTCCAGAAGCAGGACTGTTACATCCCAACCATCGTGCTGACCGCCTACAGCTCCGAGCAGGAGATTCTCAAGGCCTTTCATCTGGGTGCAAAGGATTTCCTGCAAAAGCCCTTCCAGGTGGAGGACGTTTGGGCGGCCATCGAGAAGGCATTGACAGAAGAGCGGCTGCGGCAGGAAAGGGAAAACCTGACCTGCGCGTTGGCCCAGGCCAATCAGCGGTTGCAGCAACAGGTGCAGGACTGGGCCACTCTCAACGACATCGCCAAGGCCATCAGCTCCACGCTGGAGGAACCCGAGATTTTTCGGCGCGTCGTGCAGAACGTCACCAGGATCCTGCAGGTGGAAGCCTGCTCGCTCCTGCTTGTGGATCAGGAGACAAACGAGTTGGAATTCACCATCACGCTTGAGGGAGATGCGGCACGCTTCTCCGGCTTGCGCCTCAAGCCGGGCCAAGGGATCGCCGGATGGGTCGCCAAGCACGGCCAGCCGCTCCTGGTCCCCGATGTGCGGGGCGATCCCCGTTTCTACGCCAGCGTCGATCACACCACCGGGTTTCAGTCCCGCTCGATCCTATGTGTGCCGTTGAGAGTCAAGGGGCGCGTCATCGGTGTGCTGGAGGCCATCAACAAGCGGGGCGGGCCAGAATCCAGGTTTACGGAGGAAGACCTGGAGATGCTGACGGCATTGGCCTCGTGGGTGGCAGTCGCCGTCGAGAACGCGTGGTTGAACCGGGCGTCACGAGAGATGGCCGCTGCGACGGCACTCAAGCAGACGGTGACCGCGCTGGCCCACCACATCAACAACCGGCTGATGACCTTTTCCCTCGAACTGGACGGCCTGGAGACGGAAGACTCGCTCGATCAGGAAGCGGTGAGTGACATCATCGCATCGGCCCGCAGATCCATTCACGAGGTCTCGGCCGTCGTCAAGGCCCTGGATCACATGGAAGAAGTCCAAACGGTACCCTACGTGGGCGCGTCGGAGATGCTGGACATCGAGGATGCGTTGCAGGAGCAACTCCGCAGAGTGGAAAGGCAACCTCAGCACATCAGAAGTGCGTGAAGCGTGATCTGACTCTCCATGCTTCATCCCCTCACAGCGCCGGGCCTGCCAGCTTGGCGATCTTGATCCCCACCTCTCGCCAGGTGATCTTGGAGATCCCCAGCTTCTGGCGCAGCTTGTCGGCCCCCATCCCCGCCCGATAGTCGCGCACGGCACACGTCCAACGTAGCATCTCGAACGAGAACCCCTGTGGGAGATCGGCTTGCTCGGCGACGTGCTTCAGCACGTACTCCAGGTTGCGGGCCGTGCAGGGGAAAAGCGCCTGTTCCGGCTGATACTGGGCCCGGTACTCGGCCAGCACGGCCGGCCACCACACCGGCAACCGCAGCTTGCGCTCCTTGTGACGGCGGCGGGGATTGGCGTAGCGGATCCACAAGATCGGCTGCGTGGGATCGCTCAAGTCGAGATGATTCATCACGACGTTCATACACTCGCCCTTCTTGATCCCGGTATGGAGGAGCAGCGTGGCCAGCAGGTGCGGGCGGGCATCGGGCTTATCGGCGTGGCGCAGCATCTGAGTTACCCCCAGCATCCGCTCGATCTCGGCCTCATAAAGGATCTCGGGCAGCGGCGTTATCACCGGCTTATGAATCACAGGCGCCGCCGGATCCTCAGGAAGCACGCCCGCCTCGGCCAGCCAACCAAAGAGAACCTTGAGCGTTGTCACGCGCCGGGCCAGCGACTTGGGGTTGCACGGCACGCCGCGTCCGCTCACCAGCCAGTCAGCGAACCGGTTCAGATCGCGGGTGGAAATATCCCCGACGGCAGTCCCCACTCCGACAAAATCGGCCAAGATATTCAGGTCCGACAGAAACGCCTTGATGGTGTTCTCCGCGAATCCCTGCCGCTGCATGTGGAACTCGAAGGCTCCCATGGCCGCGCGCAACGAGGAGCGAGCCGTCAGATCAGGTGGAGCCGCCACCTTGAGAGTCGCGGGCTCGGCACCAGGAGCATCTTCAATCGGCAAAGTCAGTTGTTCGGCCATTCAACCCCTTTCGTATAGCCGTTCGATGGCGCTATTCTACATCCAGGGAAGAACCGTGTCAAACCCGATGTGCCATCAGCAATGCCCCTGAAATGTTTCGCGCAGCGCCTCGCGATCGGCGGTGCCCGTGACGTACTCGTCGATCAGGCGTATCGCCCCCTGCCCGCAGACCTCCTGGCACTGACCGCAGTAGGCACAGCGGTCGCGGTAATGGATCAGCTTGAACCCTCCCGCTTCGTCGTGCTCCAACTCCAGGGCAAAGGCCGGGCAGTCACGCACGCATAGGCCGCACCCCTTGCACAAGGCAGCGTCGATGACCACCTTCCCCCGAAAGTAGGCGGGCAGCACGGGCGCCCCGAAGGGAAAGCGGACCGTGATCCGCCCTCTGAACAGCGTACGGAACATCTCCGGCAACAGGAGAACGAACGAACGGAAGCGCGACATTTCACCCCACCCCAATCCAGACTACGGCCAGGATCTGCACCAAGGCCAAGGGCGCCAGGACCTGCCAGCCGAGGCTGACCAGTTGGTCGATGCGCAGCCGGGCGTAGAGCACGCCCACCACCGAGAGCACCAGCAGGATCAGCACCGCCTTGACGCCAAAGAACACAGCCTCAAGCAACTCGACGTGCAGTCCGGGAAACGGAGCCATGCCGGCGGCGGAACCCCCCAGAAAGATGTTGACCAGCAGGAAGATACCGACCACCGTCTTGATCTGCAGGGAGAGCTGCCACAGCGCCAGCTTGCGCCCGCTGAACTCGGTCAACGGCCCGGCACTGATCTCGGACTCGGCCTTGGGGATATCGAAGGGCGACCGCTTCAGCTTGCCGATCAACCCCACGAGCGCCAGCACAAACCCCACCGGCTGCACGAGCGCCATCCAGACCGTGTGTGACTGCCACGCGGCGATGGCCGAGATCGACCATGAGCCACTGAGAATAGCCGGGCCAACCAGCGCCATCAGGAACGGCACCTCGTATGAGAAGTATTGCAGCAGCGAACGATTGCCCCCGACGATGCTAAAGACGCTGCCCGACATCCAGCCGGCCAGAAAGTAAGCCAACGCCGGGACGCTGAGCAAGAAAAACACTACGATCAGGTCACCCTCAAAGGCACGCAGAGGGTATCTGCCCACAGGTATGTACAACGCGGCAGTCAGCACTGCCGCCAGCGACGCCATCGGGAGCACCGCGCAGGCTGCCTGGTGAGCACCTATAGGCAGCACATCCTCCTTGGCCATCAGCTTGACCAAGTCCGCCAGCGGCTGAAACCAGGGGGGGCCGACACGCCCCTGCAAGCGTGCCGCCACCCGCCGGTCGATCCAATGAAAGGCCAACGCGCAGACAAAGAGAAACCCGAAACCGGGAAAGACCAGCAGGGCGAATCCTACGGACAGAACCTCGAACATATTTCACTCACCGATCGGCGCACGCGATACACAGGTCAACCCCGGAGAGCACCGTGGGCACGTCGGCGGTGTTGACATCCCGCAGTTGGTCGGGCAGCGTCATCAATGTGGTCAGCGTGGGCGTGCGCACCTTGACCCGCGCCGGCCGGTCGCTGCCGTCGCTGCGGATGTAATAGACCAACTCGCCGCGCGGTGCTTCGCAGCGGCTGACCACCTCGCCGGGCGGCACGCGCCGCGGCGCGCGCACCGCCAGTGGCCCCTCCGGTAGTTCGGTCAGCAGTTGGCGACACATTTCCAGGCTTTCGATGGTCTCCATCGAGCGTACCATCGTGCGCGCCCATACATCGCCTTCTTGGGCGATGATGGCGCGAAACTTGAGCCGGTCGTAGACGGCATAGGGTGCATCGCGCCGCAGATCCACGTCGACGCCTGAGGCCCGCGCCACAGGCCCGACCACGCAGTAACGCCGCACCTGTTCTGCCGACAAGTGTCCCACGCCGCGCGTGCGGGCCTGAAAAGTGCGTTCGTGCTGGACGATGCGCACAAAAACCTCAATCTGTCGCTCCAGCTCGTCGAGCCGCGCCAGGATAGAATGGGCGTGGTCCCGATCCAGGTCAATGCGCACGCCGCCGATGATGTTGACAGCGTGGGCCACCCGCCCGCCTGATAGCTCCTCCATCACGTCCAACACGATCTCGCGGTCGCGCCAGGTGTACATGAACAACGTTGTAAAGCCGATGTGCTCGGCCAGCACGCCCAGCCAGAGCAGATGGCTGTGGATGCGCTCCATCTCGCAGAGCAAGGTGCGTATGTAGAGCGCCCGCGGCGGCACCTCTAACCCCAGCAGCGCCTCCACTCCCTGACAGTAGGTCGTGGTATGCACATGCGAGCATATACCACACACGCGCTCCACCACGTGGACGTTCTGCACGTAATTGCGATCCTGGAAGATGCGTTCGAGCCCCCGGTGAACGTAGCCGATGCGCAGGGCGCTTTCCACGATCCGTTCGCCCTCGACGGTCAGCAGGAACGAGATCGGCTCCTTGAGCGCCGGATGCTGCGGGCCGATGGGGATCGTGATGCGGCTCACTCGACCTCCTTTCTCAACGGCGGCCCGCTGTCCCAATCGTCGGGCAGCAGGAGCGTATCCAGACCAGTGTGCCCTTCAAACACAACGCCCAACATCTCGGCCGCCTCGCGTTCGTAGAAGGCCGCGCCGGGGATCAGGTCGGTCAGGGTGGCGATACGCGCATCCTCCCGTGGCAGTGACGTGCGCAGCGTCAGCCCTTGTCTGTCCCAGAAGTGGTAGAGCAGCTCGATCTCGTCGCCGGTGTCGATCCCGGTGATGGTCGAGAGGTGACGCAGGCCGAAGCGCGTGATGAGCATTTGTACGGCCGGGCGGAGGTTCTCCGGTGTGAGGGTCACGATGGTCTCGTCTATGGGCATGGTCTGAGGCTCCAACGGATCGGTGGGAAAGCCCTCTCGCAGAGCCTCCAATATCAAGTCGACGTTCATTCGATCGTCTCCAACAGGCGCACCAGGCCGTCGATGATGGCTTCCGGCCGGCAGGGGCAGCCCGGCACGTACATATCCACCGGCACGACCCGATCGACGCCGCCCAGCACGTTGTAGCCATCGCGGAAGACGCCGCCCGAGCAACAGCAACTGCCCACCGCCACCACCCACCTGGGGGCGGGCATCTGCTCGTAGATGCGGCGCAGCCGGTCGCGCGACTGGCGCGTCACCGGGCCGGTGCAGAGCAGCACGTCGGCGTGGCGCGGCGAGGCCTCCTTCAGGATGCCCAGCCGCTCCACGTCGTAGCGCGGCGTGAGCAGGTCCACGATTTCGATATCGCAGCCGTTGCAGCCGCCGCTGTTAAAGTGCAACACCCACGGCGACTTTCTACGCGCCCAGCGCACGATACGGTCAATCATTCCCACCTCTACGCCCCCTCCCGGTCAGCACCAGCACGCTGACGACGATGCCCGCCAGGTAAGCCACTGCAATGCGATGCGACTCACCTCCCGACGGCAGCGTCGAGACGACCATCGTTGCCAGGTGCAGCAAGGAGAACATCAACGCCAATTGGAAGAAAGCGCGGTAGGTTAATTGTGCCTCCGCTGGCGGCAGGTCTTCGCCGCAGGCATAGGGCTGATGCTTCCCGGGATGCGCTTCTCCTTTGGCGGCCAACGCTCCGCCCAGCCGGTAGAGACCGTAGGCCAGCGCCAGGAATACGCACAGGGCGACCGGTGGGCTTAGCAATATGCTCTCAACCATCCCTCATCTCACGTCGTTCTAAACATCTGGCCCGGAGGTGCTCTCCGGGCCGCTCTCCTGTACCAGCGAATGTCGCATACCCCCTCGATCTTTGCCTGGCAAAACCCGCCCCCTCGGTCTCGGCCAGGTAATACCGTCCATCCGCTCTGACGATGAAGTCGGGGATGTAGCAGTGGAAGCCGTGCTCCTCGTCGTAGCAGGGAATCTCGAAGGGCACCACGCGGCTCCACGCTTCGACGCCCTCCCATTGCCAATCTGACCCACCCAGGTCAATGTGCTCCGCCGCCTGGAAGGGCAGGCTGACCGTCTTGACCTTGGTCTGCTTGCCTCGCCAGCGCAATTCCACGTCGGGCTCGAATAGATCTGGCATGATGGATTCTCCTTCAGGTTTCCAGGTTGGGTTTGCTGTAAATTCCGTTTTCAATGGTTTGGAAGGGGAATTGGAGGCGCTGGGGGGCAGTGCGCGTGCCGTCGGCGTCGTATTTGCCTTCCCAGGTTAGTTCTACTATTGGGGGTCTCGTCACGTTTCACGCATCACGTTCATCAACCGTCACCGTCACGCGCACGCGCTCAGGCAGGTCGCCGCCTGCGGCTGGCCGCTTATCCCTTTTTCACCCTTGCACTCCGCCGCGCGTTTACCAGTCGCTCAACGTAGGGTGACTCTCTCTCCTCCACCTGGAGGGCGGGAGTTAGCAGACACTTGGTCTGCTGCACCCGCTTGGACACACAGTTGTCAAAGTGCTCGCCTTTGCCGCTCAGCCTCCTTCAGCCCTTCGGCCTCCGGTTTCGAGCGAACGGGTCGCGCCATGCGCGGGTTAGGCCGCGCTTTGCTTCCAAGTTGTCTAGCAGCCTGTCGGAGAGAGGACTTCTCTCCGAACACAATTGGCGGTAAAATTGCGGTCATTGAACACGTCTAAAACTCTTGGCAAGGGGTGACGTTTATGGCCCGCAAATTCAAAACGGTT
>Ga0315548_1000064_pt1 | contig 84875 bp, 63 predicted proteins | sample SalMarSW160110MG_2_FD_202540 | JGI IMG/M metagenome (GOLD analysis project Ga0315548, IMG submission 202540) | Salt marsh sediment microbial communities from the Plum Island Ecosystem LTER, Massachusetts, United States - Salt Marsh Sediment SW1601-110 ... | reverse complement strand
TCAACCGTTTTGAATTTGCGGGCCATAAACGTCACCCCTTGCCAAGAGTTTTAGACGTGTTCAATGACCGCAATTTTACCGCCAATTGTGTTCGGAGAGAAGTCCTCTCTCCGACAGGCTGCTAGGCAAGTCGCACCAGAGGAACAGTACAAGGGGGCTGCCATGGCGGCCCCCTTTCAGTCGTCGGCAAACCGAAAAGGAGAGTGTATGGCCAGCAGCGTGAGCGTGATCATCACCGCCTTTCGCGAAGCGGCAACCATCGGCCGGGCCATCAAGGCGTTTCTTCCCCAATTGCCGGAGGACGCCGAGCTTCTGGTCGTGTGCCCCGATCCGGCGACGATCTCTACAGTGGACGACTATGCCACCCGCTATCCGGCCGTGCGCCACGTGGCCGACGCGCAACGGGGCAAACCGGCGGCCATCAACGCCGGACTGCAGACAGCGCGCGGCGACATCGTCGTGCTCACCGACGGGGATGTGATCGTAGCTGAGAACGCGCTGGCCCCGTTGCTGGCCCCTTTCGCCGACCCGCAGGTTGGGGCGGTGAGCGGGCATCCCCTCAGCGCCAGCCCGCGCGATACAGTCCTAGGCTACTGGTCGCACTTGCTCGTCGATAGCGCCCATCAGATGCGGCTGGCGCGCGACCGGGCCAGTGAGTTCCTCTTCGGCTCCGGTTACCTCTTTGCCTTCCGTCGTGCGCTGGTCGATCACATCCCTGAAGATGCGCTGGCCGAGGATGCCGTGATCTCGCACCTCATCGCCGACCAGGGATACCAAATTCGTTATGCCCCACAATCACACGTTCTCGTCAAGTACCCCACCACCTACCGAGACTGGCTGCGGCAGAAGGTGCGCTCCGCCGGCGGTCACGCTCAGAATTACGTGCGCCGATCTCCGCAGCGCATGCGCTCGGCTTGGCTGGAACTCCTCCACGGGACGCGGTTGGCCCTGTGCTATCCCCGCAATCCACGCGAGTTTCTCTGGACGCTGCTCCTTTTTCCCGCCAGGGTGCACCTGTGGCTGCTCGTGTTCATCAACGTGCGGCTGCTCCGTCGCCCTCTGAAGGCCCTCTGGGTGCGGGTCGAGACGACCAAGTAGCCGCCTTGACTGATCGGGAACGCGGGCATACAATTATCCTACGTTGAAGGGCACAAGCTAACATAGAAGGAGGTCACACGATGAGTTACCTGAGAATCCCCTTGGCTCTACTGGCTTTGGTCACGATATTCGGCGCCTGCTGCTGCGGCCTCATCGGCAACCTGGTCGGCGGCGTCGAGTTCACCGCTGGCGACTTTTCCGACGTGCCACCCTATCCAAACGCAGCACAGACGACAGAGTCAAATGAAGCCCTGAACCTTATGACCCTGGCCTTCAATCTCATCCCCGGGGAGGCCGAGTGGAAGCACTATACGACGAGCGACTCCGAAGACGACGTTTTGGACTGGTACGCGGAGCAACTACCCCGCCACGGCTGGGACGAGGCCTCGAGTGAAGACATCGGCCAGGTTCAAACCGAAGGCGGGGCATTCTTCGTGAAAGACAACACCATGCTCATCGTCTTCGCCGCTCCCAACCTGGACGACACCGGCGACACACACATCCTCATCGGGCGTATCGAAATGGAGGAGGAATAGCGCCAAGGCCATCTCGTCAAACTGGCGCAGTGAAGCGTGAAGCGCGATGCATGAGGCCGCGCTTCACGCTTCATTTCAGTAGTGGATGTTGACCAGTGTGCCCACCGAAGCCCAGTTAAAGAGCCATTGGGCTTCAGGCGTCGGCAGGTTGACACAGCCGTGGCTCATCGGATGACCAAAGTTAGAGTGCCAGTAGGTGCCGTGGATGGAGTAGCCTTTGTAGAAGTACATTGTATAGGGTACGTCAGGCAGGTAGTAACCGGGGCCTGCCATGTCATCGGCGACGTACTTGACATAGATGCGGTACTGACCCGTGGGCGTGGGCGTGCGCGGCAGGCCGGTGGAAACGAGGGTGCTGCGCACAGGGGTGCTCCCCTCGTAGGCGGTTAGTCGCTGCTTGCTGAGATCGACGTCGATCCAGCGGCCGCTGGTCGGTGCCGAGGGCGCAGGGGACGGAGAAGACGGAGCAGAGCTTCCGCCATCGGGGATGCGCAGCACCTGACCGACGTAGATCAGCGAGGGGTTGGCGATGGCATTGAACTGCGCCAGCGACCACACCGAGACACCGTACCGCAAGGCGATGGCCGAGAGGGTGTCGCCGCGCTTTACCACGTAGGTCTTACCCGAAGGAGCGGGCGACGATGGCGCTGGCGACGCACTTCCGCCCGGAATCACCAGCTTCTGCCCCACATAGATGCGGCTGGTGTTGACGATCCCGTTGGCGGCGGCTATCTCCTGGACGGAGGTGCCGTAGCGCAGCGCGATGCGGTATAGATTCTCCCCCGGCTGGACGACGTGCGTGCCACCTGACGAAGATGGTGCCGGCGAGGCCGAACCGCTGCCGGACGGGATAGTCAGCCGCTGCCCGACGTAGATGCGGCTGGTGTTGGTCAGGCCGTTGACCGCCGCTATTGTCTGCACCGTCGTACCGTAGCGCAACGAGATACGGTACAGGTTCTCCCCCGGCTGCACGACGTGGACGACCGTATCGCTCGCCAGGGCCGGCGTCGCCAGCGTCAAGGCCAGCAAGAGGGTTATGCTGAGTGTCAACAGTCTGCGCATGTGGCACCTCCTTCCCCGCATCCCAAACATTCTCATTTCAAGACACGGGGCAATACTTGGCACACATCATTATAACCCAGTCAGCCTTGCACCCCCATTACACATTGGTTACACTTGGGTGACGGAACGCTTACGCCCTCACGCAAAAAGCTCCGGCCTTTGAGCCAGAGCTTTTCTGCGTCAGGCGTCTATCTCACGCTGTCTCTTGGGCCTCCAAGGCGGTTCGTGACTCCACGTCGCCTTTCTTCCCACCCTGCGAGACCCAGATGAGGCTAATCACGAACCCGACGAGCATGATCGCGGCTCCGCTGAGATAGGGGTAGTCCACGTTCACGTCAAAGATGAACCCGGCCCAGATCGGCCCGACGATACGCCCCAGGTTCATAAACGAGTTGCTCAAACCCATCGTCGCGCCCTGGCCCACGGCGTCGCCCTGAGCGCGGTCGCCGGGCGACCGTCGTCGAAGGGTGGCTCGCTTGGAGGCCAGGGCAATGATCACCGTGCGCAGCAGCGTCTTGGAGAGGATGAACACGCCCGTCGCCAGCAGTACGCCCGGATAAGTGGTCGCCAGCAGCAGCACCACGAACCCCGCCGCGCTGGCGGCCAGCGAGGCCTTGATGATCGGCGCTTCGCCCCAGCGCTTGGTGAGCGGGCCGATGAGGATGGCCTTGCCCAGCGTCGAGACGAGGCCGACCACCGCCAGGATGGTGCCCACCTGCTCCGGGCCGTAGTCAAGCACCTGCGCCGCATACAGCCCAAAGATGGACTCGAAATTAGTCAGTCCGAAGCTGACCAGGAAGAGCAGGAACATCAGCAGGCCAATCGGGCCAAACAGCGCACGCCACAGCGCGCCCAGGTCGATGGTCCTCACCTTGCCCGCTTGCTGGCGCACCTCAATGGGCAGCGACTCGGGGAGCCACAGGGCGGCCAACACCAGGGCCGCCAGCGAAGAACCGGCAGCGATGAAGAAGGGCAATGCGAGGGAATCGCTCCCCAGCCATCCGCCGGCCGCCGGGCCAAGAATGAGGCCCAAGCCCATTGCCGCGCCGAGCATCCCCATCCCGCCGCCGCGGTCATGCTCTGACGTGCTATCGCTGATGTAGGCCAACGCCGTCGCCGTCGTCGCCGACGAGAGGACGCCGGAGAGCGCGCGAGAGGCGAAGAGCATCCACAGCTCCGTGGAAAGCCCGAACAACAGCGACGACAGGGCGTACCCCAGCAGCCCTAGCAGCAGGACCGGCTTGCGCCCGATGCGATCGGAGACGCTGCCCCAGATCGGGCCAAAGAGCAGCTCCAGCAGCGCCGAGGTGGAGATGAGCAGGCCCAGTTGGCTGCCGCCCGCCCCCATCTTCTCGATATAGAAGGGTAAAAGCGGTATCACCATACCGTAGCCCAGCATCACGACGACCAGGGCAAAGGTCAGGATGGCAATGTTCTTACGGTTGCTTGCGCTCACCCCAACTTGCTCCTCACGGAACACGCAACGCGAAACACGGGTCGCGCGTTCCGTCAAACTTACTCTGGCAGTGTAACGGTGCCTGCGCTACCATCCACCGTGACGACCTGTCCGCTGCGGATGCGCCGGGTCGCCACGCCGGTGCCCATCACCGCCGGGATGCCGTACTCGCGGGCCACGATGGAGCCGTGGCTGAGCGGCCCGCCGATGTCGGTGACGACCGCCGAGGCCATCGCAAAGAGCGGCGTCCAGGCGGGTGTCGTCGTGCTGGCCACCAGCACATCGCCGGGACGCATCTGGCCGAAATCCTGCGGACCACACAAGACGCGGGCGGGAGCCGTGACGCGGCCCGCACTGGCGCCGATGCCCTTGAGCGTGCCGCCGCTCTGACTGCCTTCCGCTGCCGGCGTCCAGGTTTCCATATCAAAGCCCATGTACTTTTTCCTCGGCGGCAGCATCGGCGGCGGGGCGACGCGCTTGAGCGCCTCGTGGATGGCTTTGCGCTGCGCGACGCGCTCGGCTATATCATCCCGCAGATTCTGAACCTGCGGCAGGTTCGCGATCACATCCTGCACCTCATCCACCTTGAGCCAAAAGATGTCGTCAGGTTGCGCGATGGCCCCGGCCTGCACGAAGCGGCGGCCCAACTCGCGCAGCATCTCGCGCAGCAAAGGGTAGCCCAGACCGATGTCGGCGAGGGCATTCTCGCGCACCTGGGCCATCGTCTGCGCCATCCCCAACGTCTTGCGGAAAACCCAGCGGCGCAATCCCTTCAGCCGGCTGAGTGTGGCCTCGGCAGATTGCACACGCTTTTCCTCGGCGGCGCGCTGGCGCTCGTGCGGATTGACGCCTTCGCTGCGCAAATACATCTTGACCGTTTCCAGCATCGGCGTGGGGTCGTCGAGTGGCAGCGGCTTGGCGAAATCCAGGTCGTAGATGATGTGGCCGTAGTCGTGCAAATGGTCCCGGAAACGTTCGCAGAAAGCCCGCCATCCTTCGACACGAACCGACGGTTCGCGCTCAGGATGCTCGGGCGATTGACCGTCTGTCAGTTGTGCGGCGAGTTGATCCGTCGGCGTCTCAAGCAGATACGCAGCCAGGTCACCGCGATCCTGACCCCACATGGCCAGGTCGTACAGCAACTTTTCAGCGCGGATGGGGGTGCTGTCGTAGCCCATCAGGAACGTCGCCGCAACGGGGTCGTCATCGCGTTGGACCATCTTTTCATAGACGCGGGTGAACAGCATCTCGCTGCCCGCCGAAGCGCCCGTCGTCGCCACCAGTAGGGAAGCCAAGTGCAACATTGCTGCATCGTTGACTTCCTGGATCGCAGTCCAGAGTTCGGCGTTGGGCATGGTCTCCAACGTCCTGTCCTGCCAGCGGGCGACCGTCTCCACGTAGCGTGGGCGTATCTCGTCCCGCCAGAGCGGGAGGGCCTCACGAATGATGCGTGGGAAGGAGAGCAGCATGCGGGTGAGAATCCACCACCACTGGCGCGGCGTGAAGGCGACGCCCATGTAGGCATAGTCGTTGATGGTCAGGATGTAGTCTTCGGGCAAGACCGGCTCGGAGCGGGTCAAAGGCCTCATCACCTCTTTGATGCCGACGCGGCCGACTGCCGGTAACCCCAAGGTCGCAAACAGCGGGCTGACCGGGTCGGGCATGATGTCCACGAGGCTGCCGCGCATGTACTGCCCCTTGGGATTGGGCCTTTTCCACTCGATGGCGGCGGGCGGCGTTTGCTCGCTCTGTGATTTGTGCAGCACGACCTCGCCGGTGCTGCCGTCTACGCTGATCGTTTGCCCACTTTGGATACGCTTGGTCGCCACGCCGGTGCCCATAACCGCCGGGATGCCGTACTCGCGGGCGACGATGGAGCCATGGCTGAACTGCCCGCCGATGTCAGTGACGACGGCGGCGGCGCGGGCGAACAGCGGCGTCCAGGCCGGTGTGGTGATCGTGGCAACCAGGATATCCCCCGGTTCCATCTGACCAAAGTCATCCGGGCCATGCAAGACGCGAGCGGTGCCGGTCACACGGCCAGGGCTTGTGCCGGCGCCACGAATAGTATCGCTGACTTGGTCGCCATCGTGCGCGGCCACAAACGTGTTCAGGTCAAGCCCCATCCACCTCGACTTTGGAGGGAGCACCGGCGGAGGGGTCGCGCGCTGTTCGGCACGCCACACGGCCTTGCGTTGCCTGACGGCGTCGGCCATGGAGTTGATGGATTCGCCCTTGTCGAGCGCGCCGGCAGCCTGCTCGACCTCATCCTGGAACAGCCAAAAGACGTCGTCAGGTTGCTCGACGGCGCCGGCCTGTACCAGCCGACGCCCCAACTCCCGCAGCATGCGCCGCAGTTGTGGATAGCCCAGGCCCAGATCGGCCAGGCCCTCCTCACGCTGGGGGACGCCCTTTTGCGCCCAGGTGACGAGCCTGCGAAACAGCGCCAGGCGCAGTCCTTTCAGCCGCTCGAGCATGGCCTGAGTCGCCTGTTCGCGTCGCCCGGCGGCAGCTTGCTGGCGTGCATAGGGACTCGCACACTGGCCGCTGAGAAACATCTTGCACGTATCCAGCAGCGGGGTGGGGTCATCGGCCGGCAGCGGCTTGGCAAAGTCGAGGTCGTAGATGATGTGCCCGTACTCCTGCAAGTGAGTGTGGAAGCGGCTTTGCCACCCGCGCCAATCCTCGGCCTCCACACCCGACGGTACCTGGTCGTCTTCCAGTTGAACGGCCAACTGCCGGGCCGGCGTTTTGGCAACGTAGGTGGCCAGAGTAGGGCGCGCGCGGCACCAGATGGCAATGTCGTAGAGCGACTTTTCGGCCAGGATGGGGGTACTGTCGAATCCCAACACATAGGTCAGGGCCGGGGGGTCGTCCTTACGCTTGATCAGCCGATCATAGACGCGGGTGAACAGCATCTCGCTCAGGTTGGCGTTTGGAAAAAGGGCGGACTGGTACAAGGCGTAGATGTCAAACGACGCATCCGCGATTTGGCGCACGCCAACCAGTATGTCAATTGCCGGCAGTTCGTTCAATGGCCCTGCCTGCCACCGCCGGATGGTTTCGACGTAGCGCGGGTGAACCACGTCACGCCAGCGCGTTTCTGCGTGACGCATCATGCGCGGCATGGTGAAAGGCATAGTGATCACCAACCTCAACATCTGCTTGGGTGTAAACCGGGCAGAATAGTAGGCGTAATCGTTGATGGTGACGACTGTCTCTTCCGGCCATCCCTCTTGAGTGCCCCCAAGCTCGCCCATCAGTCGCCTGGTATCGGCATTGATGGCAGCCCGGCCCAACGTGGCGAACAAGGGTGTCAGCGGATTGGGCAGCAGCTCGGCGACGCTGGCGCGCACGTACTGGCCCTTGGGATCGGGCATGGGCCATTCAGTTGGTGGTTCAGCCTCTGGCTCCGGCAGGGCCGTGATGGGCCGGGCCTGCACGATGGCGAACGTGCCATCCGCTAACGCCCACTCGATGTCCATCGGCATCCCATACAGCTCTTCGATCTGTACCCCTAACCGCGCCAGCTCGGCGGCCTGCTCGTCGTCGAGCACGGGCGCGTTGCGCAGTTCTTCCGGCACCGGCTGCTCTTCCGTGCCTTCCTCGACACGCACGGTCATTGCCTGCTTGTCGGCCGTCTCGCGGGTCAGCACCTTGCCGGTCGCCTTGTCCACCGTGAGGCTGTCCGGCGTCACCAGCCCGCCCACCACCGCCTCGCCCAGCCCCCAGGCCGCGCTGATCACCGCCTCGTCGCGCTTTCCCGTGACGGGGTTGGCGGTGAACATGATGCCCGCTGCCTCGGCAGGCACCAATTCCTGCACCACCACCGCCAGGCTGACCGCGCCCTGGTCGATGTCGTGCCGCGCCCGGTAGCCGATGGCGCGCGCCGTCCACAAGGACGCCCAGCAACGCTTGACCGCGTCCAGCACGGCATCGGCACCCTGCACGTTGAGAAACGTCTCCTGCTGTCCGGCGAAGGAGGCCTCGGGCAGGTCCTCGGCCGTGGCCGAGGAACGCACGGCAACGGCAACGGACTGCGTCCGTTGCTTGGGCGAATCGCTTCGCGATTCGCCAGCCATCGCCGACATTTTGTTTCCTAGGCCAGCATAAGCAGTCTGGATGGCGTCGGCGATATCCTGCGGCATGGCAGCCTGTGCGAACAAGGCGGAAATGGCGCGCGAGGCGCTCTCCAGCGTGGCGGGTTGTGCGGCATCCACCGCTTCCAGCGTCGCCAGGATACGCGGCTGCAGGCCGTTCTTGGCCACGAACTGCTTGTAGGCCGCGGTGGTCAAGTGGAACCCATCGGGCACCGGCAGGCCGGCGGTGATGAGCCGGGCCAGGGAAGCCCCCTTGCCGCCCACGGCTTCCAGCTCTGCCCCTGGATCGTCCAGGGGTAGAACATACTCGGAGGATAAGTTCGTAACCATATTTAGACCCCCTCAAGTCTCTTTCTTCCCACGTACATGCCGTAGCCGAAGTACTCGTCGAGGTTCTGGGGCACGATCCCGCCCTCGCGTACGCTCTTGACGAATTCTCGATACGCCGGATTTCGGATATACATAGCCAGTCCTCGGAGCGCGCTACTGATCATGCCGCCCCAGCCATAGCGCCGCAGCAACAGCCTGGCTTCCTTCCCCGCGTCGACTGCATGGATGCGCATCGTGATGCCCTGTAACCCGGCGTTCTCCAACAAGCCCACCCAGCCGTCGGCCGTCAGCGGTTGCACGCAGGCGCCCACGTCCTGGGAGGCCCAGGCGACCAACTCCGGCGGAGGCGGCACCTTGAGCCAGGTGGACTCGGCCAGCCCCACGTACCCGCCCGGTCGGGTCACGCGCACATATTCGTTGACCGCGCGCTGCTTGTCCTCTGGAAAAGAGGTTACGGACTCGGTGATGACGGCATCGAACAGGTCATCATCGAAGGGCAGGTCCTGGGCATCGGCCACCCGGAACTCGACCCGATCCGCCACCCCTTCACGACTGGCCCGCTCCTCGGACCGTTCGACCATTTTGGCGCGAATGTCCACCCCCACCACGCGGCAGCCATACTGCCTGGCGAGAAAGCAAGACGTCACGCCGGCGCCGCAGCCCACGTCCAGGACGTACGCGCCCTCGCCGATGTGACACAACCCGGCGAGTTCTTTTGTGCCTTCGAGGCCGCCAAAGTGCTTGGTGAGCCCCGCCTCGGCAGCGAAATCAAAAAAGGTCTGCTGATTCTCCATTCGAGCACCTCCGTTTGGTCGATTACCACACACCCGGCAGCAGGCGGTAGCGCACCTGCCGGGCGTACTCAACATAGCCGGGAAGCTCGGCCTGCAACGTGCGATCTTCGAGCGCGGTGCGGATCACCATGAGCATCGCGATCAGGATGGCGGGCGCCAACGCCCACGACGAGCCCAGGAACAATGCCATACACGGAAAGAGCAGGATGATACCCACGTACATGGGGTGACGCACGTAGCGGTACGGGCCGCCAGTGACGACCTGGTGCCCCCGGTCCTCCTGGATGCGCACCATCCGGCCCAGGTACGTGTTCGTGAGGATCGTCCAAAAGATCAGGCCGCCGGCCAGGACGATGCCCACCAGTCCGAGCACCTGCAAGGCCGCGGGCATCTGTGACCGTTGATCCCGGCCCACATCCAGCCCGGCGAGAACCAGCGTGGCCAGGAGCAGGACTGTGTAGATCGCCATGATGACCTTGTCCCAGACCTTGACGTTCTCCGCCACTTGGCTGCGTTCCTTGAGCAGGTCCGGGGCCTTGATTGTGCCCCACACCGCGTAAGCCAGCAAGAAAACGCCATAGAGCAGCGAGAGAATCCATGCCGCCGGCCAGTCCAGACGGCCGGCCGGGACGAACAGCAAGAGGTCCATGATCAGGATGACGACGAACACCGCAACGACCCGCTTGAGCAACGCACGCCAGATGGCGGGCCGGGCTTCACTGGCCGGTAACGGTCCCATCACACGACCTCCTTATGCTATCCAGGTTTCCGTCCAACAATCAAGGCATAGCCCATGTACTGTTTTCCACGTTTTGTGATTTGATCGTCGATGCGGCTTGCTTCTCTGATCCGCGCATCGCGCAATAGCGTAAGAATGATTTTGGGGTAAGCTCGGATCATAAAAGCCAGAAAGCCGCCACAGCCCATCTCTTTGAGGGGGCTTGGCGCGGCCACGTTCTTCGTTTCCACCATTTGAAGCTCCTGCAATCCGGCCTGTGCGAACAGCTCCCGCAGAGAATCAGGGGTGAAATACCCATAGGTGGCCGGGTGCCGGGCAAATGCTTCGAGCAACCCTGGCGGTGTCGCCGGATCGACGGTGGTCTCATTTGCCCCGATCAGCCCGCCGGGTCGCAGGACGCGCATCATCTCCTGGAGGGCCAGTATCTTGTCGCCGGGTAGCGGGGTCAAAACGGATTCTATGAGCACCACATCAAACCGGCCATCATCAAAAGGCAGTTGATAGGCATCGGCGGTTCTGAATTCGACCCTGTCCGTCAATCCCATCCGGCCTGCTCTCTCGTTGGCCTTGGCGATCATCACCTCAGAGATATCGATCCCGTGGACACGGGCGCCGTATTGCTCTGCAATCAGGCAGGCCGTATGGCCGGCCCCGCAACCGACGTCAAGGATTCGTTTGGCTTCATCGATCTGGCACATCTCCAACAATGTGCGTGTGGCGTCCTGCCCGCCCATGTGTATTCCCGGTATCGTATCGGCAAGCTGGCCGACAAAGTCGTACCACTCGCGCGTGCCAATCGGCTTTGAACTTGTACCAATCTTTCGATCCATTTGACGATCATTTTGGTTGGAGACGACATCGGATTTCATGTTTCTTCCTCCTGATACGATTCAACGGTACTGGAGCAGCCTTCCGGCTTCAAGCGCCTCACGCTTTCACCCTCACGAATCCGGTTCACCGAGACTAGCGTTAAATTCAAGTCCCAAAGCTTGTTTAGAACGCCACGCAGCCCAGCCTGGTCGATGAGGCCGATCAGTGTGGTGATAGGCGGGCTCTCGCTCTCGGTCACGACCGTCAGGCCGCTGAACCAATCCGACCAGCGATCGTCGAGCTTGCCCCTTACCTGGATTTGATAGACCACTCGTTTGTCGTGTTCAGCCATCGCAAGTCTTCCTCGTCCGTTGCGCTCCTAGTATACCCCTCAAGTGGGTAGGTTGTCACCCCCCAAGGTGGGTGGTCGGGGTGGGTGGTTTTGTGAAAGCCTCTCAAGAGCGCACTCTCCCACGTCCGGGAGAATGACCGCCTTCCACAGGAGGCACAAAGGCTATTTTTGACCTGACGCGGTTTTGGGTTTATACTTGAGGTTGGGCTGGCATAATGGCCGTTGTCGGAAGTTAAGCCAACTATACCTTAGGAGACAAGAGAAGGATTCACAGCGAACGGAGGAAGGCAGTGCAACACAAAGAGATTGTTCAGGTAATTCAACAAGCCGCTAGAGAAGGTGCAACGAACCTAGAACTATCTGGGCAAGCATTGACCGAGCTGCCGCCCGAGGTCGTCCAACTGACCAACCTGCAAGAGTTGTGGCTTGACGGCAACCGACTGACCGAGCTGCCGCCCGAGATCGTCCAACTGACCAATTTGCAGACGCTCCGGCTCAACGACAACCGGCTGACCGAGCTGTCGCCCGAGATCGTCCAACTGACCAACCTGCAGACGCTTTTCCTCAGCAACAACCGGCTGGCCGAGCTGCCACCCGAGGTCGGCCAACTGACCAACCTGCAGACGCTTTCCCTCAAAGACAACCGGCTGGCCGAGCTGCCACCCGAGATCCTCGAACTGACCAACCTGCAAGAGTTTTCCCTTAGCAACAACCAGTTGACCGGACTGCCACCCGGGATCGGCCGACTGACCAACCTGCAGACGCTTTCCCTCGACAACAACCTGCTGACCGGGATGCCGCCCGAGATCGGCCAAGTGACCAATCTGCAGTCGCTTTCCCTTGACAACAACCTGCTGACCGAGCTGCCGCCCGAGATCGGCCAGCTGACCAACCTGCAGACGCTTTTCCTCAGCAACAACCAGCTGACCGAGCTGCCGCCCGAGATCGTCCAACTGACCAACCTGCAGACGCTTTTCCTCAGCAACAACCAGCTGACCGAGTTGCCGCCCGAGATCGGCCAACTGACCAACCTGCAGACGCTTTGGCTCGACAACAACCGGCTGACCGAGCTGCCGCCCGAGATCGTCCAACTGACCAACCTGCAGACGCTCCATCTCCGCAACAACCAGCTGACCGAGCTGCCGCCCGAGATCGGCCAACTGACCAACCTGCAGACGCTTTGGCTCGACAACAACCAGCTGACCGAGTTGCCGCCCGAGATCGTCCAACTGACCAACCTGCAGTTGTTTCACCTTGGCAACAATCCCCTCCGCACCCCTCCCCCAGAAATCGCCGCACGAGGTTGGGAGGATGTAAGAGATTTCTTGCGCGACTTGATCGCAGGCTCAGTTACCCGCTACGAGGCCAAACTGTTACTAGTTGGCGAGGGAGGAACAGGAAAAACGTCTCTTCTGCGCGCTCTGCAAGGCGATCCCTTCATCGAGGGACTCTCCACCACACACGGCATTGACACCAAGCTCTACTGCCTCCTTCACCCTGATAAACCGGGAGAGTATATAACGCTCAACGTGTGGGATTTTGGTGGACAGCAAATCTATCATACCACTCACCAGTTTTTTATGACCAAACGCTCTCTATACCTGCTTGTATGGAACGCCAGACTCGACACCGACCAAGCCAGGCTGGATCACTGGCTTAGAAACATCCAGATCCTTGCTCCCGAGGCTCCCATCTTGCTGGTAGCAACCCACATCGACGAGCGCCCCGCGGACTTTAATTACAACCGTTTTGAGACAGCCTACCCCCAACTGGTGGGACACATTGGCGTGAGCAACAAAACAGGAGTAGGCATTGAAGAACTAAAAGAGATCATTGCACGTGAAGCAGTAAAGCTTCCCCTGATGGAACAACAGTGGCCCGCAACCTGGTGTAAAGCCGAAGAAGCTTTAAACGCCCACAGCGCCTACCATCTCTCGCAAGCCGATTACATAGAAGTATGCGTTCAACAAGGTGTCAAGGCGGAAATCGCGCAGACTGCCCTAGGAGGGTATCTGCACGACCTGGGCAAAATCCTTTATTATCAAGAAGACGACGTGCTCTGCGACTTTGTCGTTCTCAAGCCCAACTGGCTCACCGAGGCCATCAGTCTAGTGCTCGACGATAAAATCGTCCGAACCAATGGCGGCCTGCTGGCCCACGAGGACTTTTCTCGCATCTGGGGGAATTATGATCGAGCCCTCTATCCACGTTTCCTTCGACTAATGGAGAAATTCCTCATCAGTTACAAGCTACCTGCAGATGCTCCCGGTCAAGAAGCAACACACAGCCTCGTGCCACTGAGGCTACCTCACAGCGTGCCGCAGGATATGCCACACTGGTCAGATATTCTACCAGACAAACCCGAAATCAATATGGTCTTTCAATTACAGGGCTTCACCCCGCCAGGACTTATGAGTTGGTTCATCGTGCTAACCCATCCCTACACCCAAGGTATACATTGGCGGGATGGTGTGCGATTACAGTACGATGGTCATCAAGCAGAGGCCATTCTCAACCCCAGCACGCACGAGTTATGCCTCCGCGTGCGCGGACCATCACCTTACAACTTTTTCAGCATCTTGCACCATACGATAAATGACAGAATATTAGGATTTTATGAAGGCCTAGCATACAAACGCTTGGTGCCGTGCAACTGCCACCTAGGCCAAGAGGAAGAAGATATTCCCTGTCCCTATTATCACGACTACGAGCGCCTGGTTGAACGGATGCAGCACAACAAGCTGACCGCTGAATGTGACGAGTCATTCCAAGAAGTATCTGTACCTGTGTTACTGTATGGCATCCATTACTCCACAAATGATCAGGTCGCCGCCAAGCTAGATGAGATCCACTCAGCTATCGAGCAAGGACACGAAGAAATCACAGACAGGCTTGTTGAGCTTTCCCAAGGGTTCGAGCTGCTTAGGCGGGAATTCACCCGCCTCTGGAACTATGAAATGGCAAGCATCGACGCTGAATGTCCCAACACCTTCATACTTGTCCCCAGTTGGGAGAAGCCCTCCAATCTAGAAGAACTTCTTGGAAGCAAATATACCCTTCATCTGATGTGTCAACACCCAAGCGAACCGCACGTCGTCAGGGAAGAAAAAGGCTATACTGTCATTCAATCTTATGAATGGTGGGCGAAACTCACGCCGTGGCTTGAGAAAATGATGCGTTACTTGCGTTATATCCCCAAGGTGGGTGTCATCAGCGAGTTCTACGACGACCAAGTCGCCAAAGACATCCAGGCCAGCCTAAAGGTTTTCGAGACCATCCTTGACAGCATACCAGAAAAATCTGGCGCCCACGACAAACCAGAGCGTATGCAGGGCGCAAAAGGGCACATCAAAGAAATCGAGGCCACAGGCCCCGCGCTACGCCTACTGCATAGCTTTCTCAAAGAGGCAGATCCCGAGGAAGACTGGTGTAGCTTGCACAAGACAGTGACGCGCGATGGAAATATCCTTTGGCTTTGCGAGAAACATCGAGCAATCCACAGGATATAAATCCCTTGCAGGAGGAAAGGGAAAAGCCCTAGCAAATGCTGGGATTTTCGTTTAGTCAGGTAGGCTGCGTTGAGGCGCGCCGGAGGCCCGAAGCGAAACCCAGGGCAACTTAACACGGCACATTTTGCAGTAGCGCGGCTATGCAAAAACGTAGCCCAACAGGAAAGGCACTTCAGACCGGTTGGTCCGAGGTTCGAATCCTTACGGGCCACGTCCTCGGAAACCCCTAGGACAACCCCAGCTCCCTGGCCCGCTGCACCGCATCCGACCTGCTGTGGACGCCCAGCTTGCCGTAGACGTTCTTGATGTGAAAGCGAACGGTGTTCGCCGAGATGCAGAGCCGTTCCGCGATCTCGGTGCTCGATAGATGGGTGTTCAGGAGCCGCAACACCTCCAGCTCGCGCGCGCTGAGCGGCTCTGCGAGAGCAGACGGGAGCGGGGGCAGAGGGGCCGCAGGGGCTTTTCGCTCCTCCACGCCCAATGCCGTCAACAGCTCACCCACATACTCCGGCGCAATATTGCGCGCGATCCCGCGCTTCGCCGCCTCTCGCATCAGCCTCGCCATCGGCTCGCCCTCACCGGCAAAGGTGCCCACGTACCCCTTCGGCTCGGCAAGAGAAAGGGCATACTCCAGAGCATCCATCGCCCGATCGGGATCGCCTTGCGCCTGGTAAGCCAGCGCCTGAAGCACGTAGATCTCTACCAACATCCCCGGACGCCCGCGCCACTCGGCGACCGGCACCAGGGATTCTAGCAGCTTCAGCGCCTCGCCGGGCCGCTCCTGGGCGATCAGCAGTCGCGCCAACACGAGCAGCTCGTACTTGCGCATGCGAAGGTCGTATGAGTCCCTGGCCTCCTCCTGCAAGGGTGTGTCGATGTACTTGAACAGATCGCGCTCCTCCGCCCAGCGCCGGGCCGGTTCGAGATCTCCCTGCGCGACCCACATCCACGCCTGGAACATCGCGACGGAGAGATCGTCCAGGTCGGTGAGGTCAAACTTGACAGCCAGTTCCTGCGCCTTCCAGAGCGCATCCCAGGCGCTGTCCATATCCCCCTGCGCCCACCGGACGCGCGCCAGACAGATGTAGGCATCCAACGGGCCGACCTCCGTCCACTGCTCCGTCAACTCGATACCTTCCAAGAGATAGCGCTCCGCCGCGTCGAGATCGCCCCACTCCCGCGATAGCTCTCCCAGGCCGATCAGCGCCTGACCGGCGATAGGCATTCGCCGCCCCTGCGCGTCGGTTGCCAGATCCACCGCTCTCTGGTAGGCAGCCGCTGCCTCGCGGGGCCGGCCCTGCCGCATCAAGAGCTCGGCGCGGTTGCAGGTGATCATGACAGAAAGCATCACGTTGCCCGCCCCCTGACTCATGCTGAATACCTCGTCAAGGGCATGATCGTCAACCACACCCTCACCGCTGACCAACTGAGCTGTGCGCAGGATCCAGGTGGCAAACATGCGTATGAACTGCTCTTCCTCCGGCAGTTGCTCCAGTGCACGGCGAGATAGCTCGATGGCAGGACCCGTCTGCCCTCGGAGACCAGCCATCAGGCCCCGCAGGGCGGTCACCCGGCCGGAAACACGTTCATCTCCCTCCTCTATATCCTGCAAGAGGGATTCGATGACCTTGAGGGATTGGCTCTGCCACAACAGCATCCAGGCATACAAGACACACAACGTCGGACGGGCGCGCACCAAATCGTCCGGCAGCGCGCCGATCCAGCGCAGGAACGTGGCTACCTCGCCCCGCATCAGGGTCGCCTCGGCGTTCTGCTCGATCAAATCTGCCGCCCGGTCGAGATCCTCTGCCGCCAACGCGTGGTCTATCGCCTCGGCCGTCAGCCCGTTGCGCTCGAGCCACTCGCTGGCCCGGTGGTGCAGGCCCGGCACGCGATCCGGGTGCTTCTGGTGCAACCGCTGGCGCAGCAGGTCGGCAAAGAGGCGGTGGTAGCGGTACCAACGCCGCTCGTTGTCTAGCGGGAAGATGAACAGGTTGGATGACTCGAGATGCTCCAAGACAGATTGAGACTGGAGATTGGAGACTGGCGATTGGGCTTCGTCAAATCGCACAGCGTCGCACAAAGGGCCACACAGTCGATCCAGCATCGACGTTTGCAGCAGAAACGCCTGCACGTACTCCGGCTCGCGGCGCAGGACCTCCTCCAGCAGGTAGTCGAGGATGTAGCGGTTGGAGCCGGTGAACGCGGCGACGAACTTGGAAACGTCGTCTTGCCCCTGAAGTGAGAGAGCCGCCATCTGCAGGCCAGCGACCCACCCCTCGGTGCGGAAGGACAGCGCTTCGACGTTGTCGGCTGAGAGCGCCAACCCCATCACCCGGCCCAGGAACTCTTGCGCCTCGTCAGGCGTGAAACGCAGATCGACCAGGCGCAGCTCGGTCAACTGCCCCCGCCCGCGCAGCCGCGCCACCGGCAGAGGGGGATCGGCGCGCGTGGCGATGACCAGGTGCAGGTTGTCTGGCAGGTGGTCGAGGAGAAACGTGAGGGCATCGTGGACCGGCTGAGCTATGACGAGGTGATAGTCGTCGAGGACCAGGATCAAGGGCTCCGGCGCAGCGGCGACTTGGTTGATCAGCGCAGTCAGGGACGCCTCTGCTGCAGCAGGCGTGCTGGCGTCGGCGAACGCATTCTCCCCGGTTTCCACATCCACCGTCCGCAGCGCGGCCGCGAGGTAGGCCAGGAAGCGAGCTGGGTCGTTGTCCCCCTCGTCCAGCGAGAGCCAGGCGACGGGCCGGCCGCTGCTCGCTGCCCACGCGCTGACCAGCGTCGTCTTGCCAAAGCCCGCCGGCGCAGAGACGAGGGTCAGCTTGCGTCCCAGGTGCAGCCCTTCGTCCAGCCGCTCGATCAGACGAGGGCGGACCACCAGCCCAGGCCGGGGTGAAGGCATGTAGAGTTTGGTGTTCAGGAGAGGAGTAGCCATTGAACGCTCTCATTATAGACCCATGGCATCGCTGGCACAACTGATGCCTGTTCCCTTCCTGAGAAGCGGAGCAAGTGGATTGAAAAACCGGTTGCACCGAAGGGGCAGTTGGCGTACAATGCACGCAAGCGAGGAGACAAGACAATGAGAAGACAGGTTTTTTTCGTGCTGTCTGTGTTGGCAGCGATGCTGCTGGCCTGCATCGCTCCAGTTCGGGCCGACGACTCCTTTCCCGAGGACGATCTCGAGTTGGCCCGCCGTTACGCCCCCGTGCTCTACTTCCACCCCGACGAGGTCTTCCGCCCCCAGCCGGTGGAGGTGATCGTCGAGCAGGCCCGCCTGCGCCAGAGCCGCAGGCTGTGGTTCGACACCAACGTCCTCCTCAGCCTCGGCGTGCCTGACCTACTCGATCTCGAAACCGACAAGACACACTTCCTCGACGTCTGGTACGGCGATGGGGGCAGCTCGGCCTACACCAACTACTCCGCTCACCAGGCCTACTACCGGGCGGTGCTCAGCCCGGACGCGGGCGGGCCGCCCGTGGCCGTCTACGCCCACGTGGTGCGGGATGAGGCCGAGGGAGTCATCACCATCCAATATTGGGCTTTTTACTTTTACAACGACTGGTTCAACAAGCACGAGGGCGACTGGGAGATGATCGAGGTGATCCTCACCGATGAAGGCGAGCCGCAGTGGGTGGTGCTCAGCCAGCACCACGGCGGCACGCGCCGTCCGTGGGCGCAGGCATCTGTGGAGGACTCCACTCACCCGGTGGCCTACGTCGCCCGAGGCTCCCACGCCAACTATTTCGTGGGGGACGAGGTTTACCCCAACGGCAAGGACGTCGGCAACACGCGGATCGAGATCATGGACCGCACGAGCGCCGCCGGGCGCGTCATCCCCGAGGTGATTCTGATCCCCAGACGGGAAGTGGTGGCGATGGACGCAGAAGACTGGCCCGGCGCGGAGTGGCTGCCCTTCCGCGGCCACTGGGGCGAGCTGGCAGGCCAGAGCGATTTCGGCGGCCCATTAGGCCCGGCCGATAAGGGCGAGCAGTGGGAGACCCCCTACGCCTGGGGGATGGCCCAGCCGCTGGATACCGACGTGTGGTACGCCAACCGGCTCCGCGTGGAGGTCGCGGGCACGGCACCGGACGAGACCCAGATTGGGTTGGCGACCGAGCACAGTCAGACACTGGACATGGAAAACCTGGGCAACCTGGCCATTATGCACGCCGATCCACCGGCAGGGATGGGCGTCGTGGCCGGGATTTCCGTGCCGCCCGAGACCCAATCAGACGTGATCGCTGTCTGGCCCGACGGCAGCGCGCAGCAGGTGACCAGGATGCGTTTTGCCGGCGTACCTTTCGGGCAGTCGGGCCGGGCGATCCTGGTGCTGGGCCCTAGCGGTGAAGCGCGGCTGGAGATCGCGGACACCAGCCTCGCGTTGGAACCGTCGGAGGCGGAGACGATCGATGCGACGTGGGATGCGCCCGACTTGGTCTGGATCGGCTCCATCCTCCCGGCGCACCAGGTGGTGGCGGGGTTACTCCTGGCCGTGCTGGCGGCCGTGGTGCCCTCGCTGGTCTACGTCGGCGCGCTCTACTGGACCGATCGGTACGAAAAGGAGCCCAAGAATCTGTTGGCGGCGGCGTTCCTGTGGGGTGCCATCCCGGCGGTGGTCATGGCGCTGGTGGTGGAGCTGTTCTTCAGCCTGCCGCCCGATCTGATCGGTCCCCAGGCGCTGGAGGCAGTGCGATTGGGATTGGTCGCGCCGGTGCTGCAAGAGGCGCTGAAGGGCGTGGTGGTGCTCTTTATCGCGCGGCGCTACCGGCGCGAGTTCGATAACGTCCTCGACGGCATCATCTACGGGGCCATGGTGGGCTTTGGCTTTGCGATGACGGGCAATCTCATCAGCTACGCCGGCAGCTTTCTCCTGTGGGGGTTCCAGGGACTCAACGGGACGGCCATCGTCGAAGGCATCATCTACGCACTCAACAACGCCTTCTACGCTGCGGTCTTTGGCGCGGGGCTTGGATGGGGCCGGCTGGCGCAGGAAAAGTGGCAACGGTGGGTGTTCCCCTTGGGAGGGTTCGCGCTGGCCGTGATCGTCCACGCGCTGCACAACGTGTTATCGTACAACCTGCTGGGGCTGAACGCGATCACGGTGCTCTCGACGGTGATCGGCGTGATCCTGATCGGGATCGTGGCCGCGGCGTCCTTAAAGCGACAGCATCAGTGCCTGAAGATGGAGCTGGTGGGCGTGGTGGACGACGCCGTCTACCGCGCCGTGGTGACGCCCGGCGGCAGGGCGCGGGCGCAGTGGCAGGCGCTGCGGCGTGAGGGCTTCCGCGCCTGGCGGCGGACGCAGCGGCTGCACGGCCTGTGCGCGGAATTGGCCTTCAAGCGCATGCAGGCGCGGCTGCGCCCCGACGAGGCAGAGATAGCGGGGGAGGCGGAGCGGTTACAGGAGAAGATAGGAATACTGTCGTAGTCAGAGTCTGCTTGTCGCGCTGCGGGGGGCATGTTATAATCCAGACAAGTCAAGCCCCTGTAGCTCAGATTGGATAGAGCAGGAACCTCCTAAGTTCAAGGCCGTGCGTTCGAATCGCACCAGGGGCACCAAGGCAAAAGCGGTTGTTTTCACAGCAGCCGCTTTTATGATAGTCTCCCCGTTGAGTGTCGGTGGACATAACAAGCGAGCGAGGGCTTTCTGAGCGGAATGAAGCGCAGCAAAATGCAGTCGAAGGGCGCTCGCCGCTGTCACCAGCACTCAAGAGAGAGACTACCGCTTTTACCGTTTGGTGAGAAAGCAGACGCGGACACCATCCGCCCGCTACCGGGTCAGGGTGACTTTGCGCAGGCCGCGGGGATGGTCGGGGTCGAACCCCTTGACGAGCGTCAGCCCCAGAGCGAATATCTGCCCCGGCACCACGGTCACCATCGGCGACAGCCACTCCGAGATATCGAGCGGAATCCGGAGGGGCGTCTGCGCCAGTGCCAGTGCCTCGTTCAGGGCAGAGATGACTATGAGCTCTGCCTCTCGCTCCCTGAGCTGCCGGAGAAAGCCCATCATCTCCGCAGCCATCTCCCCTTCGGGGATGATGGCGACGACGGGGAACCCCTGCTCGACCAGGGCCAACGGGCCGTGGCGGAAGTCGGCCGACGAGTAGGGCTCGGCCAGGACGTAGGCCAATTCCTTTAACTTGAGGGCCACCTCGAAGGCGGTGGAGTAGTTGTAGCCCCGGCTGACGACCACGCAGGCATCCATATAACGGTATCGCTCAGCGGCCTTCACGGTGGTCTGGATCGAGGCCAGCATCCCAGAGACGAGGGCAGGCGATGCCTCGAGGGCCTCGAACGTCCCGGCATCTTTGGCTAGGGCAGCGCTCAGCATCGCCAGGGCCATGAGTGAGGCCGTGTAAGTCTTGGTAGCGGCGATGCCGCGCTCTTCGCCAGCGTGGAGGCGGATGGTGTGGTCGGCGGCAGCGGAGAGGGGAGAGTCGGGGGTATTCGTGACTGCCACCGCCAGCGCACCCTGGCGGCGTCCTTCCTCCAGCACACCCACGATGTCAGGCGACTGGTCGGACTGAGAGATACCCAGCACCAGCGCCCCGTCCAGGCAGGGAGGTTTCCCGTACAGGGAGAAAAGGGAAGGCGTGGCCAGAGCTACCGACAACCTGTTGGCTACACCGAACAGGTATTGGCCGTAGCGGGCGGCGTTGTCCAACGTACCTCGGGCGGCGATCACGATGAAGCAGGGCGCACATTCCTGTATAGCGGAGGCTACCGCCTCGACGGCCCCGCGCTCACTCTCCAACAAGCGTTGTAGCACCGCCGGTTGTTCCAGAATTTCCTGCTCGAGACGTGATTGGCTCATTCTCCCACCAGTATGAAAAGCAAGTCGTTCACATTCGTTCCCGTCGGGCCGGTGCGGACCAGGTCGCCCAGCATGTCGAAGAGGGCATAGCTGTCGTTGGCTTCTAGCGCCGCGTGGGGATCGAGCCTCAGAGCGCGAGCGCGGGCCATCGTTTCGCCAGTGACGACGGCTCCCGCGGCATCGGTGAGGCCGTCCGCGCCGTCGGTCGCCAGCGCCATCACCAGCACGCCGGGCCAGCCATCGAGGGCCAGCGCGGCGGCGAGGGCCAGCTCCTGATTGCGGCCACCCTTCCCCTCCCCGCACACCGTCACCGTCGTCTCGCCGCCCCACACGAGGCACGCCGGTGGGGGCAGGGGGTCGCCGTGGGCGCGCACGCCCTTGGCCAGCGCTGCCCCCACCCTCGCCACCTCCCGCGCCTCACCCTCGACGTAGGTGCTCAGGAGAAGCGTGTTGAAGCCCAGCTCGCGCGCCTTCTCCACCGCCGCTTGCGCCGCCAGCCGGTTGGAGCCGACGACGACGTTCTGCACGCGGGCGAAGATGGGATCGCCGGGCTTGGGGGTTTCGCGGAACGCCCCCCCTCTATCCCCCCCAAGGGGGGGGAGGTTGTATCGAGAGAGCACGGCCCGGGCATCGGCGATAGTGGTGGGGTCAGGGACGGTGGGGCCGGAGGCGATGACGTCGAGGGGGTCGCCGACCACATCGGAGAGGATGAGCGCGACCAGCGCGGCGGGGGCGGCCAGGCGAGCCAGGTGGCCCCCCTTGATCTGCGAAAGGTGCTTGCGCACGGCATTGATCTCGTTGATGGTCGCGCCGGAGCGGAGCAGTGCGTCAGTTAGGGTCTGGAGATCGGCCAGGGTGAGGCCAGGAACGGGGAGCGTCAGCAGGGCAGAGCCGCCGCCGGAGATGAGGCAGATGACGAGGTCGTGTCCGGTCGCCTGCTCCACCAGGCTGACAACGGCCTGCGCCCCACGGAGGGAGTTCTCGTCGGGCAGCGGATGCCCGGCCTCGATGATTTGGAGATCGGGGATTGGAGATTGGGCAATTGTGTGGCCGTACTTGGTGACGACGACTCCCTCGGTCAGCCGGTCGCCCAGAATGGCGGCGATGGCGGCGGCCATCGGCACGGCGGCCTTGCCCCCGCCGACGACGAACACGCGCGCATAGTCACATAGGTGATAGTGGTGGCCGGCGACGGCGAGGACATCCCCGTCACACCGAACGTGTCGTCGCACGGCGGCTGACGGTTCGACGGCGGCCAGGGCAGCACGTTGCAGCTCGACCGCCACAGCGTGCAGGTCGCCTCGTGGCACGGCGTCACCTTCCCAGGCTCTCGACAGCCGCGGCGGTGGCTTGCTCAGGCGTGGCCCTTCCCCTTAACACCGCCTCCACAGCTCCCTGCATCGCCGGCCCGACGACTGCCATCACGTCCGACGGGGGGGCAGGGACAGCAGCCTCCAGGATGCCGCGCAGCGCGTTCCGGTCCGCACTCGATACGTCCCACATCCGCAGCGCACTGCGCGTGCCTGGCAGATAGCCCGTTGCCTGCGTCCATTGGGCATTGCGGTCGGACGCGGCGAGCCAATTGAGCAGTGTCATCGCCAGCGCCTGCCGATTCGGATCATCGGTGACCATGGCTATCGCCCAGGCTCCCCGAGCGATGGTGAAGGGAAATCCATCGGGCGTGGGCACCGACGCGACGGCAGTTTCGGCAGAGCCGTCAGCGAGAGTCTCTCGCCAATAGCTGCTGGCCTGCACCACGGCCACATCGCCCGTCCCTGCCTTGAACCGCTCCCACGACTGATCCGCATCCGTGATACCCAGCACCACCGCCGGCGAGATGGCGCCGGTACCGATGCAGTCGCTGTAGAAAGTGAGCACGCTCACCATGACCTGCTCGTCCAGCCACGGATTGCCCTCCGAATCGGTCACCTTGCCGCCGGCAGCCATGTACTGGATCAACGTGGCGTCGTTGACCTGCTGGCCGCTTCCCCCACCGGGGAAAATGAACGAGACGGGAGGGGTGATGACCTGGGTCCAAGAGACCGGGGGAGCGTCGAGCCGGTCCGGGCGGTAGACCAGGTGCTGCATATCGGCGCCGATGACATAGCCCGCGATCTGATCGTCCACTGTCGCCATCTGGACGGCGAAGGAAAACAGATCGTTCGCCTCGTCGGGGGGGAGGAGGTCGTCGAGCGGCTGAATACGGCCCGCGCTGATCAGAGGTTCGAGGTCCGCCGTGTCCAGCACCACCAAGTCGGGCAGGATGGAGGGAGCAGCTCCTGGCGCCGTGCGCAGATAGTCGAGGATTCCGCCCCGCCCGTGGGCCCTCTTCACGCTCACCTCCACCTGAAGATCGGTGTGCGCCTGATTGAAATCGGTCAACTGCTGTGCGAGGACATCCGCACCCGGTGCATCGCCGTACGGGTCCAGTTCCTCGGGCAGCCATAGCTCGAGGATGACGAGCGCCGGCTGCGATTCCAAGGTCGGCGACGGTTCCTCCGTGGGGGGCATGGGCGACGGCGTCGGAAGCGGCAGGGTAGGCATTGGCGTCGATGCCGGCGCAAGCAAATCACATCCGGTGAGAATCAAGAGCAGGGCAACGACCAAGCAGCCGGTATGAGACAATCTCTGAGATCGCATGATACCTCCAACAGGAGCAACGGATGTGCTCATTATAGCACAACCCGTTGCCAAACCCCAACACACCGCTGGCATACTTGACGTCGCGTCCTGCTTTGTTATAATACCTCCGGCACGCGGGGCGGCCTGCCCAGGCCGCCTCTCTGCGTAGGTAGAGGAGACATGTTAGGAAGACTGAAAGCCATCGAAGAACGATACGAAGAGCTGACACGCCTGATGGCCGATCCGGCCGTGGCGAAGGACTATGAGCGCGTGGCGGAGTACGCCAAGGAGCAGTCGGAGCTTGAAGACACTGTCAGCGCCTACCGCGAGTACCAGGATGCCGCCGAGGAACTGGAGGGAGCGAAGACGCTGCTCGCCGACGACGCCGATCCTGAGTTGCGGGAGATGGCTAAAGGAGAGATCGCCACCCTCGAGAGCCGGCTGGAGGACCTGGAAACTCGGCTCCAGCAGTTGCTGCTCCCCAAGGATCCGCACGATTCCAGGAACGTGATCGTCGAGATCCGCGCTGGGGCCGGTGGTGATGAGGCAGGTCTCTTCGCCGCCAACCTGCACCGGATGTACACCCGCTACGCCGAGCGCCAGGGATGGAAGACGGAGCTGTTGAGTGAGCACACCACCGGGGTCGGCGGCTTCAAAGAGGTCATCTTCGATGTGCAGGGACATGGAGCTTTCTCCCGGCTAAAGTTCGAGAGCGGCGTTCACCGCGTCCAGCGCGTGCCCGTCACCGAGTCCGCCGGCCGCATCCACACCTCCACTGCCACCGTAGCCGTCCTGCCTGAGGTTGACGAGGTGGAGGTCCACATCGACCCGGGCGACCTGGAGATCGAGACCTACGGCTCCTCCGGGCCGGGCGGGCAGCACATGCAGAAGAATGCCACGGCCATTCGCATCACACACAAGCCGACGGGGATGGTCGTCACCTGCCAGAGCGAGCGCTCGCAGACGCAGAACAGGTTACGAGCCATGGCCGTGCTGCGGGCCAGGCTCTACGAGCAGGAAATGCAGAAGCAAGCCTCCGAGGTCGCCGAGGCGCGGCGGTCGCAGGTGGGCACAGGGGAGCGCAGCGAAAAGATCCGCACCTATAACTTTCCTCAAAACCGCGTCACCGACCACCGCATCGGCCTGACCTTGTACCAACTGCCCGACGTGCTGGATGGCAAGATCGATCCCTTCATCGAAGAGATGACGGCCCAGGAGCAAGCGAGGCAATTGCAGGCCTTGGGAAAGGGCAAGTAAGAACAGCGTGGTTGCAGTCCTGGCAGCAGAAAAGGAAAAGGGGCGGAAACTCGACGCTGGAAGCTTGATACCGGCAACTAGAAACCAGTATCAAGCACCAAGTGTCGGGTGGGCCCTGGCCTGGGCGACCTTCGAACTGGATGCCGTCACGGAACACCCACTGCTTGAGGCAGAGGTGCTTCTCGCCCACCTGCTAGATGGCTCGCGCACTACACTGATAGCACATCCTGAAACCCTGCTCACTACTAGCCAACTGGCCAATTACCAGGCCCTCGTCCGCCAACGCGCCTCCAACCACCCACTGCCTTACCTCACGGGCCGCATCGAGTTCTACGGCCTGGATTTCGAGGTCACCCCCGAGGTGCTGATCCCCCGCCCCGAGACGGAGACGCTCGTGGACTTGGCGCTGGTGCGCCAGCCTGAGGCCATCGTGGACGTGGGCACCGGCTCTGGCTGCGTCGCCGTGGCGCTGGCCGTGAACTTGCCTGAGGCGACAGTCTGCGCCATCGAGATCTCACCGGCGGCGCTAGCGGTGGCGCGGCGGAATGTAGAGCGCCACGGCGTCACCGACCGGGTGCGGTTGATGGTTGGCAACGTGCTCAACCCACGCCCCAGCCCATTCGACAAGCTCAGGGCAGGCCCGGCCGATCTGATCGTCTCCAATCCACCCTACGTCCGCACGGGCGACTGCGCTTCGCTGCCCACGTCCGTGCGCAATCACGAGCCTCGGCTGGCGCTCAATGGCGGACCGGATGGCCTAGCGATCGTGCGGCAACTGCTGGCCCAGGCACCGGCAGTGCTGCGCCCCGGAGGGGGGATCCTGATCGAGATCGGCGCCGATCAGGGAGACGCAGCCTGCCGCCTGGCCCATACCTACTTCCCCGAGGCCACTGCGCGCGTGCATCCCGACCTGGCCGGGCGCGACCGGGTGCTGGAGATAAGCACATGATCCGACTCCTGGCCCTGGACCTGGACGGCACGCTCATGGACGACGATATGGTCATCAAGAGCGGCCGGGTGCGGCGCGCCATCGCCGCTGCCCAGGAACGCGGCGTGGTGGTCACGCTGGCCACGGGCCGCATGCTCGACTACACACTTCCCTTCGCGCACGATCTGGGCATCACCGCGCCGCTGATCTGCTACCAGGGCGGGCTGATCCAGGCCCCCGGCGCCGCCGCGCCGATCTACCGGGCGACGATGGACCCGGCGCTGGCGCGCGATGTGCTGAAATGGCGCGCCGAGCAGGAATGGCAACTCGTGCTTTACGCCGACGACGCCGTTTTCTTCGACGAATGGCGATACCCCGAGGAATTCTACCGCGACATGTTGGGCAAGCGCCTGATCGTGGTGGACGATCTCGCCGCCGTGCTCGAAGAACACAAACCGGTCAAGTTCATCATCTTTGTCGAGCCGCGCGAGGCAGAGGCGGTTCTGGAGGATCTGCGGCAGCGATTTGGGACACAGATGGAACTGACTCGCTCCCACGCGCAGATCGTCGAAGGGAACCCCTTGGGGGTGTCGAAGGGGGACGGGCTACGGCGACTGACCGAGCATTTGGACATTCCGCAGGCAGAGGTCATGGCCATCGGCGACCAGGATAACGACGCGCCGATGGTCGCCTGGGCCGGACTGGGCGTAGCGATGGGAAACGCTAGCCCTGCCACCAAGGCCGTCGCCGATTGGATCGCGCCGCCGGTGACTGAGGATGGTGCAGCCGTGGCCATCGAGCGCTTTGTGCTCAAGGATAAGGAGAAGGCATCATGAAGATATTCGTTCCCGGACGCATCTGCCTGTTCGGTGAGCACTCCGACTGGGCCGGCGGCTACCGGCGCATCAACGCGGAGGTCGAGAAGGGCTACACCCTGATCACGGGCACCGATCAGGGCATCTACGCCGAGGTCACGCCCTATCCCACCGCGTTGGTGTTGAGCTCGACGACGCCCGAAGGCGAGAAGCACGGTCCCTACGAGATCCCGATGGAGCCCAGGGCGCTCCTGGAGGAGGCGCAGAAAGGCGATTTTTGGAGCTACGTCGCCGGGGTGGCTTACCAGATACTGACCCACTATCACGTGCGCGGCCTGGTGATCGACAACTACAAGACCGACCTGCCGACGAAGAAAGGGCTCTCCTCCAGCGCGGCGATCTGCGTCCTGACGGCGCGCGCGTTCAATCGCGTGTACGATCTGAAAATGACCACGCGTGGCGAGATGGAGCTGGCCTATCAGGGCGAGATCACCACCCCCTCGCGCTGCGGGCGCATGGATCTGGGATGCGCCTTCGGTAACCGCCCCATCCTGATGACCTACGATGGCGACCATCTGGAAGTGGACGAGCTGCGAGTCCCCGCCGATATGCACTTCGTGATCGTCGATCTGCAAGCACACAAGGATACGATGGAGATCCTAGCTCGCCTGAACCGCTCCTACCCCTTCGCCGAGACCGAGGTCGAGAAGGGCGTGCAGGAACTGCTGGGACAGATCAATAAACGCATCGTGCACCAGGCAATCGAGGCTCTCCAGAAGGGGGATGCAGAGCGGCTGGGCGCGCTGATGGTCGAGGCGCAAGAGTTCTTTGATTCCTGTGCAACACCGGCTTGTCCGGAGGAGTTGACCGCCCCGGTCTTGCATCGCGTCTTGAACTATACGCCGCTCAAGCCGCACATCTGGGGCGGCAAGGGGGTCGGCTCGCAGGGCGACGGCACGGCGCAGTTCATCGCCCGCAGCGAGGCCGACCAGCAGATGGTGATCGAGATCGTCGAGCGCGATCTGAACATGCCCTGTCTGCCGCTGGTGTTGCGCGCCGGGCAAAAGGTGCGCAAGGCCGTGATCCCGGCGGCGGGGTTCGGGACACGCCTCTTCCCGGCCTCGAAGGCGACCAAGAAGGAGCTATTCCCGATTATAGACCGCGATGGGATCGCCAAGCCGGCTATCCTGCTGATCGTCGAGGAGGCGCTCAAGGCCGGGATAGACGAAGTGATCCTCATCGTGCAGGAGCACGACCTGGAGGCTTTCCAGTCGTTCTTCAACGTGCAGGTAGCCATCGAGAACTATAACAAGCTGCCGCATCACTTCCAGGAATACGCCCGGCGCATCCTGGAGGTCGGGCGGCACGTCTCCTTCGCGGTTCAGGATAAACAGGAGGGTTTCGGGCACGCCGTCTACTGCGCGCGCGAGGCAGTGGACAACGAGCCTTTTCTGCTGATGTTGGGCGACCACATCTATCGCTCGGAGGGGGAGCGCTCGTGCGCGCAGCAGTTGATCGAGGCTTACAACAAGCACGGGAAGAGCGTGCTAGGGCTGCGCCGCACGCCCGAGGACATGATCGCGAACTTTGGGACGGCGACGGGTATATGGATCGAGGACGAAGAGGGGTTGCTCAGCATCACCGAGTTTGCCGAGAAGCCAACAGTGGACTATGCGCACAACAACCTGCGCGTGACCGGCCTGCCAGAGGACGAGTATCTGACCGTCTTTGGGCAGTACATCATCAAGCCGCAGATTTTTGACTATATCGAGGAGCACATCCAGCACAACGTGCGCGAGCGGGGCGAGTTCCAGCTCACCTCGACGCTGGATCGGTTGCGCCAGGAGGACGGATTCCTGGGATTGGTCATGGACGGCCAGCGCTTTGACATCGGCCTGCCAGAGTATTACCTGGAGACATTGAGGGCGTTTTCGCAGGAGTGAAACGGGGAAGCTAAAGCAGACAGACCGGTACGCAATCCATGAAGCGTGATTTTGACCGTCACGTTTTACACTTTACGTCTTACAGCTTTTCCACCACCAACAAATGCGATAGCCCAAAAGCCCGCAGCGGCGTGCGCTCCAGTGCATAGGTGACGGTGCGCAAGATGCGGCCCAATGCTGGCGCGCGGGCGACGAGGTTGTCGTAGCCGGGAAAGATGACTGCGTGATGCACAATGTGCACAGGGAGACCGTCAAAAAGACGGCGCAGGCCGCGGGCAGTGTAGGCGCGCACGTGAGGAGCCAGCCGGTCGCGCAGCGGCGCGGGCAGCCAGTTGACCAGCGGGACGTTGCCAAATCGGTAGCGCCCGCGCCAAAAGATGCCGTGGGTCTCGAAGGGGTAAAGCCGGTTGGGGACAAAGACGACGATGTGACCGCCAGGCCTGACCACCCGCACCATCTCGGCCACGCAGGCTCGGTCGTCATCCACGTGCTCCAGCACCTCGTGGGAGAAGACAACGTCGAAGGTCTCGTCTGGAAAGGGAAGGCGCTCACCAACGGCCTGGCTCACACCGGTGGCTCGCTCCCGCGCCTCCACCGCCCGCTCGTGCTCCACCTCGACGCCGAACACGTGGCTCGTCTCGCGGAGGAAGGCGGCCGTGTACATCCCCACACCGCAGCCCACGTCGAGCACGCGCTTGCCTTCCAACTCCGCCCAGCGGCGCACCATCTCGAAGCGCCGTTCCTGCCCGGCTCGCCAGACGTAGGAGGGGTGGCCACGGTAGGCGGCTTTATCCTCGCCGCTCACCCTTCCCACCTCGTGTACAGCTCGTTCTCCACGCCCAACTGTGCCAGCACGCGCCCTACGATTCCGTCCACGATCTCGGCGACCGTCTGCGGGCGGCCATAAAAGGCAGGCACGGGCGGGAAGATGACGGCTCCCATCTCGGCGGCGCGCGCCATCAGGCGCAGGTGGCCCAGGTGCAGCGGCGCCTCCCGCACAAGGAGCGCCAGCGGGCGGCCCTCCTTGAGGGTCACGTCGGCGGCGCGGCTCACCAAGTCGGCGGCGTAGGAATTGGCGACGGCGGACAGCATCTTGATCGAGCAGGGCGCGACGACCATGCTGTCAGTGGGGAACGAACCGCTGGCGATGGACGCAGTGAGGTCTTCGGGAGCGTAGGCGTGGCCAGCAAGCGCCTCGATCTGCGCCAAGGTGTAGTCGGTTTCCTGGGCGATGATCAGACGGGCAGGCCTGGTGACGACGAGGTGTGTCTCGACGTCGGACCGCTCTGCCAGAACCTCCAACAACCGGATGCCATAGAGTGCACCGCTGGCGCCGGAGATGCCGACGATCAATCGTTTTTGCCCCATCTGCATCCTCCCTGCGCGGGACTATACCACAAAGTGTCAAGGTTGAATAGCTGGCAAGTCAGCGCTGCCTGGCGTGCAGACCGTGAGGCGATGGATACCAAACGTCGCCAGGCATACCGCCTCCACCTTCAAACCGACACTCCGACACGTCTCAGGAAAGTCTTGCCGGGACCACTCTGTATGGTATTCAGACTCGTCGAACCTGGCATGGATCACGGCCCATATAGGCTGTAGTCTGGGGTTGGCCGGTGTGTGAGGCTCAATGATGACGATCCTCTTGCGAGTGACACAGGCCACTTCGGTCAGCAGGCGGCACTGCACCGGTTCCGGCATGTGGTGGAGGATGAATGAGATGGTCGAGATGTCAAAAGCCTTGTCCCGAAAACCCAGCTCCGTGGCATCCATCTCTAACCATGCTGGCCGCTGACACGCTGTTTTGGCAGCGGCACACTCAAGCACTCCCCTGGCGATATCCACGCCTACGACTTTTGCCCCTCGCCTGGCGAACGCCATCGCCTGCTCCCCCGTGCCGGTACAGACGTCCAGCACCCTATCCCCAGGCCGCCAACCGCTCAGGATCACGGCCTTGCCTCGGGTGTTGCGACGAAAGATCTCGCCCCAGTCGTAGCGCTTCGCAAAGCGGTTGTAAAAGCAGAGGACGTGCTGGCGGTAGTCGTGCTCGTCCATTACCCCTCCCGACCCGTGCCTAGAAGGGTGAAGGGCACGCGATGGCGCTAATCACCCACAACATGGAGATGATACGCAGATCAGGGAAAAGATCAACATCGGCTTTCGATCTTCCCGATCTCCACACGACGCCAAACCGCCGTGCTCATAGCTTTGTTCCCGGAAAGGAGCCTGATCTCTAAGCCGGGCGACTTCCGGGCGCGTGTTCCCTTGCTTCTGCTTACGATTCACTGTATAATCCGACTCAGGTTGGTTTCACCCGAAAGCCTGCGGTGAAACGTGGGAATCGACCTCGCCGGAGTCTCCTTCATGACAACATCAGCGCGCACGGACTTGACGACGCGCCTGGGGCGCGCGATCATGTTCTTCATCCTGGTCGTAGCTGTAGCCGCCTTCGTAGTTGCGCAAATCCTGGCCTGGAAATGGGCACGCGAGCCGTTTCCAGGCACGATGCTGGAACCTACGCTGCTGATCAGCCCCATGGAGAGCAAGGGGTGGGCTCGGTTGCAGCTAGATCCGCCCCTGGAGGAGCATCTTCACCTGATCGCCATTGACGACCTGGCGGTGAGGCGACAGAGGGACGTGGCGGCCATTCTCAGCGAACACGGAGTGGGTGATACCGTGCAGCTCACGGCTGTTGATAGAGATGGCCAGCGGAAAGAGGTTCAGATCACCCTCACCTCCTTCCCTCTGAAGGATATAATTCGGTTCTTCTTGCTTCCCTACTTATCTGGATTAGCTTACCTCGGCATCGGCACCTGGGTGTATTGGGTGCAGGGTTGGGGCCGGACAGGGCAGGTGTTTGTTGGCCTATGTGTGAGCATAGCCCTGACCATGGGATTGCTTTTCGAGATCAACACGACGCACTTGACGGCTATCCTGTGGTGTGTTGCCGTCCCCATGGCCGCCGCCACAGCTATGCATCTGGCATTGATCTTTCCACAGGAGCCCGACTTTGTGAAACGTTTCCCAGTGCTGTGCTTCCTCCCCTATTTACCGGCGACTCTTTTTGCAATACGCGCCGTCTCCAGCGTCTACGATACCAGCCAGCCTTGGGTATACATCGACCGATGGTTCGCCAGCTACATCTTTGCCGCCGTGGGTATTTTCTTCCTGCTGGCTATGCTGGCCTACCGGCTGATAAGACCACCCTCGCCCCTCGTCAGACAGCAAAGCCGTATCATTCTCCTGGGCGCGACGTTGGCCTTCCTGCCGGTCGTGCCCTGGATTGTGCTCGTCGTCGGGGGCCAGATAGTGCCCTTTGCCACACATGTCTATGCCCTGCTGTTCACCCTGTTTCCGTTATCCATTGCCTATGCTATTCTGCGCTATCGCCTGTTGGACGTCGATCGGCTCCTCAGCCAAGGCGTATCCTATGGGGCGCTGATCTTTCTCATCGTTGCCGCCTACTTTGTGCTTGTCAACACTCTGAGCCAGATCCTCGCGATTAACACCAACGATCCACTAGTCCTCTCCCTATTTGTGCTGGGACTGATCCTGATCTTTAATCCCTTGCGAAACTGGATTCAACGCCTGGTGAACCGCGTCTTTTTCCGCGAAACAGCCGACTACCACGCCGCGCTCCAGGACTTTAGCCGCGAGCTGACCCAGACACTCGATTTGAACGCGGTGTCGAAGGAGGTCGCCAAGCAGATCGAGGAGACGCTGCACCCCTCCCGCCAGTGGCTATGCCTCTACGACGAGGATGTGGGCGACTTCGTGGGGCAGCCCATCGGTGTGGGGCAGCACACAGCGTTCCCGGTCTCTTTCTCACCGTCTGGTGTCCTGGCGTGTTGGCTGCGGGATCACCAGGAATGTCTGTACCTGCCGGCCGACCAAGGACTGCCCGATCACCTGGCCGACGAATGGGTACAGATGGGCGCACTGGGTGCAGTGATCTACGTGTCGCTACGCATCCGGGAGCGGCTGATCGGCTGGCTGGCGATAGGCCCCAAGCGCTCCGGCCAGCCTCACCACTCAGCCGATCTGGCTTTCCTCAGAGCGCTGGCCGACCAGTCAGCACTGGCGATAGAAAACGCGCGGCTCTTCACCAGCGTGCGCCGCAACCTGGCGGCCATCACCGAGATGAAGAACCTGATGGACGACGTGTTCAGCAGTATTGCCAGCGGCGTCATCACCACCGATGTCAAAGACAAGGTAACCCTCTTTAACCGGGCCGCTGAGACCATCATCGGCATGCACGCCGACGAGGTCGTCGGGCTTCCATACACCCAGGCCCTACGCTGTCTGGGGAGCGACGTGGAGTTCCTGCTGAAGCAGGTCAAGCTCAGCGAAACTCCCGTGATGTCCTACGAGCTCCAGCCAGAACTGCCCGAACGTGGATCGGTCTGGCTGCGGATGAATCTCTCGCCGCTCAAGGACAGTCGTGACGTAACCAACGGCGTTACGATCGTGGTGGACGACCTGACGGCGCAGCGGGAGTTGGAGGCAAGGGTGCGCCGCATCAAGGAGACGTTCCAGCGTTACGTGGCGCCGGCTGTGGTCGAGCGCCTGATCACCAATCCCGATCTCGTCAGACTGGGGGGCGTGCGACAAGAGATCACCAGCTTCTACGCCGACATCCGGAGCTTTACCGCCTTCAGCGAAAAAGCCCAGCCAGAGTTCCAGATCGAGGTGCTGAACAACCATCTGACACTGGCGGCAGAGGCGATCCTGACAGAGGAGGGCACGCTGGACAAGTTCGTGGGGGATAGCGCGATGGCGATTTTCAACGCGCCAGTGCCGCAGGAGGATCACACGCTGCGGGCCGTACGCGCGGCGCTGGTCATGCAGCGGGCTGTGCGCGAGAGCCACGAGCGGATGGACGAGCGGCAGCGGCTTTTCTTCGGCGTCGGCATCACTGTTGGCGAGGCAGTGGTAGGCAATATCGGCTCGGCTGTCCTGCAAAGCTTCACCGCCATCGGCGACTGCGTCAACCTCTCTTGCCGGCTTTCCGACATAGCCGGGCCGGGCCAGATCCTCGTCAGCGCCGAGGCCTACGAGCGGACCAAGGACCACGTCGAGGCCAGATGCATCGGCGACGTGCAGGTCAAAGGCCACAGCCTGCCCGACGAGGTCTACGAGGTGGTGGGACTGAAGAAGGCAGCGGAAGTCTGAGAGACTCCCGATATCTATCAATATCCCCGATCCTTGATGGCCTGCTCCAGTTCCTTACGGCCAAATATCTCTTTCGGCCGACTCTCGGCCGCAGTCTTCCCCGACTTCCCGGCGCCCCCCTCGGCCCCGCTCAGCACCGCGATGGACGAAATCAGCCGCTGCACGTCGCTGCCACCACAGGCCGGACACGGCGGCACACCGCCCGCTTCCGCTGCCTTCAGCGTGCGGAACAAGTGACTGAAGACCTCGCCACACTGCTGGCAGTGATATTCATGAACCGGCATCGAGGTCTCCTATTTCTTCCCGCATCGCTCCCGGTACCGCTCCACTGCGCGCTCGATCTCCCCGTAGGCGCTCTGCACTCCATCCCAGCCACTGCCCACGACTTCCGCAAGCTCCAGGTCCTTGTAGACCTCAAAAAAGTGCGCCATCTCGTCCAGGAAGTGGGGCGGTACATCGTCCAAGGTCCGGTATTCGCTAAAGATCGGATCGGTGTGGGGCACTGCCAGAATCTTGTCATCGAGTTTCCCCTTGTCCACCAGGCCGTAGACACCTAAGGGGCGCGCCTCAATGACGCAGCCGGAGAAGGTCGGCTCGTTGGCCATCACCAGCACGTCGAGCGGGTCGCCGTCGGTGTGCAACGTCTGGGGAATGAAACCATAGTCGCCGGGGTAGTGCAGCGAAGAGAAAAGCACTCGATCAAGCTTGACGAACCCGCCCGCCTCGTCGTACTCGTATTTGTTGCGCGAGCCCTTGGGGATCTCGACAACCACGTAGATGACTTTGGGCCAGTCCGGCCCGGGTGGTAATTCACGCCACAGGTTCATCGATCATCCTCCTCAATCTACTACCCGAAACACAGCTCCCCGCTCCGGCACGGCCACGTTGCGCGCGCCCAATCGCCCCAAGCCGTCGGCCAGCGCCGCCGCCGGCTCAGGGTCACCGTGCACGACGAAGGTGTGCTGCAGACCGCGGGCGATGGGCTCTGCCCAGCCCAGCAGCCCGTTCCGGTCGGCGTGGGCGCTGTAGCCGTTGATCGCTTCGACGCGCGCCCGCACAGGGAACTCCTCGCCAAAGATCTTGACCGTCGGCTGCCGTTCGATCAACCGCCGACCCAGCGTGTGTGGGGCCTGCCAACTGACGATCAGCACGACGTTGCGCGGATCGGTGATCGTGTGCTTAAGGTGATGCTGCACCCGTCCTGCCTCGCACATCCCTGACGCGCTGATGATGACGGCCGGGCCTTGCAGTTCGTTCAACTCCTTGGAGGCTTCCACACTGCGAATGTACCGCAGTCGCTCGAAGCCGAAGGGGTCAAGGTGACGGCCGTGATTCATGAACGCCCGCACTTCCTCGTCGTAACATTCGGGATGCAACCGGAAGACCTCGGTCACGTTCACGGCCAGCGGACTGTCTACAAAGACGGGTACATCGGGCAACTGCCCGGCATTTGCCAGCCGGTGCAGGCTGTACACGATCTCCTGTGTGCGCCCCACGGAGAAGGCCGGGATGATGACTTTCCCGCCGTCGTTGCATGTCTCGTCGATCAAGCGACACAGCCTCTGCTCGGCCTTCTCGTGAGGTTCGTGCACCCGATCGCCGTAGGTCGATTCGATGATGAGAATATCGGCCTCCGGCGCAGGGGCGGGGTCGCGCAGGATCGGCATGTCCTTCCGCCCCAGGTCTCCGCTGAAGAGCAGGCGCGTTTTCCCTTGTCCGGGCTCCTCTATCTCCAGGAAGGCGAGGGCCGATCCCAGAATGTGGCCAGCGTCAAGAAACGTGCACTGCACCCCCGGCGCGACGGGCACGGACCGGCCGTAGCCCACGCTGACGAAATACTCCAAGCTGGCGATGGCGTCGTCGTACGTGTAGATCGGCTCGGCTGGCGGCAGCCCCTTGCGAGAGCGCTTCTTGTTGGCGTAGGCCGTATCCTGCTCCTGGATGTGAGCCGAGTCCCGCAGCATCGCCGAGCACAGGTCGCGCGTGGCAAAGGTGGAGTAGATGACGCCCCGGAATCCGTTCCGCACCAGGTTCGGTATATTTCCGGAATGATCGATGTGAGCGTGCGATAGAATGAGCGCGTCGATGCTCTTGGCATCGAAGGGCAGGTTGCGATTCCGCTCAAAGCTTTCCCGCCGCTTGCCCTGGAATAACCCACACTCCAGCAAGACGCGGCTTCCATTGACCGAGATCAGATGCTGAGAGCCGGTGACGGTCTGTGCTGCGCCAAGAAAATGTATCTCCATGACGTGGGCTCCTCAAAGATGACCAGCTATCGCTGCTAACAAATCTTCTCCGTAAGTCTGTCTCTTCCACGGTCCCAGCCCTTCTATGCCGCTCAACGCCTCGGGAGTGCGCGGGCGCTGCTCGACCAGTTCCCACAGGACTGCATTGCTGACGATGACGTCCACGTCCACCTCCCGCTCGGCTGCCACCCGCTTGCGCCAGGCACGCAGCGCCTCGTAGCACGCTATCTCTTCCTCCGAACGGCGCGGGGGTAAGGGGGAAGGCGTGGAAAAAGGCGCATGCAGGCCCCGACTGATTGCCTGCAGAACACGCTTCCCATACCGGCGCACTTGATAGGGTTTCATCCCCTCGACCTCTGCCAGTTCGTCCTTCGTGCGCGGGCGTGCCCGCGCCAACACCAATAGTACCCGATCGTGCAGCACCTTGAAATGCGGACGGTCCTGGCGACGGGCCTCTTGGTCACGCCAGATGCACAGCGCGCGCAAGACGGCCCGCCCGCGCCTGGATAGATCGAACACGCCCTTGACGCGCCAAAAGTCCTCTGGAGCGACGGTGTTGGTTGTAGGCTCCGTGGCAGCGAGCTGATCGAAAACCTCCCGCGCCTCCTCCCACCGCCCTTTTCGTGTCAGCCCGTCGGTCTGGAGATGGCACAGGGGCAAGAGGTAGCGAGTATCCAAGGAAGCGTAAGCCAGCGCTTTCGGCTCCAGAGGACGTCTGCCCCAGTTGTAGCGTTGATAACGCTTGTTAGTGCGTACGTCGAAGAGATCCTCCAGCACGTCTGCCAGCCCCACACGGGGCCAGCCCATAATCCGCGCTGCCCACATCGTGTCGAAAAGGTTGACGAAGCAGAACCCAAAATCCCGTTTCAAGCACATCACGTCGTACTCAGCCGCGTGAAAGACCTTCTGCACCTTGGGATCAGCGAAGAGATGTGCCAGCGGCGACAGATCCAGTTCCGCCAATGGATCCACGATATAGTCCGCTTTGGGGATGGAAATCTGAATCAAACAGACCTGCTCTTGATAGGCATGGAGGGAATTGGACTCGGTGTCCGCGGCGACGTACGGCTCATCGCAGATGGCCTTCAACATCGCTGTCAGTTGTGCACGGGAAGTCACGAGGACTGGGGGGGGCAGGCGGGTCGTTTTCCGGGTGGGCGCACGGTAACTCATAGCAGCGGTATCAAGAGCAGCGTGGCCAGGCTCAGGTAGAACAAATAACCCAACGTATCGGTGAGCGTGGTGACGAGGATGGGCGAGGCCAGGGCCGGGTCAACCCGCACTACGTGCATCCCGATGGGAACCAGAGCCCCGGCGATGCCCGCGCCCATCATGTTCAAGAGGATGGCGAGCCCCACGACGAGCCCCAGCACGGGATGCTCCCCGAGTGCCAGTGCAATGCCGGCAACCAAGAGACCGACGACGAGGCCGTTGACCGAACCAATCAGCAGTTCCCGCCCTAGCGCACGAAGGCCGTCACGGGGTTCGAGCTCGCCTATCGCCAATCCGCGCACAGTGACGGTCAGCGCCTGCGTGCCAGCGCTGCCGCAGACGCCCGCGACGAGGGGGAAGAACACGGTCAAAGCCGCCACTCGGGCGATGGTGGTCTTGAAGAGACCCAGCACGAGACCGGAAACCAGCGCGGTGCCCATGTTGAGCAAGAGCCAAGGCAGGCGCGTCCGCAACGAAGCAAAGATGGGCGCATCGTACGGCTGCTCCCCCGGCACACCACCCAGCCGGAAGATATCCTCCGTCGCCTCATCTTCCAGCACATCGACCAAATCGTCGTAGGTGATGAGACCCAGCAAGTGGTCCCCGCTATCTACGACAGGCAGGGCCAGTAAATCGTAACGAGCCATCAGGCGGGCGGCCTCCTCCTGGTCGGCGTCGGCCCGCACCTGGATAATATCGGTGTCCATGACCGCACCGACGCGGGTCCAGGGAGGCACGACGACCAATTGCCGCAGGGAGACCACCCCCACCAGACAAAGCTCCTCGTCCACGACGAAAAGGTAGTAAACATCCTCCGATTCGGGCGCGACTGCCCGCAGATACGCGATGGCCGCCTCCGCCATCATCTCCCGATGGAGCACGACCTTGACGGACGTCATCAGGCCGCCGGCGCTCTCGTCGGGATGGACGAGGAGGGGGCGGATCTCTTCAGGTCCCTCCATTGCCGCCAAGGCCTCGGCCGCCCGCTCAGGCGCGATGTCCCCCAGCAGGTCGGCCGCCTCGTCTGGCTCCATCTGATCCAGAATCTGGGCTAATTCCCCCGGCTCCAAGCGTGCGGCGATCTCCGCCGCGTCTTCATCTTCCAGTTCCTCCAGGATATCGGCAGAGTCCTCAATGCCTAGGCGCGGCAGGAGCTTGTCCTGATCGGCAGAAGGCAACTCGCCAAAGAGATCGGCTTGGTCAGGGGGTTTGAGCGACTCGACCAGAGCCACCGCGTGCTTCCACTCCCCCCTGGACAGAGCCTCGCGCACTTGTTCGAGGGTCATGTCTACGTCAATGGGATTCATCGCCTGAGCCTTCCTACAATCGCTGGTGTATTATCTCACGTTGACAAAAGATGTCAATTGAGGCATCGCGTCGTCACATCTGGTCTGCCTTATGGCTCGAAAGTGGACAGACGCCAGGGTCACCGCACGATCAAAATAGGCGCGATTTCGCATCGCGCCTACGGGGCAAATCGGTCAGATCTGGAAACTGACACACTACCGCACTACGGTGATTCCTCCTCCTTGTGAGGCACGAGCTTGATCGTCACTTTGTTGCTCATCGTCTTATTCCCCGCCGCGTCCGTCACGACGACGTAGAAGGTATACTTTCCCTCGCCGTGCCCCTGGATCGTCCACTTGATGATGAAAGGAGGGCGCGTGCGCACCTCGAAAGGCTCCAGGTCTTCCGGTGGATCGGGCGGATTGCCTTTGCCCTCGTCCACCTTGTCCCACTTGTATACGTAATACTCAACTTTCGAAACAGAGTAGTCCTGCACCTCGGCGTTGACGTTGACCCACTCGTCATAGTCGTATTCGTACTCGTCACCGTCCTCCGGATAGGTCAGATCGACCTCCGGGGGATGAGGATCCACCGTAACCTGGATGGTCGTTTCCCTCACTGCCGAGGAGTGATCGACGACTTGCAGACGCAGCGTGTAAAGCCCATCTAACCCGGCGGTGTTCCAGTACTCCAAGACATTGTGGTCCACCTGGTTGCCGTGGTTGGAACCGATCTGAGTCCATTCGATGGGGTTCATCCCCTCGCCGAAGAATATGGCATAGTAGCTAAAGTCACCGCCCCTGGCGTTGCCAGTGATGGGCACGGTGCCGGTGATGTAGGAATACGGCGCAGGACTGATGATAGCAACCTCGGCATCGGCGCGTGTAGGGCCATAGGTGGTATCGTACTCGGTGGGCGGCGTAGGGGGACGCTTATCCTCCGCTAGGCCGGCAATCCAATCCTGCGCATCGTCCGGGTAAACCTCGAAGACCCGCTCTTCACAAAGCTCAGGCGGCGTGTGAACAGTACATAGCTTGCCGGTCTCACGGTTGACACGGAAGACCTGGAAGATATTATCCTTCTCGGTAGGTTCGGTGCCCGGGATGAAGAGCTCATTGACGGTGAGAGGGCAGTGCTCGGTAGGCAGCAGGCCAGACTTTTCGCAGACGGCCATCTCGACCAGCCCTTCGGGCCGCACAAAGGGCACGTGGGGTTCATCCTTCAGTGCGTACTCCATCACCGCGTGCCAGATATCCGCTGCCCCTGTGATCCCGGCGACGCTCTTCATATCGCTGTTGTCAGAGTTGCCCACCCAGACGCCGACGGACAATTGGGGCGTGTAGCCAACGGTCCACGCGTCCTTGTAGTTGTCGGTGGTACCGGTCTTGGCCGCCGCTGGCCGATCGCCGGAAAGCTCCAACTGGTTGGGCTTGGAAAAGGCTCCGTAGCGGGCCTGGCGGTCGGAAAGGATGCTATTCATCAGATAGGCCAGCCGCGGATCGAGAATATCACGGCTTTCGGGCTGTGTATACTGGTAGAGCGGGTTGCCGTCGCGGTCGTATACGGCCAAGATGGCGACCGGATTGAGTTCCCGGTACCCCTCGCGCTGCTGGCTCGCAGGCACGAGCTCGCCGTACATCTTGCCGCCGTTGGCAAAAACGCTGAAGGCATAGGCCATGTCAATCAGATGGACCTCGCCACCACCCAGCGTCAGGCTGAGGCCATAGAAGTCCAGTCCCTTGTCCAACGTGTTGATACCCATGCGATGAGCCGTGCGGATGGTATTATCCACACCGGCCAGGTACAGCGCCTCGACGGCGGGGATGTTGAATGAGCAAGCCAGAGCCTCCCGCAGCCGCTGTGGGCCATGGTACTTCCGGTCATAGTTCTCCGGCCTATATGGAGTGCCAGTAGCCTGCGCAAAGGCCTTCTGCACATCCAGTAACATGTAAGCGGCGTTGTAGCCCTGGGAAAGCAGCGTGACGTAAGTAAGGGGCTTGAACGACGACCCTGGCTGACGGCCTTGCCCATCCACGGCGGCGTTGAACTGTCCGTCGATTTCATCGTTCCAGTAATCCAGGCTGCCGACCATGGCCAGGATTTCGCCGGTGCCGGGCCGGATGGCGACGACTGCGGCGTTGCTGACCTCGTGATCCCACCCGGCGTGCGATGGCCTGAGCGGCATCAGGTACTTGGCCGCCTCACAGCCGTTGTCGATCGCCTCCTGGATCACGGTAGCCTCGTCCTCCCCGGAAAGGCGGCGGATATGGGCCTGGGCTGCGCACTGGGCCTGCGCCTGAAGATCGAGATCAACGGTAGTGTAGACCTGCAACCCCCCTCGGTACACGAGTTCAGGGCCAAACATCTTCTCCAACTGCTTACGCACATAGACGGAAAAGTGGGGAGCCAGAATATCGTACCGCTTCTCGACGGATCCGGCCACTGTCAACTGCTCAACCTTAGCACCCTCTGCCTCCTCAGGCGTGATACAGCCCTCGCGCGCCATCGCATCGAGCACGAGCGCCCGGCGCTCCAGGGCCTTGTCTGGATTGTCGACAGGGTTCATCGCCGGGAACTGGGGGATGGCAGCCAACGTGGCCGCCTCGGCCAGCGTTAGCTCGCTAGCACTCTTGCCGTAGTACACCTTGGCCGCCGCTTCGATGCCATTGGCCAGATTCCCATAAAAGTTGGTGTTCAGGTACCACTCCAGAATCTGCTCCTTGGAGTATTTCTGCGTGATGCGGTGGGCCAGCAGGACCTCGGTGATCTTGCGTTCATAGTCCTTCCATTCCGGCCCCTCTGCGCTGACGTAGCGCAGGTCCTTTGCGATCACAATGTTCTTGATCAATTGCTGGGTGATGGTCGAGCCACCCCGGAACACGTCCCCGGTGAGGGTATCCCGGGCAGCACCGGCAATCCGGACCGGGTCGAACCCCAGGTTGGTCCAGAAGGTGCGGTCCTCCAGCGCCACCGTCGCACACACGATGGGATTCTCCTTGATTTCCTCGTACGTGACCCACTGGCGGTCGCCCTCGAAGGGATTGATGATCTCGTAGAGCAGCGTGCCGTTGCGATCATAGATCTTGGTCGTCTCGGACTGCTCGTCGGCGGCCTCGATCTCTCCCGGCTCCGGCAGGTCGCGGGTGAAATAGGCGTACACGCCGAAGACAGCACCTACTCCGCTAGCAGTGGATCCCGTGATCAGGACCAACACCACGAGCAGCAGCACGCCGGCAACGCGCACGAACTGATGCACGCCGGTCTGCGACGCGACGCGACGACGCTGGCGGCGCTGCAAAACAACATGCTTAACGATACGGATTGGCGTCATAATCAAGCTCCCCAACTATGCCCATCGATCATCGAAGTGCACAGGACTTTGCAGTTTCTCCCCTCGGAGTATATCGGAAAAGGGAGTGGCAGACTGGACACAAACCCAATGCCTACCCGACGGTACGGCTACGCTCTCGAAGAAGCTATTGCGCGGGCAAATCGTACCAGAAAGCAGGCAGATTGGCAAGTCGGAAACGATCGAGTCATCAATAGGAAAGTCAGGGAAAGTGTCAAATTGACGATAAGTGCGAGCCGTGTTATACTGCGGTGCTGGTGCGGAAGGGGTTGTCTTTTCTTGCGCACCAGTGTGGGGCCAAGTCCGCGAAGATTATGGTGACGGAAATCGTTCGGGTGGAAAACGGGGACGCAAGACGCCGCGCAGTTCAGGTGCTGAAGGCTGGCGGGCTGGTGGCTTTCCCCACCGACACCGTCTACGGGGTGGCGGCGCTGCCCTGGAACGAAGACGCTGTGGCCCGTTTGTACGTTGCCAAGCAGCGGCCGCGGAACATGCCCATCCCGCTGCTGCTGTCCGACGCCGATCAACTGAGCCAAGTCGCCGTGCTCGCGCCCAAGTTCAAGCCGCTCACTGCTCGCTTCTGGCCGGGCGGGCTAACGCTGGTGCTGCCCAAGACCGACGTCGTGCCCGACGTGGTGAGCGCCGATCCCACCGTGGCCGTGCGCGTGCCGGACCTGGCGCTGGCCCGCGATCTCATCCGAGATGCGGGAGGGGTGTTGGCGGTCACCAGCGCCAACATCTCCGGGCAGCCCAGTCCCGTCACTGCCGGGGAAGTCGAGGAGCAGTTGAGTGGGCGCATCGAGTTGATCGTGGACGGCGGCCCCTGCCGGGGCGGCATCCCTTCAAGCCTACTCGACTGCACCGCGTCGCCGCCAGCGCTGCTGCGGCGCGGGGCCATCTCCGAGGAGACGCTGCGCGCCGCCATTGGTTCAATCAAGACATCGTAAAGGAAACTTTTGAACGTGTGCAATCACAAAGGTGTAACGATATGGCTCACCGGCCTCTCGGGAGCGGGCAAGACCTCGATCGCAATACCACTGACGGAGGAGTTGCGCCGCCGTGGGTTGAAGGTCGAGCGGCTCGATGGCGACATCGTGCGCCAGAGCCTGACGCGCGACCTGGGGTTCAGCAAGGAAGATCGGGACAAGAACATCGAACGGGTGACCTTTGTTGCAAAGTTGCTCACCCGCAACGGCGTGATCGTCCCCTGTGCTTTCATCTCCCCTTACCGGGCGGAGCGAGCCAGGGCGCGGGAAGAGATCGGCGAGTTCATCGAAGTGTTCGTCGAGTGCCCGGTGGAGGTGTGCGCCGAACGGGATACGAAAGGATTGTACGCCAAGGCCTTCGCTGGCGAGATCCTGAATTTCACCGGTGTCTCCGATCCCTACGAGCCGCCGGAAAATCCGGAGGTCGTCTGCCACACGGCGGAGGAGACGGTAGAGGAGAGCGTGGCCAAGATCCTCGCGTATCTGGAGGAACACGGGTACGTGAGCAAGTAGCACGCGACAGGCGACAAGCACCCTGGTCGAATACCGGGGCTTTTTCACGCCACCAGCGCCTTCAACACCAGCGTCGCGTAGCTGCCCCGGCCCAGGGAGAAAGCAACGGTCAGCTTCCGCCGATCGGGAAAGAGATCGTCGGACTCAGGTGGCAAAGAGGACATCTTCTCGGGGAAGAGGAACAGCGCGCGCTTTCCCCTGGGCAGGTAGGCTTTCTTCAGGATGCGCGCCTTGAGGTCGCCTAGCGCCAGCCCTTCCTCCTTCAGCACCTGCGCCACGACTGCTGCCAGGTCGGGATCGGCGCAGGCGGCGTGGTGGTTGGGCAGCGGGATGGCGGCCTCGCGGTCGAGGTGCGGCGGCAGCGCGCGGTAGATGGGCAAGTGCTCGCCCGCGATCTCAATGTGGGCAGATGACTCCCCAAGCTGCGCTTCGAGGTAGCGGCCGGCGACGCGGTTCCACAGCAGCGATTGGTAGGCCGATAGGTAGATGCTGAGCAGCCGCCGCGTGATCAGGTTGAGCGCCTTGCGGTAGCCGGTCGGGTGATCGCGCAGGTAGGTGAGCACGGAGCGGAAGTTGGACGGGCGCGGCGCGGCCTCGAAGATAGCATCCCAGTTCCCCCAGCGGTCGCGCGCCACCGCCTTGAACTTCCGCACCGTGTCGGGGTCGCCGACGAAGGGCTGGCTGAGATAGGCGCGCAGCGCGCCTTCGGCATCCCGCCGCAGGATACGCTTGCCGATGTGCTCTGCGCCGGGCGATAGCGAGCCGAAGCGCTGCTCGTCGAAGTAATTGGGCAGGCCGAACTGCGCCACCTCTGCCGACCGCTCCCGGATGTGCGTGACTTCCTCGTCCGACAGATCGCGCAGCACGATGGCGAAGCGGTTGGCCAGGATGTCGGATGGGGCCAGGGGGCGCGGGCTGTGGCCCAGGAAGCGGGCTTCGAACCCATTGCCGGCCACCTGCGCACGGCCAACCCCTCGCACGGCGGCGTGCTGCATCGCGATGGCGTCCTTGTCCTTCAACGCCGGGAAGACGACATCCAAGTGCGACACCTCCAACGCTCGCGCCATCTGTGCCTGCACGTTTAACGTCGTCACGCCGCGCTTGTGCACGCGGTAGATGGCAAAGGCTCCCCTGGGCGTGAGGTGCAGGTGGATGTGCTCTTCAACAACAAAGTCCCCAGGCCATACCTTGTATCGCATTCCGTTCTCCGCCGCCAGTATACGGGCGAAGCGCCCTGTTGTCAAAGAACCTACACGTTCTTCTAACGTTCCGTTTACACCTTTCTAATACAGACAAGGTATGATGGACGCGAATTCACTTCAGGAGCAATGGTGACATGAACGGCGCATACCGAATCGCAAGAATAAGAGGGATCGATATCAAAGTCCACTGGACTTTTGCTTTGGCATTGGGTTGGGCAGCGCTGGAGTGGGGTCTGTGGCGCGGTGCGGGACTTACAGGCGCGCTTTACGGGGTCGGGCTGATCGGCCTGCTGTTCGCGTGTGTAACCTTGCACGAGCTGGCGCACAGCCTGGTGGCACGCTATTTCGGCGCGACCGTGCGTGACATCACGCTGCTGCCCATCGGCGGCGTGGCACGCCTGGAGGGACTGCCGGAGCGCCCGGCGCAAGAGTTCTGGATGGCCGTGGCGGGACCGGCGACCAATATCGTCTTGGCTGTGTTGATCGGCGCGGTCGCGTTGCCGTTGCTGGGTTGGCGGGCGCTCGGTGGACTGAGCGCGCTGTTGAGCCAGTTGAACGACATCAGCTTCGAAAGGCTACTGGTTGACCTGCTGACGGCCAACGTGGGACTGGCTGTCTTCAACCTGCTGCCGGCCTTCCCGATGGATGGCGGGCGGGTGCTACGGGCACTACTGGCGTCACGACTGAGTGAGATGGACGCCACCCGCATCGCCGTGCGCGTTGGGCAGGGACTGGCGGTGCTCCTCGGCTTGGCAGGACTCGCCACTGGCGCACTCAACCTGCTGCTGATCGCTGGGTTCATCTTCCTTGGCGCGGAGCAGGAATGGCGGGGCACGCAAGTGACGGCCGCGCTGCGGCAGATACCGGCGTCAGCCGCCCTGATCCGTGGGGGTATGACCCTCTCGCCCTACGATCCGCTGGCGCGGGCCATCGACACGGCACTGAGAGGCGGCCAGGCGGACTTTGCCGTCTTCGACCGGGGATACCTGGTGGGCGTGCTCACGCGGGAGGACGTGTCGAGGGGATTCCGGCAGTACGGCCCTAACGTGCAGGTCGGCCGCGTGATGAACGCCGACATCCCTATGGCCAGCGCCCACGATACGCTGCTCGAACTGCAGCGCAAGATGAAAGCCAGCGGCAGTCCTGCCATCTCGGTCGTCGAAGAGGGACGCTTCCTGGGACTGGCGACGCCAGAGAGCGTACGGAAAGCCCTGCAGCTCTTTGGCGCACGGCGCTGGCGGCCCGTCGGGCCGTAGCGGGATTATGGCCAGAAGGGCGTCGGAGTGGGGATCGAGTCCACCTCGACGAAATCGACGTCCTCGAACCCCAGAGACAGCAGAAGCCGCAAGACATAGATCTCGGCGTTGTCCTGGGCCATCTCCAGGATGCCGTCCTCCACGGCAGCGTTCAGGATCTCCTGCTCGGCTGCCCGGCGCGCCTCCGACTCCAGCGCCGGGTTCATCCCGATTAGCCCCGTCTCCCGGTCGTAGACGTAGGTCTTTTGGCTATCCAGCTTGACGACGAGGATCTCGGCCGGCGGCAACGCCACCGTCACCTTTCTGTCACCGGTGACGACGATGTCATCCTCCTCCATCTTGTCCAGATCCACACCGGCGATGACCTGCCCGTGGGCCACCAAGATCAACCGGTCGCCGACAAGGAAGGAAAAGGGGCTATCTTGCCCTGACTCGGCGGTGATGATCTTTTCGACAGAGTAGGTCACCGTCTCCAACCGGCTGAGGCTCTGCACCTCGTGGAAGATGGTCACCGGGTAAGGGATGACGGTCGGCGTGGTGTTGGGGTTGGCGAGCTGTTCGAGTTGCTTCTGCAACGTCTGCCCGGTCTCCTCCAGCGGCTGCACGACCCTCCAAACCGAGTAAAGCATCACGGCTCCGCAGGCAAAGAGGGCCAGCAGGATCAACAACAGGATGATCGTGTTAAGGTTGATCTTTTCGTTCATCGGCCTCACTCCTCGCCAGCCATTGTACCACGCCCAACGTCAAAAAGAAAGCAAAGGCCAGGTCGATGAGGAAATAGGACGCATCGACCAGCCCGTGTGCCAGTAAGTTGACCATCGAGCCCATCAGGCCGAGGGCCAGGGCGCGGCGGTCGGGATCGGATAGGCGGCGCAGTGGCAGGGCCAGTCGCCAGAAAGCGATCTGGAGCCAGGTCCCTGCCGCCAAGCCAAAGACGCCCGCGCGGGTGGCATAGTCGAGCGGGACATTGTGTGCCTGGGAGAGATCCGGTTCCTGCCAGGCGGCAGGCAGGATATAGCGGCTGCGGTAGTGGTACAGGAAATTGTCGGGACCGACGCCGAGCACAGGGTGATCGAGGAACATTTTCCAGGATGAGCGCCAGAGGTGGAGACGGAGAAAGAGCGTGCCCTTGCCAGCATCGAACAGAGAGGCAAAGCGCGGAGTGCGCAGAAGGGGGAAGGTGGCCAAGGCTCCCGCGGCTACCGCTCCCAACGACGCCCACAGCCACCGGCCGCCAGCCAGCGCACCCAGCGCCAGCAGCGAGAGAGGCACGCCCAGGAGGAGCGCCCCCTTGGAGAAGCTGAGCATGATCGCCAACCCCATGGGAGCGAGGGCTAGGCCGTAGACGATCCGCCGACGGCGGGATGCACCGAACAGCGCGACGGCCACCAGCACCGGCAGAACCCGTCCCAGGTAGAGGCCAACACTGTTGGGCGAGCCGTAGACCGAGCGCAGGCGGTGGAAGCCATGCTCCGCCCGGATGACGTCGCCGAGCGCCTGCCGCACCGCCACGACATCGCTGAAGATATACTGCACCAAGCCCAGCAGCGCGACCACCACCGCCCCCAGCACGAAGAAATCCACCACGCGCCGGATGGCCTTGTCATCGAGCCGAGTCGCGCGCAGCATCAGATAGAAGAGCGCGGGTTCCAAGATGAGGACGCGCAGCTCGCGCAGGGCAACATGGCGGTACTCGGCGACGAAGAGGGAGGCAACGGACACCAGAATGAAGAACAATGCCGCGAGGTCCAGAGAGGGAAGCCGCCAGAAGCGGGAAACAAGCTGCTGCCAGCTTCCAGTTTCCCGCTGCCCGCTTCTCGCTTTCCACCACTGCCAGAGCCATCTCAGGCCCCACGACGCCACACATAGCAGCGTCGCGATCTCTACCATTGAGAACGCCTTGCCAGCGAGCGACTTGGGGCGCAGGTAGAAGGGAGCCGCCGCCGCGACGAGCGCCAGGCCCAGGTCGAGCCACAGGAAGACGAGCGCAGCAAGTCCCAATCCGCTGACGACTGTGAGGGGTAACCAGGGGGAGAAGTAGAACGCGAGTGCGGAGATGAGAACAAGAGGTAAGGGAAGATCATCTGAAATTGCAGACTGCAAACCGCAAATCGCGAGTCGCAAACTTTTCCCCCCACCTCTCTCTCGCTCTCCTTCCCCTGCTCCTCTGCTCCCCTGCCCCCTCCCTCTCCATCCAATCGTCCCAACCAGACACATGAGCCCGACCACTCCCAATCCCACCAGTGCCCAATCGTAAGTCTTCGTATCCGGCGTGCGACTCACGCGCCAACCCACCAGCGGCCACTGATCCCACGCCCGCTCGGCGACGATCACCGCCTCGTGAGGGCCGTCCTCCAGGCAGCCGGCCACAGGAATAGCGACAACCTGCGTTTCATAGTCGGGCGAGGTGAGAACGAGATAGGCGCCACGCTCCTCTTCCGGGAGCAGGTTGGCCGGTTTCCCATCGACGCTGACGAACAAGTAGCCGCGATAGTCCCCGCGCCGCACCCGCAGCGCAAGATCGGTGCCGGAGAAGGGAACGATGACGCGGTCTGTTCCGACCAGGCTCCCCGCCTCGCTGGGGTCGGCCCCTAGCTCCGAGAACTCCCAATCCCCCTCCCACTCGGCCTCGCCGGAGAGTGGCGTGTAGGAAACGGTAACGGTCTGGAGCAGAACGCGCTGCCTGGCGATCAGCGCCACCACGAGCAAGAGCAGGCAAGCCAGAAGGCCGCCAAGGCAAACGTAGATGGGGGTGCGCGCGCGGCTTCGCGGGTGCTGGTTCATGGGTCCATGCCGGATCACCACCGCCAGTGGACGGCCGTCGCGCTGCCCTCGGTGGTGAGCTGATGTACCTCGCCGGTCACAACGTGGATCAGGTACAGGTTGCCACGATAGATGACGAGCAGTTGATCGCCGCCCGGCCCCCAGGCCGTTATTCCTGGGCGGTACTCTAGCCCAATCTCGCCTTCGGGAGGAAACAGCATCCGGCGATCGGAACCGTCGCGGTCCATCACGTAGAGATCGTATCCGCTGGTGTGGCTGGCGTATGGGCTGCGGGCGCGGTTGAAGGTGACGAGATCCCCTTCGGGAGCGTAGGCAGGCGCTGCCCACATACCGGCCTCATTGGACAGCTTGGCCTTCAACAATCCATCCACGGCGAGCACCCAGACGTCGAAGACAGGACTATCCTCCGGCGCCTCGCCGGTCGGGGCAGAACCATGCAGCGTAGCGATGACAAAGTCTCCTTCTGGAGACCAACTGACGGTTGGCGTCCAGGCCCAGGAGGCGTAGGTGCGGTACGGCGAGAACTGGGCCAATGGGGTCTGCTTGCCGCCGGAAACACTGACGACGCCGACCTCGTCGGCGCGGGCGTAGGCCAGTTGTCTCCCGTCGGGCGACCAGGCGTAGGTGGTGCCCCACCAGCCATATGTTCCGCCAGCACTGGGCTTCACGACGAGCCGTTTGCTCAGCAGGCTGCCATCGCGGGCGCGGGGCCGGGCCACCCACAAGTCATTCTCCGCTTTCCAGCCGGGACTCCCCTCACCCGGCACGCCGGTGGTGTAAGCGATCTGGCAGACATAGCCGGACGGCTCCCCCTGGCAGTTGGGGGCCCAGTCAGCCCACAAGACGTTCTCAGCTTCCAGCCGGATCGGCTCCGCATCGACGGTAGCGGTCTCGACCATCCACAGCGTGTTGAACGGAGCGCTCTCGCCGGTCTCGGTAGGAACGCGAGTAAAGAGCAAGCGAGAGCCATCAAGCGACAGGGCAAAGACACGGCCATCCAAATCGCTCGTGTGAGTCAGCCGGCGCTGGTTGGGGCTGGTGGTCTGCATCACCCAGGCGTTACTGTTGACGATGTAGGCGATGGTGCCGGTGATGGGCACCGGTCTGAGGTCGGCCTGCATGCCGATGAGGACAAGCTCGGCGCGCGGCTCCCGAACCATGACCCGCCGCACCAGTTGCCGATCGACCTCGACACCATCTTCGACGATGACGCGATAGGTCATCTCCTCCAGGCCGGTGACGCCTGCCTGGAGCAAACGGGTCTCGCCGGAGGGAACGGCAGCGTCCCGCACGGTCTGGCGCTCGAAGGGGATCTCGCGCTGCTCTGTCTCGGTGCGCTCCTCGACGCGGACGACGCGGACGGTCATCCCTGCCTCGATGAAGGTGGTCTCGGCTGGCGTCACACGATCGTTCTCGTCGAGCGTGACGCTGGCCTCGGCCAGCAGATCGCGGACGGTCAGTGCATCGGTGGCAAGCGTGTGCGTCTCGCCGTCGGCAACGAGAGTGACCGTTTGGGCGCTGTCGGGGGTAGGAGGGACGCACGCTGCCAGCGAAAGCAGCAGTAGCAGGAGAATGATTCGCTTGCCCATCATCCCCACGACTGCCAGTCTACGGCAGATTCTCCAGGATCGTCTGCGCAGCGACATAGTCGTCGAGGTGCTCTCCAATGGCGTACCACACGATCCGCCCATCTGCGGCAATGACGAATGCCGACGGTATCGTAGCGCCGTTGCCCAGCAAGCCGTGCACGCCGTAGGCTGCCGACACGTGGTGATCGGGATCGGCCAGCATGGGGTAACCGACATTCGCGGCCTGGCACCAGCCCTTCACCTGTTCGATCGAGGCGGACACCACTACGATGACTTCGGTGCCGCGAGCGTGGAACGTCTCGATATGCTCCTGCAGCTCGACGAGTTGCGGATTGGGCCTTCAGCCACCGCCACCACTCTGCATAAAGGCCAATGCGACCGGTCCCGAGGCCAACTGCTCGGTCAGCGTGAACGTGCCGCCGCTGGCCTGCTCCAGGGTGAAATCGGGGGCCAATTCAGGAACCTGCGGGGGCAGCATCGTCGGCACGTCAAGTACGCTCTGGGCCGAGGGAGCCAAGGGGGCCGTGGGGATCGGCGTCGTCGTGACCGGAGGCAGAGGGGTGAAGGTAGGGGCAGTCACCGAATCCGCAGCGCGCAACCCACCTCTCAGGGACATGAACAGGAATCCCAGGGTGGCTGCGACCACAACGACCACGCCGAAAATGACCCAGAAAGGAGGTGTGTTTTCTCGTTCCATGTTTCTTGCTCTTCTGTCGGTGGAGAGACTACCACGTATCCGCCGACTTGTCAACCACCGTACAGCTTGAGCAGTGCCTCAATACCGTAGTAGCCGGCCAGAGCAACGATCGTGTTCTTAACTATACCACCGATGATACAACCTACCAGGAATTTCCACAGGGGCAGGCGCAACGCACCAGCGGCGATGCCGGCCAGATCGAAAGCAGGGTTGGGTATGGCAGCCAACGCCGCAATCGTCAGCAGTCCACGCTGCTGCATCCATTTCGCCAAGCGATCGTAAGCGGGGTTTTCATCTACCCAGGTCTGGCCGCTGTAGCCAGCCATGTAGCCGGTCAGTTCACCCAAAGCCTGTGCCACACCGCCGACGATGCCGATGATCCACGGATTGAGGATGCCGGCCATCACAGCCGTGATTGCCAACCCAGGTAGCGGGAGGATCACCGTAGCATTGCTAATCAGCGTCACTACAAAGACCGCAGCGTAACCATAGGGCTCTAGTTCCTGAATGCGATCCTTGAAGTAATAGGCCGCGCCGAGGGCGGCGAGTACGATAACGACAGTCGATATCTGAACAATCCTCAGTCGCCAGGTAGGCGGCGGAGGGGGAACACCTGTCGGGGTGTCCTGCCCATGAGATTGCTGCGTCGGCTCAGACATATCATCCAGGCAGAGGTGCACCTAGACGCACGATCTTTTCCTCGTAGCCGGTCACGCCGGCGGTCATGTTGCGCGTGTCCACAATCAGCTTGGCGTGCCTCACCACGCGCTCATAGTCCACGCTGCGGTGATCGGTGACGATAACCACGCAGTCAGCGGCTGCAAGCTCCTCTTCTGTCAACTCCACTGATTCCAGACCAACCTTCTCCCGGTGGAAGACGTTGCCGCCCACCTCGAAACGCGGCACGTAGGGGTCGTGGTAGCGCACCTGCGCGCCCCGCTCCAGTAGCAACTCGATGACACGCTCGGCGGGGGAGTTGCGGGCGTCGTCGATTTCACGCTTGAAGGCCACGCCCAGCACCAGCACCCGCGCACCGTTCAGCGGCTTGCCGTGCAGGGATAGCGCCCGGCACGCCAGATCGACGACGTGATAGGTCATCGCCTGGTTGACCTCACCGGCCAGCTCGATAAACTCGGTGTAGTAATCGTACTCGCGGGCCTTCCACGAAAGATAGTAGGGATCTATCGGGATGCAGTGACCACCCACCCCCGGCCCGGGATAAAACGGCATAAAGCCAAAGGGCTTGGTCCTGGCCGCCTCGACCACCTCCCAGAAGTCGATGCCCATCCGTTCCGTCAGTAGGGCCAGCTCGTTGACCAAGGCGATGTTGACGGCGCGGAAAGTGTTTTCCAGCAGCTTGGTCAGCTCGGCGGCGCGGGTGGAGGAGACGGGATGCACCGGCGCACCCATCTGCCGCAAAAGCTCAGCGGCCAAGCGAGTGCACTCCGGCGTGAGTCCACCCACGACCTTGGGGGTGTTGTAGGCCGACCACCGGGTATTGCCGGGATCGATCCGCTCCGGCGAGAACGCCAGGTGGAAATCGACCCCGGCCTTGAGGCCGCTCTCCTCCAGGATCGGCTGAACGATCTCCTCTGTCGTGCCGGGATAGGTCGTGCTCTGCAGCACGATCAGTTGGCCGGGCTGGAGGCGCGGGCGGATCGACTCGCTGGCAGCCTCAATATAGGAGAGGTCGGGAGCGCGCTGAGCGTCGTAGGGTGTGGGGACGCAGATGAAGACAGCGTCTACCTCGTCCAACACGTCATAGTCCGATGTGGCCGCGAGCAGACCCGCCTGGATGTGAGGGATCAGGTCCTCATCGGGCACGTCGGGGATGTAGCTGCGGCCGGCGCTGACGGCATCCACCTTGTCCTGCTTGACGTCCACGCCGGTGGTGCGAAAGCCTGCCTTGGCGAACGCCGTCGCCAGGGGCAGGCCGACGTAGCCAAGGCCGATGATGGCGACGTGGGCGGAGCGATCAGTAATTTTGTCCTCAAGTGTGGGCATGGGGCTCCTCTGTTGGTTGGCTAGTTGGTTTGTTGGACCAGAAGGGCGGGCGCTCCAGCCGCCACAAGCCATAGACCCCGGCCAGGGCGACGAGACCGCCAGCGACGTACCCCTCCACGACGGAGGCTTGGGTGACGAAAGTGGCCAGCAGGCCGAGGACGAAGGAGACGATGTAGAGCGTCAGCACGGCCTCGCGCTGGGTCATCCCCGCTGCCACCAGGCGGTGAGAGACATGGTCTTTGCCGGGCGTCGTGAGCGGATTCCGTCTGCGCCGAACGCGCGAGATGCTAACGAGCATCGTGTCAAAGACGGGCAACCCCATCACCAGCACCGGCACCATCCAGGTGACGAACGTGACGTTCTCCGGGAAGCGCAGCTTGATGCCGAGGGCGGCCAGCACGAAGCCGAGGAACAGCGCGCCGGAATCGCCCATAAAGATATTGGCAGGGTTGAGGTTGTAGAACAAAAAGCCCAGGCAGGCTGCTAGCACGGCGACGGACAGCGCCCCCACAAGATATTGCTGGCTGAAGGCGCACATCAGGGCGAAGAAAGCCGCCGCAATGGCCGAGATTCCGCCGGCCAGCCCATCCATGTTGTCGAGGAGATTGATCGCGTTGGTGATATAGATCGTCCAGAACACCGTCGTGCACAGATCGAGGATCGGCTGGTGAAACGTGCCGACGCGTATGCCGCCGAAATAGAGCAGCAATGCAGCCAGAACTTGACCAGCCAGCTTGACCAGCGGGCGCAGGCTCCAGCGGTCGTCCACCAAGCCCATGAAGGAGATGCCCGTCGCGCCAACGAGGATAGCGCCGAACTCGTTAAAGTTGCGCCACTCCCCAAGTACAAGTGCTGCGATGATGAAAGCCAAATAGATGGCCACCCCGCCCAGGCGCGGGACTGGGCGCTTGTGGACACGCCGGGTATCGGGGTGATCGATGAAGCCCGCCCGAGGGGCCAGCCAGCGCGCCGCGGGCGTGGCACCGATCGCCAGTACCAGCGCGCCAGCGAAGACGAGCAGGTAGACGGTCACGGTTATCCTCCCTTCGTCGCCGATTGCAGATCTTTCAGAAGCGTTTCCACCTCGGCTTTCCGATCCGCCGGTGCCAGCTCCAGCGCCGTCTGGGCGTGGGATACCGCCTGCTCGGTCTGGTCGAGCTGATCGTAGACGACGGCCAGGGCATAATGGATCTCCCAGACCCGGCTTGCCCAGCCATAGTCCATGGGAGCTGACTCCAGGCCACGCTGAAGAACCACGACCGCTTCGTCGAGGCGGCCCAGTTGGGGATACACGGTGTTGCCCAGCGCATACAAAGCATCGACGTCGTTGGGGTTCAACTCCAGAGCCCGCTCGTAGGCATTAGCCGCTTCGGGCAGACTGTTGAGGCCTTGGTGTGCCTCGCCGAGGCCAAGCCAGCCGGCGACGAGGCCGGGGTTGAGATTGACAGCCTGGTTGTACGCACCGGCGGCTTCGGCGAAGAGATGCTGCTCGTTGTCGGCATTGCCCAGGCCGAGCCAGCCGTTGGCATACTCCGGACTGATCTCCACGAGCCGCTCGTAGGCCGCCGCAGCCTCGGCGAAGAGCCCTTGCTCGCCGTAAATGGCTGCCTGAAGCTCCCAGGTCTTGTCGTATGCATCATCCACCGCCAGAGACTGGGAGACCACCCGCTGCGCACCCTCCAGGTTGCCCGTGGATAGGTAGAACCCAACCCACTCGTTCCACAGGAAAGCGTTCCGCGGGCTGAGGGTGGTGGCCATATCGTAATAGTACTCGGCGAGCTGGAGCCGCTGGCGCCGCGTTTCGTCATCGGAGGCAAAGGGGGGTTGAGCCCATACTTGATACGTCTTGGCCAGTCCCTTCACGTGGTCGGTGTTGAGCGGGGCGATCTCGTGGGCATCTGTAAAGGCCTGCAGCGCTGCAAGCGCCCGCTCCTCCTTGTACCCCTCCTCCGGCGTGATGGATTTCGTCAAGAACACGCGGCCCTTCTCAAAGTAGAAAAAGTCCTCGCGGGGGGTTTTGGCGATGGCCATGTCATAGAGCTGAATGGCGATATCCAACTGGTCCTTGTTCGACTCCAGAGACTTGGCCAGCTTGTAGATCGTGTCGGCCTGGACGCGGCTCAGGTTAACGCGCACGGAGGTGTAGCCAACCAGGATCGCCAGCACGACGAGGGTGACGAGACCCCAGGCGTGTGACGTCTGCCTCGGCTGCCGCGCCTCTCCCAAAAGGAACGCCACGCCGCCAGCGACCGCGACAAGCACGATCAGGATGTAGTAGTAGGCCATCGGAGCGGTGGCGTAGCCGGCCAACCGCTCTGGTGTCATCTGGAATCCCGGCTGCCATCTCGAGGTGTAGTGGCTCGCCAGCACCAGGGCAAACCCCAACCCGAAGGCTAACGAGATCATCAGGTACATCCCCGCAGCCTGCATCCAGTCGCCCGGGCGTTCGCGGAACACGCCGCGCTTGGCCATTTGGGCGATGAAGACGACCGCGCTCATCGTCCAGGTGAAGGCAAAGACCATCAGCATGCCGTAGGACACGCACTCGCTGCGCGCCGGGCTCCACGCAGCCGTACAGGTTTCCTGCCTCCTGTTTGCCAGGATAGTCAGAGTACGTCGGATGACGGTCAGCGGGTCACCGAGTTTCTCGAGAAACTTGACCTTGGCAACATCGGAGTCGCCGAATTCTCCCCACAGCCTCTCCTGTATGGCGACAAAGTAGGGATCGTTAGGATCAGGTTGAGTGATGAAATCAAAGAACAGTGTGCCCAGGATGAAACCGCCGATGATCGCCAGGGCCAATGTGGGGCCCAGCCAAGCCGGCAGCGACCGGGAGGCGGCCCTACGCTGCTTCCTGCGCTTCCTCGCAGCCCTGTTGCTCCCCACCTTTTCGCTCTGCAACTCCTCCTCGCGCTCGCGGACGAGCCCTGTCCCGACCACGACAAGGATCCCGGCATAGGCCCAGAAAGTGGTGAGGGTGGAGGCAATGGCGATGCCGAAGTTGTCTTCGATCAGGTGGGCCACGACGGCGGCCAGGATGCCGGTCAGCAGAATAACCTGCGGATGAGGCGTTGAAACGGGCTCCGACTCCCAGTATAAGGAAAAGCCATAAACGACCAAGTAGATGAACATACCCGCCGTCATCCCGGCCGGGATGGCCAAGCCGAAAAAGTGGAGGCCTAGGGAAGGAATGAGAGCCACAGCCACCACAGCGGCCGCCGCCCCGGCTGTAATCAGGATCAAGAAGAGCGCGCGCCGCCAGCCGTCGGGCAGGACTCCCAGCCAGCGCAGGCCATAGTAGAAGATACCGCCGAACACCCACAGATAAGCGGCAACACCGACGAGGCCGGTGATGACGAATCTATCGATCGTCGCGTTGTGAGCCCGGTCGGGGGTGGCCGTGCGGGACTCGTAGTGGCCCAGCAGGGGTGGGTAGAAGCGGTTGTAAGCCACGTACATCGATTCCGGCCCATATCCTACAACCAGGCGCAGGAAGTTGAATGCGTCGGGTCGCCATTCCGTGGGGTTGTCCATCGTCGGCGGACTCTCGATGGGATCGTGGGGCAGGATCATTTCCAAGGACCCCTGCCAGATGAGGTTACGCACCATGCCGGTGCCGCTCTCGGACTGCAGCACATCGTCCAACCGACCCAGCCAGGGCTGCTGCTGGCTCCACTCGTGGAACACCAGGTTGATCAACAAGAAAGCGGTTGCGAAAAGCAAGCCGATCATCAGGGCGCTGGCCCACAGCCAACGCCAGCCCCGCCGATTGATGATAAAGACCATCCACGCGACGAAGAGGGCCAGCACTGCCCCACCTGCGGCGACCCACTGGGGGGTCTCACTCCCCGGCGTGAGGATGGCCCGGCTGGCAAAGTAGAGACCCGCCGCCACACCACCGCCCGCCGCCAGGCTGCCGATGCCGAAAGCCAACCCCAGGCCCAGGTCTTTGGGCAGATCGTGGGATCGGAAGGGACTCTCCCGCTGGGCAGCCCGTTGGAGAGCCAGCAGCCCCAGGAACATCCACAGTCCCAACCCGACTACCAGACCCATCAAGGGGCCACGGCTGCCGCTGTACCAGACGGAGATGATCTGGACGAGGAACATGAATATGTAGGCAGCGGCGCGAAGCACATCCGCCGTGCCGGTTTCCTCGTCGGTCAGGATGGAGCGGAAGGCGTCCACGATGCGCGCCAGGGTGGGTAGGGCGGCCATGATCATGTAAGCGGCGACAAAGATGGGATTGCCCATGGTGGAGGCAATGCGTTGAGTCACGTCCCCGCCCCAGGGCAGGGGGTCCAGCTTGCTGTGCTGGATAAAGCCGTAGAGGGCGATGGGCAGACTGTTGAGGATCACGACGGAGATGAAACGATCGACCTGCGACCGGGTGCGCATCCTGTCCAGGATGATCACGCAGATGACGACGCAAGACAGAGTGGAAAAGATTCCCCGCATGCGCTGGTAGCCGCCAAAGACGCTGATGTAGGGAGTGAGCGAAAAGGCCGTGCTGATCAGATACGAGAGGATGGTGAAGAGGATAGGGAGCATCAAGGGCGTCCGCCACGTGATCTGCACCCCCTGTCTCCCACTCAGCTTTTCCTCCACGAGGCGAACCACCCAGACAGCGGCCATCACCAAGGCGATGGTGCGCAGGGTGGTCCACTTGTCCCGCTCGAAGACATTGTCCGAGGCAGTGTTGAAGAAGAGCGGCGTGACGATCACCGCCAGAAGCCAGCAAACCTCCAGAACCTTGTCGCAGAATGCGCTGAGTTTGGTCGAGCTCATCAGTAACCCCTATGGTCAATTGTCGAGCATCAAGCATCCAGCTCTTGGTTCCGAAACCAGTCCAACGTCCGCTGCAACCCCTCTTCGAGCGTCGTGCACGCCTCGAACTCCAGCACCTCCCGGGCGCGGCTCACGTCGGGCACGCGGCGGCGGGTCTCCTCAAAGGCCGGACCGTAGGCCGTCTCGTAGGGCACATGCTCGATCTCGGAGTCGGACCCCACCAACCGCCGGATCAGATGAGCCAGCTCGTTGACGCTGGTTTCCTGATCGGAGCCAATGTTGAACACCCTACCTGCCGCCTCCCGGGCAGTTGCCGCCCGAATGGTGCCTTCCACCGTATCGGCCACATAGGTGAAACTGCGCGTCTGCTCTCCGTCGTCGTAGATCGTCATCCGATCGCCCCGCAGCGCCTGGGTCAAGAACCTGGCAATGACGCTGCCGTAGCCCCTGGGGTCAAGCCGCGGGCCGTAGGCGTTAAAGTACCGGACGACGGTGACGGGCAGCCCTTTCCTGGCATAGGCCAGGGCAAAGTACTCGTCGATCGCCTTTGCATCAGAGTAGGACCAGCGACCGATGATGGTGGATCCAAGCAGCCGGTCGTCATCCTCGCTCAGGGGGGTCACTGTCGATTTGCCATAGACCTCGGAACTGGAGGCAATAAGGCACCGCACCCAGTACTTGAAGGCCAGCTCAAGGACGTTCTCCGTGCCGCGCACGTTGGTGACGATGGTGCCCAACGGATCCTCGACCACGTACTTGGGGCCGACAACGGCCGCCAGGTGGTAGATCTGGTCAGTCTCGCGGATGAGGTGCTCCAACGTGTCCACGTTGAGTATCGAATCGTTGACGAAGCGGAAACAGTCGCTCTCCAGGTGGTGCGCGATATTGCTGGCCTTGCCCACAGACAGGTTGTCTATAACAGTGACCTCGTGGCCCTGCGCCATCAGCACATCTACCAGGTTTGAGCCGATGAAGCCTACTCCGCCGGTGACCAGAATTCTCATCGTATCACTCATCTTATCCCGGTGCGATGCGACATATCTTACCCCAGCCATGCTAAAAGTCAAGGGCCGATCCGTGCTTTGCACGAATCACGCAGGCATACACTATGCTCCCTCCGCCACAGCGTCGTACACCGCCTCCGTCTCGGCCGCCGCCCGCTCCCACGAGAATTCCGCCGCCCGCAACACCCCCCTCTTTCGCATTTCGCCCTGCAGGTCAGAGTCGCTCAGGAGAGAACGGAGATTAACGGTTATCGCTTCCACATCCAGCGGGTCAAAGTACAGAGCCGCGTCGCCGCCGACCTCGGGAATGCTGGCCGCGTTGGAGGCCGCCACGGGCGTGCCGCAGGCCATCGCCTCCAGCACCGGCAGGCCGAAGCCTTCGTAAACACTGGGGAGGACAAGAGCCTGCGCCCCGGCGTAGAGGGCCGGGAGATCCTCGTCGGGCACGTAGCCGGGAAACACAACGGCATCGCGGGCCGACGATTCCTCCAGGCGGGCGAAGAAATCGCCATAGAGCCAACCGCGCCGCCCGGCGACCACCAGCCCATCGGTCAACCCCTCGGCACGGACGACCTCAAAAGCTGCCAACAGGCGGGATAGGTTCTTGCGCGGCTCAATGGTGCCGACGAAGAGCACGTAGCGATCCGGCAGACCATAGCGGGCGCGAGCGGCAGCCACCGCCTCCGGCGGCTGCGGGCGAAACCGGGGGGCGGCGGCCTCGTAAACGACCGTGATTCTCCCCGGCGCGAGGCCGTAGGCGGCGATCAGGTCGCGCTTGGTGTGCTCGGAGATGGCAATGACGTGAGTGGCCCGGCGGCAGTAGAGGGGCATCGTCAGGTTAAGATACCAGCGGTTGAGGGGTTTGTGGTGGGCCGGCAGGTGGCGGAAGATGAGATCGTGGACGGTGAGGACGGTAGGGATCGATCGAAGCGGCAGCAGGAGATGCTCGGTGGCGTGGAAGAGATCGGCGTTCGGCAGGAATCGATCAAAGCCCAGCCGGGTCAGTTGCCCCAGCCAGACCAACATGCGCCAGGGCTTGTATCCCAGCGCCACAGTGCGGGCAGGTAGATGCTCCAGCCCTGCCAGCGGCTCTACGCCTCGCTCTCGGTTGTAGAACAGGGTGTAACGATGGGGATGGGCAGCGACCAGAGCGCGGGCCAGGCTCTCGGCGTATCGCCCCAGCCCCGCGCGACGATGAACGGCAGCGGAGACATCCAGGCAGACGGCCATAAAAGACGGCTATCCGCTACTCAGACGACTCCGGCAGTTGGTAGTCGCTTCCCAGGACAAGAGTGATATCGTATGAGGCACTGGGGTTGTCCTCGTGCACGACGGCTTCCGGCGGGATGCCGAGCTGGCGGGCAAGGTACTCGGCGGTGAAGGTCTTGCCCGTGTGCACGACGATCTTGGAGTGGATGTAGCTGGAATGATCCGCATTGGCGGTGCGGCCGACCTGGAAGCCCTGCCCCTGCAGATACTCCGCTGTGTGCCCGGCCAATCCCGCCGTCGTCGTCCCGTTCAACACTTCGATGGTCGCTGCCTCGGCTTCCAGAAGCGCAGCGGGGTCGTCTCCAGCAATGGTCAGCGGCGCGTCGTTGGTAAAGATATAGTCTCGCAACTCGCGGATGCCATCTCGCAACGGGACCAGCACCTCCTGCCCATCGGGCGTAGTCCAGAACATGGTATAGTTCTCGTCGATCACGCCGTGGCGGATGTTGTTGGGGTCCACCTCGCTGGCCAACTGGGCGAGGGCCACGATCTCGTCCAGCTTCAGGTCCGTCAGTATTGAGCCCTGCAACGTCTCCCACAGCTCAGGCGCTTTGGACGCCAGTTCCGGCAGCATGTCGAACTGCGTCACCTTGTCGAACACGGCCTGGAGGACCTTCTGTTGCCGCCTGGCTCGGTCAAAGTCGCCACCGCCGGAATGGCGAGTGCGGGCGTACTTGAGCGTCATCTTGCCGTCGAGTTCCTGGCAACCGGCCGGGATGTACAATGGATCGTAGCCATATGCTTCGTCCGGATAATAGGGATCGTTAATCTCCTCCTCCACGCAGACGGTGAGCCCACCCATAGCATCCACTAATTCCTCGAAGGCAGAGAAGTTGACGCGCACGTAGTAGTGGATCGGGACGCCGACGTTGTACTGCACAGTCTTGACCGCGAGCGCCGGGCCGCCGCCGGGGTAACCATCGCGCTCACCGATAAAGTGCGCCTGGTTGATGCGTGCCTGTTCGTCGTAGTCGGCAATCGGCACCCACAGATCGCGGGGGATGGAGAGTACTCCGGCGTTCATGGTGACCGGGTCGATCGTCAGCACCAGCATCGTGTCGGTACGCCAGGGGCCTTGTTCGTACTCTCGTTGGTCGATACCCATCACCAGGACATTGACCCGATCGGTTCCCTTCCAGCGCGGCAATGGTTTTCCCTCTTCGTAGCCAACGACGTCACTGGGATTGCCCTGACCCAGGGTAAAATCAGGCAGAAGGCTGGAGGCAGCGATGGACTGCCTCACCCGATCGAAAACCAGCCTTCCCGCCGTAACGGCGATCGCCAGGAAGAGTACGACCAGGAAAGCTGTGAACAGTTTCTGGCCCGTACTGCTCGTCCCTGAACGTCGTACTTGCTTTGGCTTGCGTCGCACCATTGTCCTCCCAGAACAGAACTAGCCCTTTGGCAAAAGAGTTTTTTCGGCGAGGTAGTAATTGGGGCAGAGATCGTGTGCAGCGTGATACGTGATACGCAAAGCCACCCGATACAGGGCGAATTGAGCTGCCTCTATCCCGCCGGAAACTGGTTTGTGAGCGGGGAGAATTATAACATACTCTTTCCCACGGTTCAAGCTCTATAGCGGCGCGGATCCGTAGGGATCAAGGTCCCACTGCGGGAAGCAATGCGACGTAGAGACGTCCTCCACTGAAAACGTACAGCCTCCCTGCCGCCTCGTTCACGACCAGTGCCTCCAAATCGTCGAAAGCGCCTTCGGCGTGGAACTGGGCACGGAAGGCACCATCGGGTTCCAATACGACCACGCGCTTATTGCCCCGATCCGCCACGTACATCACGCCACTCCGGCTTTCGGTATCCACCGCCAACGCGACGGGCTGGCTGAAGCCACCGGGCACCCCGCGCACCTCGAAGGACTGAGGCTCGCCGCGCAGGAATTTTGAGACGGTGCCGTCGGCGTGAAGAACGTAGATGCTGCCGTCTATCACCATATCCACCGTACCCCCCAACAGCACGGACGTGGGGTCGGTGAAGTAGCGCTCTGGCTGGTCGGGATAGGCGTCGTTCCGGGGTTCGTAGCGCCAGATCTGGCTCTCATCCAGGATGTAGAAACGGCCCTCGAAGGAATCGACCGCCTTGACCGTCTCAGACGGCGGCGTGCCCAGGAAGGTTCGCTTCAGTTGGGGGTCGCCGCTCTCGCTGCCCCAGAGAGGATCGTAGGTCACCAGAACGCCCTCCTCTTCGAGGATGACGAGACCATTCGTCCGCCATTCGCCCGCTGGCTCGATCCACGCAAAGTCCACCATGTTACCCACTGTCCCCCCGCTGATCTGATCGCCGGTCTGCACGAGGGCAGACATTATCTCGGTAGAGTCGCCTCCTGCCAGGTCAATGGGCAATTTGGATACCCAGCCTGCTTTCGGATCGAGCACAAAGGCCGTTTGTCCGTAGACGATCAGGTGACGCAGGTCGGCATCGCCGCCCAATCTCGATCCCAAGTGCCCCACTTCGATAGTTTGCAGCCGGAAAACACCGTCGAGATCGTCGAGGGCAGCCTGCGCTTTCACCTGCAAGCCGATGGCCTCGGAGCTCTCAGGCTGCATCTCGACAGCCTTCCCGGCCAGGTCCAGCACTTTTTCCCAGTATGCGCGCGCTTTCGAATCGTCGCCGATGGCCCGGGCTCTCTCGGCCTCTTTTCTGGCCTGATCAGCCTGGTTCATGAGACCCCTGAACCGCTCTTGCCCCCCCAACGTGCCGAGGGCCAAAACCACGACGACGACCACCAGGAGCAGTATCCCGGCTGCGATGGAGAGCATCACAATAGGATTCTCTTTAGGCGGCTCACGCTGAGGGCGCGCCCGGCGGCGAGCCTCCCGATCGGGGCCGGGCAGCATGCGCCGGAGCAGCGTCCTGGTTCCCCGAGTCAGCCCCACGGCAGCGGCCGCGATCCCGCCTCCCACGGCACATGCGCCATCCTTCAAGCGCTCGGCCAGGGTGGGGCCAGTGCGGATCGGCCTCGGACGGGGTTGGGTCTTGGGCTTGAGCCTGGGCTTGGGCGCCGGGGGAGGCTCGCGTTCCTCGGCGGTTCGAAGTGGCTCGACCGGGCGCTCGCGCGAGAGGAACGACGGGAATCCTTCCTCCTCCAGGTCTTCGTCCGGACGGGCGCGCCGCAGCCGCTCAGAGATCCGCTCGCGGAGAGAGGGGCGCGCGGACTCGCGGATCGCCGGTACCTCCACCTGCGGCACCACAGGGCTTGAAGCCTCGGCAGGCAGGCCCAGCCGTCCCACCAATGCAGTGAAATCGGCGCCAGCCCCGACTTGCTCCAACCCCGCCATAACCTCCTGAATGTCGGTGCGAGGCAGCACGCGGTTCAGCCCTGCAACATCTGCCGCCTTCGCCAGGCCGGGCGAAGCCAGCAGCAGCGTGTCGCCGACGGCGGCGAAGGTGTGGTAGAGCTGCACGTCTGCCAGCCTCCCCATTCCCAGGTGTGGCAGTTCCCCATCGCGGGGGAAGAACTCGAGCTGGCCCCGGCGAAGAACGCACGCCTGAGCCGGGCCGGCCACGAGGATGAAAAAGTCCTCGCCGCGCAGGACGGCGCAGGCGAGGCTGCCGTAGCACCGGTCGGAGGGAGCGGCATGCAGGTTGAACTGGAACAACTGCCGGTTGGCGGCGGTCGCCGCCTGGCGCAGCGCCGCCGTGATGCTGCCGCCGGTAGACCAATACGCCCGGGCTATCACCTCACGCATCTCTCGATACAGGCGCGGCGGCGACTGCCCGGATAGATCCAGCAGAATGAAGAGGTAATCCCCCTCCCGGCTGCGCTCCGCCCACGGCGGCAGCGTCAGCATCGCGGTGCAGGGCGCCGTATTCCGGCGCGTGCCTTCGGCCACGCACAGCGTGCCAACGACGGGTTCGATCTGTGGGGGGGCGAACCTGAGCGCACTCATCTTGCTATGACTGAATTATACCGCTATCCTTGCGTCGGTGCAAAAGCTGTGGATCCCTCTGTCTCCTCCCCCGTCCGCCCCATCCCCGTCAACTCACGGTAGGTCAACGTCCAGGCGGCGGACACAAATGTCTCGGCCACGCCAAGGATGGCGACCGCCACCAGCCAAGCCAGCAGCCCGACGCCCAACGTCAGCGCGACAGACAGCAGCGGCAAGGCAAACATGACCAGCCAGGCGGCGAGGAGAAGAGCCAGCCACACCAACAGCAGAGGCAATCCGACGACGATCAGCAACCCGGTGCCGACGAGCACGAGGACCAGCCACACCAGCGCCAACCGGCCCAGTTGCCCGCGCAACAACTCCCAGGCGCGGACGAGGCCCCCACGCACATCGAGCGATTCGAGCACGCAGGCCCGCACCGCCAGCCGCTGCATCACGCCGGTAGGAATGGAAAACAAGACCGCCAGGCACGAGGCAGGGGCAAGGCAGGCGAGTTCCAGGAGAGGCGTGGAGAGATCGCCGAGAAACACCACTTCGGGCTGCTCCTGCAAGAGTGCCACGATCCGGGCCACTAGCGACGGCAGCGCGCCGACAACGATCACCACACCCATCGGCAGGCCAAGCAGCAGGCGGATGAGGAACACCCGCCAAAAGTGGCGTGTGCCCGCCAACCAGCCACCTTTCAGGACCACCACACCATACTCCTCTGCCGCCCGGATCTGGTTCACCAGCGCCGCCCGCCCCAAGGCGCTCGCCAGCGAAAGCCCCACGCTGACGACAAACCCTAGCAGCATCAAGGCGATCACCGCCATGGCAAGATAAGGGCCGCCGAGAAAGTCGAGAATGGGTGTCTGCACCTCAAGCGGCAGCTCCTGCACCGCCCGATCCCACTGACCGGCGCTCACGCCAAGGGGTATGCTCACCATCTCCGGCCCAATCAGAACACCGAACAACCACAGGGCCTCGTGCTGCCAGGTGATCCGCCACGCGCGACGCAGGACGTAGCCAATCTCCATTATTCCCACTCGATGGTCGCCGGGGGCTTGGAGGTGATGTCGTACACCACCCGGTTGACGCCGACCACCTCGTTGACGATCCGGTTGCTGACGCGGGCCAGGAGGTCATGGTCCAATCGCGCCCAGTCGGCGGTCATGAAATCCTCCGTCGTGACAGCGCGGATGGCGACGACGTTCTGGTAGGTACGCTCGTCGCCCATCACGCCGACGCTCTGCACCGGCAGCAGCACGGCCAACGCCTGCTGTGTCTCGCCCCGCAGCGCCCCGGCCGCGCCCAGCTCCTCCAGCAGGATGGCATCCGCCGCCCGCAGCGTCTCCAGCCGCTCCCAGGTGACCTCACCGAGGATGCGCACCGCCAGTCCCGGCCCGGGGAAAGGCTGCCGCCACACAATCTCCTCCGGCAGCCCCAGGACCTCACCGACCGCCCGCACCTCGTCCTTGAAGAGATAGCGCAGCGGCTCGACCAACTCGAACTGCAGATCGTCGGGCAGGCCGCCCACGTTGTGGTGCGTCTTGATCCGAGCCGCCGTCTGGCGCTCCGGGCCTCGGCTCTCGATGACGTCGGGGTAGAGGGTACCCTGGGCCAGATAGCGCACGCGGTTCGCACCGTCCCCCAGCTTTGCGGCCTCCTGCTCGAAAATGCGGATAAAGCGCTCGCCGATGATGCGCCGCTTCTGCTCGGGGTCGGTCACGCCGGCGAGGGCACTCACAAAGTCCTCGGTGGCGTCCACTGCCACGAGCCTCATCCCCCGGTCGCAGAACATGCGCACGACCTGCTCCGGCTCGCCCTTGCGCATGAACCCCTGGTTGACAAAGATGCAGGTCAGTTGATCCCCCACGGCGCGGTGCACCAGCGTCGCCGCCACGGCGGAGTCGATCCCGCCGCTGAGGCCGCACACCACCTGCCCGTCGCCAGCCTGCTCACGAATGGAGGCTACCGCTTGCTCAATGAAGGCCGCGGGGGTCCAGTCGGGCGCGCAGCCGCAGACCTCGACGGCGAAGCCGCGCAGTATCTCCTCACCATGGTCGGTGTGCACCACCTCCGAGTGAAACTGGATGCCGTAGAGTCCCCGCTCCAGATCGCCCATCGCTGCCACGGGCGAGCTCCCGCTGCGAGCCAGCACGTCGAAGCCGGGGGGCGTCTTCTCGATACAATCGCCGTGGGACATCCATACCTTTAGCCTGCGGACTGTGGATCGCAGACTGCCAAACAGGGGACTATCCGGACCGACAAACTCGATCTCGGCCGGGCCATACTCCCTCCTTTCGGCGCGGGCTACGTGGCCGCCCAGGGCATGAACCAGCAGTTGCATCCCATAGCAGATGCCCAAGACCGGCTTCCCCTGTTCCAGCACATAGTCCAGCAGATAGGGTGCTTCGGGGGCATAGACGCTGGCAGGGCCGCCTGAGAGGATAAAGCCCTTCGGCTCCAGTGCCAGCACGTCTTCTGCGGGCGCATCCCAAGGAAAGATCTCGCAGTAAACGTGGGCCTCCCGCACGCGCCGGGCGATCAACTGCGTGTACTGCGAGCCAAAGTCCAGGATGGAGATCGCGCCTCCCATGCTACTCCATCACGATTTTACCGTCCGTCATATCGGTGACGATGGCGAGGGACACGATGGGTACGCCAAGGTGTTCGAGCTCTTCCCGCCCGTGATCGAATCTCTTCTCAATGACTGCAGCGACGCCGACCAACGTCGCACCGGCGTGCTCGACTAACCGCACCAACGCCTCGATGGTCGATCCCGAAGACAGGAAATCGTCCACGACCAGCACGTGATCGTCCGGGCCCAGGAACTCGGCCGAGACCATCAAGTATTCATCTCCCCCGCCTCTGGTGTGCGAGGGGGCCATCTCGACGTAGACCGGCCCCGTCATCGTGACAGGTCGGGTCTTGCGGGCGTAGAGCACCGGCACGTTTAGTGCGTATCCCGCGAAAAGGGCCGGGGCGATACCGGAGATCTCTGCTGTAAAGATTTTGGTCACGCCCACATCGGCAAAGTGGCTGGCCATCTCCTGACCAACGCGGAACAGCAGTTGGGTGTCGATCTGATGATTGAGAAAACTATCTACCTTGAGATTTCCCTGGCCCAGGTTCTGTCCCTCGGCCAAGATGCGTCGCTTGATCTCATCCATGGCAGTTTCTCCTTCTGGAGTTTTGCCCCATTCTACACGATGCACCGGTGACTGGCAAGCTGGGGAGGTTTGACAGATCGGCCTGGATGCTGTAATGTACGCCCTACGTGAAACGTGACGTCAGTGATGATGGGATGAGATACCTGGCAAAGGTGCGTTTGTTCCTCTGGCTGACGCTGCTGCTTGCCGCTGCCCTGGTCGCGCAGGCAGAGATCGCGGCGCACCTGATCCGCGTCCGTGGCCTCTCGAACAGCTTCCCCGCGGCCGAGGCCGATGTGCCCATCCTCGGCGTCAACGTCGCGCTGGAGCAATACGACGACGCGGAGGTGGAGACCTCCCTTGCCCGCATCGCTGAGGGCGGGTTCGTCTGGGTGCGCCAGTCCTTTTACTGGAACCATGTAGAGTCGGAGCCAGGTGACTTTGACTGGAGCGTCCCTGACCGTATCCTGGCCGCGCTGGCCCGCCACCCGCAACTGCGCCTGGTGGCTGTCCTCGACGACGATCCCGCCGTGCCCCCCGCCGATCCCGACCGTTTCGCGGCCTTCGCGGGTGCGTTCGCGGCCCGCTACGGGGAGTCGGTGGACTACTATCAAGTCTGGGACGAGCCCAACCTAGCCGATCGCTGGGACGGCGGCCCCGTGAGCCCACCTGCATACGCGGACCTGCTGGCCCGCACATCAGAGGCCATCCGCGCCGCCGATCCCAGCGCCCGCATCCTGTTGGCTGGACTGGCCCCCACGACCGAGTCCGGCCCGCAGAACCTGAGCGACGTGCGCTTCCTCGACTATCTCTACCGGGCAGGAGCTGCGCCCTACTTTGACATCGTCGCCGGCAAGCCCTACGGCTTCGACACCGGCCCCGACGACCGCCAAACCGAGGAGGCGGTGCTCAACTTCTCGCGCTTGATCCTGCTGCGGGAGGTGATGGTGAAGCATGGCGACGCAGACAAGGCCGTCTGGGCCAGCCACTGGGGTTGGAACGCGCTGCCACCCGGCTGGGCGGGGGCCCCTTCCATCTGGGGGCAGACAGACGAAGCAATCCAGGCGGCCCGCACGGTCGCTGCGCTGGAGCGAGCGCGCGCCGAGTGGCCCTGGTGCGGCGCGCTGATCTTGGAGACCTATCAACCACACGCCTCACCCGACGATCCACGCTGGGGGTTCGCGCTCGTAGGACAGGACGACGTTCCCCGTCCGATCTACTACGCGGTGGCCGAATGGTCTGCCTCTGTTCCCGATGCGGCCCCTGCTGGCGGTTATCCGGCGCTCAACCGCTGGGCGACCTACGAGGGAGACTGGCTCGTGGGACCGACGGGCGCGGACGCAGGCAGCGACGGCGACCGGGTCACATTCCGCTTCGACGGTCCATCCATCGCACTGACCGTGCGGCGGGGACCGTACCGCGCCTTCTTGTACGCCACGGTGGACGGAGAGCCGGCCAACGCGCTGCCCCAAGACGCGGCAGGCCGCGCATACGTCGTGCTGTACGACAAGGAACCCACGGTAGCCACGATCCCCTTGGCGACCGGCCTCCCTTCCGGCGAGCACACCGTCGAGGTGGTGGCCGAAGGAGGACAGGGCCAGTGGGCGCTGGCGGACTGGCGCGTGGGGACGGAGCCGGTCCGCGATGGCTTTGGCTGGAAGATAGCCACTCTGGTTGCAGCAGGGCTGGCGCTGGCTGTGCTCCTGGTGCGCGAGGCACGGCGGATCGATTGGGTCGCGCTGGGGAATGCTTTTCTCGCCTGGCCCGAATGGGGACAGGTGGCTCTGGCCATCGGGCTGACCGGACTGTTCTGGGTTGCTTCCAGCATGAGCTGGGGGCGGGACTGGGGCAGTCCGTGGCTCCTCGTCAGCTTGCTGGTTTTGCCTGCTCTGGCGACAGTCTTCGCCCTGCGCCTCGATCTCGGGCTGATACTGGTGACTCTCTGCGCGCCGTTCTACCTGCAGCCCGACACCATGTTCTACCGGGCGTTGAGCCTGCCGGAGGTGCTGGTGGTGCTGTGCGGGCTAGGGATGGTGATACGCTCCCCCATCCTTACCCCAACCCCTCCCCTTCCCCCCAAGCTTGGGGGGAAGGGGAGGGGATCCCTCTCCCTCCCCGATCTCTCCGTCCTGCTCCTATCCCTCGCGGCAGTAGTGGCCAGTATCGCCGCAGCCGACGGGCTGGCTGCGATTTTTGAGTTCAGAGCCGTTTTTCTGATCCCGACCCTCTATTACGCGCTGCTGCGGATGGCTCGCCTGGACAACCGAATCAGATGGAAACTCGTGGACGGCCTCGTCCTGGGGAGCGTCGCAATGGCGATCATCGGGCTAGCACAGTATGCGATGGGAGTCAACGTCGTCATCGCTGAAGGCGGGCTACCGCGCTTGCAGAGTGTCTACCCCTCGCCCAACAACGTGGGACTGTACCTGGGACGGGTGTGGCCACTTCTGGTAGCCGTAGGCCTGTGGGGCAAACGCGGGCGACGCCGGTTACTCTACAGGCTGGCGTTGCTGCCGGTGATACTGGCGCTGCTGCTCAGCTTCTCCCGTGGGGCGCTGCTGCTGGGGATGCCGGCGGCGCTGCTGGTAATGGGATGGCGGGCTGGAGGGCACTGGCGATGGCTGGCTCTGATGATAGTCTCCATCGGCGCACTGGCACTCGTGCCTCTCCTGCGCGTGCCCCGCTTTGCCTCGCTGCTCGTTCTAGATCAGGGGACCACCTTTTTCCGGCTGGAGCTATGGCGCGGCAGCCTGACGCTGCTGCGCGAACATCCCTGGTTCGGCGTTGGACCGGGGAATTTTGCGGCGGCCTACCGCACGCGTTACATCCTGCCTTCAGCCTGGCAAGAGTTCAATCTCGAGCACCCACACAGCATCTACCTGGATCACTGGACACGATTAGGGATCCTGGGGGTAATCGCGGGGGTGACAGTCCAACTGGGCTTCTGGCGAGGGCTGCACCGGCAGGAGCGCTGCAACGCGCTCGCCCTGGGCCTTGTGGGTGGCATGGCCGCGCTGTTGGCTCACGGCCTGGTGGACAATACATTGTTCTTCCCTGACCTGATGCTGACTCTCTTACTGATGCTGGTTCTTGCCTCTCATGCCATCGCTAAAGGTACGGCTATACCAGATCCACCTATCCAGTCTCACACTGAGACCACGAACACTCACGAGAGTCCAATACCTCCAGTCCCAAGTCCTCCATCGCCGTGACCAGTTGATCCGCCGTCACGTCTTGCACTTTGAACGTGAGCTGGTAATGGGCCGGGTCCTCTCCGTGGACGGTGCCCAAAGCGACAATGTTGCCCCCCATGCTGGCTATCTCACCGGCGATCTTGGCCAAGACGCCTTTTTTGTGCGGAACCTGAACGCTCACTCGAACACCATCATCCCGCCCCCCCAACATCTCGAGAAAGACCTTAAAGATATCGGTCTCGGTGATGATACCTACCAACCGCTCTCCCCGCAATACCGGCAGTCCTCCGATACCGTTATCCGCCATAATGCGGGCAGCTTCCTCCAAGGGGGTATCTTCACCAACCGTGATCACTTGCCGAGCCATCACGTCACGCACCTTGACCCTGGAAAGAAGCGTATGGATTTCGAAGATACTCAAAGTAGTGGCCGGCGAGGGAGATGCATATACTAGGTCTTCTTCCGAGACAATTCCCGTCAGCTTATCACGATCGTCGAGCACAGGAAAGCGGCGGACCTTTTCCCTTTTCATCAGTTCCAATGCCCGGCTAACCGAAGTGCTTTCCGTGACCGTGATAGGCTGCGAAGTCATTCTCTCACTAACCAGCATTTTCAGCCTCCTTCAAAAGAATGTTAACCCATATCATCTCGCTTAGTATTCTACTCCAATCCCCTTTGACTGCCAAGTAAACGATATGAGCAAAGCATTAGAGTCTCTTTTCCTAGCAATATTATCTCTAGGTAGTACTTAGTAGTAGGAATGTGGATTCAGGGGAAAGACCCGAGCCGGCGTTCAGAATTCCCTACATATGGGCCATGACCTGATTTGGCCTCTAATATGTAGGGGCAGAAGGAGAGACAAGTTATCCCCAAGTGCCTTGGGGATAGTTGTGGATATGTCCAAAATCCAAAGTCTGTCTCCAGGCCATCGGATTCGACCACCAAAGTCTAGAACGGAGCAAGAGGGTTTCTCAGAAGGGTTATCCCCATCTTTCGCCTGTTATCCACAGGAAAATGAGGGTTATCCACAGTTGGAGTATTGGAATAGGGTTCCTCATCCATCTTTGCCCCCAGATATGGGGGGCAACTTGTGCTTTTGGGGAAGGAATGCAGAGGAAAAGTTATCAAGAAGGGTGTGGAAAAAGGAGCGGGATTATTGGGAGCTATTGTAGAGATGTTGCCGGAGGGTGACAACTTCTCGGCGCAGTTCTGCATCTTCCTCAAGCAGATCAGAGATACGCTCGCAGCCATAGAGGACGGTCGTATGATCGCGCCCTCCCAATAGATTCCCGATCTGGGGCAGCGATGCCCCGACCTCTTCGCGGAGGAGATACATGGCGATCTGGCGTGGCCGCGCGACGGCTTGGCTGCGGCTGCGGCCCTGGAAAGCTGACATTTCAATGCCAAAGTGATCGGCTACCGCTTCGATGATCTGCGCGGGAGTCAGCTTGCTGCGCTGGGGGAGAAGGTTGCTCAAAGCGGCCTCGGCAACCTCTATTGTCAAGGGTTGCAGGGTGAGTTGTGATAAGGCAACCACCCTGTTGAGTGCCCCCTCCAGTTCGCGAATGTTGCTCTGGATCCGGCTGGCAACGAGGGAGAGAATATCGTCGGGGATGCTCGCGCCGCAGGTTGCGGCCTTCGAGCGGAGGATGGCGATGCGAGTCTCCAGATTGGGGGGCTGGATGTCGGCGATCAGACCCCATTCGAAGCGGGAGCACAGCCTCTCCTCCAGCGTGCTCATGGCTTTTGGCGGTCGGTCAGACGAAACGACGATCTGCCTGCCTGTGCCGTGGAGGGTGTTGAAGGTGTGGAAGAACTCCTCTTGTGTACTTTCCTTGCCGGCGATGAACTGGACGTCGTCCACGAGCAGAACATCGGCGGTGCGGTACTTTTCCCGGAAGGAGTCGGTCGTGTGGGAGCGGATGGCCTCGATGAGATCGTTGGTGAACTCCTCGGACGAGACGTAGAGCACCCGCAGTCCCTGCGTCAGGCAGTCGTGGCCGATGGCGTGCAGGAGGTGCGTCTTGCCCAGCCCCACACCGCCGTAGACGAAGAGAGGGTTGTAAGCGTCGGCAGGGTTTTCGGCCACGGCCATGGAGGCTGCGTGGGCTAGCCGATTGCCCGTGCCCACAACGTAACTTTCGAACGTATAGCGCGGGTTCAGGTTTGAGGAGAGGGGAGCGGGGAGCGATGTGGGCGTGGGATTGGACAAGTTGTCGAGCAGATGGACGGTCTCCTGCTGCCGGGCAGCCTCGTCCCACACGACAAACCTGATCTCGGCGGCTTGGCTGGTCAGCCGGACCAGGGTGCGCTTGATGGTGGCGAACAGACGATTCTCTAACCAATCCTTGGCATAGCCACTCTTGACGCCGACGACGAAAGTGCCATCTTCGTACTTCATCAACCTGGAATCGCGCAACCAGGTGTCGAAGGTGGCCTGCGTCATCTGCAATTGGAGTTCGCCCAGGGCAGCGGGCCAGACGAGATCGGGTTTCATTGCACGGTTGTAGAGCAAAATGTAGATTAGGAACTGATTGGTAATGGGGAGCGGGTCGGAACAAGAAAGGCATGGCGATACCTCCTTTCGCGGCGGTCAGCCGCTCCCCGTGGAAGTGGTGCTATTTTACCAAACGAGTCCAACGCAGGCAACCGATTTGGGGGCACTGAACTTAAAAGAGGCCGCGTTTTAAGGTAACTTATGGAGAGTTGCTGGCTGGTCGGAGGGAGACTCGGATGCACCCCCAAACCTTCGGTCAACGAGGTTGCCAGTCCCAATATATGGGGGTAGGGGGGGGATCGGCGGCTTGGCGTTGGCCACGTACTGCCCTTGGCGATTGCTCGACCCATGGCTCGGAATTGGCAGGCGCTGCCAAACCGGGTTGGGCGACTCAGAATGCCACGTGCAGCGCCAGACCGACCAGCAGGCCTGTCGCCCATCCGCCGACGACATCCGAGACAAAGTGGACCTGGAGCGCGATGCGAGCCAAGCCGACCAGCCCGGCCCACAGCACGAGCGGCACGGGCCCCCACGGAGGAAGGAGGGGAGCCAGCAATACAACCAGGCAAGCGCAGCGCCCGGCGTGGCCGGAAGGGAAAGCGTGGCGGTCGAACCGCGAGTAGAAGCCCAGGCTTTCACCCGGCGGGCGCTGGCGGCGGAAGACCCACTTGAGGATGGTGGTGATCCCGCCAGCGATCAGTGTACCGAGCAGCACTCGCCCGCCGAATCCCTGCCAGGAGGTGCTGCCCCAGATGAGGGCCACGAACGCGCCAGCCAACCAGAGGGGACTATCGCCGCTGTGGGCGAAGGCGAGTGCCAACAATCGCAAGAGGCGCGCCTCGCGGGGAATGGCGAGGTGCGCAGAAAGATTCTGATCGAGGGCGGTAAGCCGTTCCAAGGGGTTCCTCTTAGACCGCGGCGCGGGCTTCCAGGTCGGCGCGGACGATGTCTAGCTGAAATGGCTTGTCCACGTCCATTCCCACCTCGGCGTGGGAGGAGGGGATGACCCTCACGCGCACACCAAAGATTTTCGCAGCGCGCCGTTCAGCCTCGGCTATGGACAGGCGGCGGGTGAGGTAGCGCAGGAATATCACGGGGCCGAGCATGCTGGCCTCGTGCAGCGGGCTCTTGCGCGCCGTTGACAACTTGCACATTAATGCCTGTTGATCAAAGGTGACACTGGGGCGGAAGAGCAGCAGATCCCCGCCGGCAAAGTCTCCGTCGCGCAGGTGGACGTAGCTGCGGCGTGACTCGGGGAAGCGCGTCTCCATCACCGAGCGCTCAACGACGCTGTAGTATACGTCGTGGTCGGTGTGGAAGCATTCTTCGACGAAGGTGTTCACGATGGCCGGCGTGATGGTGGGGACGTCGGAGCCGCAGAGAAGCACACTGTCTATGCCGGGATAGCGATCCAGCGCGTGCTGGATGCCGGAGCTTGCATTTTCAATGAGGCCGCCGCCATCGGGCAAGTACTCAACTGGGACCGGGAACTGCGCGTCGGCGGACGGATCGAGAGCGACGATGACCATGTGCTGGACATAGAGCGACCCTGCCAGGGCGTCCACCACGTGGGCGATCATCGGCCTGCCGGCGATCGGAATGAGGGCCTTTGGTCTACCTTGACAATGCTCAGCCAGCAGGCTGTCCTTGTCGGGGCTCCAGCCGGCGGTGACGACGGCAGCGATCGACAGTGGTTTGTCCATCTAGCACTCCTGCGTTCAGAGATTGCGATCAATTGTACCATGCCCTAGCTGTAGAGAAAAATGAAGGGGAGGAGCCTGTGGTGTCGATGGTGAGAAGGTGTAGGCTGCCAAGAGAGCGCTCATCACTAACACTAGCCCGGAGGTGAGTCCCAGGGGGATCATCGTAGACTTCATCGCTGACAACTCTATAAGAGAGACTGGGGCTTACGCCCGGTAGGCGCGTACCTGGCGCATCGGCGCGCCCACCATGCGGAAGGCCCTTCGCTCGGCCTCGTAGCGGATGTGCTCCTCGTCCAGCGTCAGCAGTGCGCCGTCGCGCATGACGAGTTGCCCATCCACGATGACATGGCTCACGTCAGAGGGGTGCGCGGCATAGACGACGTCAGCGGCCAAGTCGTGGCGGGGGAACCAGTGGGGCGCGCAGGTGTCGAGCAGGATCAGATCGGCGGGGTGACCCGGGGCCAGTACGCCGCTGCCGTCAAAACCCATCGCTCTGGCCCCGGCCTGCGTCGCCAACCGCAGGAGTTGGGTTCGGGGCAGTGCGTCGGGCTGGCCCAGGGCGTGCTTGTGATAGAGGCCCGTGATACGCAGCACCTCCAGTATATTCAGATCGTTGTTCGAGGCAGGGCCATCGGTACCCAACGCCACGCCCACGCCGCCTGCCAGCAACCGCGGCAGCGGGGCCATGCCCATCGCCAGCTTGAGGTAGGTCTTGGGGGTATGGGCCACGTATACGCTTTTCCTGGCCAGGATGGCGATATCTTCATCGCTGACGACGATGCAGTGGGCGGCGGTCGTGGGCACCTCAAAGACACCCAGACTCGCCAGGTGCGCCACTGGCGTCTTGCCATAGTCGGCCAGAGAGTTATCGACCTGCTCCTGTGACTCTGATACGTGGAGGTGGATGCCAACCCTCAGATCGTGGGCCGCCTCGACCACCTGACGCAGGAATTCCGACGGACACATGTAAGGAGAGTGGGGGCCAAGGGCGCAGCGGATGCGGCCGCCGGCCGCGCCGTGCCAGTTCCGTATGAAGCGCAACGTGCCCTCTAGCGTGACCCTTCCCACCTCGTGTTCGGCCCCGATGCCGAACTGGCACCAGGCCAGACTGGCCTTCACGCCTGCCTCCTCGACGGCGCGTGCCACCTGGTCCATCCAGAAGTAGTGATCGGCAAAGCCGACGATGCCGGCGCGGATCATCTCACAGCAGGCCAGCGCTGCGCCCCAGTAGACGTCCTCCTCTTCCAACGCCGACTCGGCGACCCAGATCTTTTCGTTGAGCCAGCGGTCGAAGGGCAGATCTTCCGCCCAGCCGCGCTCCAGCGTCATCGCAGCGTGAGTGTGAGCGTTGAAGAATCCGGGCAGAACTACGTGCTCCTGGCCGTCGATCACCTCATCGGCGGTAAAGCCCACGGGGGCCTCGCCAACGGCCACGATAGCGCGCTCCTCAATGGCGATGTCCACATCATGCAGGATGCGGTCTTGGTCGTCTAACGTGATAGCAGTGACACCCTTCAAGAGTAACTTGCTCATAGGGTTGTTACTGCTTCTCGTAAGGCTTCCCGTCTGCGGCGGGCACTCTAGCCCGTCCGACGATGCCAGCCAGGACAACCATCGTCGCCAGGTATGGTGCCATTCCCAGTAAATCGGGCGGTACGCCAACCTGTAGCAGGGCGAGTTTCTCTTGCCACGAGTCGAAGAACCCAAAGATCAGCGATCCCAGGAACGCGCCCGCTGAGTTGTAGTTGCCAAAGATCATTGCCGCCAGGCCGAGGAATCCCTTGCCTGCGGTCATACCCTCGTTGAAGCGTCCTGCTGCGCCGATGCTCATGTATGCGCCTGCCAATCCGGCGACTGCTCCGCTGATCAGCACGCTGGTGTAACGGATCCCAAAGACGTTGACCCCCAGCGTGTCGGCGGCCCTGGGGTGCTCGCCCACGGCCCGGATGCGCAGACCCCACTTGGTGTAATACATGATCATGTGTGTAACCACCAGTAGGATGATCAAGGTGTAGATGATGGGGCTCTGGTTGAAAAGGATTGGCCCGATGACAGGAATCTCCCACAGGCCGGGGATACTGAACGCGCTGATCACTGGCCCAGGCTGGTTGAGTTCTGGGTAGTTGTTCAGAACCGCGCGCTGTAGGTAGCTGGTCAGGCCGAGGGCCAGGATGATGATCCCCGTTCCACTGATGATCTGGTCTACTCTGTAGCGGATGGAGAGGACTGCGTGCAACAGCGCAAAGAGCAGGCCGGTCAGACTCCCCACCAGCACGCCCACGAAGAGGCTGCCGCTGACGCTGGCTGCGACGACCGAGGTGAACGCCCCGGCGAGCATCATCCCTTCGATGCCGATGTTGACCACGCCGGCCCGTTCACTCCAGATGCCGCAGAGCGCGGCCAGAGCGATGGGCGTGGCCCGCACCAGGCTGCTGACCAGCATGCCGGTGAGATTGATGGACTTGCCTCGACTGGCCCACACGAGGAAAGAGGCGATGCCAGCAATGGCCGCCAGGGCAACCGTCAGATTAACGCGCCTGTCCCCCATCACGAGTAGCCAGCCGCCGGCGAGGGCGACCAGTGCCCCGAGGATGTAGAGGGATAGCGCGGTAGGGACGATCAAATCGGGAGCAGCAATGGTCACCCCCCCGCGCTGGCTGGTGAGGGCAAAGGTGGATTGCAGTCCCGCCGTGCCTGGGGACAGCGACGCGACGATCAAGATCGCGGTGACCAGGAATGCCATGCCAAGGACGATCGACCTGCGGCTGCGGCCAACTTTCGGATTCTGGATTGGCTGTTTCATAGGCATCCTCTCTTCTGTGCTATGTTCCCCATCCTCGTGTTAGTACTTGCTCCTCTACACGCGTGGCTTTCAGGCGGTATATGCCACGGATGATCTCTGGCGCTGCGATGAATATGATGACCATTCCCTGGATGATACGGATGATCTCTACAGGGACGCCCGCGACGGACTGCATGCGCGCGGCGCCCCCGCGCAGGAATCCGAACAGCAGAGAGGCGAGCACCACGCCCAGGGGGTGGCTGTTCCCCAGTAGCGCCAGCGCAATGGAGTCGAATCCGTAGCCGGTGGAAAACGCCCGCACCATCTTGTGATCCAGCCCCAAAACCTGGTTTGCGCCCGCCAGCCCTGCCAGTGCCCCGCTGAGCGCCATGGTCAATACCGTCGTGCGGGTGATGCGGACGCCGGCGTAGCGGGCCGCATGGGGATTGGCACCCACCATGCGGATCTCAAATCCCTTGGTCGTCTTCCACAGGAACCAGTAGACCAGGACTGCTACAGCCAGCGCCAGGAAGAACCCTGCGTGCAGGCGCATCGGGCGCGGGAACAGGGCCGGTAGATAGGCGCTGGGGTTGACCTCCGGCGTGATGGGCAGGCCGTCAGGGCGCGTCATCGGCCCACCTTGTAGCAGGTAATCTGTGAGCCGGAACGCGATATAGTTCATCATGATGGTGTTGATAACCTCGTGGGCCCCGGTGCGTGCCTTGAGATAGCCGGGAATGGCTCCCCAGATCGCCCCGGCTGCGATGCCCGCCAGCAAGGTCAGCGGAAGATGTAAGTACCACGGCAGCCCCGAGATCGAGTAGCCCACGTAGGCCGAGGCCAGGCCACCGACGAAAAGCTGTCCCTCGGCACCGATGTTGAAAAGCCCGCCGCGGAAGCCGATAGCCACGGCAAGGCCGGCAAAGATGTAGGGGGCCGAGATCACCAGGCTCTCGGCGAAGGGGCGGAACGCTTCGATCAGTTCCCTAGTCTCCCCGGTGGATTGCCACGTGCCGATAGCCTGGACGATGCGGGCCGGACTGCCGAAGGCGCCCTCGAACAGGGTGACATAAGCGTCTCTGACCGTCACCCAGGTAGTGGAAAGCGCGTCGATCGGGCTTTGAAAAAAACTCCCCCAGGCCGCCAGCACGTCGGGACTGGATACCGCGATGATGAACGCGCCAATAATCAAAGCAGTGAGCACTGCAAGCGTCGGTACCAGCATCGATTGCACCGCTCCCTTCCTGACCAGGAACCGGCGAACGCCAGTACGTTTGGGCTCAGATGGGGACTTGACCTCTTTTGAGGAATCTGTTTTGCTCAAGGGAGCCTCCTATTCCTAAACTGGCGAGAGAGGCCGCGCATCTATGCGACAGCGAGGGCTGGCGCTTCTTCCCTGATGCCTGCCATGAGTAGCCCCAGCTTCTCCTTAGTCGCTTCGTCGGCTGGCAGAATCGCCACGACCTGCCCCTCATACATGACAGCGATACGGTCTGAGAGACTCAATATCTCATCCAGTTCGGGTGAGACCAAGAGAACAGCGCATCCAGCGTCTCTCTTCTCCATAATGCGGCTGTGGATATACTCAATGGAGCCCACGTCCAGGCCGCGCGTCGGCTGCGAAGCGATCAGCAGCTTGATAGGGCGCGAGAATTCGCGCGCGACGATCGTTTTTTGCTGGTTCCCTCCCGAAAGGCTAGATGCGGGGGTGAATATGCTGGGAGTACGCACGTCGAACAGATCCACGCGTTCCTGGGCGGCCTTTTCGATCTCTTTCTGCTGCAAAACAATGCCCTTGGCAAAGGGCGGTTGATAGTACGTGTTCATCACCATGTTATCTTCCACGGGAAATGATAGGACCAGACCGTCACGCTGCCGATCTTCGGGGACGTGCGCTGTGCCGACCTCTGTGATCTCCCTCGGTGTGGCGCGAGTCGTGTCTTGCCCCAAGATGACCACCGTGCCGCTTTCGATTTTCCGCAGGCCGGTCAGGGCTTCGACCAGTTCAGTCTGGCCGTTGCCTTGGACGCCAGCGATGCCCAGCACCTCGCCAGCGCGCACCTGGAGCGAGATGTCGGCCACGGCGACTGTCCCGCGATCGTCCATCGCGTGAACACTCCGCACGTCGAGCACCACGTCACCTGGCTGTGTTGGCTCCTTATCTACTTGCAGGATAACCTCGCGCCCCACCATCATCTTGGCCAGTTCTGCCTCTGTGGTCTCTTGGGGCGTGGTGCTGCCGACGACTTTCCCGTCCCGCAGCACCGTAATGCGATCGGCGATGGCGAGCACCTCTTTGAGCTTGTGAGTGATGAAAATGATCGACTTGCCCTGATCGACCAGCGAGTGGGTGACTTTGAACAGGTCTTTGACTTCCTGCGGCGTGAGCACCGCCGTCGGTTCGTCGAGGATGAGGATGTCTGCCTCGCGGTAGAGGATCTTGATGATCTCCACCCGCTGCTGGACGCCCACGGGGAGGTTCTCGATCAGGGCGCTGGGGTCCGCCTCCAACCCGAAGAGGGACGATATCTCGCGGATGCGCGTCGCGGATGCGCGTCGGTCGAGGAACTGGCCCGCTCTGACCGATTCGACGCCCAGCATGACGTTTTCCGTCACCGTGAACACGGGCACCAGCATAAAGTGCTGGTGCACCATGCCGATCCCTTGGCGGATGGCGTCGTTGGGATCGTGGATATCTGTCTTCTTCCCGCGGATGATGATCTCGCCTTCGTCGGGCGTGTAGAGGCCGTAGAGGATGTTCATCAAGGTGGTCTTGCCCGCGCCGTTCTCACCGAGCAGGGCCAGGATCTCGCCCTCGTTGAGGGTTAGGTCGATGTGATCGTTGGCCAGAACACCGGGGAAGGCCTTGGTCACGCCGCGCAACTCTAGAATTGGAGGCATGGCTTGCTCCTTGATGTTTGCAGAGCTATCCGGAAATGCACATGATGATAAGACCGGAGATTAGAGACTGGCGAGTGCCAATCTCTAATCTCCTTGATATACTATAGCCAGCAGCCTAGTCGTACAGACCGCCCGGGCAGTGCTGCGGGTAGGAAATGCAGCCGGTGTCGCTGATCTCGCCCGAGACGATCTGTTGCTTCAGTCCCTCAACCTCGGCTTTCAAGTCATCTGGGATCTGATCGTCCAGGTCGTGGTATGGGGCCAAACCGACGCCATCGTTGGCTAGATCGCCGATGTAGTTGGTGCAGCCCTTGAAGTCACCAGTCATCGCGTCCTCGATCACGGCGTAGCAGGAGTTGTCCATGTTCTTCATCACGCTGGTGAGGATGACGTCTTGAACCCCTGGCAGTGAGACATAGCCGTCCACGTCCACCCAGATCCCGTAGCCACCGCGCTCACGGGCCACGTCGAAGCCGGGCGAGCCGATCAGGCCGCCGACGCCCATAAAGATGTCTGCGCCCTCATCGAATAGGGACTCGGCTGACTCCTTACCCTTGGTCAGATCGACAAAGTCGCCGGTGAAGAGCCCCTCGCCGGTCTCGTTGTCCCAGCCGATGAGTTCGACGCTGGTGCCGTGCACTTCGTTGTAATACTCCATGCCGTGCTGGAAGCCGACGCCAAAGATCGTCACCGTCGGGATCTTGGCTCCACCGAAGTAACCCAGCTTGCCCGACTTGGTCATGCCCGCGGCGAGGTAGCCGGCCAGAAAGGCAGCCTGGTCCGTCTTGAAAACCTGCCCCATCACGGTGGGGATGCACTCGCTGTTGCCTACGACCCCTTCAGGCACGCCAAATGGATCGGGGTAGGCGTAATCCACGATGGAGAACTTGACGTCCGGGTACTGAGCAGCGACCTTGGCTAGATCTCCCCCTAGGAAGAAGCCGGCGGCGATGACCAAATCATAGCCCTGGCTGGCGAACTCGGTCAGGTTGGGCTCGTATTGCGTCGCCTCGTCGGACTGGATAAACTGGGCTTCGATGTCAAAGTCCTCCGCCGCGCGCTGGACGCCATTCCACTGTGTGGTGTTAAAGCTCTTGTCGTCGATACCGCCGGTGTCGGTGACGAACCCGACGCGGAATGGAACTGCAGTGGGCTCAGGAGTCTCTTCGGCCGGTTTTGGGCAGCAGGCCACCAGCAGAGACACAATTGCCAACGCACACAGGCCTGTCAAAAGGTGCTTACGCATTTCGAATCTCCTCTCTTAGTTAACAGACTTGGGTCAATAGCTTACGGGGCAAATTGGGCGTTACTCGATGTCATCACCCCCTTCATCCATCCGTGGATATGAAGTGACTGAATCGTGGAACGAATGCACGTGCTGCGACAACTCAAGTGACATGCCCTGGATTGGGCGATCTAGGACGAGTCGGGATCGGTCGTATGGGATTTGTGCCGATATCGCTGTGGACTGTGCATAATTATAGCCCGGTCGGGAATTACGGCAAGTGGGAGAGGGCGCTCAATCTGCTGTTCTGGCCGTCTCGTACACCCGCCCAAATTCCTCCACGAACAGCGCTGCCACTTCCGTGTCGTGGATGATGAGCACGTTCTCGTCGTTGCTTTCCTCGGCGCTGGCGGTAAAGTTGTAGGAACCTAGAATCACCGATTCGTCGTCAATGATGATCACCTTGTGGTGCATGATGTAAGGGTTGCCGTCGGGGAGGATATCGTGGATTTCCCTGCGGAGGCGGTCGTATTGGCTGTAGTTGCTCTCGGCATTGCGGTCCTCGATCACGCCCTGTACGACTATACCAGCCCGCGCTCGCTCCAGCATGGCATCGGCGATCTCGTCGCTGGTGAAGGTGAAGGCCATGAAGCGGATGCGACTCTGTGCACCCCTGATCTCGGCAATGATCTGTGCCGCCACCCCGTCCTCCGGCGCGAAATAGTTCTCCACCTCGATCTGTTTCGTCTGCCCTTCACCGAGTTCGGCGGTGATGACGACGCGCGGGTTGGGCGTGTCGGCCGGCGAGGTGGGGCCGAACTGCTCCGAGAACATCTCTTCAAACTCGACAGTATAGTTTTCCGCCAGAGCGGGGGAGGCGATCAGGACAGCGTTGTTATTGTTGCGGTAGGTGCCGTTTCCGGTGAGGTTCCATGAGCCTAGCCAGACCCATGCCTCATCGACGACGACGAACTTGTCGTGCATCAGCCCGCTGTTGCGTTCGTCTTCGACGGCGGGGATGCCAGCCCGTCGGAGGTCTCGGACAGCATCCTCGTCGGCGTTGTCGCTGTCGGTGACGAATCGCACTTTCACACCGCGTTGGTGCGCGGCGATCAGCGCGTCGGCCACCCTCTCCAGGTCAAAGTCATAGGCAGCCACGTCTACGCTGGCCTCGGCTTGGCCGATCACGGCAGCCAGTTTCTCGTCCAGCCCGCCGTGGTGGTAGGTATCGTCGTCCGGGTAACGCGGGCTGGTGAAGTAGATGCGGATCCAGTCGCCACTGACCGTCTCGCTGACTGTGTGCGAGCCGACGTAGAGTTCGCCGCATGCCACTTGGGCAAGCACTACGGTGAACAGTGCCAGGAGGATAAAGCTTGTCCTAGTCTTCATCTTCTACTTCCTGACACAGGTCTATTGGAGCCATTCCGTCTGCGGTCTCGATCTCTGCCAGTAACTCCTGCACTTGTTGTGTCTGGGCGTCGGGTGGGGCCTCGCTGGCTTGCTTGCTGATGCACTTCATCGTGCGCCGCAGTTGGGAGATCTGTGCGTCGAACTCCTCAGGGGAGAGGATCTCTCCCGTCTCCTGCTGTACCATTGCATCGGCGCGTGCCAATCCCCAGTCGAGTAGCACCTTGGCTGCCTCGTCGATCAGATCGGCAGTGAGGGATTCGTCTTCCAAGAGACGCTCCACAACCCGTTGAAGGGTCTCGGGGTCGATCATTCTTTTCTCTCCTGGTTGCTGTTATCCTAAAGTATAGCGCCGACCGGCGTGTAACACAAGCGCCACGCTTGCGCAGCACTGTACCTCAGTACAATGCCGACTTTGGCCAGATGGCTGATGACGAGGCTGGTGGGTCGTGGTATAGTGAGGGCGATTGCGGGATTCTTCTTGCTGAGATAGAGCGGAGCAATAAAAAGTGTATAAATGGATTGTGATGCAATAATTACCGTGTGGCGTGATATAACAGGGGGAACAGGCGATGGAGATGTGGGTGAGCGGCGAACTTGAGGTTGAGGTGTGGGGATGTTTCACCACCCATCACCATATGCATGCAGGCCCGCGTTTTCTGGGGGAGTTGGTTTTGCCAGCCCTCGGCAAGGGGGGCAGTTTTCGATTCTACGATGGGCGGGAGTTGGTGGTGGAGAAAACGAGTTGGTGGCGCGGCTGGCACGAGTTGCGGGAGAACGGGATCGTGATAGGGTCGGCCCGATCTCTTGGCTTCTGGGGCCAGAGAATGAGCGTTGGCTTTCGGGGAAAGATGTATGAGTTGGCGCCCGCCGGGTTTTGGTCAGATAGCTGGCATCTTATCGACGAGTCAGGCACTGTGGTCTTGGAGGTAAGGCGCAGGGGTTTCTTTCGGCGGAAGGTTGGGTTGATGGCTCACGAGGCAGTTTCCCCGGACCTACTCGTCTTCGTCTATTACCTGGTCAATGTGCGGTGGCAGGAACAGTCGGCGGCAGCAGCGGCAGTAGCGGCAGGGAGCTAGCGGAAAACCCGGGCGGGTAGTTGGACGCCGCCTAGGAGAGCGAGACAGAAGATGATGCCGCAGCAATGCACTCGGCCCTAGCGGTGCGCCAAACACTGGAGGCTAGCCTGCCTATCTCCTGAGATACAACCAGTCCAAAAGGGCGGGCGCAGAATCAGCACGGTTATTTCAGGCGGTGACAGTGATAGGTGGGGTTGCGAGTCTAATTGGCACACTGCGCCAGCACAGCGTGTCGACTTACTTGACATAATTATACTCCTTGAGGTGCTAGCTGTGCCAGAAATGTGCTCATTCCCATCGCTGCGGCAACAAATCCTCAGGTCGGGTCTCGTGTTTGTTGGTCGTGTTTCACGTGGAACATCACCTCTTCGCGAGGTTCTCGTTTAGACATGATAAATATCGTTAGAAGCTTTAGTTTCCGGTAAATAGAGCGACAATTTGGCAAGTCTGTGGCAAAATAGGGTACCCTATTTCGCCAGGAGATAAGCCAATTGTCATCACTTTCTACAATCGCTATCGCTCAGACGATGG
>Ga0315548_1000063_pt1 | contig 85039 bp, 80 predicted proteins | sample SalMarSW160110MG_2_FD_202540 | JGI IMG/M metagenome (GOLD analysis project Ga0315548, IMG submission 202540) | Salt marsh sediment microbial communities from the Plum Island Ecosystem LTER, Massachusetts, United States - Salt Marsh Sediment SW1601-110 ... | reverse complement strand
CTTCTTTCAATTTTCCTTTCAGTATGATTCTTTTTCCTTCTCCAGCGGGGTGACAGGAGATTTTTGGTTCGCTGGGGATTATGTCGTTTTGCCAGCAGACTACGTCTTGAAGCTGAATGTCCTCTTTATTGTAGCGCTCAGTTAGATGGACAGAAAGGGCTCTGCCTATCAATGATTTGCCGGTGCCCGGGTCTCCAAGCAGAAGCAGGTATGGTCCCGGGGGAGCAGTTTTGGTGATCTGGGGCTTCTCTTTGTTTGGGTCCTTCCATGCTTCATACCATTTTTCTTCCTTGAGGTTCTTGAGTTTGTGGACCCATTCTTCCAGACATAGATAGCACTCGTTTAATGCTCGTTCTTGCCCGATGACCCACTCGAGGAGGTTGGCTGAAACCGGATAATCCTTGGTGGATTTGAAGTCCTTCCAGTTCCACTTCTTGCCGCGGATAACCTCTTCATCTTCTCCGAAGTAGTCCAAATTCTGCTCTCCTGACTTTCGACTGATCAATCTAACAGGGTGTGCACAAGCCTTCAGCTAAGCTTATGATTCCTGAAAACCAGAAATTGTCATCAACTAAAATAAAGCCGTATTACGAAATCGGCAATATAACGGAAACGTAGCATGCGCAACATTTTTTGCTTCATGAGGAATAGAAAGGGAGTTTTTGTTGAATTCTCAATTGGAAATGTTGAATCTTTTCTTGAATTCTAATGTTTGGGGTCAAAGTTGATCAAGAAGATTTTATTAGTGAGTAGCTTCGGAAATGTTAGTCACAGTTATGGAAGGAACATAAGATGAGGGACAGTGTTGTGGTAATTGGCGCAGGGGTGATAGGTGGAGCCATAGTTAAGAGTCTGCTGAAGAGCGGGTATGACGGCAAGATAGTAGCGGCTGACATGCAGCCAGAAAAACTTGATGAACTAGAGAAGCTGGGGATAACTGTGACCAGCGACAACAAGCAGGCTGCAAGAGAATCTGAAATTATCTTCTTATCCGTTAAACCGAACATTGTAGCGCCTGTCTTGAAGGAGATAGGCAAAGAAGTTGAAGGGAAACTGGTGATTTCCACAGCTGCCGCGGTTACCGTTGGCTTCTGCAAGCGGATAGCGCCTAAAGCCCGATTTGTCAGGATCATACCCAACCTCGCCATTCTGGTGCAGGAGTCCTTCACTGCCTACTGCTGCGACCAAGACGTAACTCGGGAAGACCGAGAGAAGGTCAAGGAGATTCTCGGGGTGATGGGAGTCCACAGGGAAGTTGAAGAACGGCACATGGATGCGGTGACTGCCCTAAGCGGAAGCGGTCCCGGATACCTCTCTGTCATAATTGAGGCGCTCACCTATGCTGGCTTAAAGGTTGGTTTGCCACGAGATTTGGCTTTGCTCAGTGCGGCTCAGGCGGTTCTGGGAACAGCAAAACTTGTGCTGGAGTCGGGTCAAACTGCCGCTCAGATACGGGATATGGTTACGACGCCCGGCGGAACAACCATCGAAGCCATTTACGAGCTTGAGGGTAGTCAAGTTCGGCAGGCTTTGGTGAGGGCTGTTGAGGCGGCAACCCGGAAGAGCGAGACTATCCGGAAGCAGTGGGAATAAGAGGTCATGTTGACTAAGACTTAAATCTTGATGTTGGACTAGTGTATAGTTATGCCAGAAGAGAAGATTATTGTTCTCATGGGGTCGCCGAGAGACCTCCCGTTCGCAGCTAAGATCAAAGATTTCCTCGAAAAGGAAGGTTTTCAGGTCAACTGCATCTACAATGTTGCCTCTGCCCACAGAACCCCAGAAAAGCTGCTGAACGACCTGAAGGAATACGAAAAGAGCGGAGACAGCATCGTCTACATCACAGTTGCCGGCTTGTCAGATGCTCTTTCAGGAATTGTTGCCGGCTACACCAGATACCCTGTTGTTGCATGTCCCCCAGACTCTGAGAAACATGGCGGCGCCAAAGTGTTTTCTTCCACTGCCATGCCGAAGGGGATACCTGTTGCCTATGTTGCTAAGCCCGAAAACGCTGCCCTCGTAGCCGTGAGAATCCTCGCCATATCCAACCCTGACCTAAAAAAGAGCCTAGACAAATTCAAGCAGAAAATGGCAAAAAATGTTTACAAAGGCGCAGAAGAAGTAAAGAAACTCCTCCAGAAAAAAGACGTTAACAGGCTGACAGTTTAAGAAAAAGCCTGTTTTCAACAATGAAGTATTATTAGGCTTCAAATATGAATGTGGTTAGTGCCGTTCCGAATGCTAATTGTTCTAGGATGGTTTAGCGGATGACTTCGCGTTTCTTCCATCGCAGATTTTTGCTTCTGCATTTTCTGCATTTGACAGCGCTGGGGGCGTTTCGTACTCCGCACTCTCGGCAGATTTTCATGTAGAGCCTATGCTTCTGGGCAAGCGTTTTCTTGAAGGGATCCATTATTGGCAAGTCAGATGTTCTCCGTTAGCTGAGTTTAGTTACGATTCAAATCACCTCTGACCTAAATATGTTTTCCCTTTCCCTAAGGCTTCAACCGCCAGCTTCACCAATTTTCCCTTGCTTCAGACAGTCATCATCGTTCTTGGCGTCATTATCGCCTGATGTTTCCTGTTTCTGGCGGAGCGATTCCCAAATCAGGTTAAACAGTAACATATGCAAAGATTCACCGCAACGTATTTATTGAGCAGAAAAAAGCTTAGAAAGTTCACGAACAGAAAAAATGAGGAGCGAGGCGGGGAAAGTGGCAGAAAACAACTCTGTGTTGATCGGCAAAAAGCCAGTAATGAACTATGTGCTGGCATGCATATCCCTCTTCCACGGCGGAGCAAACGAAATAACGGTTAAGGCTAGAGGCAGAGCAATCAGCAGAGCAATTGACGTTGTGGAAGTAACCAGAAACCGTTTCATGCCAGACCTAAAAGTCAAGAAAATCGGAATAGGCACAGAACAGTTTGCTACCTCTGAAGAAGGTGCCGCGCCATCGAACGTTAGCACCATCGAAATAACCTTAACGAAATAAACAAAAACACGCAACTTTAAAAGTCTCCGCCGCCACCTCCTTTATTTCAGGGAGGACAAAAGACGGAGTGAAAACGGAACTATGCAATTTCTGCTTGAAAAGCGGAATACTGTGCTCGAAATGTCAAGGAAAACTTAAGTCGGGAAAGGTCAGTGAGGTAGACTTCACCGTCGCTCGTTTACTTCTGTCTCTGGAAGAAAAGTATCCTTCTCTTCAAGAAGTATATTTCCACAAGGCTGTGGACGCGGATAGGATTCTCGCCATCCTCGTCAACAAGGGTGATGTGCCCCGTCTTCTGAGCCATGGCGGAAAAATTGTTAAGGCTCTCGGCGAAAAGACAGGAAAAAACATCCGTGTTCTGGAATATGGAGTGGCTGAACGAAAGTTCTTGGAGGACCTCTTTGTTCCCTTAAGCATTCTGACCATAAACAAGATTTGGTTGCCTGACGGAACCACCGAGACACGAGTTATACTGAAACGGGGAAGACGAAAAAGAATTCCCAACGTCAAAGCTTCGAAGCAGATTGCCCAAGAACTTCGGGGAATAACCCTCAGAGTGGAATTCGCTCACTGACAGCTGGGTCGCCAATGAAAGTTGACAAAATGGGGAACTGGCGAAGAACCCATTACTCAGCCGATGTAGGACCTGAACTGGACGGACAGGAAGTCTTGGTTTTCGGCTGGGTTCACGAGATCAGGGACTTAGGCGGCTTACGGTTTCTGATACTACAGGACAAAACTGGAAAATTGCAGATCACCATCCACCGACACAAAGTCCCGAGTGAAGTGGTGGAGAAAGCCGAGTCGCTGCAGAAGCAATACAGCATCGGCGTCAAAGGCACCGTTAAAAAGATGGATAAGGCTCCCGGCGGAGCAGAAATCATCCCCAAAGAAATGCGGGTGTTCAGCGTATCGCAGCAGCCCCTGCCCCTCGACATAACCGGACGGACCAAGGCGGAGATTGATGTGCGCCTTGATGCCCGCGTATTGGATTTGCGGCGAGAAGAAAACCAAGCTATCTTCAAGGTTCAACACGCCGCCCTTGAGGCTGCCAGAACTTTCCTGTCAAAAAGGGGCTTCATGGAAGTTTTTACTCCCCGAATCATTGTGTCCGCCACTGAGGGCGGTTCTGCCCTGTTTCCGGTGGCATACTTTACGCGGGAGGCTTTTCTGGCTCAGAGTCCCCAGCTCTACAAGGAGCAGCTGATTCTGGATTTCGAGAAGGTGTTTGAGATCGGACCCTTCTTCAGAGCCGAAGAATCTCACACCCGCCGCCACCTAAGCGAATTCATCTCAGTTGACATCGAGCAGGCTTTCGCCACGGCTGACGATGTCATGAAAGTTCTCGAAGAACTAATTCATAGCGTCTGCAAGGATGTGGCGGAGAACTGTGAACGGCAACTGAAGCTTCTAAAGCACAAGATCACGGTTCCTAAGGTTCCCTTCAAACGTTTCACTTACGACAAAATCCTGGAGGAGCTGGAGGCAGAAAAAATTCACATCAACTGGGGCGAAGACATACCCACCACCGCTTACAGGGTTCTGGGGAAGCTTCATCCTGGTTACTATTTCATCACTGACTGGCCAACCAAAACCAAAGCATTTTACATCAAACCGCGGGACGACAAGCCGGAGCTGAGCGAAGGCTTCGACTTGATGTGGCGTTGGGTGGAGCTTTCTTCGGGAGGAACACGTATCCACTCCAAGGAACTGCTGACGAAAAGGCTAGCCGAGCAGGGACTCAGCAAGGAATCCTTCAAAACTCACCTGCAAACATTCGATTACGGCATGCCCCCCCACGCTGGATGGGGCTTAGGCCTAGCAAGACTGGTCATGGTCCTCACAGGCATAAAAAACATCAGAGAAGCAGTGCTCTTCCCAAGAGACCAATTCAGACTAACACCCTAACTTAAATTGATATACTATGTTCAACTGTCTTGTATGTCTCCACATCACTCTTTTACAATCCCCTTTTTTCTTCATATAATTTAACAAAATTATCCAAAGACGTGGAAGAAACATCTTTAATCATTTTTCCATAAGTTTCTGTTAGTAGTGGATTGTGAGAGTCCCCTTTGGATTCTTTGTATATGCTTTTCATTGTTTTAATATGCAGCTCATCATGAGGTTGCGGAGATTTCACCAAATATATCTTATCAAAGCTCGCTAGGAACTCCACGGCTTTATGTGCAATTTCATCATTTCCTGTATGTAAAGAGTACGCCCCAATAATGCCAATTCTTCCTGCGCATCGAGCTGTATCATAACCGAACTTATCTTTCTCAATTATTGAGAAGCACATGTTGTTTAGAGCTTTCATACAATGTAATGTCACTTCAGTTTTTCCAGCATGAACGGCATAGATTGCTATAGTGGTTACAGAATCACAAATTTTGCTTGGGATTGCGGAGTGTATAGTTCTTTCAAGCAAATAGGTGGATGCCTGACTGTAAGATTTGCTTAAATCATCTACAACCTTTAGGATTGTATCCGTGTAGCCTTCTTTTATGGTGGTGAATTTTTCTCTCATCATTATCGCTGTAATTCTCAGCATGCAATCAACTGTATTCCATAAAGGGGGCTGAGTGACTTTTTTGGATGTCCAAATTGCGATCTTACCTAATGTCTCCATTAATCTGGATAAAATTTCTTGACAATATTCTTCTCTGGAGTGTGTCTGAATTGTTGGGTACTCCTCATTCTTTATTTGGAAAGCCGCCCATGCAACCCGTTGAATTGAATTTTCAGGCAGAATTGGAAAAAGGGAAGTAAATGCCCAGTGTTTGAGACCCTTTTCAATGCTTAAATGAGCCAAATTTTCTATGTGCTCAAAAATTGTAGAAGGTTCACTGTAAATGTCTATTCTTTTAGATATTGCAGCAACAAGTAATTCCTTTAAGCCTTCAAAAACATGACTAGTGAGAAACCAATCATTCTTTGAAATCCCTGCAAGTCCCAAGTCTACAATTTTATCGGATGCTAACCCATCGCTATTGCTAGTTTGAATTGCATCTATCCCAACTTTTTTTAGTGCTGAAATAGATCGAGCAACCACATCGACAAAATCTTTTTCCATGGCCTTTTTTCCAAGATTGTGGATATTCCACACAGTCATTGCTGTTTGGTGATTTCCTCCAAACATTGAGATTGACTTAATTCTGGTAGTTGAACAGCCAATTTCTTCAAATGTAGATATTATCTCACGCATCAGTGGAGTATCTTTATTTTCTAAAGCGATCTCAAAAATCGCTGACAACTGGACACTGATGTTTTGTAAGAATTCATCCTCTTGAGTCGGATCATCTTTTCTAATGGTAACATACGCAGAAACAATTTCGCCCAAAGCTTTTAAGCCAACAATACAAGTTTCCATCTCCTGCCGATGGCTTGCTTTAACAATTACATCACTAATTTGAAGGACACAGTTTTTGCTCCTAACCAGTAGGTCTTGGTAGTTGTGAAATATGAAATGTGGATATAATGGGCTTTTACGTAATTCTTCCTCGATTTTATTTCGTGGTTTCTTCTCATAAATAATTAATCTTAGTCTATTAAGAACACTATTCAAATCTTTAAAACACTGCTCTTTCGACTTTTTTATTATGTATCGGGGATCAATCATAGTGATAATATGAACAAATTGTGATGCGAGAAAGAAGAAAGAGAGAATAAACGTGATTATAGCAATGGTTGCTAGATAATTGTTTGTAGGATATTGCAAGGAAAATATAACAAAAATCAAAAAAGCTAGATAATAACAAAAGACGAACCATGTCCTAAAATCTGTCTTATATCCTTGTAGAATGCTGGGAGTATAATTGCTTGCCGCATGCTGAATAACAATAATTGAAATTGAGAAAAAGATACCTAATATTGTTGCAACAGTAGCTGCCATTGCCGAGAACAAGCTACTATTATTAGTTAATGGTAATGCAATAGCAAATGCATATTCTTCCAGATTCACGAAAGATAATGAACTCCAAATAAGCCAGAAAACTAAAATTGTAAAAACAATTTTAAAATGATTGTTTTCTACAGCTTTTACGATGCTTTTTGATATGGCTTGCCTTATTCGGATGATCCTGTGTTCATATCGTAACACAAGATAGCCAATTGTTAATCCAAAATAAACGCCAAAGATATGGGCAAACGTGTTTACGATATTACCCGAAGTCTGAACTATGTTTTCTGGAAATAAAAATGAAAGAAAAACAAAGTAAAATGAAAGCACTAATAAAAACGTGAAAGCTTTCGCTCTTTTTTCTTTGGTACCTTTTCGACCGAAGTCCACGATTTTGAATAACTCATTGATGAGTAAAAGAACCCCCACAATAGTCAATATAGAAAAGACTGCTAGGTTGTAAACTATTGAGCCAAGATATGGGGATATAGCAACTGAACCTGTCAGACAAACGGAAGATAGGAAAAACATTGACCAATTAAGTTCAAGACGGGGTTCACACTGTGATGAAAAACTCAATGAAGGAATGATTATGCCAAGAAGTCCTCCAATTACTAAAGATAATCCACATGAGACAAAGGGTAATTGGAGAACCAATCGATTAATAATGAGAAAAAGTGCACCATATGACAAAGGCAGTATGAAAATAACCAACAATAAATAGTGAAAAAAAGCCTTCTGCTTTTTTGATTTATGATTAATTACGAATACTAGACTACCAACCAAAAAATATGCTATGATATTACCAATCAAATGTGAAAAATCAGCATGAACAAATGTTGAAGTGATGAATGTTATTGGATTCCAAATGTCAAATCTAAATTTTAGTAATTCTTGAAAACTAGTAGGAAGTAGAAAAACAAATAAACATAATAACGCGATGGAAACAAAAACTGACCAAATTAACAAGTCTAATTGTTTTTCTTTATTCATAATTAATAATGCTCACTTTAATCAAGAAAAGATTTGTCATTATTGAATCATCTTAAAAGTTAAAAGACCTTTTTTACCGCTATTTTGACCGTACCAACTAGTTTATTTTTAAAATAACTTTTGCTCAAGCAAAAAAAGTCTAAATCTCAATTCAACGATTACAGAAAACTGGAACGTCTGCTAGTATCCTGCCTGTATCAGGTCTTGTGACTTCATGAATTCTCTTAGTAGGACAGTTGCGTAGCTGCCTCGGTTCAGGGTGAAACCAAGCTTCATCATCTGCTTGCCGGGATTCTCTTTGTCCTCAGATATCTCTTCCTGAAGCAGATTCCAGACTGGATTCAGAATCTCCCTTACTCTGCCTTCTGCGGTTGCTTCGGGCATGAACGGGATTTTGAATTTTTCTGGGGTCACTTTTTCGGCTTCAAGAATCTTCTGCTCTATTTCTCCTTGGAGTCCCTTGGATGGAGGCTGGTCTGGACCTATGAGCGGCGCAGCCACGCACATCTTTCCCTCTTTTACTGACCGTTCTATTGCTTGAATGTTTGTTTCGGTTGCCTGATCGTACTCTTCTGTGGGAAGTCCATGTTCGTCAAGCTTTATTGTGTAGTCGCCGATCTGGGCTTCGTCGAGGGGGATGCCTCTTCGTATCCGTTCACTGATGAACCTGTTGAAGAGATAGGACTGGTAGCCTTGAACGAAGAGTTTACGGAGTCTCCGAGGCAGCTCCCTGAATGCGCCCACGTAATCGTTTGGATACCTTGCCAAGTGACGGAGCATGAAACGTTCATACCTCAAAAATCTCGGGAAACGTTCGAGTGCCTCCTTGAAGTCCAGAGTATCCTGTAATTGTTGCCTAGCCTCCCTTGCTTCCGGGTGCTCGTGTACGCTGGGTTCTGCAAGGAAAACCAGAGCCGCCTTCTCAGAGTCCCCCATTGTTAGATGTTTGCCTATCTGATGGGTGTTTGGTCTGATGGTGCCAAAGCGCTGGTGCCCAAAAAAGTTGGGAACCCCACCCACCGCCTCTATTTCCTCTTGGACGTTTCTTGTCCGCTCTTCAATAACAGAAACTGGATGATCTACTGCCCTCACTGTTATGTGGAACCTGTTTCCTTTGATGAGCTGAGAATACATCCTCTCTTTAGAGAAACGTTGCGGATACAATTTTATGTCCTTGATGTTGACTCCTACGACCCTATCAGGCGACACGTTCTGCAGGCTTATATGCTGCGCAGTGAGAGCTTTCGTGTCCTTGATTCCCGCAAACCTGATGCGCTTCTGGCTTATCCTCAGCCTCTCTGCAACCTTCCTCACCGCCAAAAAGGTGTCCCATCTACGCTTAACCAAAACACAGACAAGATAACGCCCCTCCCCAGCAGGCTCCCAACCCTCAACCGGAGCCGAAACCTCAGCCAGCGACCCGTCAACCAACAGTTCCTCAACCACAAAATCGTCTAACAGCTGACGGATTCTTCCTCCAACCCCCGCAGATTGGGTGACGTAAGTTTCCATGCCCAGCTCTTTTTCAAGTGGCGGAACCTGCAACAAATCAGCCTCACAGGAGACTCAGTTTACCAGTTATAACATCCACCTTATCGGATGGGGCTGGTCCTATTCCTAGACAGGTTACGGTTTCTGGCGGCAGCTCAGTTAACCCTCTGTCAACAATCAATGCTGCAGGCAAACCTGCGTTCCTAGCTTTTCTCTCAAGCTCCAGAAGCTCCTGCTCAGACTTCACCTTCACCGCAATCTTGCACTGCCCCTCCCCGATCCATGGGCTCCACCATTCAGGACGATTCTTTCGCGCATACTCGGCTGCAGAGACAGCGGCGTGCCCAGCCTGAGCAGCCATCTTTCCTTTGCTCATCTTAATGTCGGTTCTCACCACAATAACCTGCTTATACGAGAAATCCGATGAATCAACAGAAATTTTTCCCGTCATGTTCCTGTAACCTCAACAACTATCTAATGTGTCCCTGTCCTTCATAAAACGCTTTCATGCCCTCCAGAGACGCAATCAGAATTTTTTCGTTCAGAAACTGGAATAACATGCTTTGCGGAAACGAAAATCAGTTCCTTGTTGCTGAGGTCAGCCATGAAAAGAGGAAATAGCTGATCACCGCCAGTGCGCCCGGATACTTGATCATGGGAATAAGAGATCTCCCCTGAAAATCGAGGTCTCCAGCCTTTTCAAGCACGCTGTCAACGCCCAGTTTTCTGCACAAGTCAATCATCCCGTTTATTCTGCTGTCAGAAAGGCTGTTTAGCATTCTGCGTATCCGAAGCATGGCAGCCAAGTCAAAACCAACCAGTTTCCTCCATCTGGACTGGTAACGGGACAGAAAAGCCTCCGAAAAATCCTGCATTTTCACAGCTTCATAGGCAACCTCCCCCGCTACCCTAGCGCATGTCAGCCCAAAGATGACGCCTCCCCCGGTTGTGGGTTTCACTTGGGAAGCCGCGTCTCCCACCACCAGAAAGCCGTCCGAATACGTTTTTGGGATTGGACCAGCCAACGGTATGGGATGAAAAGAAATGCTGGTGGTTCGGCTTTTCTTCAGTTTCTCAGAAGCCACAGGATGCTTCTCCATGAATCTCCGCAGATACTTTCGGGGGTCACCGGATTCGGTGGCTAAACCAACCTTCGCTGAGCCGTCTTTTCTGGGGATTATCCAAGCGAAAAATCCGGGGGCAACTTTGTTTCCCAGATACACTTCAACCATGTCTTCCTCTGTCCCCTCCACACAGTCAACTTCAGCTTGGGCTCCCTTCACCATCATAGAACCCTCTAGTCCATGGAGTCCCGTCTTCTTCAGAAGCTTTGATGAGCATCCCTCAGCATCTATCACCACATTCGCCTCCACCCTCTCCTCCCCCTTTAAGGCTACTCCCTTGACAACACCTGAATCCAAAATGAGAGACTTCACCCCTGACTTGAAGCGGTACTTGACTCCAGCTTTTACGGCAAGTTCAGCGAGGCACTTGTCGAAGAGTTCCCTGTCAACAACATAGGTTACTGGAGCGCGGCACCGCAACACAAACTGTTTACCTGACGGAGAACAGAAAACGGCTCCTTTAATCTCGTTTTCGATGACAGCCCGTGGCACCCGTATTCCTAACTGTTTCAGACTGGAGATGTTCAGGTGACCTGCACAGTGCTTAGGGACACCTATCTCTTCATGCTCTTCGCAAACCAGAACTTCAGCACCCTGTTTGGCGGCTGTATATGCGGCGTATGAGCCGCAGGGCCCTCCTCCGACTACGATGATGTCAGGTTTTTCCTTCACTTCTCTTCCTCTTCTGTTCAGCCAACGATTCTACTAATGCACTGGGAAAGAATTAAAAGATAGCATATATAAGAGGCAGTTGTGTTATCCAACTTTCCTTGAGGTGTTGCTGTGAGCGAGAACGTAAACATCGTTATGCCAAAGTGCATGTCATGCAACCGAACTATTCCTCCGGGTGAGGACGCAACAAAAACTAATTGCCCAAACTGCGGAGAAATACTTATCTGGCGTTGCGCTAAATGCCGGCAGTTTGGAAGAAACTACCGCTGCCCAAAATGCGGATTCACTGGACCATAGCAAAAGTTCTGCGGATCAGTTATTTCCGTTTCCAGTTCAGCGTGAACTTTTTTAACGATTAGGCAAGCCAGTTTTTCTAGCGTAGATTATGTTTGTTATTTTGGGCATTTGTCCCATAATGTGTTACAGTTATGTGCCTATCGTCTGAAAGGAAATATAGCAGATTTGCATAGACTACTGTAGAGTCAGGCAAGGGGGTGAAACTTTGGGGGTTCAGAACGTTGATGAGAAGTATCGTTGCAACATTTGCGGTAACGAAGTTGTTGTAACCAAGGTCGGTGGCGGAACACTTGTATGTTGTGGACAAGATATGGAATTAATCAGCTAGAAGTTATGCTTGTATCCGGTTTGTTACGTTTCTAAACAGCAGAATCTGTAATGCAACAATTCTGTGAAGTGTACAAGCAAATAGTTATATTATCCTGCAAGAACGAGTAGCCTTCTTTGAAAGAGGCAAAACCACATTGAAGACTGCTAGACTGTTAGCTACTGTTTCAAGACCCGAGTTTATTCCCGCAAATTCAGCCTCCCTAATTATTGGAGTGGCGTGGGGCATCAATCTCCCAGCAGTAGACCTTGTTTGGGAACTGTTGATTCCAGTGGCTCTAGTGTATGCTGTAATCAGTCTTGTTGCAGCCGTGGCAGCCCAAATCAACACTATGGCAGATTATGAACTGGACCTTAAAGACATCAACAAAAAAGAACTTGTTAAAGCCATGAAAAGCGTGGGGCAGAGCAAAGTAAAGGGGCTTATTATTGTCGAGCTTATGCTAAGCTTAATTTTTATCGTGTTATTGTGGCAAATCAGAGGGAAACCTGCTCTGCTGCTTATGTGGGCAGCCGCAGTTTTCTTGGCATACGCCTATTCCGCAAAGCCCCTTAGACTAAAATCTAGAACATGGCTTGCAGTGCTCACGCTGCTTATTGTTCTCAGCATCTTACCCGTGGGCTTCGTGTATTACACTTTTTCTTCTGAATTGGGCATTCTGTTTCTCATTTTTCTCTCTGGACAGGCTCTGACAGTATATGGCGTAATCGTACCCGCTGAGATTCGGGACTACTTCAATGACAAGGCAATGGGCATTCAGACCATGACCGTGCAGCTGGGTCTTGTCAAGGCTTCACTCTTCAGCATATTATTGCTGAGTGTCGGAGGATTCCTCGCGGGAACAGGCTTCTTACTCAAATTGGTTTACGGGGCTCATCAGATACTGATTGTTTTCTTGCTTGTAATGGCGATTGTTTACGGTTTTGTTCTGAGAAAATACAGCAGGCTCTATTCGCTTTCCAAGAAACAATTGACATCAAAAGACTATGATTCTGTTGCTCAAGAGATTGAGAAGTTGGCGGCACAAAATCCACGGTGGATCACTCTAGTCACCCAATCAATCGTCTTAATGTCTATCGTACTTTTGGTAAGCAAGTTCCTGTCTTGATTAATCACCCAGAATGTTACTGACGCAGCGAAGGCAAAACCACAAAACCTGTTTTCTATCTTGCATTGGTTATCTTGATACATTGTTCGATTGCATCAAGGCATGTTTCGTCTAGAGAATACTTGATTGTAGCTCCGTCAGCTCGACCCGTTACCAGACTTCCCTCTTTTAGTTGTTTCATGTGCCACGTTAGAGCCTGAGAGGAGATGTCTAGGCGCTGCGCCAACTTTCCATGAGACGCCGACTCGTCATCATGCAGTATCGCCAAAATTTTTGCCGCTGTCTCATGTCTGAGAACAGAAAGTATTTTCTTCTCTATGCTGGAGAATTTCTTGGATTCAAAATATCGTTTGTTTCGTCCATCGCGGCGATTAGAAATCAAACCCCCCTTCATGAGCACCGCAAGGTGATACTGTACAACTCCGATTGGAAGGGTGAGGGAGTTGCAGATGCCCCTGAAGTTGATTCCCGGATTGTTTGTTATCAAGTTGTAGATTTGCAGGCGGGTGGTTTGATTCAAAAGATGCGAGCCATGATTAACACTCATCTCTTGAATGAGTGGGGAGTGGATAAATGGTGTGGAATAGTATGGAGCAAGATTGCCTTTTAGGTTGACTACCGCAACTAAAGAAAAGATGATGATTAGCAGTATTAGGAACATTGAAAGGAGCTTTGCATGTTTCAACTTTGTTCCTCTAAAGAAAGTTGCCTTTCAAGTATTTATGATGATTCGTAAACAAATGTACTACTGCTCACTGGCTGATATGAGCTAAATGTTTTTAAGCAAAATCCTTGTAAACCCTTCCATTTGCGGGTAGGTGGTGCCTCCCACCCGTTCCGCAATAAAAACCCCGGAGTAGGGAGGTAAAAATAGAGAATGAAAACAAATGAAATAACGTTAACGATAGTCTTTGCAAGTTTGTATGCAGTTTTAGTTATTGCTTTAGGAACAATGGGTCAAGGTCCTGTGCAATTGCGTGTTGCAGATTGTCTGATTCCCTTAGCCGCTTTGTTTGGTTGGCCAGTTATTGCTGGAGTAACAGCTGGATGCTTTGTTGGTAATTCAGTTGTTTGGTTGGGTACAGAGGATGTTGTCTTTGGAACAATTGCTAATTTGATCGCAGCAACCATCGTTTTTCTTCTTAGAAAACGGCAACTGTTGGCTTGCACTGCTGGTTCTTTTCCAATCGGAATAATTGTGGGCAGCTATCTTTGGCTATTCTTTGAGTTCCAAATAGATATCTTTGGGTTACAAATTCCAGCGTGGGCTACTATGATGGTTAGCATTACGATTAGCACTTTGATTGTGATGTCGGGAATAGGCTACGCTATACTCAAAACATTGAGCAGTTCCAGCTTTATCCAGACGTTCAAATCTTGGGGAATAAAAGTTTACAATAAAGAATAAACTGCATCAAAGAAAGGGAAGAAACAAAATAACTCCGCCATCGTTGACTGGGTTTTATGCACAAATTTTTTGAGTGCTAGTTTATGGAAAGAATTTATGTATATGCTGTATCAACAGATTGAAGAGGCATTAAATTAGGGGAAACAGAGATGCGTAACAAAATAATGTCAAAAATTTTTGTAACATTCATTATAGCATCGATGGTATCCGCAGCTACGGTGTCATCAAATGTCTTCACTGTATTCGCACAACAAGCCACTCTTGAGGATGTCATTGCAGAGCTAGAAGTGCTTAACGATAGACTGGATGACATAGAAGAAAACTTAACCGCCCTGAATTCAGCCATAACCTCATTGAGTAACGCAGTTGATAAGCTGGAAGGGATCATGTATACTCTCAGCGCAACCACCGCAACTGCCTCGGAAGTAGCTCGTTTTGATGCAGTTTTGGACAATCTAGCCGACATGGTCAATAACGCATGGTCAATCACAACTTCTCTCAACGCTACTGTCGCGACCAAATTAGAGTTAGCCGCTGTAAGTTCAACTGTAGACGAACTTGAAGCCACCTTGGATTCTCTCAGCGCGCGCACACAAGCCACAGAAAGCTACCTGAAAGGAAATATCGAACTCTTGAAAATACTGGTAGTGGTAGCAATCGTTTTGGCTCTGGTAGCAGCCGTAGCTGCAATAGCCGCAGTCTACATTATGCTGAAAAAAACTAAGACCCCCAAAGCTGGGTAAAACTTCCTCCTCTTTATTTTTTTCAATTTCAAGAATTCACCTTTACATTTTTTCTAATCTTTCTAGCAGACTAAAGTCATAATTTTGATAGTTAGCTTTTTGGAAGGGTCCTTGAGCTTATATAGAACCGTTACAGTTCGAAATATAAAGGGATGAGTTTACATGTCCAAAAAATACAGCATCGTTGTTTTACGTGGAGACGGCATAAGCAAAGAAGTGATTCCAGAAGCCGTCAAAGCGCTAAATGCCGCGCAAGATGTTGTGAAGGGTCTCGATTTAAAATTCGCAGAATTTGAATGCGGCTTCGAGTACTACCAGAAAACGGGAGAACCATGGCCAGCCGACGCCTACCCTGCATGCAAAGAATCTGATGCCATTCTATACGGCGCGGTGGGAATGCCTGGAGTGGCAGGTCTAGAGCACATTGTCTACGTTCACAGGCTCCTCAGACAAAAACTTGACCTTTACGCTAACGTGCGTCCCATCAAACTTCGGGCAAACATTCCTTGTCCTCTGGCTGGAAAGAAAGCGGGCGACATTGACTTGGTGGTGGTTAGGGAGGGCACAGAGGACCTTTACACTCCTATTCGAGGGGTTCTGGAACGTGCCGAAAAGAATGAAGTGGCTATAGATGTGAAGATAGTCACGCGGAAAGGCTCAGAGAGAATCATAAAGTATGCTTTCGACCTCTGCAGGGCAAGAGACCGGGGAGCACCCGTGGACGGAAAAAAGAGGGTGACCTGCGTCGACAAGAGCACGGTTCTCAAAAGCTGCGCTCTTTTCAGGGAGGTCTTCGATGAGGTGGCTGAGGGCTACCCTGATATCGAAAAAGACTATGCGTTGGTGGATGCTTGGGCTCAGTGGGCTATTAGGCGACCTGAATACTATGATGTTGTTGTCACCACTAACATGTTTGGGGATATAATTTCAGATTTGGCGTCGCCGTTTCAGGGTGGTTTGGGCGTGGCTCCTAGCGCAGAGGTTGGAGATAGGTATGGCATGTTCAGGCCTATCCATGGTAGCGCACCGAAATATTATGGCAAGAATGTGGCGAATCCTATGGCAACTATTCTGTCGGCTAAGATGCTTCTTGATTGGTTGGCTCAAACACACAACGATAAATCTGCTAAAGAAGCTGCGGATAGAATTGACAATGCCGTAGACCTGACTCTCAAAGAGGGGAAAGTGCTTCCACGTGATCTTGGAGGAGCCTCCAAAACGGATGCGGTCGGCGACGAGATAGCCAAAAAGATTCGGGGTCCCTAACTGATTTCGTGATGTTTTCTGAAACAGAATGGACCATTAGCTGCAAATAGGTGAAGAGAGCTGGTTTTCTACTTCACGTAGAATATGTCTTTTTCTTCTCGCGGCTTCCTTATGCCTTCTTTTCTGATTTTCTTCTCTATCTTTTTTTCTTGGCTTCCAGTTATTTTTGCGTCGTAGTCTACAAAGGCGGACACAAGCTTGGCGAGGTTCTTGTTTATCTCCGTCAACTCGTCTAGAGAGAATTGAGCCATGATGTCGGGATTGTCTGCCCACTGCATCCATCCAGTTACGCTTCGTTGCAGTGCAAGAACTGTGAACCTGATGGTTCGCACCATGTCCAGGCGGTCCTGCCCTTCAACTTTCTCTGAATTTTTTATTTCTTTCAAGATTTTTTGGCAGTCGTTAACCCATCTTCCTTCCATGAGTCATACCACAGTATGCCCTAGGACTTTCAGGCATAAAAGGGTTCTTAATTTCAAATATTTTTTGCAAAAGGATATAAGAATCGATAAAATCTCCTTCAGATATGAGCTTAACCACTAGGGAACAGAAAGAGCCGTCGTTGGCTTTTGGCGGACAGGCAGTGATGGAGGGAGTGATGATGCGCTCCAAAGACCATATGGTAGTTTGTGTGCGGCAGCCAAACAATGAGATAGCGACGAAAACGGAAAAGCTGCATTCTCTGTCCGAAAAGTACAGGTTCCTGAAGCTTCCTTTCCTGAGGGGTATACTGGCTCTGTTTGAAACGTTGTACTCAGGAATCAAGGGGATTTATTTTTCTGCAAACGCCGCTTTTGGCGAAGATGAAAATGAGGAAGAGGTCCTTAACCCTAAAGAGATTGCCGTGGTTGTTGCCGTGGCTATATGCCTGTCGATACTATTGTTCAGCGTGACACCCTTTTTCTTAACGTCGCTCCTGAATCTGGGCGGAGGAGTTCTCTTCAACATCGCTGAAGGTGTAGTTCGACTCAGCTTCCTCTTAACGTATCTTGCTGCTGTGTCTTTGTTTGGAGATTTCAAGCGGATATTCCAGTATCACGGCGCAGAGCATACAGCCATTAACGCGTATGAGGCGGGGGTGGAGTTGAATGTTGAAAATGCCAGAAACTATTCTCGTTTTCACTCTAGGTGCGGAACATCGTTTCTTCTCATAGTTACATTGATCAGTATACTGTTTTTTTCGCTTATGCCCCGTGCTGATTATCTGGTGAGATTATCCTACAGGATCGTTCTCATCCCCGTGATTAGCGCTGTTTCCTATGAAATTTTGAAGCTCAGCGACAGGTACAGAGACTCAAGAATCATGAAGGTTTTGGTTGCGCCGGGTTTGGCTCTTCAGCATCTTACCACAAGACAGCCTGACGACGACATGATCGAAGTAGCCATAAAAGCAGTAAAAGAAGTTGAACGCCTGCAAAAGGGCATGTGAATGAATTTCTGGTTACGTTTCTCAACCATCTCTAACGCATATTCATTGTCCCAGATGTGGAAAGATAATTACTTGTGTACCCTAATTGTAGTCTGCTTAGGTAAAAGATTAAAAAGATTAATTATAGATTACAAGGTTGCTGAGGCTCCAGACATAATCATTTATTGAGGAGGAAAAAATGAAAACAAAAACCTCCTACAGCCCTTCCCTTCATCACACATGCTGGAGCAACTCAGCCCCATATTTATCCTACAAAAAATAAAAGAAAAGGTTTTTTGTCAAGAAATATTGACCAAAGTTAGTCAAGAAAAATTGACTAAGCTAGCTTATCACCTACTTAATTTCATTTATATCTCTGCTTTATTTTTCACCAGAAAACAGTAACATCAGATATTCTCATGTACAATCAAAATAACAAGTTTATTGCTAGAATTGTTGACTAGTCTTGAACGTTTGTTGGAGGTTTTTTCATTGAATGGACAAATTGTGCTAGTCCACTTGCCAAATATACCCCTCCAACGATAAAAGAGAACAAGAATATACCAATTACCAGAAAAGGATTTACTTCAACAACTTCAAAAATATCTTCTCGTATAATGAAATGAGGCTCTGTTTGAAAACCATAACAGCCAAATAAAAAAAGGAATACGCCAATGCCTATATACAGTTTAGTATGTTTCTGAAAATGCTCATATTTTTCCCACTTAATTTCTTTTCTTTCATATCTTTTTCTGGCTCTATTTGCCCCATACAATCTAGCAGCAAAACATGCAACAAGAATTGGAGTTGATATCACAAGCATCATTTCTAATGGCTCATTCACCTTAACTGATTCCCCCAACAAGCAAACCAATATTCTGTTTCATTCAAAATATATATATTTATTCACAACTAAGAAAAAATCACATCTCCTCTCTCAAATTTCTTTTTTCTCCAGAAAACAGTAACATCAGATATTCTCTTGTAAAATCAAAGTTTACTAAGTGGTCTACGAGTACGAGGGGCAGTTATCATTTGACTAGAAATGTTAAGTGTTAATAGGCAGTTTGTGTTTTTTCAGGAATAGGCGATGGACTTGGATGCCTTGAAGGTTGATTTGAAGTCTTGGAAGCTGTTTTTTACTCTGTATAAGTTGGCGGAGTTGGGTGCTTCCAGCCGGACTGTTAAGGTGTCCACGGAGTATCTAGCCGAAAAGATTGGGGCGTCCCAGCAGACAGCATCCCGCCACCTCATCAGTTTAGAGAAGATGGGGTGGATCAAACGAACCATAACTCCGGAAGGCTGCTTAACAAAAATCACCAGCCAAGGCGTTGCCGAGCTAAAGAAACTGTACTCTGAGCTACGGTTGATATTTGAGTCAGCTTATCCCCCCTCAATAACCTTGGAGGGCACCCTTTTCACCGGGTTGGGGGAGGGAGCCTACTACGTAACCAAAGAGGGCTACCGCAAACAGTTCATGGAGAAGCTCGGTTTCGATCCCTACCCCGGCACCCTTAACCTCAAGCTGACATCCGAATACGACATAAAATCGCTGTCAGAACTTGAAGCCTACCCCGCCATAGAACTGGAAGGCTTCGAGGACGAATCTAGAACTTTTGGTCCAGTGAAATGCTACCCGGCGATAATAAACAACAAAGCGAAGGGCGCTGTCATCCATGCTCTGAGAAGCCATTACGGCTCATCCGTTCTGGAGATTATTTCTCCGCATTATCTTCGAAGCCTCCTGAAACTGAAAGACGGAAACAAAGTGAAAGTGGAAATCCTGATCTTGCCCTAATCCAGCGGTTTATTTGTTGAAGGACTCTATGATCTTTCGCACGATTTTTGAGGAACTGTCAAGTTCTCTCTTCCCGAATCTTCCAATCTTCACAACTTCAACGGCAAGTTTTTCTTTCTCTATTGCCTTCAGCACTTCCTTTTCTATTCCGTCTTGGTCGTGACCCACGGCTATTATGTCCGGTTTTATCCTTTCAATCACTTTGCGTATGCTGAAATCATCCAAACCCAGAATCGCCTCGTCCACCACCTTCAGCGACTCAACAAGTGCCCTCCGCTGATCCTCCGGCATAACAGGCTTTTTCCCCTTCCTCGCCTTAACAGTGCTGTCCCTGGCAACGATAACCACCAACTCCGCGTCTTTGCCTCCAGCCTTTTTTGCTTCCTCCAGAAATCTCACGTGACCTAGATGAAGCAGGTCAAAGGTTCCCGAAGCCAGCACGACTCTTTTTTTCTTTTTTGTCACCATGAGAACTCCACAGCTCCTAGCAGTCGCAGGGCATCTAGCAGTCCCTCACAATAGGCAACGGAAGTGAGACTTGTTTCCAGTTTGCCTTCCTGCTGATAATATTTTGCGTCTTCCAAATAACGTTTAGCCCAGTCAAACACGTTTTTTGCCTCCTCTTCGTTGAGGCGCACATCTGCAGGTATTTCTCCAATTTCTTGGATGACCCGCTCAGCGCCCCGAATATACTTTGTAACCAGCTCTTCAACTGTCACTCAGCCATCCCCCTAACCTCTTCAGGTGCATCTGCCAGTGTGATGAGGGCTTCAGCTTCCATGAAATGCAGTTTACCCGAAAAAATAAGCGTGTGTGGAGGAGCACCGAAATCGTATTTTATCACTTCTTCTATGTAGCCTGCCTTCACTATTGGTTCAGGTGAGCCTGCCCTCGCCACTCCGATAACCAGCGTTCTTGGGGTTACAACCTGTTCTTTCTTCTGTTTCTCCAGTTCTAGCAGTGTTTGCAGCGCCTCCTTGATGGTCAAGTATCTCTGTTCCTCAGCTTTTATGTCTAGGTAGCACATGGTGTGAAGTCCCCTTTTCCTGTTTTCCATGATCACCCTATACGGAGTTTCGGAGACAAAACCCTGCTCAGAAAACGGTATCGTAACAGCCTTCCCATACTTGTAATTCTGCAACCCAGAAATCCCCCTGACGGCTGAAACAGCAGACGCAGCATGTATAACCCGGGTTCTGATTCCCTGCTTCTCTGCACGGATCCGCAAGTCCACATGAGTTGTAGCGATCATGGGGTCTCCCTGAACCAAAAAAACGGCTTTTCCCTTCTTAGCCGCTTCAAGAATCTGTTGTCCCTCTTCCTCTTCTAAGACTCTTCGCGAAACAACCTTAACCTCCTTTCCTATCATCTCTTCAAGTTTCCGAATGGAAAGTCCAGGCATCAAGCTTGTGTAGAATTCGGCAAAAACTGCGTCCGCCTCTTTAAGTTCCTCAAGTCCCCTAATTGAGATGTCTTTCTCATCGTATAATCCTAATCCAATGAATACAAGTTCGTTCAAAGCCTTCTCGCTCCCATTAACCTACATTATTTGAGAACACAAAAATCTATTGTAAAATATGGATATTCCATTTGTGTTAAAAAAGTGGGCATCTTTTCTTAGTAGTAGAGTTCTGTTTTGTAAGCAGTCAGGTTTATTTCCAGAATTGGGATCGGTAGCTCCATATCCTTGGCTGAAAGTTGACCTGAATATCAGTTATGATGAGGGTGATTACTGTTCCAAAGAAACATAATATGTCGTTAGATGTTGGCAACCTTTTTTTCATGTTAATTTTTGACATTTTTCTTCAAATCTTTTAAACAAAATCTTCTTCAACGCTCGATTTTTTTAATATGTTTATAGCGGAGAAAATACAATAAGAGTATAACGAAATTTTGTGAAAGGAAATGCGAAAATGAAGTGCCCTAAATGTGACTCAGAAATGATGGAAAAGAGGCAAAAAGGTCATAGACAGTCATTCTACGAATGTCCAAATTGTCACTACAATATAACCAAAACGAGGTGACTTGAATAAATACCTAATAGCCCATAATATGTTTAACGAGCTAGCTTAGCTAGGCTCATAATTCAAAACTTAAAGGGGCAATAGAATTTTGGGAATTAAACAATGTCCGACATGTAAGCGGAACGTCAGCCTCACCCAATCTCAGTGGGACTTGGGCGCAGAACTGCCGAGGGACTGCCCTTGGTGTAATAAACCAATAAAGAAAAAAGAAACTAAAACCAGAGAATGCTTCCACGAGGAGTCGAAACCCAAGTACCATGATCACCTTGAAAAAGGTGCATAAACTGACAAAGAAGTTAGTTAAGGCTAATTATTTTTAAAATACCAGTATCCAGCAAGCGAGAACAAGAGCGTGCGCTACTCACTGACTTGATAAAGACTAAGCATAACTCAAACCGTAAAACACTTCAAATCACTTTAGATGGAGATATACTCAAAGAATATGTTTACTATGTTCTGGGTTTTGTTCCTGCCGATATTGTGAGGATACAAGAAAATGTTTGGTTTGCTAAATTAAATAATAAACAAATGATAATGGTGGAGAAATTTCTCGTATTAAGAAATGTTTGGAAATAAACAAGAATTAGCACAGCTATTCAAGTGCGTATTGAAGTAAAGCATTTAATAAAAGTAAAATAATAAATATATAAAAGGAATATGTTGGATGAGAGGTAGAAACATTGAGTTTAGATGTAACTCTATACAACTCTATTTCATTGGTGCTTACAGTCTCCTCGATTTTGATAGGTGCGAGTTCATTCCTATTAGGTTTTTATCTCTCCGAATGGAAAAAAGGTGTCCCTAAAGAAAAGTTGAAACCCTTCAAGATCTTGCTTCTGAGTCTATTGTTGCCAATCTTTTTACTTTCTGCATCATCGATATCGGTTGCAATTCCAAATTTCACTCATACTAGTTTTGAATACTTTTTAATGTTGACAATTTTTCTTTCGCTAATTCCACCCATTGCATTTACCATTGTACTTTTGAAATATTGGTAATAGTGATATCTTTGACGGATGATGCTTTATTAAATATCCTAAAAAATGAGGGCGTAATTAAATATATCGAAGATAATAAAGAACAAATTAGAGAAGTTTTTTTAACTATAATTGATGCGTATAAAATACTTTTTCCGTCAGGAGAAGTAAGAACTCGAATTATTCGTCCTGTAATATGGAATTTACTGAAATGGCATCCCAAAATTCAGAATGTTTTTTATCTTCATGATGTGCTGGATCCTAAAGAACTGCGAGGCGAGGAGGGACCAGTTTGTGAAAAATGCTTCGACTATATAATGGTGATGCTAGAAATTGATCTTGAAGACGTAAAGTTTAAGAAAATTTAAAAGCAACCTTTAATAGTTAATCAAAATGGATTAAGTGGGAGCAATAAATGACCACCAGACTAACAGAGCAAACAATTCGTGTTCTTAAATTGCGACGTGAGGGGCTCAAAAATAAACAAATAGCAGAGAATCTCGGCGTTTCTGAGGCAAATATCAGCCAAATCATCTCTAGAGTTGTTAAAAAGCTTGTAACAATTCAAGATACGCTCTCGGTCATGAAATCCATGGGGTTGATGGAGGATGACGCTAGGATTGAGCTAACACAAAGTGGACTCGAATTCTCTAAAGAACTCCAAAGGGCTAGACAAATGAGAGTTCAAAGTCGAAAACTCAAAGTTCAATCAATTTCTAAAGAATCGATTAAGAAAATAAAAACAGAATATGTTGATGAAGGACAAGCAAGCCAAATACACATTTCAAACGAACAGCTTTTTGATGCCATTAAAAATATGACTCAACGATTGGATGAATTTTCAGAAATAATTGAAGCAGGAAACAAAACAGGTAAATATCAAAATGAGCGTTCGGTTCAAATAAGGAAAATTACCCAAAAAGAATCATATATCGCATAGTGGATGGATTAAATATGGTAAAAAAGAAAAAAATCGCAGTATCTAAAGAATTATTAAAGGATGTAAAACAGCTTTCAAAAAAAATGGAAGAGAATACGTACATTAAGCAAATAGTCTTTAGTGAACTTGATAAAAACATAAAAAACGATTTATCAATGAAAGAAGTTGACACACACATAAGATTGAATCTTGGACCCGGAATGAGGCGTTTGTTAGCATATGTTTTCAGTTTGGATACTAAACAAGCATGTAAATTGGTTGAATCTTTAAAAGAATCTGGAATCTCGCCTGAAACAGTCAATTTTCTTTTTGAAATCATCCAAAAGTATGGGTATTACTTTGACGATTATAAAATAAGAGTTAAATATCCTAACTCTATAGACACAATTATATCTGAGTCAATTCTTGAAAACGATGGTATGTTTCTTTTAAAACTCGATTTTCGGAGAGAACTTGAAAGTTTCGTTATAGTTTCAAAACCAATTTCCTTTCTTAGCATGGCAGATGCTTTAATTGATAGCATTATGGATCAATATAAAACTATGAAAAAACAAGTACCTGATCTTAAGTTGCAAATCTCGAAAAAGGATTTGAAGAAAATCAAAAAAAGCGTTTCTGATTTAGAATCATTATTGAATTCAAACCAGAAAACAGCTAGATAAAAACAAAGCATTAGTAGGATTAATGGATTTAAATTCTATCAGTCTAACCGGTACACATAGAGAACTTGCTATTTGCACGGAAGCCATTGATATTGTTAAAAAGCTAAGAAAATACTTGAATGAACTCTTTGTTCCTCTTGAAAAGGGAAAAAACTCCTGACTTCTTTACCGATAATAAAGAACCCATCTACACGTGTAGATTTGGGATTCTAGGAATCGCTTCTTTCATTTCGTTTAACAAAAAATTCACTAACAATAGAGTCGCTTTGTTAATGCAACTCATAGAAATTGTCTGTAGGCGCGCGCCAAACATATCCACCATACCGTAAGCCCTTACCCACGCTGTTTATCCCTCGCTGAGTTCTGTTATCTGTATCACATTGTCATTCATTGACGTTGCCCAAATTGTAGGTTTTTTTACGAGTGCCGAGGTTGCCGAGCGAATTAGCGAGGCTGTTTAGGCTGAGCGAACCATGTTCCAGCGTGGCCAAATACCTGTGTTCTCTAAATTACCTGTCAGCTAGGAACAATGAGTGAGCGAAGCCGTGACATCGAGGCAACTCAAGTAAAAAAACCGCACGTATCAGCCGAAAATAATCCTGAGCGAACTTCGAGGCTGCCGTTGTCGTTAGGTCTATTAAGGGTTAAAATTTAACCCAAACGTCTTATCCTTAGTCATTATAACAAGTAACGTGCTGGTTGTATCTTTTATGGATAAAGTTTTCATCGACTATCTTTTTATCTTCTTTGCGCTTGTATTCTACGCGTTACTAATTGTTGTTTATCTTTTGCGTGCACACCAATCTGAGTTGGAGTGGAAGTTAAGTACGGTATTCAGTCTTCAGCTTATACCCTTCACTCTACTCTGGGTTGTGAACCTCCTCATTGGAAACGACTCAGGACGCATGGTAGCCGGACTACCTATAATATTCTATCTTGGCTACGACTTTTGGTATCGTTTAATCACTCGGAAGAAGCCCCATCATCATCCAAACCGTTGGCCAATAGGCCTCATTATTTACCTTCTTCTACTTTTCATCGGAAGTATAGGGTTAAACTGGTATGGTTATCTAGTATCGAACTTCTATGGAATCATGCTAGTAGTTTCCTTTTTCATCATGATTAGCTCTTTCGGATATTACCAGTATAGATACAACAAGGAAAGGAAAACTAAAGAGGGTTAAAATTTAACCCCAAACCCAAAATGGGTGTTATTTTTTTATTTTTTTGGTTTTTTTTCTGTTCTTCTAGTTCAATTTTTTCATGGAAAACTTTCTGGTATATTTTTTGCATTGTGGTTTCTAAATTTTCGATCTGGTCTTTTAATTCCTTATTTTCTTGTTCCAGTGTGGTGATTGCCTTATCTGTTTCTGTTGGCGTAGCGGTCTCAAGCCTCAAATGTGGAGGTAACCTTTTACGTTCTTTGAGAACAAAAAATATTAGGGTAACTGTTTTCACAGTAGTGAGAGTGCCTCTTTGTGGGCCCGTAGCTCAGCAAGGCAGAGCGGCGGACTGGTCCTGCGGGACTAGGTTGAGGCTCTTAACCCGTAGGTCAGGGGTTCAATTCCCCTCGGGCCCGCTAACCCCACTTCTAAGCATTCATGTAGCTTGCCTTTTTGGGGTGATGGAGAGGGAAAAGTTAAAGCCTGTTTGACCAAAGTAATATACTTCATTCACCGATGAGGTGACCTGCTGATTGAAACTGACGCATAAGCAGATTCTTCTCCTAACGTTTTCCGTTGGATTGTTGACTGTTGGAGTTTTAGAATCAGAATATGGATTTGTAAGAGCTTTTGTCAGGTTCATTTGCACTTCTTGTATTGGATTGGGGTAACAGAGCAGCATGAATCTAAGTCGGCTACGCCACATAACACAGACAATCGCCTTTGCTGTATCCAATCTAGGCTTTATTCCAGCATTGAAAACAGGGCTTATCTGCCCATACTTCTACTGCTACGGATGCCCCCTCGCATCTGCCGGATGCCCCATAGGAGTCCTGCAGCACTTCATGATTATCCCAGCAATTCCCTTCTACCTTCTGGGCACTCTAGGCGTCTACGGAACAGTTTTCGGCAGGGCATTCTGCGGCTGGGCCTGTCCCTTCGGCACCATTCAAGACCTGTTAGCGGTTTTCAAGAAAAGAAAAAGGAAGCTGCAGCCTTTCACTTACTCCAAGTTCGCTATGCTGCTGGCGGTTATTGTCTTGGCATGGGTTACTCTGGACACCTTCTTCTGCAAGTTCTGTCCTGCTGGAAGCCTCTTTGCAGCCATCCCAGCTCCCCTGTTTTATCCGTCTCTGAATCTAGGCTTCTTTTTTTATGTTCACATAGCAACCCTGATCTTGACTGTTGCTCTGGTGCTGCTTTTTTCAAGATTTTGGTGCCGCTATTTATGCCCGTTGGGTTCCATAGGAGTCCTCAACAAGCTGTCTTTCCTCACCGTGTCCCTTGACTCAACGAAATGCATGGAATGCTTAGATTGTCTAGATGTGTGCCCCATGGGGATAGACAAGCTGTCAGATATCGGTTCGTCAAGCGATTGCATCCTATGCGGGAAATGCGTTGAAGCCTGCCAAACAGACGCCTTGAAAATGGATGTGAGGAAGAGAAACAAGACTTATTAGCTGTCTTTCGACAACAATTTGTTTGATGCCGATGCAGGTCAAAATTGCTGCCTTTTTTCTGTTGTTAACGACTGCATTTGCTCTAGGCGCTGACCCTGTGGTTGGAAAAGAGAAAGCATCGAATTTCACGTTAGTTGACATTAACGGAGAACAATTCAGTCTATCTGACCATCTGGGGAAGGTTGTTCTCTTAGACTTCTTCACCACATGGTGCGGTCCTTGCATATCCGAAATCGAACATCTTAAAGGTCTCTATAATGAGTATTCGCCAGACCAGCTTGTCATCTTGTCCATAAGTGTAGATCCATACACTGATACCGTTCCAATCCTCCAGAATTTCGCTCAACAAAATGAGATGACATGGACAGTGGCTCGTGATACAGACAACGTTGCCTCCAAATATGGAGTGTCATATATACCGCATTTAGTCATAGTTGACGCTGAAGGGTACAAAAGACATAATCACATTGGGCTAACGGCAGAGTCAACATTTAGCTCAGAAATAGATTCCTTACTTTCGGAAATCGGAAACGGTGACTCCAACGGTGATCCTGACACAGGGCAAACTGAACCGCCTTACACCCTCATAGCCGCCATAGGGGTAGGCGTCATAGTGTTCCTAATTGTTGGCGTAGTCGTAGCAAGAAAACGGTTAGGGCAGTCAAAACGTGCTAAAAAACGCCGCTCCCGCAAACGCAAGCGCTAAAAACGCGTCTACCCTATATATTATTCATCTGGATTTCTGTGGGGTGTTTGTTGTGGCTGTTTTCAAGTTGCCGAAAATGACTAAACAGGAAATGTGGAAGCTGATTCGGAGGCAGCGGCTGTGCCGTATCGCCTTCAAGGGAGACGATTACCCGTACATGGCTCCGTTCCAGTATATTGTATTGGATGGCAAATTGTATTTTCACTTCACGGATTACGGCACGAAAATGAAGCTGATAGAAAATGACAAACGTGTCTGCGTCGAAATCGAAGAGTACCGGGAAGACCTAAGCGAATACAGCTTCATCGTCCTAAGAGGAACCCTCAAAGTCGTCACTGACCCACAGGAAAGAGCCAAGGCGCTGCAGAAACTTGCGGAAGAGGGAGAACAGAAGCTCTCCCCGAACTTTCTCCCCGCACACGGCTTCCGAAGAGAAGACGGGTGGAACTCACTAACTCCAGAAAACCCTTCACTAGTCGCCATAAAACTCGAGAACATAACCCAGGAAATAGGACTAAAATCCCCTGATTAACATTCACATTCAAAAAAGAGGGGGAGGCCTCAGTTTCCTGAAGCTTGTTTATGGTTAGAAGGGTGCAAAGATTCCGATGAACACTAGCCATGCTAGGATTGATTTTGCCACGAAGCTGAGTATAATGTAGACTCTTTCGCCGTACAGGTAGTCTCTCCAGCGTCCAACGCCCTTGTACTGCAGAACCATGTTGACTGCGAAGATGTTGAACAGGAAGAAGTAGATGAACAATATCATGTAAACGAAGGTTGGAGGATCCAAGCCCGTGGATTGGATGGCGGCGATGAAATATGCGTAGAGCACAACCCATGGTGTGAAGCCAGAAATGCTTCCGAGAATAAAGGCTGACCAGCTTGTTTTCTCCGTTTTCTGGTTCACAACCTCCATTAGGTAACCGAACATTATCATCATCGCATTCAAAACAAAAATCATGACCAGCGACCAGAAATCCCAGACGCCCAAGAACAATGCAATCAGCACAATCATTATGGAGCTAGAGAATGCATATTCGTACCATCGGTACGGATTTATGCCTTTTTTCAGATTCTCATTATACTGTTTATTCTTAGCGAATGCGATAGCGAAATGAGCTAACGCAGAAATTAGCGGGAATGACGCCACAATAATTCCTAAGTATCCTATTGTAAAAAAGACCTGTGGATCTGGGGTTATGTCTATTTGGAATGGCGGGCCTTCAATTATTGTGAATTTTGGGTAGAAAGTGTAAATGCTACGTTCCCACTCAAGTTGAGTTCCCAACACCAGCATCAATAATCCTTGGATAAGATGCAAAACACCAGCAGCTGCATTGAAGCGCTTCAAATACCTGAACGAAATAGGAGACTTTGCAATGATCTTTTTTCTTTCTTCAGAATTCATGATAATTAGTACATCATAGAAAATTTAACTTTTACGTATCACTCTAGCAGCCAACATCGCTAAAACACTTGCACTCAGGTGATAGTGTGTGAATCTGAATTCTGTATTAACAAAACATTACTTTCAGTAAAGGCACACTCCAAAGAGTTTACCTACAAAACCAGGTGTGCTGTTCGCGTGTCCGCGCCTTTGATCGAAGCAGCTGAGCTTACTAAACAGTTCGGCTCAGTTCAAGCCCTAACAGGATTAAGTTTTCAGGTTATGCCCGGAGAAATCTATGGTCTACTGGGTCCAAACGGCGCAGGCAAAACCACAACCATCAAAATCATCACCGGTCTGGTGGAGCCCACCTCAGGATGGGTCAAGGTTGGAGGCTTTGATCCCATAAAAAACCCCATCGAAGTCAAATCGAGAATAGGCTACGTAGCCGAAAAACCGATACTCTACGAGTCCCTTTCTTCTCGGGACTTCTTGGAGTTCGTAGCATCTATACGGAAAATCGAGCAAAATGCAACCAACCGCGTAGTAACCCAACTAGCAGATGCCTTTGACATGGCAAAATACTTCGACGCGCCCATAGCCACCTTGTCGATGGGAATGAAGCAGAAAGTAGCGTTGATTGCCTCTCTAGTTCATCAGCCTCCTGTTCTTCTTCTGGATGAGCCCCTAAGCGGCCTTGATGCCAAAAGCAGCCGCATAGTCAAAGACCTGCTTTCATTACATACACAAAAGGGCGGAGCTGTCCTGTTCTCCACCCACATAATGGAGGTAGCTGAGCACCTTTGCACAAGAATTGGAATAATCCATCAAGGCAAAGTAATCGCTGAGGGAACGTTTGACCAGCTGAAAAGCAAAACTGGAAACAAAAGCGAAACTCTGGAAGAACTCTTCTTGAAGTTGACGAACGAAGAGACAGAAGTTGCTGACAAGACCCGGCTCTTGGGGGAGGCATTCTTCAAGAATGAAGCTGCTTGAAGCTTGGCATCTGAGTCGCCTGCCCTACAAGGAGGTCGTGTACAAGTCCATAGCTGAGGAAAGAGGGCGCATGTGGTGGGGCGGCTTCGGTAGAGGACGCCTTGGCGGAGACGCACAGAACGATTATGAGTTGACCAAGAAGGCTTTGAGGATAGCAAAGTTCGACAAATCGCTGGTGGCAATATTTAATGTTCTGGCTGCGGTTATCCCCTTCACGGGACAGTTTTTTGGTTCCCCAATCCTCGGCTTGACAAGCGCAATCTCGTTGAGTTTAGCCGTCACCTTTGGCTTCACGGCATTGTATGCGATTCAGACGCTTTCATCTTTTGTTAGCGCCGAATCCTCCGCCCTGTTATCCACTTTGCCGCTGGAACAGCGTGACTTCTCCCTGATTACCCTCTTCTCTTTTGTCAGATCCGTGGATTACATGGTTGTGGGGGCAATACTGAGCCAAGTTGCCTTGGTGGCTTACTATACTGCGTCTCCCTTTGCGGTTCTGGCTATGCTTGCGGCTTCTGTGGTTAATGCGGTGCTTGCTGTTGCAATGGCTCTTTGGTTCTCAAGAGTGTTCACGAAGAACCTGTCTCGTGGAGGACGATCTAGGGGCAGCACTGTTTTGCGTTTAGTTTTCATTCTGATGTGGGGGTCACTGCTTATGGGGGTAAGCCTCTTGATCAGTCTGCCATGGTATATTGTTCCCTCTTTAGAAATGACGCTTCTCAGCCCCAACCAACTCTCTACCATGCTCTTCTGTTTCCTGCATCCGTTCTCAGCTGGCATAACCGTCGCCAACATCGGTCACCCCGTTACTACAGGGTCCACATCATTAATCGCAGCCGTCTCTATGGTGGGATACATCATAGTTGCTGGGTTTGCAGGAAAGTGGATACTCAAAACAGTGAAGCGCATATCCCATGGAGCCGACGTTAAGACATCGACAGTGACGGCGAAAGATTTCTCGATCAAGACACGCAAACCTTTGTTTGGGTATGTCCTGAAAGACTTGAAGATTTCCTCTAGAAATCCTGCCACCGCCTTCTTTTTTGCTCTTCCTGTTCTAGAGACTGTTATTGTATCGTTTATGATAGCAAACTTTGAGGTTCTGCGGGCTTCCACATTGCTTGTCTCGACGTTCATGGGCGGAATCTTTGTTTTGCTTATGCCTCTTGCCTTGTTGAGTGCAGAGGGAACAGGGCTGGAGTACACTAAGACGTTGCCCTTGAATGTTAACAGCCTCATAACCTCCAAGACGCTGATATCCACGTTAACCTATATTCCGGTGCCCCTCGTTTTGCTTGTCATGGCATTCCTGAAGCCCCTCTCCTCGCCCCTCACCATATTCATTCCATTTTTTGTCATCTTGGCGATAGCTTCGGCAAGCATCTTTGAGATTCAGCTATTCCTAAGCTCTGTAACCAAAGGAAAAATAGTTGCGCTAATCCATGATCTAAAAAAGCTGATCGTCGGCGTCACAACCCTGACTGTTCCATTAGCCACCTATGCTGTGTGCTACCTCATCTCATTCAGTCACGTTTTTGCAGTTTTGGTTATGGGCGGATCATCAGCCTCAGAACTGGCGCTGGCTATTTACTTGCTTAGGCGCAACAGAAAATAGGGTTAAGTTATTTTTGTTTTGACTCTACGAATTTAAGTGCTGTTTTCACCTATTATCTTGGGAGCAACAGTGCCGGAAGCAACCTGCTTAAAGGTTCCAAAAAGCTTGGGAGAACAAGCCATTCGCCTAGTCAGGGAGCTTGAACTTTTTAACAGCGAACTAACGGTTCAGCAAGTCGAAGACTACCTATACATACCCTTAACCTCTGCCCCCTCACCTGCTGCTCTAAGGAAGCTCGAGAAGAAACTACACGAATATAATATGTCCGTGCATAACTTTGCTGAGCGGAAGAAACGCCATTTCACACACCTTGATTTTCTCGCAGACAAACTGCCCTCCAACCTCTTGGCAAGCGTTCCCAGAGCCATCGATTTTATAGGCGGCATCGCCATAGTCGAGGTCCCCCCAGAGCTTGCAGCCCACAAAAAGGCAATCGGCGAAGCATTACTGGAGGCGCACAAGCAGACAAGCACGGTTCTAGCCAAGTCCGGAGCTGTTGAAGGAGTTTACCGCACAAGAGACTTCGAGGTCATAGCCGGAGCAGAGAAAACTGCCACCGTCTACACAGAGTACGGTTGCATGTATCATGTCGACGTTGCCAAAGCCTACTTCTCCCCCCGCCTCTCAACCGAGCACAACAGGGTTGCTTCACAGGCGAAAGATGGAGAAACTGTGGTTGACCTGTTCGCCGGAGTTGGACCCTTCGCCATTCCAATCGCAAAAAAGCACGAAAATGTGCACGTCTTCGCTGTTGACATGAACCCTGACGCCATAGCCCTGCTGAAAAGAAACATCGCCGTGAACCGTGCAGAAAAGCAGGTTGTGCCACTTCTTGGCGACGCCCGGCAAGTGGTCAGAGAACAGTTATCTGGGAAAGCGGATCGTGTGATTATGAATCTGCCGGAAACCGCATTAGAGTTTGTGGATGTAGCCTGCGAAGCCCTCAAGCCGGAGGGCGGTATTATGCATTATTACGGTTTCGTGAAGGCTTCGAACCCGCTGGAAACAGCAAAAGTTCGGTTAACCGAAGCCGTGAGCCAAAACAACCGCCAAGTAAACAACTTTCTGTTAGCGAAGACGGTGCGAGAAGTTGCCCCTTACACGTGGCAAGTGGTTGTGGACGCTCAAATTCAATAACCTTCCACAGTCAACGTGACTTTGACTTCTTGATTGGGGTCTTTCAGCTTTTCAACAAGCTTTCTTGAGAAGTCGCTGGCAGCCTTGTCTGCTCTTATCGCCAATGTTCGACCACACACATAACTGCTTTTTCTCACCACCAGATCCGAGGGATGAGTAAACTGTAACTTGGGGCTTCCTTTTGCCTTCGCCGTCTCCTCCAGTTCATCTGCTTCGATCGTTACTGTTATTCGTGCATCCTCTTTTCTTGCGGCTTCCTTGAATTCGAACGGCAAATCCGCTGCGGCTCTAGTTGATTCCACAGCTACTATGCAGTCGCCCTGCTTCGTAAGAGTCGTCTCCTTTGTGACCTCAAATGTTGTTTTGTGTGTTGCCAGTACATTCTCGTGTCCACGTGCATGGAACACAACAGTTACAGAGTCCATACCTGACAAAGCAGCTTGACCTTCAAATATTTCTTTAGTCTTCACACTGGAAAAAAAGAATCCGCGTACTCAGACAAGATTATTCAAGAACTTCTATGGAGTCAACCTTCCCATCGCCGTCGAGGTCGAATCCCTGAATCACAACAGCAAATTTTTCTTCGCCGCCAAAGTTCCTCAAAGTTTTCTTCCAGAACTTTGTGAGAGCCAGCACACATGCCTTAGTTCCGATTGCCTTGTTGCCCGCGAGAACGATCACACTCTTTTTCTTGTTCCACGGGTTAGGTATTTTCGCTATTAACCCTATGTTGTCAGCGGTGTAGACGTTTTGGGTTTTTTCTGAGAAGAGCCCTCCCAAAAGGAAACCATGCTCAGAGGGCATCATGTTGAAGCGTATGGGCAAAAATTCGTTTAACTCTTGGGTAATCAGGTTGGTTCCAGGTCCACCCACCAAGATTAGGTTGTTGTCTTCCTCCTTCTCAGCCTTCACGTCAACATCCAGCTTTATCAGAAAGTCCTGCGGCAAATCCACGAATTGACCCAGAAAGAGGGTCAGATATGCGACATAGTGTCCGTCTCTGGCTTTGGCTTTGAAGGGACCATGAGGGTCAGGGCTTCCAACAATGATTTTTCCGTCAAAAGTGTCGCCTTTGATAAGGGGGCTTAGTAACTTTTTCATTTTCTCAGCTATGTTGGTGACTGGGAACCTGTTGATCTTCTGGTAACCAAATGGGAGTTCTACGCCCATGGCTGGAAACACGGCTTTGTAGTATTTTGCAACGGCTCCCTTCTTTTCTTCCTCTCTAACAACCTTTATTGCGCCAGCCTTCGCCAGTTTTCTGATGTGATAATACACTTTCTGTTCGTGCACCTTCAGTTTCCTAGCGACCTCCATGGGATACATCTCTTTTTCGCTTAGGAGTTGGAGAATCTGCCAGCTGAGTTTGTTCAGTACAGATCTGAGTCTCTCAGGGTCTTCGAAAATCGCTATGTCCTTAGCTGTGAACTGTCTTTTTTCGCCGCTGAGCAAACGCTTCTTCTTCATGCCCGTAACTATGACTGAATCCCCTATAAATATTATTATAATGGTTAATAACCGTGATTTCTCGCGCCGCTAGGGAACTGTGTTGCTTATCCAACATCAATTCAGCATGGTTGAACTTGTATAGTCTCCTTTACGGCTGCCTTCCAATCCACAGTTACTGCCTACAACCATCGCGCCCTTGAGTTTCAGCCCAAAACCCTGCTAAACCAGCTTTCAGTTGGGTTTTGATATTGAACGATTCAAACACAAATAGGTTCTTCATCTTTTGTTTATGCATTAAAACAGGTAAAATATATTTCAAATTCACACACTTGCCGACCAAAAAACTTCACACGCTTCAGTTAATGGTTAATTTTATTAGAGGCATAGAGCGTACAGAAAAATGGAATGATGACCCTAACACTTAACGAGTCATTTGCGCCCATCCTTTTTCAGCTGTGCATCGGCGGAATCGGCGGATTTTTGATAGGTTACGCCATACGGAAATTCATTAAAATTGCCTTGATTATCGGAGTGATTGTCTTTTCTCTGATATTTTTGGCTTACGCAAACGTGATCAACGTAGATTACGGTGGACTAGCCGAAATGGCGTCAAGTTTCGTTAGTGCCATTAATCCGGCGCTAGACGTGTTCACTCCCCTCTTGGCACACATTCCCTTTATAGTCAGCCTTATCGTCGGCCTATTCCTTGGGTTCACAAGGGACTAATCTCTATCCGCTATTCCGATGCGCTTAGTCTAGAGAATATGGTTGCTCAGTTTCCGCTAAGTCGGTTGGTCTTTTCTGATGTATTTCTGCATTTCTTGCCATATGGCTTTTATGTCCGCCACTTTTCCCACTATCGGATCCATTTTTTTGCTTAACGTTTCGATGCGCAAAATGCCCCTCTTTCGCAATATCCCCATTTCGCCATATTGCATTGATCGAATGTCCTCGATTCTCTCCGAGATAATTCTGTCCTTTTTGAACAGAACTCCCCGTCGTCTATAGAGCAGTATTCGCTGATCGGTTATGTAAAAGAAAAAGTTGTCGCTAAGGCTTTCAATCTTGTTGCTCTGGAATACTATTGTTTCTCCGGGGTAAAGGAAGTCTGTAAGAACCAAACTGCTCTCCTTCCTTTTTGTTAAGTTTCTGGACTCATATTTTTTGTGGTAAACGAGGTGACGCCTGAAGTCGTGTGAAATAGGATGCGGCGTTATGGTCAAAATTGTGACGGTACCTGTACGGTACGAGCGTTGTTTCAGTAAACCCTTACAATTTCCATTATAATTCTAAAACACGATTCCTAAAAATGTTTATAGCTACTCTTTCCGTTTAAATAAAGTCTACAAAAACGGGTGTATCTACCCGCTTAACATATGAGCTAAGAAATGTGAGGAATGAATTATGTGTGGAATATTCGGATGTATCTTACGAACAGGTGATGCTGCATCGATAATTCACAAAGGCTTAAAGAAGCTTGAATATCGAGGCTACGACTCCGTAGGAATAGCAACACTTCAAGGGAGCCAAATGTTCATAAAAAAGGATAGCGGAAAAATTGATGATGTTCACGAGATACACAACCTCGACGCTCTTCCCGGCAGACTGGGGATAGGTCACACGCGATGGGCTACACACGGCGCACCCTACCAAGTCAATGCCCACCCACATACAGACTGTAATAATCAAATTGCTGTTGTTCACAACGGAATTATCGAAAATTTTGCGGATCTCAAAACCGAACTTGAAGAGTCTGGGCATACTTTTAGGTCAAAAACTGACACCGAGGTCATCGCGCACCTTGTTGAAGAAAAGTTGAAGGAAGGTTTGTCTCTTGTTGATGCTGTTCGCGAGACTGTGAAACGGTTAGACGGCTCTTACGCCCTCGCTGTCATCTCTGTTAAAGAACCTGACAAGATTGTTTGTGCCCGAAAGGAGAGCCCGCTAGTTCTTGGAGTAGCCGAAGACAGCCTCTACGTTGCATCTGACATTCCCGCTTTTCTCTCGAACACCAACAAGTCTGTTGTCGTTCAAGACGGAGAGCTTGTGGTTTTAAGTGATAAGGGATACAAAATTCGAAACATTGCTGATTGGAAAGTGGTCACTAGAGAGCCTGAGATTATAGATTGGGCTCCAGAGATGGCTGAGAAACAGGGCTATACGCACTTCATGCTGAAGGAGATTCATGAGCAGCCTTTACGCTTAAGAAACACCCTCCGCTTACAGGACAAATACTTGGAGTTGATGACCACCTTCTTAGATCGGGCAGGAGAAGTTTTCTTGGTTGCATGCGGAACCTCCTACCATGCCTGCTTGGCAGCGTCCTACATGTTCTCTAAGCTGTCTTTCTTGGCAACCCATCCTGTCGTAGCCTCCGAGTTTGTTGAACAACATGGAAAATCAGTGAACATTGACAGCACCCTTCTTGTAGTCAGCCAGTCCGGAGAAACCGCTGACACATTAGACGCGGTTGAAAGCGCTAGGCTGCGCGCCGCTACGGTTCTGGGACTCACAAACATTGTCGGCTCCACCCTAACCCGGGTTGCTCGGGTCTACATATGTCAGCAGTCAGGTCCAGAGATAGGAGTCGCAGCCACGAAAACCTTCACCTCTCAGCTCTCTGTGCTCTCTCAGCTTGCCATAAGGCTCGCCAAGAAACGGGGAAAGATTTCTCATGTGGAGATTGAGGAAATTGAGGAGAAGCTTGAGCAGATACCTGACATCGTTGAGGGTGTTATCCAGAGTCAAGAAGAAAGTGTGAAACAGTTAGCGAAGAAGTATAGTGGCAAGCATTGTTTCTTCTTTTTGGGACGGGGAATAAGCTCTGCTGTCGCCCTTGAGGGCAGACTGAAGCTCATGGAGATCGCCTATCTTCCTTCAATAGCTTATCCTGCAGGAGAAAGCAAGCATGGTCCCATCAGTTTGATCGAGCCTGGATTTCCTGTGGTTTTCATATGCCCAAAGGATGGCACACATAAAACGATAATCAGCAATATTATGGAGATGAAGGCTCGCGGCGCCTCCATAATCGTGATAATTGAGAAGGGTGATGAGGAGATAAAGAAGTTGGCTGACGATTACATAGAGGTAGACACGGGATTGCCTGAAATCTTGTCTCCGATACCTTTTGTCACTCCGCTGCAACTCTTTGCATACTACATGGCACTTGAGCAAGGATGCGACCCGGACAAGCCCCGAAACTTAGCTAAATGCGTGACAGTAAAGTAGGCAAACAATCCAAAAGACCGACACATTTAACACTATCACAAGTCAAAAGACTTTGACAGAATTTATGAGGAAAAATATTCACCCAAGTTCTTAAATAACTCTGCAGTGTTGGTTGGAGTCTGTGGAGGATGTTTCGTTCATGAAGGCTGTTGGTCTTTTTTCCGGCGGCAAAGATTCACTCTACGCCGTATATCTTGTCGAAAAAAGGGGTGTCGAGGTTGATCATCTGTTAACTTTGATTCCGAGTTTTCCTCGGCCCTCTCCTCATGCCGAAAACATGGAAGCTCTGAAGATATTAGCGGAATCCATGGGGAAACCTATGACAATAGTTGATTTTAAGAGGGAGGGAGCATTCATTGAGGCGCTCAAAAGCCTTGAGGTTGATGCTTTGGTGGCGGGTGACATTTTTGTTGAGGCGCATGTAGAAGGTCTTAAAGATGTCTGCAGTAAGGTTGGTTTGGAGTTGCTTGAGCCCCTCTACAGGAGAGACACGTCAGAGGTTTTCGATGAAATCTTCGATTTAGGATTCAAGGCTTTGATTACGGGTGTAAACCTGAAATATCTGGGTGAAGAGTGGCTGGGATACATCATCAGTAAAGAGACGAGCGCCAGCTTTCTGTCGAAGATTGGAAGTGTTGACCCTTTGGGCGAAAACGGGGAGTTTCATACGCTGGTCCTCGACTGTCCCCTCTACGCGAAATCCTTTAAGGTAAAGTCTGTGGAGAGGAAGTCTGCGAAGGGTATGGCTTATCTTAATGTGTCAATTGTGTAAAGTTTTGTATAATCTGCCTTAGAACCTTTGGATTCTCTCTGGTTCGGTGTTTCGTGTTTTTGGTAGGAAGTTTTATATAGGTGTTTGGATGGATTATCCATCCGAATGGGTGACAATAATGGAAAATAAGATAACCAGCAAACTGGGATGGTGGAAATGATGTCAAGGAAAATGATCGTTGCCGTTATAATACTGATAATAGTTGGAGTCACGGCAGTCATTGCCTTTTCACAACTCTACAAACCTGAGGAAGGAACCACTGGTCAGGTAAGCGTTATAGACGACGTTGGAAGAAACGTTACAATAACCAATTTTCCTCCGGAACGAATAGTGTCAATGGCGCCTAGTTGTACGGAAATACTTTACGCGTTGGGACTTGGAGACAAAATCGTTGGTGTGGACGAATATTCCGACTATCCTCCAGAGGTCCTAGAAAGGGTTGAAGCGGGCACCTTAACAACTGTAGGATCCTTCGCTGAAATTAACATAGAGTTGGTTGTTAGCTTAGAACCTGATTTGATTGTAGCAACAGGCGGAGTACAGAGGGTAGTTGTAGAAAACTTGGAGGGACAAGGTCAACCTGTCTTGGTTTTATACCCAGAAAGGTTTGACGGAGTACTTACAGACATTTCTTTGGTTGGAGAAATCACGGGCAAAACAGACGAGGCAGAAGAAATTGTAACAGACATGCAGGAAAGAGCCCAGGAAATCGCTGACAAAGTAAAGGACTCACCTAAAATACCTGTCTACATTGAAATGTTTTTCAATGGAGGTTACTGGACTTTCGGGTCAGACTCGTATGTTGACGAGTTGATCTCTATGGCTGGTGGAACAAACGTTTTTTCGGGGGTCACAGGCGGACACATATCAACATCTTCAGAGGAGATACTTCAAGCGAATCCAGAGATCATAATAATCTCGAAGGGTGCCATGGCAGAAAATTGTGGGCTTACACCAGAAGTAATTAGAACGCGACCGGGTTGGAACGAGATTTCCGCGGTGAAAAATGATCGAATACATGAAGTCACGGAATCCATTATAGTTTTAGGAGTGCCCAGACTAATTGATGGCTTGGAAGAGCTTGCTGAAATAATTCATCCAGAACTGTTCAGCTGATTGCAGAGGACTAAGCAGTAATGACGAACATCTACAATATTACACATTACAGTAGCAGCAACTCCATATATGTCCTCTTTAAAGGATGCAACTTCCAGTGCAAAGGTTGTTTCATAAAGGACACTAAATGGGACTACCACCTTGCTGATGACGTTCGCAGTCATTTTCAAGCAACCAAAGACGTTGAACTGTTATCATTGAACGAGTTTGAGACCATTGTTAAAGGGCTTAATGTAAAACAAGCTGTTTTGGGTGGAGAAGAGTGCACTGTCGATGAAGAGCTGCCAAACGTAGTCGATTCGCTCACTAGTCTCGGCATTAAAACTCTCGTAACGACCAACGGTCATCGTTTAAATGAAGAATTAATAGAAGAACTGGAGGAGGCAGGGCTCTCGGGTACTCGCATGAGCATTAAGGCATATGGCGACAGTATTCATCGACTTTACACAGGACAAACTAACAAGTCAGTTTTGAAGAATTTCAGGCTTCTCAGCCAAAGTCGAATCAAACCTATTGCAGAAAGCACGTTAATCCCAGGGTTGGTCGAGCAAAATGAAATTGAGAGAATAGCTGAATTTATTGCAAGCATCAATCCAGCGATACCGTATAGAGTCGATGGGTTTCTTCCTTCCTATCAGGCGACATGGCGATCTCCCTCTCCAGAGGAAGTGATTAGAGCAGCACATGCAGCCCAAAAGTATTTGTGGTGCGTTCACTATCTCCACTGCGCGACAGTGTATCATGAAAGTAAAGTCTCCAGCGTATATCCATGAGTTAAGTAAGGTAACCCATTATCAGACGATAAAGGAGGGGCGATGATTCCTATGAGTTCAAGTGAAGCTGAGAGTGCGTATTTCAAGCGGTTTGCTAGATGGAAACTTATCGTCGTCATTCTAATTCTGGCTCTAATACTCACAATGACATTTGCTATAACAGTTGGTCCAATGCCAATTTCGCCTATTGACGCCTACAAGATAGTAATCGACAAGATACCTTTCATAGGCGATTTAGTTACAAGCGAATCATCATCCATCGAGGAAGTTGTCATAATCCAAGTGAGATTACCTCGTGTTTTGGCTGCGGCAATTGTTGGAATTGCTCTTGCAGTAGCAGGCGTTGTTTTACAGGGGTTATTTAGGAATCCAATGGCCGATCCATACGTAATAGGCATTTCCGCTGGAGCAAGCGTGGGAGCATCACTTGCCATCGCTTTTGGAATCGGTTTATCGTTTTTTGGAGTGCTATATTCAATCCCTCTTATGGCATTCATTTTTGCTACTGGCACGGTTTTCTTGGTTTACACTATTTCAAAAACAGGAGAAGGAGTGCCGATGTTAACATTGCTGCTCGTTGGAATAGCTATCAACAGTTTTCTATTGGCTATTATGTCAATCATCAGATTGCTTAGCGGTGAAGCAGTACATGCCATAATGGCCTGGATATTTGGCAGCCTTGTTTCATGTAACTGGAATTACGTAAAAATAGCCTTACCCTTCGTGGTGGTTGGTGTAGCCCTGATCTATGTTTTTGCCAGAGACCTAAACATAATGCTGCTTGGTGAAGAACAAGCTCATCATCTTGGAGTGAATACCGAAAGGCTGAAAAAAATTTTGCTAGTCTCTGCAACGTTAATAACAGCGGCAGCAGTTTCAATTAGTGGTATAATCGGTTTTATCGGATTGATTATTCCACATATAGCGAGAATCTTAGTGGGTCCAGATCACCGAATTTTAATACCATCATCTGCATTAACGGGAGCAATAGTTTTAATTTTGTGTGACACAGCAGCACGCACCATCGTTAGACCAATGCAGTTACCAGTTGGCATAATTACTTCTCTCCTAGGCGCGCCTTTTTTCATATACTTAGTACGTAGGAAAAAACGTTCAGTAATAAGGTAAGGATGGAAAATTGGTCAACTTGAGAATTAGCGGCATAGACTGCTACTATGGGTCAATTAAAGCATTGGATAATATCAATTTTTCAGTTAGAGAAGGCGAATTTATAGGGATTTTAGGTCCAAATGGATCAGGAAAAACAACTGCTCTGAGGGCAATTAGCAGAACTTTGAAACCTAGAGTAGGGACGATTTTCTTAGATGACAAAAACATTTACGATATAGAGAACAGGGAGGTAGCAAAAAACGTAGCTGTGGTGCCTCAAGAGAGCATCTCAACCTTTGATTTCACAGCATTGGACATTGTACTCATGGGACGAAACCCCTACATAGACCGTTTCAGACAGGAAAGCAGAGAAGACCTAGCCATAGCCAAGAGAGTTATGGAGTTAACAAACACATGGAGTTTCGCTGAAAGACCAGTTAACGAGTTGAGCGGCGGAGAAAAACAACGCGTGATAATTGCGCGTGCCCTAACTCAAGAACCGAATATTCTTTTGCTAGACGAACCGACAAGCCACTTGGACATAAGCAACCAACTAGAGATAATGGACCTCATCAAGCATTTATGCGAAACTAAAAAGCTGTTGATAGTCGCGGTTTTCCATGACTTCAACTTAGCTGCCCGATACTGTGACTCAATTATTCTTTTGAAGGAGGGAAAAATCGTTGCTGTCGGGAAATCAGACGAGACGCTCAGCAGCGAAAACGTGAGAAAAGTTTTCAGCGTTGACACTATCGTGAAAAAGCATCCTGTCACCGGTTTCCTTCATGTTATCCCCGTTTCAAGACCCCTAAATCAGCAACAAAAAACCCTTTCTATCCATCTGATTAGTGGATGCGGCACCGGTAGCCCCGTGATGAAGATTTTGAAGGATGAAGGCTATTTCGTGACTGCTGGGGTTCTCAACCTGCTGGACACGGATGAAGAGACTGCTCAGCTGCTGAAGATTCCAATAACAAGCGAGGCTCCCTTCTCTCCCATAACCGAAGAAGCTTACAAGGCAAACCTGAAGATAATAAGTAAAGCCAACGCTGTAGTGATAGCGCCGACCCAGTTTGGTGACGGCAACCTGCGTAACCTCGAAGCTGCAGAAACGGCTCTGAAAAAAGGAATACCAACCATCCTCCTAGAAAACGGCCCAGATGAAGAGAGGGACTTCACCAAGGGCAAAGCCACAAAATACCTGGCATCACTCAAAAACAACGGCGCCATAACCGTGAAGAGCAACAAGGAACTCCTACAGTTTCTCGACAAACTAGAAAAGAAAAACAACAAAAATTCCCATCAAAAAAAGGAAACTTAATCCCGTGAAGTAAATTATGATTGAAGTTGAAAAAGGGATGAAGCAACTAAAACTGTTACACAACCCTCTTTCTGGAAAAATTAAATACATTTTTATTTCCTCGTTAAACTCTTGAATACTGCTCATGGTGAACACTTTGAGAAACAATGGACCCCTATTCATTCTGCCTTGGAGATGCACACAAGCCTGCACCAGCAGTTGCCTACACTGCGGATTCGCATCAAACCCCCCAGCCTCTGATGCCCTCGGAACCAAAGAAATCATGCGTATCGTAGACGAAATCTACGATTTTGGGACAACTTATCTAGGATTAAGCGGCGGAGAACCCCTTCTGCGAAAAGACCTACCAGAAATAATCGGCTACGCCAAAAAGGCTGGTCTGAATGTGAGTCTCATAACCAACGGCTACTATGTTGACGGCAAAATCTTCGATAACTTGGTTAGACACGATGTTCGCGTCTCGCTGAGTGTTGACGGAGCCGAAGAAATCAACGATGCCATACGAGGAAAGGGCGCATATGCAAAAGCTGTTTCAGCCATGGAAAAAACTTCTGAAGCGGGACTGCTGGACTGTCTTGTGGCAACCCTTGCCAATGTTGACGCAACCCGCAATAACGTTAGCTCCGAGGACATGGAGCACGTCATCCAACTGGCTGAAAAATATGGCGCCCGGTGGGTGGTGATTCACGGTTTCATCCCCTTCAACCGGACAAAAGAGCACCTCGCCAAGGCTCCCTCCCCACAACAGTACGAGAAGATTTGGAACCAAGTCTATGATTTGCGGCTAAAGTACTACGGAAAACCTGAAGTCAACGTGTATTGTCCATTCTTTGTCCGCATCGCCAAGGAACGGGGCATGCCGGACTTTGATTACTGGTTCAACAACGTTTTCCTTGGCAGGTGCTCCATCGCCGGCAAATACATGAGCGTAATCGAAAACGGCGACGTCATCCCCTGCAGCTTCAATGACCATATCCGACTGGGAAATGCTCAGGATAAGCCGCTGAAGCAAATCTGGGATGAACACCAAACATCAGAATTCACCCGTAAGCTCAGGGACCGAAGTAACCTGAAGGGCAAATGCGGCGTCTGCGAGTACCGCGAAATCTGTGGCGGATGCAGAACCAGAGCAGAGATGTACACTGGCGACATTTTTGCTTCTGACCCAGCATGCGGATACGTGCCTAAACTGTTGCGCGAAAAAACTAAGTAACATTTTTTCATCTAACTGAATCTGTTTCTTTCCCCTAGACTAAACAAACGTTGACTAACCCCATTTTATAATCAAATTTCATAACCAACTCTTTAGTCAAGAAAATTTGACTAAGCTATGATTTGGTTGGTCAAGAAATCTTTACAAAAATCCTTTTATTACCTATTTACCACGTAAACAATTGTTGGAGCCCCTAACATGAAAAAGACCGCATTAAGATTCATTATGTTGCTACATTCTACTAGAAAAATCAATCTCACAAAAGCGGAACCTAAGACCATAGTTGCTCCTGCGCTGACGCAAAAAAGCAACGACTGGATAACACGTGGCTAACACACCGGGACTCCAACACTCTAACCCCTATTAACCATAATATGGGAGTAATGTAAAGGAGTGCGAACAAACCGTGAATAAAAGACCTCTCCTCTATATGATGACTTGGAGATGTACGAGAGCATGTAACTATAATTGTTTGCACTGTAGTTTTGGTTCCAGCCCTGCCGCCATTAACGAGATCGACACCAAAGGTGGAATGCGCATAGTTGAAGAACTTTATGAGATGGGAACAAAGTGGTTTGGGCTGAGCGGCGGAGAACCTCTCATGCGGAAGGATATTTTTGATATCATTGGGCATGCGAAGAGTCTTGGCATGAACGTGAGCCTCATAACCAACGGCTACTATGTTAAGGGGGACATTCTCGACAACCTAATCCGAAACGAGGTTATGACAGCGGTAAGTCTTGATGGAAGAGAAGAATCGCACGATTTTATACGCGGCAAAGGCGCCTACGCAACAGCCATCAAGGCTATGAAGAAGCTGTCTGATGGCGGAATTTTTGATTGCATCGTAAGTACACTGAACAGGCGTAACTGCTCGGAAGTGGATCATGTAGCCCAGGTGGCGCATGAGTATGATGCTACTCGTGTGGTTTATCATAACTATGTTCCTGTTGGCAGAGCTGAGGAGCATCTGGAGTTGGCTCCCACCCCACAGCAGTATGAGACGGTTTTGAATAGAATTTACGATTTGATGCAGGAGTATAGAGGGAAACTCGGCGTCAACGTTTATTGTCCTTTCTTTGCTCGCATCGCAAAACAGCGGGGCATGCCTGATTTTGATTACTGGTTCAACAACGTGTTTCTTGGGCAGTGCTTTATTGGTGGCAGATATATTGGTCTGCTGGAAAATGGTGACGCGCGACCCTGTGGTTTTAATGAGGGTTACCGTATGGGCAACATCAGGGACAAGTTGATGAAGGAGATCTGGGCTGACATGCAAACATCAGAGTTCACTCGTAAGCTCAGGGACCGGAGTAACCTGAAGGGAAAATGTGGCGTCTGCGAGTACCGCGAAATTTGTGGCGGATGCCGAACCAGAGCAGAAGTCTACACCGGCGACATTTTTGCTTCTGATCCAGCATGCGGATACGTGCCTAAACTGTTGCGTGAAAAATAGGGCGACAACAACGTTATTTGTTTTCTGCGAATTCCCATGCGATGTTGGCTTTCCAGAGATCTCCAAGTTTGGTTAGTTTAATCTCTTTTTCGTTTATTTCGATTAATCCCTTTGCTTTCAGTCTTTTCAGTTGTTCAGGGTACACTTCTTCTGGGAGCTTTCCGAACCTTTCCTTGAATTCCAGTTTATCTACGGGTAGGCGCAGGTAAAGTTTTGTCATTACCTTTCTCATCATGTCTTCGTCTGTAGATTTCGAGAGTTTTGCAATCGGAAATCTTCCTTCCTGAACAGCTGCAACATAGTCTTTTGCCAACTCAATGTTGGAGTAAGAAAACTTCTGAAGGTAGCCCATGAAGCATCCTGCTCCAGTTGTTAGGATGCCTGCCCAAGGCCATCCGTTTAGGCAGTTTTCTTTGGCGTGCCATTCTACTCTGGAGTAGCGGTCGTGACCAATTGGCTTGTAGCCCGCCTCCGTGAATAGCTCGTATGCTGCGACATACATCTTCTTCTCCAATTCTGGGTCTGCCTGAGGCGGCACCTTCCCAGCTTGCATCTGTTTATACAAGACTGTTTCGGGGTAAACTTCGAGGCAGTATGCGTCAACTTCTGCATCCAATTCGATTGCCGTCTTCACAGTGTCTATCCAGCTTTCCAGTGTTTGCCCTGGAATGTTGTACATTATGTCTATGCAGACGCAGAGCCCAAGTTTTCGGGCGAGTTTGACTTCCTCTTTTACGTGTTCTGCGCTGTCCGGCAGATTCAGCATCCTTCGGAGTTTGTCGTCGAATGTTTGGGCTCCCATGTCCACTTGGAAGACGCCATAGTCTGCTGCTGCAACCAGCTTCTCTTTGGAGAAGCTTCTGGATGAGCCCGTGATCTTGATGAAGTAGTCGTCTACTGTGTTGAAGTTTTGTTCGCAGAATTTTATCAGATCAAACATCTGGTCTTTGGTCATGAGGGTTGGTGTTCCTCCGCCCAGAACTATTTCGTCGAATTCGCTGGTTTGGACATATTTTGTTTCAGCGTACATCGTCAGCTCTTTCTTTAAAGCCTTGAGATATGGCACCATCTTGGAGCTGGAGTAAGGGTTGTTTGGGTAGTAGCAGAAGGTGCATCTGGAGTCACAGAAGGATATCCAAGGCTGGAGCTCCATCACCTTGTTTGACGTGTTCTCGGTTGTCAGGAACTCCATGAATTCCTTGTATGTTTCAGGTGCGATGTCCGCATAATCTCGGTATGTGTAAGGAGGCCAGCTCTCTCTTGAGCTGTATGTGTTCTCTTTCTCTGTTGCCGGCATAGCAGATTTCATGTTTAATTTCTCCAGATTTCCGTTTTATAGAATATTTGCGGGTAATATAAACTTGCGTTTTTCATTGTTATTGCTAGAATGTTCTGGTTATTTGGCGTTTGCAAGCTTATATTCGGTGCCGGAAGAGAAAAACTGTTTTTGTTGTTGCTTGGTTTTCCAGAAAAAAGACTGATTTCAACAATCAACTGTTATTAGTCTCCTAATATGAATGATTTCTTTTGGTTTTGGTGCTTTTTTGGTAGTCTCTTTTTATAGATTAGGATCAGCAAGGTTGTAGTAATAAGTAAGGGCAGGATAGTCCATGACGGAAACTCTGGGATATAATTAGCGGGTGTATACTTTTCGTTTGCCGCTGAGAAGTTGTCTCCTTCTTCTGTTTTGCCTCCAATTGCGTATAGTTCATCGTTTACGACAGCAACGCCTAATGACCAGCGAGGGGTCGGCATCGAAGTGCCAGTAGTCCACGTATCATTTTCTGGATCATACACCTGAGTAAGGTTAGAGGCAACGTTAATTCCGACATTTCCACCAAAAACGTAAATTCTTTTTGGTGCCAATAAGCCAGTAGTCGCTCCAGCAGCCCTAGCGGTTATTATTGTGGGGATATTTTTTCCTGAACTCCATGTGTCAGTTTCAGCATCATATATTTGATTATTGTCGAGGGATAGAGTGGCTCCATATGTCCACATACGTGCAAGTTTCAACCCTCCAATTATGTATATCTTGTTTTCGATAACTGCGGATGCGTAATCACAAGCGTATTCAGGTATCGAAGTTTTTGTGCTCCATGTGTCAGTTTCAGGATCGTAAATTTCATTCACGTTTATGTCATAATAATTCGTACCGACGCTTGTGTATCTCCATCCGCCTATAAGAAAGATTTTGCCGTCAACAACATTAGCACTTAGATCGGATCTTGCTGTAGGCATTGAAGTTTTGTTTTCCCATGTATCAGTTTCAGGGTTGTATACTTCAGTTACTGACGTGTATCCCGAGGTTTCAGAATCACTCGGACCGATCAGACCACCTATAACGTATATTTTGTTCTGGTAAACAGCTATTCCGAAACTATGTCTGGGGGTCGGCATCGATTTTTTCGTTGTCCACGTGTCTGTAGCTGGATCGTACATTTCATTAACTGCGAGATAGCTGCCATTATAACCGCCAATCGCATATATCTTCCCATCAACAACAGCAACACCAAACCCACTTCTTGCCGTAGGCATTGGCTCCATGGTCATCCAAGAATCCTCAGCTGCTATTACACAGGGAACCGTGACAATTAACAAAGTAACTAAAAGAGCGAGTGACAAAGCAATTGTTGACACGGTCGTCTTTGTGTTGCAAAACATAACACTTCAGTTTTATTTCAGGTAGAACGTAAAAGCGTTTTTGTAAAGATTTCTTGACCAACCAAATCATAGCTTAGTCAAATTTTCTTGACAAACAATTCAATCGGCTCATAATTGTCTATAACCGTGGTTTTGGATTGGAACAGCGTAACTTATAAGAAAACTTCGCCAATTGAACAACTGTGAATAGTATGCCAAAGAAGCTTACTTACTCGGAGGCGGGCGTGGACAGGGAAACGAGAGCAAAATCCAAGCAGGCTCTCTCAATGTTGAAACAAACTTACACGTTAGGTAGGTACGGAAAAGTTGTTCAACTGCCCTACGGCAACATCTTCCTCGCCGGCGACCGCTACTTAGACCTCGTTATTGAGGGGGTGGGAACCAAAGTTCTGTTGGCGCAGCTGGCAGACAAGTATGACACTATCGGAGTGGACGGGGTTGCCATGGCAGTCAACGATGTGATACGGTCAGGCGCCACTCCCTTAGCGTTGGTTGACAACTTTCACGCTCACGTTTCTGACCCTGGCTTGGTTCGGGAGTGGCTGAAGGGCATAGTGAAAGGCGCAGAAGAGTCGGATTGTCCAGTTCCGGGAGGCGAAATCGGAGACGTGGCAGCCATCATAAAGGGGCTGACAAAGGGAAAAGGCTTCGACCTGATTGTCGCCAGCGTAGGCGAAGTGGATGAGAAGGATGTGATTTCTGGGCGAACCATCAAGCCGGGTGACGTTGTTGTGGGTTTAAGAAGCTCCGGTGTTCACAGCAACGGAATATCATTGGTGAGGAGAGTTCTTTTCAAGGAGTGGGGGGGCAAATACGGGCCCTTCGACGTTCCCGACGGGTTCGACAGAGAAATCGTTTATGAGGCGCTGGAGCCCACGCGAATTTATGTTAAGCCTTTCCTGAAGGCGGCTAAAGAGGTTAAGATAAAGGGTGCTGTTCACGTTACAGGGGACGCCTACGTCAAGTTCGATCGGTTAATGAAGTATTCCAGAGGAATCGGATTCGAATTCGCCAATTTCAAGCCACAACCAATCTTCGAGCTGATCCAGCAGACAGCCCCTCAGGCGGGAGGCGAAATAACAGACGAGGAGATGCTGAAAACCTTCAACATGGGATGGGGCTTCGCCGTAGTCGTAGGCAAAAACGATGAGGATGAAGGCATCACAATCTTTGAGAAATGTGGCGTTGAAGCTGAACGAATCGGAAAAGTAACCAGTTCAGAAAAAATTGTTGCCCACTACAAAGAGAGAAAGCTGGAGCTGAGGTAACGGATTAAATGCGATTCTTGAAGAAAACCGCTGAATGACCGGTGGCACGCAACTATCAGGGAGTGTGTTAGCGCCGGGTCCGGTTAAAATGCTATTTCAGGCGTTTTTATTTTAGATTGTTGATGTGCTGTTGTGCTTGGGTTGCTCAACTGGGGTTTGGTTGTGGTTAGCGGAAAAGTTATATATGTGGTTGGATAATCCATCCATGTGTTAAGGGGTTAACCAACAGGGAGCAGACTTTGGAAAGTGTTCATGTTCAGCGATGACATGAAGGGTTCCATTTTTTTCCCACCTCCACTTTCCAGAGTCCAACCAACTCACACAAATGCAAAACTAATTTAACGCGAATCTGCACATCGCCAACATTAAGTATGCATCTGGATGTTAACCGGAGAAGGGGAGACTTGGCTGAGGGCTTGTGGGGTTTAACTGTTCATTTAAATTTTTAAATAGATAACATTTAAATTTTGATTTTTTCACTAACAATTATGATGTATCGCGCGAGAATCGAAGTCAGTCTCAAACCGGGGCATTCAGACCCGGAAGGAGAAATGACCGCACAGTCCTTAAGGGAACTGAAGTTTTCCGCCAAAAAAGTCAGCGTAAGCAAAGTTTACACCATAGTTTTTGAGGCAGAATCCAGAGAAGAAGCCGAGGAGGCGGTGGAGGAAATGTGCAGGAGACTCCTCGCTAACCCAACCAAGGACAACTACAGCTACCAGATTGAGGAAGCAAAATGAGCCGCTACGTCAAAAGAGACGTGCCCTTCGAACTTGTAGAAATAATCCTCAAAGACGCTGACGACAAACAACTAATCCAAATCAGCAGGGAACTAGGAATCGCCCTGAACCTAAAAGAAATGAAGCTGATCCAAAACTACTTCTCCAGAAAGAAAAGAAACCCAACAGACGTGGAGCTTCAAACCATCGGACAAACATGGTCTGAGCACTGCTACCACAAAACCTTCAAAGGAAACATAACCACAGTCGACGGCGAAATCCGCAGCCTATTCAAAACTTACATCGCCAAAGCAACCCAAGAACTTGCCCCCTCATGGTGCGTTTCAGTGTTCGAAGACAACGCCGGAATCATAGAGTTTGAGGGAAACCATGTTATCGCAGCAAAAGTTGAAACCCACAACCACCCGTCCGCCATCGAGCCTTTCGGGGGAGCAGCCACAGGAACAGGAGGCGTAATACGGGACATACTGGGGGTTTGGGCTGACCCCATAGCATGCACAGACGTGCTCTGTTTCGGTCCACTAGACTACGATTACAGCAAGCTTCCTCCAGGAACAAAACACCCCAAATACGTTTACCGCGGAGTCGTCGCAGGCATAGGCAGCTACGGAAACAACATGGGAATCCCAACCGTCAACGGAGCCATCCACTTCGACGAAAGCTACATCGGAAACGTAGTAGTCTACTGTGGATGCATAGGAATTCTCCCGAAAGACAAGTTCGTGAAAGACACCAGAGCCGGAGACATAGCGCTTCTTGTGGGTGGAGAAACCGGAAGAGACGGAATCCACGGCGTAACTTTTGCTTCTGCAGAATTAACCAAAGAATCCGAGGAAATCTCCAGACCCGCAGTTCAAATCGCAAACCCCATAGAGGAAGAGCGGGTCAAACGAGCCGTAGTGAAGCTGCGGGACGAGGGCTTAGGCTCAGCCATAACAGACATAGGCGGAGGAGGCATCTCCTGCGGAACAGGAGAAATGGCTGAACGGTCAAACCTTGGAATTCATGTTTACCTAGAAAAGATTCCGTTGAAGTATCAGGGCTTGGCGCCTTGGGAAATCTATGTCTCCGAATCGCAGGAACGGATGCTGCTGTCTGTTCCAGAGAAGAACTTGGAGAAAGCCTTGGAGATTTTTGAAACCGAAGACGTTAAGGCAACGCCTATCGGCAGATTCACGACCGACGGAATCCTAAAGGTAACTTATATGGGACATACAGTCGCAGAATTGGACATAGACTTTGTTTTTGATCCGCCAAAGTTCAGGGGAACCACAGACTGGCAGCCGCCCAAGCTGAAGGAGCCAACGTTTCCAGAGCCAAAGGACCTAACCAAAGAACTTTTTGGGCTGCTTTCTTCGCCGAACATCGCCAGCAAAGAGTCGGTGATAAGAACCTACGACCACGAAGTTAAAGGAAACACGGCACTGAAGCCCCTACAAAGCAAGTATGGCGGACCAAACGACGCTGCTGTACTGAAACCGCTCGCGGATTCTTGGAAGGGGGTAGTCATCTCGTGTGGAATGAACACGAACTATGGGAAGATTGATCCATACTGGATGGCAGCCTCAGGAATAGATGAGGCGATAAGAAACAATGTTGCTGTTGGCGGAAGAAGAATCGCCCTGCTTGACAACTTCACTTGGGGAAACCCGCAGAAGCCTGACAGACTCGGCTCGCTAGTACGCGCATGCCAAGCCTGCTATGATTTTGCCAAGGGCTTCCAGACGCCATTCATTTCAGGAAAAGACAGCCTCTACAACGAATCGCCGATGGGACCTGTCACGCCCACACTGCTGATCACCGCAATCGGAGTCACCCCGGACATACGAAGAACGGTCTCTATGGAACTGAAGCAGCCCGGAAACAGTCTTTATCTTGTTGGCAAAACTTACTCTGAACTGGGAGGCAGCCACTACTACCAGAACAGAGGCTTCTTGGGAAACTCTGTCCCCAAAGTGAGAGTGGATCAGGCAAAGAAGACAATGGACCTGATTACAGAAGCCATCGACAAAGGCTACCTGCGGGCATGCCACGACCTTTCAGAGGGAGGGTTAGCAGTTGCGTCGGCGGAGATGGCTTTCAGCAGCGGATACGGAATAGAACTGGATCTCAGGAGGGCTCCGAGAACCAAAGAAACCTGCAGAAACGATCAGGTTCTCTTCTCGGAGTCAAACAGCAGATTCCTAGTTGAGGTAACAGAAAAGCGCAGAGACGCCTTTGAGGCACTAATGAAGGATGCTGTCTGCGCTGAGGTTGGCAGAGTCAAAAAGGATGCTGTTCTGTCTGTTACTGGCTTGGATGGCAAACAGGCAATTAGTGCAGATTTGGAGGAGTTGAGGAGACGCTGGAAGAGCACTCTAGGAGCGTAAGGGCATGAAGGCGGAGGAGATTCGCGTCTGTGTCATGAGGGTCGGCGGAACAAACTGCGACGCCGAAACCAAAAGAGCCTTTGATGAACTGGGCGCTAGGGCAGAGGTGCTTCACTTCAACGAGGCAGTGAAGAACCGCAATCTTCTGGAATATAATGCTCTTGTGTTTCCAGGCGGATTCTCGTACGGCGATTACGTGCGGGCGGGAGCCATCTGGGCTACTGGAACGCTGACAAAGTTTCGGAAAGACCTGAAGCAGTTCGTTGAGGAAGAGAGACCGATCTTGGGAATCTGCAACGGCTTTCAGGTTCTAGTCGAGGCTGGACTGCTGCCTGCCTTTGAGGGAATCAGCGAGTATCCTGAGGCAACTTTGGCAACCAACATTCCGATTGGATATAACTGCAGATGGGTCTACCTTAAGCATGAAAATTCTGGGAACTGTATCTTCACCAAAAACATTCCGAAAGGCAAAGTCATGCACATACCCGTTGCGCATGGTGAGGGACGATTCCAGTTCGCAAAAGAAAACGAAACAAAATATCTGCAAAAACTGTACGATAATGACCAGCTTGTCTTCAGATACTGCAACAAAGAAGGCAAGTATGCAGGCGGTGAATTTCCTGTGAATCCTAACGGAGCGTTCCACGACATCGCGGGCATCTGTGACCCCACAGGAACAGTTTTCGGTTTGATGCCTCATCCTGAACGAGCGTTTTATGGTTGGCAGCTGCCTGACTGGACAAAAACAGAAACGTTGCCACAGTATGGGGATGGAAAACTGGTCTTCGAGTCCATGGTTGAGTATCTGAAGAAGCGTTTCTAGAGGTTTTTCAGCTCTTCAGGTCTGGGCAATGCTGTTCTGGCGCCCATCTTTGATATGCAGCGGGATGCAACAAAGTTTCCCAGTTTTCCGCATTCATACAGGTCTTTTCTTTTGGTTAATCCGTACAGGAAACCGGCGCAGAAGGCGTCTCCGGCACCAGTCGTATCCACAACCTCCACCTTGTATGCCTCAATAAGGTGTCTCTGCTTTCCGTTGGTGACGTAGCAGCCCCGTTTGCCAAGTTTGACCGCAACTATGTCAGCGCCCAATTCTGTGAGTGCTCTAGCGCCTTCTCTGTAGTCCTCTCCTGTAAGCTGCTTCACTTCTATGCCGTTGGGAAACATGACGTAACTCTTTTTGATTATCGGCTTCAGAGCATCCAAGCCTTTTCTTGCGTATATTGCTCCGGGATCAAAACTTATTTTCACTCTGGAAAGCTGCTCTATAAGCTGTTTTTGGGCTTTGAAGGGTTTTTCTCCAACAAACGATGACAGATGCAGAAACCTTGTGCCAGAGACGTAGTCTAAATTGATGTCCCTGAAGTCTATCTGGTCGTTGACTCCCGGGTCAACATACAAAGCTCTGTCTCCTTGTGGATCGATGAATCCCATGACCGTGCCGCTTCTGCCCTTCTCCGAGACCGCTATGCCGTTGATGTCCACTCCCTCATTTCTGAATTCATCTAGGAGAAATTTTCCTTCACGGTCCGAGGCAACCTTCCCAATGAACCCTGCTTTTAGCTCCAGTCTAGCTAAGCCTACCACTGTGTTGGCTGCTGAGCCTCCAGCAGACTCCTTGAAGTCTAGTACAGCGCCTTCTTCCTCTTTCTTGGCGATAATGTTCACCTTGAAGAGCCTGTCTAGGTTGAGTGCTCCGAAGCCTACAACATCGAAGGTCATCGGAACAGCTCCCGCAAGTATATTCTGTGTTTTCCCAATTTTCCGCCATAATTCCCGGCTGAAATCCTAACCACCCCATCAACTTTGCTTGCGCTCCGGATGCCTGCTTTCATTGCCTCCTTAACCGCCTTAAGGGAAACACCGTTAATCACAATCTCGGGAATATAATTAACACCGTCAGGAACCTTCGATTCCGCACCCAACCTCTCCTTCAAAGTGGGACAGTATGGATGATTTGTTGTGGGACCAATCAGCGGAAAGTTGGTTTCAGGCTTTGAACCCGCAGAACAAACATCAAAAGGCGTAATTACTCCCGAAACCTGATGTATGGCATCCAGCGCTTTTCTTCCGCCCTCCATGACTGCTCGTTTGGTTTTGCACATGAACCAGAAGTTGGCTCCCATCACTCCCCTAGCGTAACCCAGTTCATGTTCTATCAGAAAGTTAGAAACCATCAAGGGAACAACAATCATGTTTCGCCCGTAAAGTCTTTCTTCCCATTCGAATCCGTCTCCGCAGTGACCAATCCGCATCATCATCCCCATCTTCCCATCAGCCTCAGGTAGGGCATCAAAGACTGCAGTGAACGGCTTCACGAGAATGTCCTGCCGTATCCGAAATGAGAGTTCTGTCTCAAACTTTTTCACCGCTTCCTCCAGAGGTTTGTTTTCGTCGATTCCTCCCCAGAACTGCAGAACTGCGCCGTTGCGTCCGTCAGGCGTTTCTTGCTTGTTTAGGTATTTTTCGATGCCGCCCTCGATTCTGCCGATGACTATGGATGGCGTGGCTGTGGCATCCTCAGCGGCTTTCTCCAGCACTTCTTGGTGGTCTGCGGTGACTACTACTCTGGAGACTATTCCGTCGAAAGCTTCTGCGTAAGTGTCTTCGATTTCAGCTTTCAATGTAATCCCCTGTGTAATGTTTATCCTAACTTTCCTATAGCCTCTCCCCTCACAGTCTTCCTGAAAACGCTGCTCTCCCTCTTCAACCGTTCCAGGTTATCATCAGTTACTCTTTCAACCCGAGGAAAACCAACAGGAAACAACCGTAACATCCGCTCACGCAATTCTGGAGAGCCACAAAATTTCTTCAATCCCGAGGAACCCCACTCTTCAACCAGACTAAATGCTCCCTCTTTTCCTTGTCTGCTGAAGGCTTCTGCGAGAACAGACGTTACAGTGGTGTCGCCTGAAAGCACAGCAACATCAGACTCCCGAACCGCATACCCATTACCATTAAAGGAGACAGATAATCCCCCACTTTCCCTAACCAACCGCAGGGGCGGAACATCGGTTATGCTGTCGCCCACATACATCACCCGATCAAGGCTGCACTCCAGCTTCTCAACAATGTCACGCACAGCCTTCGCCTTCTCTGAGCCGCCAACAGGATTAACCTCCTCCAGCATTCTGCCCGACTCCATTCTCGGAATTATCTGCCAGAAAATCTCATCCAACCGCTGTATAGTCTCTTGGTCTTTCTGCGAAAAATCGTTTACGGAACGGCTGTTTTTGGGGATTTCAATCATAGGCAGCGCCGCCATCTCCATTTGAAGTTCTCGCAGCCTCTTCGTCTCTTCGGCTGGTATGTCGTATTTGTCTATGTTCAGGCGGGTGCAGTAGGCGTTCTCAAAAGGAAAACCAGTCAAGTTGCACAGGGAAGAGATATACTGTTCGTAGCTGGTGCTGACGATAAAAGAGGGCATAAGCTTCCTGACGAAAGTGAGCGTGTCCTTGGCTCCGGGAACCAAAAGAACGTCTCTGGCAGAAAAATCTCTTATCTTTTTGTCTGTGGCGCCGAATGCCTTCAGGAAAGGAAGAATCAGCCGCAGCGTGTCCCCAGCCTTGTAGCCGGGCTTCTTGACAACATCCGCGAGAACATCATCATACTTGCTCACCAGCGCAAAGAAGCTGTCCCCGTCTGGAACAAGACTGCTTGTCAACTCGAAGGCGTTGTCGTTCTTTGAGATGGGTCCCTCACAGTCAGTAACGAAAATTCTCGGATTCTTCTGGAACCCTTCTGCTGACATCAGCGCCTCCTCAACTTTTCCATATGTTTTATGCTTTGTTCGATATGCTCCTTTGCTGCGATGTCGCTTCGGTTCCAAAGCGCACCACCCTCAATCGCCCCTAACCCCTGCAGGGACTTTTCTCTTGCCTCCTGAATGCTGTCTCCTACGCCGACCACGCAGACGGTGCGGGAACCAAGCGCAAAGTTTTCTCCGTCTCTCAGCTCCATGGAGCCCGGATAAACCCGTATATTGTCATCCTTTTCAGCCAGTTTCTGTGCTTCCGTCAAATCCACGGCAGTGTCCACTTTTGTTTTGTCCACTCGGTCAGGAAACACGGTTGCGTAGCCGCCATAGTTTGGCGGAACCTTGTATGTCACCACGGTTGCTTGGTTCTCGAAGTTGACTTTTCTCAGGTTTCCGTCCCGCATGTTGTAGCATACCTCAACGAAGTCGTCCTTCAGTATGGGCAGCACATTCATTATCTCCGGGTCTCCTGGTCTGCTGTTAACCTCCAAGATTTTGGGTCCCCTGTCCGTGTGGATGAAGGCGACATAGAAGGGGATTCCCCGCAGCTCAGGGTTGCTTCCTTTTCCCCTCAGCTCCCCGAAAACCCTGTTGACAAGCTCGATTTCTTTCTCTCTATCCCTCGCAGTCATGAACGGCAGTATATCGCCAGAATCTTTGTAGGAGCCCATTCCCCCAGTGTTGGGTCCATTGTCCTCGTCGAAGGCTCGTTTGTAGTCTCTGGTGTCAGGCAGGGGAACCAAACGTTTTCCGTCGCAGAATGCCTGGAAACTGGATTCTTCGCCCTCAACCTTCTCCTCGATTATCACTGGACCATGCTCATAGTTGGAGAGGAAATGCTCGAAAACCTCTTCTGGGGTGTTGAAGTGGTCGCCCCACACTCCGACTCCCTTTCCTGCAGTTGCCTTGTCAGGCTTCACCGCAACTTGGTTGCCGAGTTCTTTCAGCCAGGCGTACACGCTTTTTTTGACCTGTGTTGTGCTGCTGTAATCGTTTGGGTCGAAAACCTTGAATCTGGGATTAACTTCCGGCGCAACCTTCTGGAACAGCTGCCTTTGAGCTATTTTGCTTGCTTCTATGGCGTACTTTCTGGTTGGGCAGATCATCTGTATGCCTGTCTTTTTTTCGATGATATCTCGTACGCCTGCGATAATCGGCTTTTCGGGACCCACAATTCCGAAGTCTATTTGGTCTCTGTGCTTTTTGGCGAACCTGAGGATTTCGTTTACGTTGAGGTCGGGGATAACAGTGTGTTTCTCGGCGTGTTTCAGGTTGAAGGGGTTCTTCTGTTTATCTGCAACGTAAAGTTTTGGGGTGTACTCTTCGCTGTGGACGAAGGCGTCTATCATGGCGGCTGCTCTTGAGCCGTAAGAAACCACTAGGATGCCGACTTTTTCCATCAATCCTCACCTAAATGTGCTGGATACGAACCTGTTATGTGGTTAGTCGATGGCAGCCTCGTATATTCTCCCCCTTTCGTTGTATCCGTTCTCAAATCTTTTCTTCATTTCGTCTGCCAATCGTTGAGCCATGGGCGTGGGATACTTGCCGGTGATGCAGCCCAAACACAGGTCGTCTCTGCTCAAGCCAGTGGCTTTGACTAGCCCCTCCACTGACTGGTAGTTCACAGCGTCGGCGCCCACTATCTTCGCAATCTCTTCCGCCTCATATCGTGACCCGATCAGCTCCTTGTAGGTTGCCATGTCAACTCCGTAGAAGCAGGGACCAATGATTCTGGGGAAGGTGATGAAAAGATAAATTTTGTTTGCGCCCATTTTGCGCAGTTTGTCGACTACAACCCTGGTGGTGTCGCCTCTGACTATGCTGTCGTCCACCACTGCAACGTTTTTTCCAGCCAGCTTATGGTCGACAATGTTGATTTTTCTGTCTATGGTGCTGAACCGTTCATCCGGAAGCAGAATGAAGGCTCTCTCTGCCACGTACCTGTGTCTTCTGGAGGCTCTTTCCCACCTTATTCCCGTCAACTCGTGGTATCCGAAGGCTGCGTCGTTGCCTGTTTCGGGCATGGACATAATCATGTCTACTTTGCTGGTGGTTTCAGGGTATTCCCATGCAAAGTTTCTTCCGAATTGCTCTCGGACTTCGTAAACGTACCTGTCTCCTAGTCTGGAGTCTGGTCTGGCGAAGTAGGCGAACTCGAAGGCGCATAATGCCCTCTTTTCGTTGTTTACCAGTTGATTCCGGGTGAATCCGTCCTTTGAGGCAACCACAAGTTCTCCCGGGTTTACCTCAAAATCGAATTCGAAGCTGTTGATGTCTAAGCCCACGGTTTCTGAGGAGACTGCGCAGGTTTTCCGGTCTCTGCTGCAGCCACAGCATAGGGGTCTTATTCCGTGGGGGTCTCTGAAGGCGAACAGTTCTCCTTTTTCTGTCATTCCAGCCACGGAGAAGGCGCCCTCAATTTCTTTCATGCATCTTTCAACCGATGAGGCAAGGTCACGTTCTTTCCCGCCTCTCAGGAGCTTTCTGGAGATCAGTTCCGCGTCGTAGTTGAATCTGAAGTTTGGGTATTCTTCTCTTATCTCCTTGATTATTTCTGGAGTGTTAACTATGTTGCCGTTGAATGCTAATGCGATCTGTTTTTCTCCCCGTTTCTCTAAGATTGGTTGGGTGCTGTTTACCAGTGATTGGTAATCTGTTCCGCCAGATGTGGAGTATCTGACGTGTCCCAATCCAACGGATCCCGGTAGGTCTGTCAGCCAATTTTGGATTTTTTCCTTTCTTATTTTCGGAACCAAATCCAAGTCTTTGTGGCTGTGGAATGTTCCGTCAAAGGTGAGGAAGCCGTGGGATTGGTGGCCGCGGTGATTCTGTGCTCTTAGTCCCCAGTAAACGTAGGGGAACACAGGTTTGTTTTCGAAGTTTTGTGCTCCGAAAACTCCGCATGCCTCTTTTAACTGTTCTAGCATATTTTTCACTATGGACGTGTCCTATTTATCAATGTTTACTACAATTTTAACGCAAAAATGGCATCTTGGAAATGGCTTCAGTTTTTTAGCTGAAAATCTGTTTTGATGGTGTTGCCCGTTTCTGTTCCTAAATTTTGGGCTAAACTCTGATGGTGTGGAGTAGTTTTTTATATTTAAACGGCAGAGTGTCGTTTGTGATTTCTTTGAGTGCAGAATCGGTTGTTTCTGAAAAAGGAAGGAGAAGAAGCAGGATTATCCTTTTTGTTGTATGCATTCTTTTGTTGATTTTGGGTGTGTCTGCGATTTTAGGTGGAGTGGTGATTCTTGTCCTTAATCAGGGGACGGATGAGGATGGTTTCGCTTTGAGTAATGTTTATGAGGTCAGATCTTCTGCGTGCGCGTTTGCGCTTTGGGTGTCGCCGGCAAAGATTCCGTCATACCTGAGTTGGCTGGGTACTGAGAACCTTGTTGAGACCAAGTGGGTTGTTGAATCGGTTGGTTCTTCTAATGAGCTTTTTGTTGGCTGGACAAAAGCTGATGATGGCGAGGGTTATGTTAACAGTTTCAGGTTTGAGACTCCTCCAAGTTGGAATTGGTTCCTTTGGCCGTATTCTCCGGAGATTACTGTTCCTTCGTCTGCGGTTTACGGTACGGGTGCTCCGAGTAGGTCTCCTGCTGAGGAGCCTTTCTGGTTAGCTTCAGATACTTCCAGTGCTTCGGTGGAACTGGATTGGAGTCCTGTTTGGGATATTGAAGAAGGCAGAAACATCTTGATTATTATGAACTCGGATGGGTCAAGTGATGTGGAGGCGGATGTTCAGCTTGCTTTTAAGGTTCCCATATTCGGCTGGTTGCCTTACTTGTTGATTCCCGTGGGTGCGGTTTTGGTTCTTGTTGTTGTGTTCCTGTTCAGGTGGAAAAAAATTTTCTGATTTCTGGCTGAAATTGGTTCTTGTGTCGCTTATTTGATGATTAATGTTTGTTAGTTGTGTTCATATTTGGGTCCAAAGTTGTCTGGCGTAATTATAGTAAGGTATATATGAATTGTAGTTGTTAGCCTTTCGTCAAGGTGTTTTCATGAGGAACATCATGGTTAACGGTTCGCAACGGACGCCTCTTGAGAAGCAGCAGATCGAAATCGTGGAAAGGAAAGGCGTCGGTCATCCTGACTCCATGTGTGACGCTATAATGGATCAGGTGTCGGTGGGGCTGAGCAAAGCCTATCTTGACAAGTTCGGCACCATCCTGCATCATAACGCTGACAAATCGCTGCTGGTTGCAGGCAACGTTGAATGCAGGTTTGGGGGAGGAGTTGTTAACGATCCTATGCTTCTTATTTTCGGTGACCGGGCAACCTTCGAGTTTAATGGCGAAAGCATACCTGTTGAGGAGATTGCCATCCAGACAGCCAAGGATTGGTTGAGGGAAAACCTGCGGTTTGTTGATCCTGATGAGCACATGAGGTATCAGGTGGAGCTGAAGCCGGGTTCGCAGGGGCTCACTGACATTTTCAAGAGAGAGACGTGCATGATGGGGGCTAATGACACCTCAGCGGCTGTGGGCTACGCGCCTATGACCAGAACAGAGAACATGGTTTTGGATACGGAGCGTTACGTGAATTCTAAAGACTTCAAGAAGCGGTTTCCCGAGGCTGGGGAAGACGTGAAGGTTATGGGCTACAGAAACGGAGCCAACCTGAATTTGACTATTGCCATGGCTTTTGTTGACCGTTTCGTTGACAGCGAGAAGGATTACATGCGGAAGAAGGCGGATATTCAGGCTGATGTGCAGGAGTGGGTGAATGCGAAGGGTGCCTTTGACAAGGTTAACGTTTACGTTAACACGTTGGATGTTGAGGGTCGGGGCGTAGACGGCTTGTTCTTGACTGTGCTGGGCACGTGCGCGGATGGTGCGGATTCTGGTCAGGTTGGCAGAGGCAACAAAGTCAACGGTGTCATATCATTGAATCGTCCTATAGGCGCTGAGGCTGCGGCGGGAAAGAATCCTGTCAGCCATGTTGGAAAAATCTACAGCGCTTTGTCTCATCAGATTGCAAGAAGCATCTGCGACGAGGTGCCTGAAGTGGCGGAAACCTGTGTTTGGCTTCTCAGCCAAATCGGAAAGCCGATAGATCAGCCGGCAATCGCTGCTGCGCAGGTGGTCATGAATGATGGATGTTCCCTTAAGGCGGTGCAGGGCAGAATAACCGAAATCATCGACGGCGAACTAGCCGAAATAGAGAACTTCTGCAAACAATTAATCTATGGAAAAATCTCAGTCTGGTAAAACAGCAAACTCTCCACTTTTCCTTTTTTATTACCAGTTTTTGTTGTTGCTTGGTTTTCCAGAAAAAAGACTGTTTTCAACAATGCACTGTTATTAGGCTCCTAATATGCGCGGGCTGTTTTGGTGTTCAGGTTATATAGGTCTCCTCAGTAGTGTCATTTAGTGAAAGCATAGTCAAGAGGGTGAGATGGGGTGCCTTCATTAGCAAAAAAGAACAAGCAAAAAAAGAAGAAGCATGAACAAAAGTGGGGAGACTAACACGAACTAATTATGAAGCTGTGTTAACTCCCTTTTTTCTGAACAAGTATCGCTCGTATTCTTCTGACTCCGGATGCGATGCCCTTTTCTTTTGTTATTTTGAAAGCCCCTAACTCGCTGGTGTTGCTGACGTGGGGTCCACCGCAAATTTCTGTCGAGAAATCCCCTGCCTTATACACTGACACTGTGTTACCGTATTTGTCGTCAAACACTGCCTGTGCTCCACACGTTTTTGCCTCTTCAACACTCATCTCCGCTCTAACCACCGGCAAAGCCTTCCTTATCTGCTCGTTAACCAACTTTTCAACCGCATCTATTTCCTCAGGCGTCAGAGCTCTATCGAAATTGAAGTCAAAACGCAGCCGCTCCGGAGTAATATTTGACCCCCGCTGAACAATATCTTCCTTTTTTAAGACCCTCCGCAAGGCTTCATTCAGCAGATGCGTTGCAGTGTGAAGTTTCTTAGTTTCAGCTGATGCGTCGCTTAAGCCGCCCTTGAACAGCCTTTTTGCGCTTGCAGCCGAAACTTTCTGGTGCCGCTCATACTCGTTCCTGAACTCTTTCTCGTCGACTTCAACGCCAATCTCTGCAGCAAGCTCTTTCGTCAACTCGAATGGAAACCCGAAGCTCTGAAACAGCAAGAACGCGTCTTTTCCGTCGATTCTGGGACTTTTTTCTGCTATCCGCTGAAATTTCCTCAAACCTTTCTCGAGGGTTTTCTTAAACTTGGCTTCTTCTTTGCCCAGCTCGTCAAATATGCTGGCTTCTTTCTCTCTAAGCAGCGGATACTCGGACTCGTTAAGCGCTATGACAATCTCAGCAAGTTCCGTCAAGAAATCTCTTTCAATTCCAAGTAATCGCCCAAACCTTATTACACGTCTGATTAGACGACGAAGAACATAGCCTCGGTCGGTGTTGCTTGGCTTAACTCCCCGTTCGTCACCCAAAATGAATGTTGAAGCCCGAATATGATCAGTGATGATTCGGATAGACCTTTCCTGAGCAGCAGTTGGCACACTGATTGTGGCAAGTTCCTCAATTTTCTGTGCTATTGGACGAATCGCGGCAATCTCAAATACGGTTTCCTTCCCCTCCAGCATCGCGGCAGTATGCTCCACGCCCATCCCAGTATCAACGTTCTTCTGCTTTAGCAGCTCATAACCGCCCGAAGAGGCTCTGTTATACTCCATGAAAACGTCGTTCCAGAGCTCAAAATATTTGCCACATGAACAACCAGGCCTACAGGATGGACTGCAGGGCGGTTTTCCAGTATCATAGAACATTTCAGTGCAAGGTCCACAAGGTCCCGTGTCACCTACCGGACCCCACCAATTTTCCTCCTTTGACAAAAAGAAGATGCGACTGTCAGGAACACCTAAAACGCTCCACGCCTCGCAACTCTCAGTGTCTCTTGGAGCATCTTGATCTCCCGCAAACACGGTCACAAACAACCGTTTTTCGTCCAAGTTAAGCCATCTCTTGTCTGTGAGAAACTCGTAGCTTAGGCGGATGGCTTCTTTTTTGAAGTAATCGCCCAGAGACCAGCTGCCCAGCATCTCGAAAAAAGTTAGGTGGGAACTGTCTCCGACACATTCGATGTCCCCGGTCCTGAAGCATTTTTGGACATTCATCAGTTTCTTTCCAAGCGGGTGAGGCTGCCCCAAAAAGTATGGAATAAGCGGGTGCATGCCAGCCGGAGTGAAAAGAACTGTTGGGTCATATTCTGGGATAAGTGGAGAATTCGGAATTAAATTATGATGGTTTTCACTAAAGAAGCCCAAAAACAGTTTCTTTAGCTTTTTCGAATCTATGACCATAGATAGGATTTGGTCAAAACTGCTTAATATCCATAACGTAACCCTTCCAGCCACTAAACTGCTCTGTAGACTTTCTGCTCAAGACCCGAAAAGACATCTAAGTTATTGAAGGGGCTGTCGAAGCATCGATTCTCCCCTCAAGCAAGTTCAGCAAACACTAAACTTGCAAAAGCTAAGAAAACAAAGAATCCAAAAAGGACACAAGAGAGAGGGAAAGCCTCCCGCCGTTCAGAAAAACGGAGCTAGCGCCTTTATCCGAACAGGGCGCCTAGACCTTCCATTGCTTCCTCTTCTTTTTTGCTCTTGTCTTCTTCCTCTTCTTCTGCCTTCTTTTCTTCCTTCTTCGCTGGTGCCTCAGCTGCAGGCGCTGGCGCTGCCGCCATCATTGCAGGAGCAGATTTTATGGCTTCCTCGATGTCAACTTCGGCAATAGACGCCACTAAAGCCTTAACTCGGACAGAGTCGGCTTTTACGCCGGCTGCCGTGAGCACTTCGGACACGTTCTTTTCGTTTATTTCTTTTCCAGCCTTATGCAGGAGCATCGCAGCATATACGTATTCCATATTCATTTCCCTCCATCTTTTCCATCATACTTACTTTTCAACTTTTCTGAACCTAACCCTGTGACGCAGCCTTTTTCTCTGCTTCATCCAATTTTTCGCTTAAACTCAACATTTCCATGTTAGCCTTTCTGATAAGGTCCTCTACAGTATCCTTGTTGATTATGCCCGCATTCAAAGCCAAACTGGCGGCTTTCTGATGGGCTAAACTGAGAAGGAAACTGATGTTTTCTGGAAGCGGAACAGCCGCCTCCAAAGACAGATTGAAGGCGTACTGGTGTGCCTCTCCGATGCTTCGGCGAAACCCGTCAAGATCCAGAGTCAGGTCTTCCTCGGTTATGATCTGCCCATCTTCATAGACAACCCTTAAGCTGAGACCAGCCTCCACAGGCTTTATGCCCAGCTTGGAGAGCAAACTTGCAAGCTGAGCGCTTATAGTCTCGCCTTCTTTAACCACCAGAGTGTCCTTATTCACGTAGACGCTTCCAGATTCTATTCTGGTACGCAAACCTACAGCAGTAAATTGGCTGATGATCGGACCGGGAGGCAACCCAGTGTTTCCAGCAGGAACTACCACGTCAAAGGCGGCGACATCTCCTGCCCTAGCTGATGCCTTAACCCGGCTCTTTTCGAGAAGAATAACAAGTTTGAATGGATTCAGGTTGGTGAAAAGGTAAAGGTTAGGTCCCGTCAAGTATTCTTCAAGCTTTTCTATCCCCGCCTTATCTTTGGTTTCGGAGACAGCCCTGCTCATGAGAGAGTTCTTGACAACGCGAAGATTGGCGTTTTTTTCCAGCTTTTTCCTCAGTTTCTGAAGCTGGGCAGACCTGACCTTTTGTAGGCTGGCGATCCCCACTGCATCATACTGCGACAGAAGTTCCTTTAGTTCTTTGACTTCGTCAGCCTTTAGCAGAGTTGATTGACGGACCACCATAACTTTTCCCTACATAGCCACCTTAACTGAGGAACCCATCGATGTCTTCAAGTAAACTGACCTAAAGTTTTTGATTCCTCTCTTAAGTTTTGCTTCGATTCTCCTAACAACCGCCTGAACATTTTCAGCTATCTCCTCATCCTTCATGTCTTCGTTTCCTATGCGACACTGAAGAACCGGCTGCCCCCGCATCCTCAACAACACCATTTTCTGATGCTTCTCAATCTGCTCCTTGATATCCGCATTAGGAGGCACAGGTGTAGGCATCTTCCCTCTAGGTCCAAGGGAGGCACCAAGGCTCTTGCCCACAAGCGGCATCAGAGGGGCTTCGGCAATGAACAGATCATAGTTTTTTGCGAGGTCTTTCTGTTTTTTCTTGTCACCCACTAAAGCTTCAAGGGCAGCTTTTTCGAGGACCAAGTTTGCTCCCGCCTTTTTGGCTTGCAGCGCCATCCCGCCTGTGGCGATAACACAGACGTTTATTTCCGTTCCAACAGAATGCGGCAGCTCGATGCGTTCCTGAATTCTGCCCTCAGGCTTCTTCATGTCAATGTTCTGCAAGTTTATGGCGAGGTCTATAGACTGGGAAAACTTCCGTTCTTTAGACTTGCTTTTAACCTCTTTCACTGCAGCAAGGAGATTTTTCATGTTCAGTGGCATTCTATGAGCCTCGCGCCATTGACGTACAAGAGCCAGTTATAAAAATCTTCTCTTAAACTTATCCCGCTAGTATGGCGTCGTGCTTTCCTTCATTGATTTCCTTTTGAACTTCGCGTGGGTCTTTGCCTTCAACTGTTACACCCATGCTCACGCCGGTTCCCAAAACCTCATTAACCGCCGCCTTCAGGTCTCTAGCTAGGACATTGTCGCCTTTGATTTTAGCAATACGTACTGCCTGCTCCAAGGAGAGGTCCCCAATCTTTTCAGTGTTAGGAACCCCTGAACCTTTCGATACTCCCAACTCGCTGATAATCAACGCCGAAGTTGTGGGTGTACCCACAGTCACCTCGAACTCCTTGTTCTCGGTGTCAACGCTGACCTTCACCGGCACCTTCATGCCAGAGTAATCCTTTGTTATTTCGTTGATTTTTTCCACTATAGCTAGAACATTCACTCCCAAAGGTCCAAGCGCGGGTCCAAGGGGAGGTCCAGCGGTAGCTTGTCCGCCGTTCACTAAGGCTTCAACAATCTTCTTTTCTCCCATGTTTTCTATTCTTCCTTTTTGGCTTTCTCCACAAGTTTCACGTAGTCGGCGTGAACTGTGATCGGTAATGTGAAGGTGGCTTCCAAAAGCTCAAGGGTTACATCTTCCTTTGCCTTATCGACCCTTGTGATTTTTGCTTTCATTCCCTTGAAGGGTCCTCCAACAACTTCGACGAGGTCGTCGTCGTCTAATTCTTCGATCACCGGTTTTACAACGATGTATCTTTCTACTTCCGGAAAAGTCACAATTCCAGGGACTCTGGATCGTACATGTTTTACTCCGGCTATGGCTTTCTCTACGGAGTGGGGTCCATCAGCTTCGATGAAAACGTAGCCTTTCAGCATCTCAGGCACGAGCACAGCTTTTATCGGAATCTCGCCCATTTTCGCTTTTGCTTCGATTAGGCTTGCCACGTTTTTTTCTTGCCCTGCGGTGGTTCGTACGGCAAAGACTGCTGTTGAAATTTTCTTTTCCTCGCCCATGATTGATCACCCCGCGCCCGGCAGTACAGAACCTATGAGTTGGATTATGTAGCCGATTCCTCCGATTGCGATTACGCCTAGGAAGCATATTTTTATCGAGAGCCACAGCTCGGTTCTGCCGGGTTTTGTGGCAAGTTTCAGCAATCTGGATGCTGACTGAAAGAATGATCTTAGTCCCAATGTTCCTCGCACCTTTCAAAATAAATTCTAATATGTAAACTTATCCCTGAGTATAGCTTGTTTCTAACATAGTTTTTGGTTTTTTCGCCAGTTTTAGGTGGTTTACAAGGCACAGCAGATGTTAAAAGGCTAAAAAACGGTAATATTAGGGTGGTGAGTAGATGTCGAAAGAGGATGAGATGCTTAAAGAGCTTAAACAGATACGTGAGTTGTTGGCAGCTAAGCCTGCTCCGCCACCACCGCCTCCTAAGGGTCTATGGAACGAATTCAAGAGCTTCATAGAAAGTTACAAGGTAATGGGTCTTGCTGTCGCTTTCATTTTGGGTGTATATCTCGGTCTGCTAGTGCAATCACTAGTCTCAAACTTGGTAATGCCCATAATAGGTCTAGCGGTGCCTGGTATGAAGAACCTGTCAACTCTGATAGTCCCAGTTGGCAATCAGGAGTTTGGAATTGGAGCTTTTCTGGTGTCGCTGATAACCTTCATCGTTGTTGCCTTGGTCATCTTCATACTGGTGAAAGTCACCAAAAAATGGGGAATAATGTAAAGGTTCCCCACCCCACATTTTTTAGCAACTAAACTTTTTCTGAGGGCACACCAAGCTTCTCCAGCGCCGCAACTATCTTGGGTTTGTGTTCGCCCTTGATTCCCTTCCAATCCAGAACCGCAGAATCAACAGTTCCCACGGTTCTTTCAACACATTGCCGTATTATTTCATCGTCAACTTCTGGAAGAGCATATTTCGGAATCATGTGACCGAATGCCCATTGAGTGTTCAGAGCCAGTTTCGTGAACTTTTTGTTATAGTGGGGTCCACCGATTCCCAACGCCACAGAACAGCATGAACATTCAGAAACAGCAGCCACAGCCGCATCTGCAACAACCTCAGCAGCCTTAGTGTCCTTCCACTGCTTCGGCGAGCTTCCCACCTCTACAAACATGGCTGGCGCATCCAAGGATGGACCGTGGTGGGTGCATTCGTAGGAAACCTCGTAGTCTAGCCCCCTTTCGTCTTTCAGTTTTGCCATTTCTGAGAGCGCATTTTTCATGGCTGCGGCGGGGGAGATGGAGACTTTTCTGGGTTTGCCGCCGAATTTTGCTTCTGTGAGGTTGCCGGGGGTGTGTACAGATAGTGTGGGGATTCCGCTGGCGCTGCTGTGTCGGGACAGGAAGATGAGCAGGTTGGGGTTGAAGAGGTCGCCTAGGAACTGGGTGTCCACTATTTCTGTGTTGACGAAAATCAGTTTAGTTTCCTTGTTATGCAGCGTTTTTGTGTACACTGGGTTGTTGTGGAAGGTTTCTGAGAGTTTTTCGAAGTTGTGGTGGTCTACGAGTTGCTTGGCGATGTTCATTCCAGCCGTGTCTTCTGTTGAGGCTACGAACAGATTCAATTTTGTCTTCGTCCCTGAACGTTTATTGTATGTGATTGGAAGATTAAGGTTTTCATGGAAGAGAAACGTGTTTGAAAGCAAATCTTCTGTCAACAGACTGGGTTCATTTGGCAATTGCTTTGGATTACAAGTATATGTGGAAATCATCTATAGACTAGTTACAGAAAGAATCACCATGGCAGTTTATATGAAAGAGCATGTTTGGATATAGGATGTGCGCTTAGGAGAGGGGCTGTAGAGAGATTGAAGAAGATTAGGATAAAACGGTATCCCCCTCGAAACTTTCCAGCAAAGTCTCTGTGGGAGATAATAGCTGTTCCACCACATTCTGAGGATGACACCGAGTTTATGATGCTGTATAGGGCGAACCCTAAACATCCCGCGGTTATAGAGAAGATGACAGAGGTTGTGGAGTTCGAAGTTAACGATGTAGCATTCAAGGAACTGCTTTGGATATTCAAAAAATATGACGTGCCATGTAGACCAACCGAAGAAGGGGCAGAGATTAAGCATATAAAAACCAAATCCAAGTTCATCAACGACAAGAACCGCTGAAACCCCACAAGTTTTTAGAAAAACAAGCCGGTCTACATGAATCGTTCAAGCTTCGTTAATCCAATGATCTCGTCGAAGTCCAGCCCCAAGGCATCGAGAATCTGATCGAAAGTTGACTGCAAATATGCAACGTACTTGTCCACGTCTATCTCGCTGTTGGAGGCTATTTGCACGGGCTTAACCCGGGGCTCCTTCATAACTTTGACAAAACTTATCAGGTCTCCAGCCTTCATCTCGTAGCCCATCTTTTTTAGGAGAAGAGCAGCTTTCACATGCTGGGGAGTGGTTTTGGTGTAAGACTCTAACGGTTTGCCGAGAACAACATGGAAAGCCAGCTCCTCGGGGGTTTCTCCCCAGCGTCGCTGCTTCAATCGCAAGTATCGGTCTCGGATGATTTTTTTGATTTCTTTTTTTGCTTCCTCGAATTCTGTGGGCGACTGCACCTGCTCCAGCCGATCTTCCAGCGTGTAGAAAGCCTTTTTGATGTATGGTGGGATGTGCCGTTTCTTTCCGGTCATTCCCTTGACGTCAACGCCGCCGCCCTTCAGGATTCCAAGATAGTTCTTTTTGCGGCTGCTGAAGACTGCATACCGATACCACTTTTCCACTTCCAGCTCCATCCCCATAGTCTTCTTAGACCACTCCTCCAGAATTTTGATCTGCTCTGCGGAGGGATTCTTCAGGAAGAGGCTGTCCGTGTCCCCGTACAGAACTTCAATGTTTAATGCTCTGGCTTTCTCTATGGTCTGGGTTATAACGTGCCTTCCGATGGCGGCTGTAGCCTCAGCAACGGGTGGACAGTACAGACCGAAGGCTGGGGAGCCGAAAACTCCGTAGCTTGCGTTCAGGATGACCTTGAGGGCGCTTGGGATTACGCTGTACCAGCTCCGCAAATCTTGGGGTAAGGTCTTGTCTTTTGATTTGGGCTTGTACCATTTGACTCTGAGGTCTCTGAGGCTGCCTATCAGCAGGCTTTCAAGAGCCTTGTTTTTTGTGCATATCCAGTGGGTGGTTTCGGGAACCTTGTTTGACTTGCATTCCTCATGCTTGCAGAGCAGGGTTTGGTAGCCCAGATTGTGAACTTTTATTATGGAGGGGTACAGGCTGGCGAAGTCCATAACTGCAACGTTGAAGTGGACTCCGGGCACGGGATCAACAACTATGGCGCCCTTGTACTTCTTTCCCTTGATGATAGCCGTGGTGGTGGTTCCGCCTTTTATGGCGAGTATGTCCTCGGCGTTTGGAATCAGCATGTTCCGTTGCCGATGCTCAAAGTACAGAAAGTTTCGTATCCACCGGGAAACTCCTTGGCGGCTCACGTCCTCCATGGGCATGTGGGCTATCCTTGATATTGCCAGAATCAGTTTCATGACCAAGTTGTCGTTGAAGGCTGTTAGGTTCAGGGTGATTTCGGAGTCTCGCAGGTTGTATTCGGCAAGTTCGGTGTAGCTTAGTTCTGACAACGGTTTGCTGAACTCTATTTTCGGTAGCCCCAGAATTGCTGTGCCGACTGCGTCTAAGGTTATGTCGCGGTATTTGTTGCCGAAGGCGTAGATTTGGATTGACCTGTTGAAGAAGAACTTGTAGAGGTCGATGTGAACGCCATGGCTGATGTGGAATACTCTTCGCCCAGCCTCGATGGGAATCTGGCTTCGGTCAAATCTGAAATGGTTCCTAGCGCGGTTATACAGGTACGGCAGGTCAAACTCGTCGCCGTTAAAGGTTAAAACGAAAGGATACTCGCGAAGAGCCTCAAACAGTTTCTGAAACAGCTCTTTCTCAGAATCAAAATATTTGACAATCGCGTCGGCGGGCAGTTTCTTGTTGCCTTCCCTGATTCCCTCTCGCCTCAAAACAAAAAGCTGCTTTTTCTGGTCTGAACCGTACAGCGCCGCACTAACCACAGGCTGGGCAGCCTCATGGGGGTCAGGAACACGGGTTGCAACTGGCGAACTGACCTCAATGTCAAGCGCGACTCTACGAAATTCGGGGGCAGGAGACTCTAGCAGACGCGCCCACTTTTCCACGCTTTGCAGAAACTCCTCGGATACTCCAGAGAATAGGCTGAGGATTTTTTCCACAGTGTCCTCCGTTGCCTTCTGCTGTACGGATACCAGTTTTCCTTTCTGAATCTTATACAGCATGCCCGGAGCCAGATTGCTATCGTAGATGTAGGATTGATAGTATCTGATGTAGGATTCCCAGACTTTGGGAGGCTCTTCTATGCCAGTTAATTTCTGGTAATCTTCAGGGATTACGTCTCTTATGCAGCCGCTTGCCCTGCCGCCTATCGCCAACGGGTCCTTAGCCACAACCTTTGTCACCGTCACCTGCTTGTCCAGCAGAGGATCAAACTTCTCCACAACTTCGAAGTGGTCAAAGCCGGAATGTCTCGTTACGCGGCTGAGTTTCTCAAGTTCTTTGGGGGGAAGGCTTGTGAGGCAGTAGGGCTTGTGTCCGGTGTTGTCGTCCCAGAAGTAGATTTTTTGGGACTTGGGTTCATATAGTTTGAGTGTGGCGAGCTGTTTTCTGCCGTCGTACGTGACGGATACGAGGTATGAGGGGGGCAGGTCTTTTGGAAAATCTGGGTAAACAATAACGGGCTTTTTAGCTTCAACCGCCCTTGTTCTAGGTGAAGAATGTTCTGGCGGCTTTTGATCAGGCGAGGGAGATGCTGTTGGCTTCTTTTCTTTTTTTTGTGGAATACCAAATAAGTCAAGTGAGCTCTGCGCAGTCATTTTTGTTTGTGTCCGTTAAATGATATATTTCGTCTCGCATTAAAAAAAGCTCTGATGCAACTTTTCAGGGTCTTACACATTCAGCTTTGGCTCTGAAGGGACGCTTCTTCTTGGGTCTGCTATGCTTTGGACAGCGCTTAACGCAAACCATAATGCCCTCCTGAATCTCGAAAACACAACCACAGAGGTCTGTTCGCCGCTCAACCAACTTGTAATCCCCATTATCTGCTTAGTGGAGACAACTTTCATATAAAAATGTTCTAGACACGCTTTCTATTAGGAGACTAATAATAGAGCATTGTTGCTTGGGTTGCTCTCCTTTCTCAGAATAAAGGATTGATCAAATGGTTGCCAATGCAATGCATTAAAGGAGCCTCTACCCTTAGAGTCACTTCAAAGGGAGATAAGCCTTCTCCGAGAATAGTTTACAGGTTCGGCTGTCAAAACCATGTCATTAAGAATTTTTTGAAGCATAGGCAACTTATCAAAAAGATATATAGTAAGCTTCATTGTGTTTGAATGTGTGCATACCTCTTTATGAATTTTCGAATAACATTTTTTATATATGAAAGTCATTAATACAAAATATCATATTGAATGAATGTAGAAAATTATGAAAAACAAAATCAGGGTTGCCGTGAGTGCTTTTCTCCTCTTGGCAGGATTAGTTGGTGCACTTGGATTTACTTACTACTTGACAATGGGAACTTTAGAAATACAAGAAGGAAAAATTGATTCAGTATATTATGCCATTGGCTCTTTCCTAGTTTCAGTTTTATCCTTTCTTTTCGCATATTTGTCATTAGAAAGAAATACAAAAAAGGCAAATGAACCAGAACTTGAAGAGAAAGCAATTGAAAAAAAAGCTACTCTTTCGACAAACTTGCCAAAAGCCAAAAAGCAAAAGGATTTCTACGATTATCGACTTATTGGCTCCCAAATAGAAGAGCTAATAAAACTTTTATTGGAAAAGTCAGGATATCACGTACATGATTATGGGTATGAACGTACACTACCATTAATATGTAAAAAATTTCGTGAAGAACCAATTAAACCAACAAGAACAATTTTGAGAATAAGACATTCTCCAGATTTGCTGGTATATGATGACAAGAACAAGAAATTGATGCTTGTTGAAGTTAAGATGAGAAGACCCACCACAGAAAAAAAGGTTCAGATTGATTCTTATGAGCTTTCAAGTTACAAACAATTTTGGGATGATGCTGTACTTGTTGTTGTTATTAATAAGGGTGACATATTCTATGTTCAAGAAATAGAGAAGCTTGATACATCCAAAGGGATTTATGACGTTTCTGTTGAATTTCAGAAATTTGAGGAAATGTTCAATTTAGTAAAAGAAGAAGATATGTCCGAATTCAAAAGTAAGGCACTGGAAATACTAAATGAAGATAAACTCCAGCCTGAAGAGAATTCTAAAATTGAGACGAAAAATAAGTCGTATTCAGTTAACAACATTAGGCGAAAATATCCTCGTGCATATGAAAAATGGTCTCGAGAAGAAGACCAAAATTTAATACATGAATTCAATGAAGGTTTGAAGATTTCTGAAATAGCAAAGATGCACCAACGACAAACTGGGGCTGTACGTGCAAGATTGAAGAAGCTAGATTTAGTGTCTTAAAAGCTTACTAAGAAATTAAAGTTAGTTATCTCTAGACTTTGCAGGTGTTTTGATTTTCTGTTTCTTCTTTTTTGTGTTGTGTGACTGTCAGTACTTTCAGTCAGCCAGTCTGTGCGCGCGTTTTCTATTCTAAACAAATTTTTTAAGCAGAATTTGATATAAATCGTCGATCGGTTACTATATTGTCTCAACAAAAGCCTCGCAACAAAGTTGCTGTAGGTATTGGAATCATATGCGTTGCTCTTTTGATTGCCATGTTGGCAATCTGCATCAATTATAATTCAATAATTGCTGACAAAGATTCTGAAATAGCTTTGTTAAAAAGTCAACTTGCAGATGCAGGAATTCAACCTATAACCAACCAAACTGCACATACAAATGATGGAACATCTGGAGAATGGCAAGAGGTAGCACGATTTACTATAGATAATAACGGGATGTATGATGCTACTGTTCAAAGTGCGAAGTGGAGATTGAACTGGACTCTATTATATGAAACCAATGATTTTGGTGCCTACGAAATTGGGTTTGAAATAGATTCCGATGTAGGTATTCATGTGTATGGAGCTTCATTTGATTTCATAGATTTTAATGCTTTATTTTCAAATCACGAGCTTGTGCAATATGACAGGTATATAATGGACTCGTCCGAAAAAATTCTGCTATTTTATTCCCCACCGACAGTGTCTGGCGTAGAAGAATACATAACTGAAGGAAATGAGGGGAATGTTCATCTTCAAGTTGAAGGAATGCTAACACCTGTTCTTGTCATCATAGAAGAACCAAGATGACTTGTTATGGAGCTGGAGCCACTAATGCGCGTGCATTGTTCTTATTGTATTTATATAGGGTGAGAGAGGGGGAGAGACAGAGAGAGGTGACACACGGGCACACACGCACGCGGGGGTACACACGCGTCCGTGCAAGCAGGTGCATATGTTTGGGTTTGGGGTTAAAATTTTACCCTTAACAGACTACTTACGATGACGGCAGCCTCGAAGCTCGCTCAGGATTGTTTATTTTGGATTCATAAAATTATTACCACTAGTTTTTAGTATTTTTTATCATGATGAAACAAAAAATTGCAATTTATATTTTTATTGGGTTAGTGTCAATTACGTTTTTTGTTGCTCAATTATGGGCAACTACGTTGAGTATTACTGTGCCTGCAGGTGAACAGGTGGATCAGATAATGGGCTTGAAAGTTGATGATCATGTTAGGATACAGTTCAATGTCTTAGGGGCAGATAATAGTTACATTTCCTTTTCTCTTGTATACCCGAATTCGACTGAAGTAAACTTTGGTGAGGTTGGGTTGTTTAGCCATAATTTCATTTGCGACACGAAGGGTGAGTATAAGATGTGTTTTGTAAACAACGATTTGGCTGAGAATAAGTTGGTAACTTTGAATTATGAGGTTGAGTCTTATATGTTCGGTATGCCTCAAACACAGTTTCTACTTATATTTATCGCAGTGATCTGTGTTATGATGGTTGCTTTCTATTCTTTGCTAAGTCCACACCCATGAAGCTGGCTATCTTTTCCTAATTGTTTATTGGTTTAGTTGAGCTTTTAATGGAATGTGGATTGTTTTTTGTTTATAGATATGGTATAGAGTAGAAAAAATGGATTCTAATGATTTTTTATGTCTAATCAGATAATGCCATTTTGATTTCTAGTTTGGGTTTGGGGATAAATTTTAACCCTACCACTTGTGGTGCATATTAGCTGGGAGCAAAGCGTAGAGCATTAAAGAAACTTGAGAAGCATATCATATTTGTAGTCTAATAACAGTGTATTGTTGAAAACAGTCTTTTTTCTGTTTTTCTTCCATCGGTTGCTTCCTGAATTGCTGAATTTGACTGAAAAAACTTTTAACTTTCGTGATACTCCAATGGTTTAATGACATCTTTAAGGCAGCTCGAGGAAAAGTGGAGAAAGAAATGGGAAACAGCCAGAATATTCGAGGCTGACCCAGACCCGTCCAGAAAAAAATTTTTCATAACCTTCCCCTTCCCATACATGAATGGTCCCCTCCACGTGGGGCACGGCTTCACAGCCACCCGCGTCGACGCCTGCGCCCGATACAAAAGAATGCAGGGCTACAATGTCCTGTTTCCGTGGGCTTGGCACTGGACAGGCGAAACCATAGCCGGCGCAAGCGAACGCGTAAAAAACAGGGACGAAACCCTGATCCGAGCCTTCAGAGAGGTAGACGGGGTTTCAGAGGAGGACCTAGAAAAGTTTGTTGACCCAGTTTACATGGCAAAATACTACACGAACCACAGCAGAGAAGCCGTGAAGCGAATCGGCTACTCAGTGGACTGGAGAAGAGAATTCCACACCACCAGCCTGTACCCAACATTCAGCAAGTTTGTGGAGTGGCAAACCGAACGGCTCCGCGACAAGGGCTACATCATACAGGGAACCTACCCCGTAGTGTGGTGCCCCCACGACCAGAGCCCCACAGGAGACCATGACCGGCAAATCGGGGAAGGCGTTGTCCCCGAAGAGTACATTCTCCTCAAATACCGAATGGAAGACGGCACCATCCTACCCTCCGCCACCTTCAGACCAGAAACCATCTACGGCATAACCAACCTGTGGATAAACCCCGACGCCGACTACGTCAAAGCACGCGTAAACGGCGAAAACTGGATAATCAGCAAAACAGCCGCAAACAAACTCGAAGAACAACTGAAAAAAGTCGAAATCTTGGACAGCTTCAAGGGCAAAAAAATTATCGGAAAAAGGTTCACCAGCCCCCTCAGCCCCAGAAAAATGCTGATCCTGCCCGGCTGGTTCGTGAGCCCAGACAACGCAACCGGAGTGGTCTACAGCGTCCCCGCCCACGCACCCTTCGACTGGTTAGCCCTAAGAGACCTGCAAAACAACCCAGAACTGCTGAAAGAATTTAGCATTGACCCAGAAGAGGTTAACAAGATACAGGCGATCTCCCTCATCACGGTGGAAGGCTTCGGAGAATACCCCGCAGTCGAACTTGTAGACCAGATGAACGTGAAGGACCAGCATGACCCCAAAGCCGAAGAAGCAACCAAAACCCTGTACAAGAAAGAGTTCCACGGCGGAACCCTGAAGCAAATCTGCGGCAAATACGCAGGAAAACAGGTCAACAAAGTAAAGGACATCCTGATCCGAGACTTCAAGAAACAGAACATAGCAGACTCCATGTATGACCTGCCCGAGCCCGTGGTGTGCAGATGCATGACCCCCTGCGTAGTCAAGCTCCTCGAAGAACAATGGTTCATAAAATACTCGGACCCAGCATGGAAACAGAAAACCAAGGACACACTAAATCAGGCTTCCATCTACCCCGACTCTGCCCGGCAGTGGTTCCTCAACATCATCGACTGGCTTAAAGAGTGGCCATGCGCAAGAAAAAGCGGCTTAGGAACGCCCCTCCCATGGAGCCCCGGATGGATCGTCGAAACCCTGACAGACTCAACCGTTTACATGACATTCTACACCATAAACAATCACCTCAAAAAACACAACATAACAGCCGAACAGCTGCCCCCACAGGTCTTCGACTACATATTCTACGGAAAAGGAGACCCACAAAAACTCTCAAAACAAACAAACATCGACACAGAAATCTTAGACGAGATGCGAAGCGAATTCCTGTACTGGTACCCGGTGGACCTAAGAATCTCAGCCAAAGAACTGCTCCCCAACCACCTGACCTTCTTCCTCTTCCAGCACACAGCACTGTTCCCACACCATCTGCCCAAGGGAATCGGCGTGAACGGCATGCTGAGCATAGAGGGAAAGAAGATGTCCAAATCGAAGGGCAACTTCATAACCCTCAAGGACGCCCTCAACCAGTTCGGGGCAGACGCCACCCGCTGCGCCCTGCTCCTAGGCGGAGAAGGAATGAACGACCCCGACTGGAGAAAAGAAACAGTCAGAGACGTCAAAACCAAGCTCCGCGGCTTCCGGAACCTAACAGACACCATAATAGAAAACGTGAAACAAGCCAAAACCGGACATCTGGAAACGTGGCTCATCAGCATGCTACAGCACAGAATCAAAACCGTCACCGAAAACATGGAAGCACTGAAGACCCGAACAGCCCTAGAAAACGCGCTCTTCGAAATCTGGAACGACTTCCGATGGTACAACAGAAGAAAAGAAACCTTCAACCAAAAAATCCTGAAACAGGCGCTGGAAACATGGACCCTGCTGCTGGCGCCCTTTGCGCCCTACATCTGCGAGGAAATCTGGAGCAAACTGGACAAGTCAAGCTTCATCTCCTTGGCTGATTGGCCAGTTTACGACGAAAAGAAAGTTAACGTTGAAGCGGAGGAGACCGAGAGTCTAGTCAAAAACGTGCTGGATGACACCTCGAACATTCTCAGAGCAACAAAGATGGTGCCCAAAGAAATCTACTACTACTCTGCTGCATCATGGAAATGGAAAGTCTACCTGACAGCACTCAAAAAATCGGCATCAGGCAACATAGTCATAGGCGATCTGATGAAAGAATTAATGGCTGACCCTGAGCTGAAAACTGTGGCTGGAAAGGTTGCCAAATTCGCCCGCGGAATCACAGAAGAAATCAACCGCATGCCCGAAGACATGAAACAGAAACAACTGCAGATTGGAGCCTTAAACGAAGCAAAATTGCTTGGAAAAGCCGAAACCTTCTTTGGAAGAGAATTCAACGCCAAAATTCACACCTATGGGGAGGACGATCAGCAGATTCATGACCCCCAGAAGAAAGCTGGGTTAGCCAGGCCCTACCGCCCCGCCATCTACATCGCATAACAGAGGAAACGGCACAGCATCAGCTTAAATGAAAGATTATATCTAAGCAGTTCTTAGACTATGACTGTTCAAAAGGGTCCGTGGCCTAGTCAGGATAAGGCATTGGACTTCTAATCTACGGAAGAAGAAATCCAATGATCCGGGGTTCAAATCCCCGCGGATCCGCCACCCCCAATTTCGGTTTCGAAAAGGGAGCTTTGGAGAAGCTGAAGTTGTCTGCTGTTTGGTTTATTGCATCAGAGGTGAGCCTTCAGGCAAGCTTCGGCGTCGTGTTGTATTTATGTTGTTCGATGCTATACGGAAATTATAAATCTGTCTAAGTTAAAATAAGTAACCTGCACCTTCACAGTTTGATTTGTTGGTGTGCAAAGAAAAGTGATGAGTATGAACACACATGCAGAAGACCTGAAACTTCGGTTAATGACCATCGAGCTACTTCGAACAGCAAAAAAAGAGTACACCTACAGAGAATTATCTGTCAAAACCAACCTGCCGGTGACGGTTTTAAGCAGGTACGCTAAAGGTCACGTTCTGCCAAACGCGGACAGAGCCAAAGAACTCTGGAAAATTTTAACCAAACTCGTCGGCTTAAAGGCTGAGCTTCGCAGGCGAATAAAATTCAACTCAGCCGGATACTTCAACAACACCTGGATCATAGGCGACCACAACATCCTTCAGCAGGCAGCCCACCACGCCCTGGCAACTTTTGCTGGGGGGCGAGTGACAACAGTTTTGACTGCTGCTGTGGACGGTATACCCCTCGGCGCTATGGTTGCCAACTCTTTGGGTGTTGATTTGTTGATTGCAAAACGAAACAAGGAAGTGGGGGTTCCCGCTTTTCTGGAGGAAACCTATGTTTTGCGTGATTCAGGCGTGACCATGACGCTGTATTTGCCGAAGGATGCTTTGAAGCGGAGGGACAGCGTGCTGATAGTGGATGACATGATAAAGACGGGGGAGACCCAGGCTGCGTTGGTTAACTTTGTTAAGAAGGCTAGGGCTGAGGTTTCCGGGGTTTACTCTCTTATTGCTGTTGGGGAAGATTGGCAGAAGAATCTGAAGCTTCCTAAGGGAAGTCCGATTGAGGTTGTAATAAAAATCAACAAAAAAACAATAGAATAGCTACTGTGAACCGCAATAGAACATTGTTTGCTATGGGACTGTGGGAAGCGCAGGTAGGGAAAAAATGATAAACCCTCCACGTCGTTGCCGAATGTGGACGCTTCCCGTAGTCACTCAAAAAATTTTTGTTGTTCCCAGTAATTAAACTGTAGGTTTACACTTGAACGCAGTGTCTTGCATAGCACACAGTCACTGTGGGGATAAACTGCAGTTATAATGGTGAGCTTGAATCTTTATCTTCGTAGAAAATATATTATCTAAGCAGAACAGAATCAACAGGCAGGCAGGTGTTGATTGTGCGAACCATAGAGTGGAAAGACGGCGCGGTTGTTATTGTTGATCAAACAAAACTGCCCAACCAAGTTGTTTGGGTGGACATGAAAAACCGTGATGATGTGGCTTCTGCGATTAAGGAGATGAAGCTGCGGGGAGCCCCCCTCATCGGCGTAGCGGCTGCGTATGGTTTGGCTCTTACAGCCTTCCATTCAAAGGCGGAAAAGAGGCAGGACCTGATGAGGGAGTTGGAGACCTCGGCTGAGGTGCTGCGGAAGACCCGTCCAACTGCGGTTAATCTTTTCTGGGCAATCGACAGGGTGATGAAAAAGGCTCGGGAGACGACCGGAACCAAGGAAGCTTTGGCAGAGGCTGTGGTGGCGGAGGCTCAGAGGATGGCGGATGAGGATGTGGAGGTCAACCGGCAGATGGGCAGGCATGGAGCCGAACTCATCGAGGATGGTGACGTGGTTCTCACCCACTGTAACGCAGGCAGTTTGGCTACGGTTGATTACGGCACAGCACTTGGGGTTATACGAGCCGCAGTTGAAGAGGGCAAAAACGTTAAGGTTGTTGCCTGTGAAACCCGACCGCGGCTTCAGGGCGCTAGGCTCACCTGTTACGAGTTGATGCGGGACAACATTCCGGTGACCCTTATTTCCGACACCATGGTGGGCTATGTTATGGCTAAGGGTTTGGTGGATAAGGTTGTGGTTGGCGCGGACCGTGTTGTCAGGGACGCGGTTTTGAACAAGATTGGAACCTATAACGTGGCTGTTTTGGCGTTTGAGCATGGGATTCCCTTCTACGTGGCTGCCCCCACTTCAACGATGGACCAGTCGCGCACCTCAGAAGATGCGGTTATCGAAGAAAGAAATCCAACGGAAGTTACGAATGTAGGTTCCGAGCGAATCGCGCCTGAAGGCGTCAAAGTGTTGAATCCAGCCTTTGACATAACACCCCTAGAGTACGTGGACGCAGTCATAACCGAGGAGGGCATACTGGTTCCCGAGGTTCACCTGAAACCAAAAAGTAGGCAGCCGAAAAGAAAGAATTAAAGCCGACGGTTACCCTGTTAAACTTCTGTTGTTTTGGAGAGTAACAGACGCTGGGCAAAGTAAAATGCAGTCAAGAAAACTGCGTAAACAATGTTGACGGCTACTGCCAGTCACGGATCAGAAATTGGCTTGGAGTCTGCGTGTTCAAACGAAAACCCAAACCAGAACAAGCACACGAGAATTTGAGCAACCAGCAATGAGTTAAAGAGTTATTGTCTGTCAGTTGCTTGCTGTTTGGTTAGTCTCTGTTTGCAGATTAGAGTCAACACTGCTGCAGTGATAAGCATCGGCAGAATAGCCCATGAAGGAAACTCTGGAATTCCTTGTGCGTCAGTCTTAATCAACCAAAAATCATAACTCCCTGCACCAAAAGACAGTGTGTATCCAGTTAGTGCGTATCCTCCATCAGAAGTCTCAACCAACGAATATGCGCCTTCATTGCTTGCTCCTCCGTATGTCTGATTCCACTCCACATTCCCATAATCGTCAGTCTTAATCAACCAAAAATCAGCACTTCCATAGACCAAAGTGGCTGTTTCGCCTGCTAGTGCGTATCCCCCATCAGACGTCTCAACCAACGAGTATGCATACTCAATACCTTTTCCGTTGTATGTCCTGTTCCACTCCAGATTCCCATACTCATCAGTCTTAGCCAAATAAAAATCAGCTTTTAAACTAGAAACTAAGAATCCAGTTGGGGAAGATCCAGCTAGTGCGTATCCTCCATCAGACGTCTCAACCAACGAACGAACTGATCCTTCGCTGTATGTCTGGTTCCACTCCATATTTCCATGCTCGTCAGTTTTAACTAACCGACTGCCGCCTGCTAGTGCGTAGCCTCCATCAGACGTTTTAATCAATGAGTTAGCTATTCCTGTGCCATATGTCTTGCTCCACACTATGTTTCCAACCAAATCGGTTTTAACCAACAAGAAATCATCATTTGTGTTGCCTGCTAGTGCGTAGCCTCCATCAGACGTTTCAACCAACGAATAAGCCATTTCATCTTTTGCTCCTCTGTATGTCCTGTTCCACTCCAGATTGCCATTTGCATCGGTTTTAATCAGCAAAATATCATGATTTACAACACCAATATATGTGTAGCCAAGTAAGGCATATCCTCCATCAGACGTCTCAATCAACGAATAAGCACGATCAGGCTCTACTCCTCCGTACGTTCTATTCCACTCCATATTTCCATTCGAATCAATCTTGACCAACCAAGAATCATCTTTTCCAGCACCAAAAGAATTTGTTTCTCCCGCTATTGCGTATCCTCCATCAGATGTCTCCACCAAAGATCGGCCAACATCCATATTCTTTCCGCCATAAGTCTGGTTCCACATTTCCGAAGATGCCACAACAGAACCAACAAACAGAAAACTAACTAAAACAAAAAGTAATGAGCTTGCAAGAAGCAACCTTTCAGACAGCACTGATGCTCCCCTAAATGCATTTTAGAACTTTTAGTTAAGAATGTTTTTGTCAACATTTCTTGACCAACCAACTGAATCAGATCAAATTTTTAGTCAAGAATTTTTGACATAACTATTCCTTAGCTTTCAATCTTCTGCTATTCGTTTCCTAATATGATTGATGTCTTGGAGTTTTTGAAGTCTCTGTTTGTATACTGCAACTAACAAGGTTGCGGCAATAAGCAACGGCAAGATGATCCATGAGGGAAATTCTGGGATCGTGTTTACTAGTGGATGGTTGTCTTGGTTGTTTCCGTCGAGGACATATGGTGTGTCTCCTATTCCGTCTCCGTCCGTGTCTGTTCCGTTGTAGTTGCTCCAGTGGTTCCCTTCAACTCCATTGTCCCAGATGTTGGATGGTTCTCCCACATCATAGACCGGGGTTGTGTTGTCTATGAAGTTGTTATGAAAGAACGTGTTATTCTGTGAGTAGTATAGGTAGATGCCGTTCGCTGCGTTTCTGGTTATGTTGTTGCCGGTGACAGTGTTGTTTGAAGAGTCGCACATGTAGATGCCGTGAATGTTGGCTGTTATGTTGTTTTGGGTTATCGAAGATTCTGTTGTGGAGGCTAGCAGTAAACCCTGCCCGTTGTTGCTGAGGTTCAGGTTTTGGACGGTTATACCTGAGCAATTTACAAGAGCCACATAGCCTGCGTCAAGCGGAACAGTCACATCTTGTCTGTTAACCAAATAGTAGACTGGTTTTCCATTCACAGTATTTGAGTCGTCTATGTCTTGGATGAATTCGGGAAGTAACGAGCCGAATACGCCGAAGTTGCAGACGTTGTCTATCAACTCGTTGTTTCGGAGCATGTTGTTTGAATAGTCATCAATTCGGATGCCGTAATCGTTTGCTCCAACTATGTTTCCTGAAACTCTGTTGTTGTCTGAAGAGCAGGAGAGCCAGATGCCATCCTGACCGTTTCCGGTTATTCTATTCTCGTTTATGTCATTGTTTGAAGAGCAGCGAAACCAGACACCGGAAGAGCCGTTTTCAGTGATGTTACAGCCAAGGATGGTGTTGTTGGAGGATGCGGATAGGTAGATGCCATATAAGTTTTCTCGCACATTATTGTTTGATAGGCTGTTGCTTAGAGAAGAATTAAGATAGAAGCCATAAAAGAAATTGCTGATTTCTATGTTCTTGACTGTCACACCGGTTCTTCCAGTCAGATTTATTCCTGTTCCAATTCCGGTTCCGTGAAGACCGTATCCTGCCCCGTCAACTAGAACATCGTCTTTCTCCACAACAATAGGACCATAAATGTTGCCTGTGAAGGTGTAGACGTTTCCATCTCTCAGAATCTTGTCTGTTCCATCTACGGTTCCATCAGCCCGGATATAGACGGCTCCGTTTGCTTCTGCTGACCTAACGATTGGAGCAGCCGCCAATAAGGCACATAGACTCAGCAGCAAAACGCACCGGAACGGTAACCTGTCCATTTTGGAATTCCTCAACTCTTCAAAGCTAATTATATTGAATGCCAACAAATGTTTTTGCCTCACAAAAATCTTTATTTCTCACCTGTATACCCTAAATGGAGACCCGATGAAACTAACATGGCTGATTCTAACCGTCATTTTGTTGGCATCCCTCTTCTGCTCCGCTATAGTCTATGTTCACTACAGTTCCAAAAACGAAGTTTCTGAGGAAGACTTCTTTTTCGGCGTCTCCTTTGGCGGAAACACAACCAGCCAAGCGAAGCAGCTTATCGACAAAGTGAAGGGATACACAAACCTCTTCATCATAAATTCTTGGGAAACCAGCATCAACGAAACCGCCCTCAATGAGGTCTGTGAATATGCTGCGGATGCCGACCTGAAGTTTATGGTTTTCTTTGATTTCATTTTGCACATTGGCTATCCTTGGCATCTCACATGGCTGGACACTGCAAAGGAAAGGTGGAACGAAGAGTTTTTGGGTGTTTACCTCTACGATGAGCCTGGTGGAAGGCAAATTGACTCAGGACATTGGAAAGCCGAAGATAGTGAGTTCGAGACGGTGTCAGACTACAGCGAAGCAGCCGAACTTTTTGTCACCAGCATCTCTTCCACTTGGAGCATGCAAGACCTTAAGAACAGAAACATCACCGCCTTTACCTCCGATTACGCACTATACTGGTTCGACTATCTGGCAGGGTATGACGCTGTCTTTGTTGAGTTAGGATGGAACCACAGTAGACCTCAGCAAATAGGCCTCGGCAGGGGAGCCGCAAATGTGCAGGATAAAGAGTGGGGAGCCATAATCACTTGGACATATCAACATCCGCCTTACTTGGGGAATGGAACAGAGATTCTGGAGGACATGAAAACAGCCTACCGGGCAGGAGCAAAATACCTGATTGTATTCAATTTTCCCCATAATCAAACCAATCCGTACGGCATCTTAGAGAAAGAACACTTCGATGCCATGAAATCCTTCTGGGAAACGATTCACTCGCCACAGCAGGGTTCACTTGAAAAAGTGGAGGCAGAAGCAGCCTTTGTTCTCCCCAAGGATTACGGCTGGGGCATGCGGCGGGTAGATGACAACATATGGTTCCCAGAATGGGGTTCAGACAATCGGTCTCCCTTGATTTGGGAAAACATGAACAAGCTCATCGAAAGACACGGACTAAAATTAGACATAATCTACGATGACCCCAGTTTCGGTTTTGAAACACAATATTCGAACATCCATTTTTGGAGCGACATAATCGACTGAAAACAGGTAACCAGAACTCATAAGCGTTGAAATGTGGCGCTACTCCAGCCTTCGGATTATGTGATACCCAAACTTGGTTTTCACTATTCCAGAGATTTGTCCTTTCTGAAGGTCGAAGGCGGCTTTTTCGAATTCCTTCACCATCTGTCCTCGACCAAACGTTCCGAGGTCTCCGCCGCGCTTTTTGGAGGGGCAAAGTGACAGGTCTTTGGCTATGGCTGAAAACTTTTCTCCCTTCTTTAACCGTTCCAAAACCGTGTTTGCTTCCTTTTCTGTTTTGACGAGGATGTGGGCGCAATGAATTTTGTTTGACATACCAAGAAGTAACCAAAAAACGGTTTATAACAGTTATGAGTGCACATATGAGGGCGCCTAGATTCTAGGCTGAAACTTGCAGTCAGTCTTAAATACAAAGAATATACTCCTTTACTGTAAGGTGCATGGGGAGCTGGGTTAACCCGGCTGAGAGGACAACTGCTTGTTGTCGACCCTAGGAACCTGATCCAGGTAATGCTGGCGGAGGGAAAAGAAGAAGTGAACGAAAAAAATAGTTTTCAACCTGTAAACACTCAATCTAACGCCACCGTAAAGTTGGCGATGACAGCGGTTATGTCCGCTTTGATTGCAGTAACCACGATGACGGCTATACCTATGCCGCCTCCGCTTTCCACTCTAACCTTTGCTCCCATAATCATATTTGTGGTTGGGATACTGATGGGTCCAGTTCCCGCCCTAGTTTCATCCTCTATCGGGTCTGCACTCGGCTTCCTGGCAGGAGCAAGCATAGGGTCTATTATGGTGCCTCCAG